>WNFI01560532.1_pt1 | contig 13539 bp, 13 predicted proteins | sample 5400471 | NCBI WGS metagenome assembly WNFI01 (sample SAMN13153348, study PRJNA577476) | soil metagenome | isolation source: 100 cm saprolite on Douglas fir-dominated hillslope | place: USA:California | collected 2013-09-17 | reverse complement strand
GTCTACAACTGCAACCCCCTCGCGACCATGCCCGCGCAGGAGCGGGTGCGGGAAGGGCTGTCGCGGGAGGACCTCTTCACGGTCGTTTTCGACCAGGTGACCACCGACACCGCTCGCTATGCGGACGTGGTCCTGCCCGCCACCACCTTCCTGGAGCGGAGGGAGCTGTCACGGGGCTATGGAGCCCTCGTGCTCCAGGACGCCCGGCCCGTCATCGCGCCCTGCGGCGAGTCCCGCTCGAACCACGAGGTCTTCGCCGAGCTCTGCCGGCGCCTGGGCGTGGCCCGGGCGGGCGAGCCCGCGACGGCCGAGGAGCTCACGACCGCCATCCTGCGCAGCGATCCCCGGGAGGCCGAGCTCCGCCGGTCCTTGCGGGAGGAGGGGGTGGCCTTCCCGGTGGGCGGCCCGGCGCCGGTGCAGTTCGTGGACGTGCAGCCCCGCACGTCCGACGGGAAGGTCCATCTCGTGCCCGAGGAGCTCGACCGCGAGGCGCCCCGGGGCCTCTACGCCTATCAGGCCGACCCCGCCACGGAGCGCTTCCCCCTCGTGCTGATCTCTCCCGCCACCGGGCGCACGATCAGCTCCAGCCTGGGCGAGCTCTACGCCCGCCCCGTCCCCCTCGAGCTCCACCCGGAGGACGCGGGGGCACGGTCAGTGGCGGAGGGTGACCCCGTGCGGGTCTTCAACGCCGGGGGAGAGGTCCGCTGCCGCGCGCGGATCAACCCCGACCTCCGGCCGGGGGTGGCCCTGCTGCCCAAGGGCCTCTGGGCCCACAACACCGCGAGCGGCACCACCGCCAACGCCCTCGCTCCCGACACCCTCGCCGACCTAGGCGGTGGCGCCTGCTTCAACGACGCCCGGGTGCAGGTGGAGCGGCTCTAGGCCTTCCCGGAGGGCTTCAGGGTGAAGACCAGAAAGTACTGGTAGGGCAGGAAGGTGTGCTCGCGGAGGAGCTCGAAGCCGGCCCCTTCCATCTGGCGGATCAGGTCTTCGCGGGCGATCTTCATGGCCAGGGGCGGGCCCAGGGGCAGCTCCCTTTTCTGGAAATCGATCATCACCACCAGGCCGCCCGGGCGCAGCATCCTCTTCATGCGGGTCAGGTAGGCCTCCTGGTCGGCGATGTGATGCCAGGTGTCGCACACGAAGAAGCGATCCACGGAAGCATCCCGGAGCAGGGGATCGTCGGGCGCGGCCAGGATGGTCTGCACGTTCTGGATGCCGGCGTCGCGGATGCGGCGGTTCAGGTGCACGATCATTTCCGGGCTGATGTCGACGGCATAGACCGCGCCCGTGGGTCCCACCGACTGGGCGAGGCGGACCGCGAAGTAGCCGGACCCGGCCCCGACGTCCGCGACCACCTCGCCGGCCTTGAGGCCCAGGGCGGCCACGACCTCGTTCGGCTTCTGGTAGGCATCGCGCGCCGGGTCCTCCAGCATCGCGATGTAGGCCTGGGCATCGCGGTGAAGGTGGTGCATCTCCTGGGGGGTGCGCGGCGAGGGGTCCTGGGCGAGGGCGGGGAAAACGGGAGCGGCCAGGAGGACGGCGAGCGCGGCTCTCAAGCGTGGCACGGATCCTCCGATCAGGCTCGGGCCAAGGAGCGCACGGCTTCGATCAGGCGGTTCACCTCTTCCGAGGTGGTGTAGCAGGCGCAGCCGGCGCGGACAACGCCGTCCTCCCCGGGGACCAAGCGGCGGACGGCGGTGGTCGCGTAGAAGTCGCCGTGGGAGACGAACACGGCGCGGCGGGCGAGGGCGGATGCGACCTCCCCGGCCGGGTGGCCGGCCAGCGTGAAGGCCACGGTCGGCGTGCGGGGGACCCCGGGGGAAGGCCCGTAGAGCGTGAGGCCGGGGATCTGGCCCAGGCCCGTCCAGAGGCGCTCCACGTGCGCCCGGCCGCGCTCGTGCAGGGTACGGAAGGCCTCGAGCAGGGAGGCTCGGCGATCGCTTCCCCCGGCCAGGGAGGCCAGGAAGTCCACCGCCGCCGCCGCCCCCACGATGCCCTCGTGGTTCTGGGTCCCCGTCTCCAGACACTCGGCGACCCGGTCGGGGGCGGGGGCGAGCTTGGGCGGGTCCAGGGCCTCGATTCGTTCCCGGCGGCCGTAGAGCACGCCCACGTGGGGGCCGTAGAACTTGTAGGCGGAGCAGGCCAGGAAGTCGCAGTCGAAGCCCCGCACGTCGGGAAGCACATGGGGCGCGTAGTGGACGGCATCCACGAAGACCAGGGCCCCCGCCGCGTGGGCCCGCTGGGCGGCGCCGCGCACATCGTTGATGGTCCCGAGGGCGTTGGAAGCGGCCCCGATGGCGAGGAGCCGCGTGCGGGCGGTGAGGGCGCGGGCCAGGTCGTCCTCGTCGAGCTGGCCCGTCTCCGGCCGGAAGCCGACCACGCGGACGGTGAGCCCGCGCTCGCGGGCGACCGCGCGCCAGGGGTCGACGTTGGCGTGGTGGTCCAACTCCGTGACCACGATCTCGTCTCCCGGGCCCCATTCCCGCCCCAGGGCCCGGGCCAGGTGGAAGGTCAGGGTGGTCATGTTGGCCCCGAAGGCGATCTCGTCGGGGGAGGCCCCCAGCAGGTCGGCCAGGGCGGCACGGGCCCGGGCGAGGGCGGCGTCGGTCTCGAGGCTCGAGGGGTAGAGCCAGTGCGTGTTCGCGTTGTGGTGGAGCAGGTAGTCCACCATGGCCTCCACCACCAGCCTCGGGACCTGGGTTCCTCCTGGCCCGTCGAAGTAAGCGACGCTCTCCCCCTCATGACGGCGCTCGAGGGCGGGGAAATGGCGGCGGATGGCCTCCACATCGGCCACCCTTCCGGTGGTCAGGTCAGTCGCGACTCTCATGGGCCTCCTTCCGCCCGCGCCCCCCGCGGAGCATACCCCAGCTGGGCGTGCCCAGGGCCGCTCCCGCGAGGCCGCATTGCCCCGCCCAGTAGAGGAGCATGATGGGAAGAGCGGCGCCGGGGAGGGGGGCGTGGAAACGGTCGAGGGCGATCAGGGTATCGCTGGCGGCAAAAGCCAGGGCCCCCAGAAGGCCGGCCCACTCGTCCGCGCGGGGCGGGCCGTGGGCGCCGATGCGGGCCGCCGCCCGCCACATCATCACGCAGATGGCCAGAAGGTAGAGGAGGACGGGAACGGCCAGCCCGCCGAGGTTGGGGAAGAGGAGGGCGTAGATCAGGGCGCCCCAGGCCGCAAACGGCAGGGCGCGGAGAAGGGCACGCCGCCGGGTGTCGAGAATGAAGCCCGTCGCGTAGGCCACCTGCGCGCCCAGGAAGGCCACGAGGCCGGGCAGGAAGAGCCCGCCTTCGAGGAGGGAGTCTCCGACCGCGGAGACGACCAGGCCCAGGGTGAGGGCGCGGGCGAGGGGATCGCGCCTTTGCGCCGCCACCGCCGCGGCCAGACACAGCACGGGGAGGGGCTTGCTCAGGAGGCGCAGGGCGGGAAGGTCGAGCCCGAGTCCGACCATGAAAGCGGCCGCGGCCAGGAAGCCCAGGCCGGCGAGCGTCAAGCGCCAGCGCATGCCGCGGGGATTCTAGCGGACTTCCCTGGTCCTTCCGCCGCGCGCTCCATCTTTGGTATAGGCTCGGGCCGCATGGACGCCTTCCGCAGCCTCTTCAAGCCCCTCAACGCGCCGCGGGCGATCGTCCTCGCCCTCTTCATCGGCCTCCTCGTGCTGTTCCGCCACCTGCTGGTGCTCATGGTGTTCATGGTCGCGTTCGCCCGCCCCCTGCGTCTGGCCTCGCATTGGTTGGCGAGCCATACCCGCCTGCGCCGCTCGGTCGCCCTCCTGCTCCTGCTCGGGTCGGCGGTCGGGCTCCTGACCGTGGCGGTGGACCTTGGCATGGTGCGGGCCTTCGAGGCCTTCCTGGCCGCGCGGGAGGCGCTACCGGAACGGATTGCCGCTTTCCGGCAGACGCCGCTCTTCCTCCAGGTTCAGCAGTACCTGGGGGGGGCGGACCTGATCGTGGACGCCGCCAAGCGCTATGCGACGGGGATCTTCGGCTATTTGGCGGTGGTGGGCCACCTGGTGCTGCACGCCTTCATCGGCTTCATCCTGGCCGTGGTGTACGTGCTGGAGCAGGAGGAGATCGACGGCTTTCGGGACCGGCTGGACCCCCGCTCGGTGGGGGGCACGCTCTTGCGATGGTTGGGCTACCTGGCCGACGCGATCTCCGTCACCCTGCAGTTCCAGGTCGTGGTGGCGGCCTGCAACGCCGTCCTCACCCTACCCGTTCTTCTTCTGGTCGGCATCCCCCACGCCGCGCCCCTTCTCTTCATGATCTTCCTGTCCGGGATGGTGCCGGTGGTGGGGAACTTCGTGGCGGGGGCGGTCTTGACCCTGCTCGCCTACCAGGCGAGCGGCTGGCCGGGGGTGGCCACCTTCGTGGGTCTGACCTTCCTGCTGCACAAGGTGGAGTCGTACTACCTGAACCCCCGTCTGGCCTCCAGGCACGTCCGGCTCCCCGGCTTCGTGCTCATCGTCAGCCTGATCCTCTGGGAGGATCTGCTGGGCTTCGTCGGCCTGTTCGCCTCCTTCCCCTTCCTGTATGTGGCGAGCCGGATCGGAGCCGAGTTCAAAGAGGACGAAGGCATCGCCGCGCCGCCCGCAGCGCAGGTCGCGAGCGCCGGCTGAAAAAGACGAAGGGGAGCTACCCGCAAAGGCAGCTCCCCTTGTCCGACCGAAAGAGAAGAACTACTTCTTGTCGTCCTTCTTGGGCTCGTCCTTCTTCTCTTCCTTCTTGGTCTCGTCCTTCTTGGCTGTGGCCTTCGTGCTCTTCTTGTGGGTGGTCTTCTTCTCGTCCTTCTTCGCTTCCGCCTTCTTGGGCTCGTCCTTCTTGGTGGGCTCGGCGGGAGTGGTGGAGGCCGGGGTCTGCGCGAAAGCAACGCCAGTGGCGAACACGAACGTGAGCAGCAGCGCCAGCTTCTTCATTAGATTCAATCTCCTATAAACGATGGGTTGAGAGCAGCAAGACAACCATCAACATCCTCTAATCCAGCAAGAGGGATGCCATCAGGATGTCAGGGCTTCAGCCGCCGTAACAGACTCTCCCTGAGTATGTTATGGACGGATATGGGAATGGGAAGAGGAAACCCTCCCGTTTGCCTGCACGCTTCCGAACAGAGAGTTGCACGATTTGGTGCACCCGATCAAGCCCAGAGGCATCGCGGCCGTTAGCCAGCAACCCGCCTAGGCACTCTGGTGCCCATATGGCCCCCGCTTGCGGATCGTGCCATGCTCTGCCTCGCCGGAGGATCCCATGAGCAGCCCCAGCCATCCCATCGTGCTCGTCGCCATGGGGGGCCACGCCTTCATGCAACCGGGTGAGGCGGGAACCATCGACGAGCACGAGCGGAACGCCGACGGCATCGCCGCCCTCCTCATGACCCTGGTCGAGCGCGACTACCACCTTCTCATCACCCACGGCAACGGGCCCCAGGTCGGCAACCTCCTCATCCAGCAGGAGAGTGCCCGGAAGGAGGTGCCCGCCCTGCCCCTGGACGTGCTCGTGGCCATGACGGAGGGGAGCCTCGGCTACATCCTGCAGCAGAGCCTCCTGAACCACCTGCGGAAGAGGCAAATGCGCCGCTACGTGGTGACGGTGGTGACGCAGGTGGTGGTGGACGAGAACGACCCCGCTTTCAAAGAGGCCCACAAGCCCATCGGGCCCTTCCTCGCCCGCGAAGAGGCCGAGCGCCGCCGCGACCAGCTGGGCTGGAAGGTCAAAGAGGATGCCGGTCGGGGCTGGCGCCGCCTGGTGCCGTCGCCCCGGCCCCTGAAGGTGGTGCAGCGCCACATGATCCGCGACACGGTCCGGGCCGGCCACATCGTGGTGGCCTGCGGTGGGGGGGGGATCCCGATCAAGCAGCTGGCGGACGGCACCTACGCGGGCGTGGAGGCCGTGATCGACAAGGATTTGACCTCGAGCGTGCTCGCCACGGACGTGAACGCCGCCCTGCTCATCATCCTCACCGCGGTGCCCCAGGTCTACATCAACTTCGGCAAGCCCGAGCAGCAGGCGCTGGGCGCGGTCACTCTGGAAGAGCTGGAACGGCTGCAGGGGGAGGGCCACTTCCCGCCCGGGAGCATGGGGCCCAAGATCGAGGCCGTGATCCGGTTCCTGCGCAGCGGCGGCCGCCGGGCCCTCATCACGAACCCCGAAAGCCTCCCCCAGGCCATCGACGGGCGGGCGGGCACCCATTTCATCGGCGGGATCTGAGGGCGGAGCCGCCTCAGCTCGAGACGCGGATGAGGCCCCGGAGGCGCGCGTGCTGGGGGCCGCTCGGGTGGGCCCACTGGAGGCCGTAGCAGAGGGCGCCCGCCCCGTTGCGACCGGTCTCGCCCCAGACCACGCGGCCGGCGGCCTGGAAGGGCTGGGGCTCGAGGGCGAAGCTCAGACGCAGGACGAGATTCTCTCCCACATCGAAGGCGCCGGTCGTCCACACGCAAGCCCCCGCATCCGAGATGTTGGCGACCACGCCGAAGGCTCGGGGCAGACCCTGGTTCTCTATGACGACCGTGACCGCGCTCCGCGGGATCACGCGGAGGGCATTGCGCTTGAGCATGGGCTCCCGGATCGCTGCGCTGACCGACCCCGCCCCCGGGACGCCCCGGTCGCGGTCCCCGCCAGCCTGCAAGTTGAGACTACGCTCGGAGATGCACCGGGTCAAGCGCCTGGCTCACCGACTGTTGCGGGCCCCGCCGCTTCAGGGGCGACCACAGGCCAGGACCTGGGTCCGGGGGCGACGATTGCTCGCCCCGGCGCCGTCGTCGCTATCCGGAAATCGATTGCCGGGCGAACGCTGGAGCATGAGCCCCACGGCGAGCCGCTCGCGCGGGGAGAAGTCGGCTAGCTCATAGATCTCCGGGCCATTCCACATCACATCCCCGACCCGAGGGGAGTGGCCGAGGCCGAAGGTGTGGCCTAGCTCATGGAGGACCAGGGGCAGGCGCCGAGCCAACTCGAGGCTGCGCAGGGCGATGGTCGCGCTCGTAATGGCGTCGCGGCTGTCGATCTGGCGGCGGGTCACGCCCCCCGCCCCCAGTTGCAGGAGGATGGGATCGTTGGGGTCGATCCAGGTGCTCACGGTCAGCGCCCCCGGGGAGGCCGCGTCGGCCACCGTGAAAGTCACTTCTCCGCCGGTGGCGGCGGTGATGAGAGCGGCCGCCTCCTCCTGGATCCCCAGGGCGGCGGGGTCGGAGCGGATCTCCGCGGAGGGCACGACGAAGACGTGGCCCTGCAGGACTCGGACCAAGGGCTGCCCGGCGGAGGGGCAGGTCGCTTCCGAACAGTTGTAGACAAGGCGGGCGGAATACTCCTCGTCCAGTCCGGTGGGGCTGACTTTCGGCCACAGGCTGAACAGGCTTGACCGAAAGAGCGTCCGCCGCTCCAGGAAGCCGGGGGCGCTCACGTCCACATCCCTAGCGCCCGACGAGACCGCCAGCAGCAAGATCTTCCCCGCCCCGTCCGTGGTGTAGGGCGTGCCGTCCACGAGCACCCGGGCCCCGGGCACCGGCTGCTGGCTCTCGCCGGAGATGAACGTGACGTCGCGGAGGACGTGAGAGGCAGCCACGGGCGTCGGGGCGGGAACGGTGGCCGCCGACGGGGGGGCGGGAACGGTGGCCGCCGAGGTGGGGGCGGTGGGACTCCCCCCGTGGCAGGCGACGAGGCCGAACGCGACCGCGAGCAACGCGAATGCCTGCCTCATGGCTTCCCCCGGGAGGTGACGGCGGCCATCTTCGGACCTGAACTGCCCGCGTCCGGCCTCGGCCTGCACTAGTGAGCTACGGACGGGCCGGGGCTGGGGACGTGATGGAAGTCACCCCCGTGCACCTAGAGAGCAAGGGGCGGGCCAGGTTCTTGTTTCCCGTTCTGTCCGGAACAAGCGGAGAAGAGCGCGGCTGCGACACCACTTCCTGTCGCCTCCCAGCCACACCGGCAGCCACGGGCATTCTCCGTGCCATAATCGGGCCCCGCCCGGCGTGGGGCAGCTAGGGGGACAGTGCCACAGGTGACGGAGGTGTGGTCATGAGCCCGCGCGGTCGCCCGGCTGACCGCGTGCTCCGCTGGGGCCTACTCGGAACCGCCCGCATCAACCGTTCCCTCATCCCTCCCCTCCGCGCCTCCAGCCGCAACCGTCTCCTGGCCGTGGCCAGCCGCACCGCGGAGCGGGCGCAGAGCTATGCGCGGGAGTGGGAGATTCCTCGCGCCCACCCGGACTACGAAACGCTCCTGGCCGATCCCGAGGTGGACGTGGTCTACATCCCCCTCCCCAACGCGCTCCACGCGGAGTGGACGGTCCGCGCGGCCAAGGCGGGAAAGCACGTGCTCTGCGAGAAGCCGCTGGTGCTCTCGGCGGAGGAGATGGCACGGGTGGAGGCGGCGGCCAAAGAGGCGGGGGTGGTGGTGACGGAGGCCTTCATGTACCGCCACCACCCCCAGACGGAGCGCATCCGGGCGCTCGTGAGGGAGGGGGCGGTGGGGCAGCTCGAGCTGGTGCGCGGCTGCTTTACCTTCGACCTCACCCGACCCCAGGATGTCCGCCTCGACCGCGACCTCGGGGGCGGCAGCCTGTGGGACGTCGGCTGCTACCCGGTGAGCCTGGCCCGCTTCGCGATCGGCGCGGAGCCGGTGGAGGTCTTCGGCTGGCAGAGGAGCGGTCCCACCGGCGTGGACGAGGTGTTCGCCGGCCAGCTGCGATTCCCGGGGGAGGTCCTCGCCCAGTTCGACTGCGGCTTCCGCGCCCCCTTCCGGGCGGAGATGGAGTTTGTGGGGACGGAGGGGGTGCTGCGCGTTCCCTGGCCTTTCCGGCCGGGAGCGGACGCGTCTGTGATGCTGACGCGGCGGAACGGGGAGACGGAGACCATCCCCACCGGGGGAGGGGACCGCTACGCCCTGGAAGTGGAGGACGTCGCGGATTCGGCTCCAATCGTGAAAGCGTCAAGCACCGGCGAGGCGAGGGCGTAGGCCAGGGCCTCGTCCACCCGATGGCGCATCTGGCCCTGGCCGAGAATCTTCATCCCGATGACGCCCTTCCCCTTGCGCTTCATCTCCTCGAGGACGGGGAGTACGGTGCCGGGGGGCGCGTCCATGTAAGCCCCGATGGGGTTGAACCGGGCCAGGTCGACGTCCACCCAGTCGGTGGCGGCCGCGGTGCGGAGGGCCTCCAGGGAATGGCACGAGACCCCGTGGGCCCCGATCACGCCCTTCTCCTTGGCCTCGCTCAGCACCGCCATGGCCCCCTCCCGCCGTCGGGGCCAGTCGCCCTCGGTCAGGCAGTGCAGGAGCAGAACGTCGATGCGGTCGGTCCCGATCTCGCGGCGGAAGCGGTCGAGGTCGGCCCGCATCTCGCCCTCCGTGCGGGCTTCGGTCTTGGTCATGATCACGACCTGGTCGCGGCGGAGCGTCTTCAAGGCTTCCCGGGCGTGGGTGTGGGTGCCGTAGGTGTCGGCCAAGTCCCAGAAGGTGAGCCCTTGGTCGACGCCGGCCCGAAGGAGCTCGGCCAGGCCGGAGAGCCCGAGCTGGCGCGACTGGTTGGAGCTGCCGCCAAACCCATGGGTCCCCGTGCCCTGGGCCAACCGCGAGACGCGTAGGCCCGTGCCTCCGAGAGCGACGATGTCCTGGGCCTGCCGCGGGCGCGCGGCGGCGAGGAGGGGAAGGCGGCCCCAGCCCAAAAGCGCGGCGGCCGCGGTGCCCTGGCGGACGAAATCGCGACGCTTCATAGGAGGCACCCCCCTTGCGAAGACTCTAGCACGGCTCAAGCCGGCTCGTCGGCCTTTTCCCGTCGGGAGTCCCAGCAGACGGCGGCGGCCAGGGCCAGGAATGCGGTGAGCCCGAGCCGGTTCCCCCAGGCCTCCAGGAACGGGCCACCTCGCCTGCGCCCAGCCCGCGAAAGGCGTCGTCGGGGAGGCTCACGTCGTTGGCGGTCACTTCCCGGCGGTCGCCTCGATCGGGCATTGGCTCGCTCCCTGGGGTGGAAAGCCGGCTAGGGCGGGTATTTCTCCAGGACCGACTCCACCACCCGGCGGGAGAGGCTGTGGTAGCGGAGGCGGGCGGCGGCAAAGATCTCGCGGGCGAGCGCGCGGGTGCGGGCGTGCTGGCCGAGCGCGGTGTAGAGGGGGCGAAGGTATTTCATCCGGCCCACGCGGGAGAGGACGTCGCGGATGCGGTCGAAGGCGGGGGCGTAGTCGGATCCCGCGGCGACGGTCAGCCACTCCACCAGGATCTCGTAGTTGCCGCGGGCGGAGAGGCCGAGGGCGGCCTCCAGCCACTGGCAGGAGGCGGGGTCCAGCTGACGCGGCAGGTGCTGGAGGTAGACGAGCGTTTCGCTGGGGCTCCAGCGGGTCATCCGATCCGGCGCGGGCCGCGTCCCCGCGGGCCAGCCCTCGGCGAGGGCGGTCAGCTCCTCCAGGGAGGGGGAGCGGAAGACGGGCGCGTTCTTGGGGAGGCCCGGTCGATAGAGCCAGGTGTCGACCTCGACGCGCGCCCCCACCCCCGGGAGCTTCTCCTCCAGGAAGGCGAGGAACTCCTCGGAGGTGATGGAGGTGAAGCGGAAGCGATCGATGTAAGCGCGGAGGAAGCGGTCGAAGCGCTCCCGGCCGGCCGTCCGCTCGATCAGGGTCAGGAGCCGCGCGCCCTTCTCGTAGGGGATGGACGAGAAGGCGTCATCGGGGTCGACGCCTTTCAGGTCGGTGCGGAGGCGGGTCAGCGGAGACTCCGCCCCGAAGCGCTCCACCGACTGCTCGAGAGCCTTCTGGCCGATGGCCCAGCCGAGGACGGCCTCCGCCTCGCCGTGGAGGGCCTCGAGGATGCGGCGCTCCGCCCACACCGTGAACCCCTCGTTCAGCCAGAAGTGGTCCATGGTGGCGTTGGTGACGATGTTGCCGGTCCAGGAGTGGGCGAGCTCGTGCGCGACCACGTCGACGAGCGAGCGGTCGCCGGCGAGGAGGGTGGGGGTGAGGAAGGTCATCCGGGGATTCTCCATCCCTCCGTAGGGGAAGGAGGGGGGGAGCACGAGCATGTCGTAACGGTCCCATTCGTAGGGCCCGAACAGCTGCTCGGCCTTGGTGATCATGGCCTCGACGCCCGCGAACTCCCAGGCCGCGGCCTCGACCGTCTCCGGCTCGGCCCATACCCGGGAGCGTGGGCTCAAATCCCGGGATTCCAGGCGGCCCACGGCAAGCGCGAGCAGGTAAGGGGGAATGGCCTGCGGCATCTCGAAACGGAAGCTACGGGCCCCCGGCCGGGACGCGGGTTGGTGGGCCCCCGGGGCCGCGGACATCACGGCGGTCAGGGCCTCCGGCCCCGTGATCTCCGCCTCGTAGGTCACCCGCACATAGGGGCTGTCCTGCAGGGGCACCATCGTGCGGGCGTGGATCGGCTGGCACTGGCTGAAAAGGAAGGGGTGGCGCTTGCCTTCCGTCTGCTCGGGCGTGAGCCACTGGAGGCCCACCGCGTCCGGAGACGTCTCGTATCGGATGGCGACCTCACGGGTTCCCGGGGGCAGCTGGAGGCGGAGGCGGCGGCCCAGGATCGGGTCGGGGTCCGCGAGGGCGAAGGGAACGCGGGCTCCCCCGCCCGCCTCCACGGAATGGATGCTGAGCCCCTTGGTGTCGAGGTCGAGCGGCCCCGCGGCCGCACCGGCCAGTTCCAAGACGACTTGACCCTCGAGGCACTGGCGCGCGAAGTCGACGTTCAGGCGCAGTCGGAGTCGGTGGGTCCGGGGCTGGTCCGAATCGAAGTAGGAGTGCGGATCCGGACAGTTCACCGAGAGTCGTTCTCCAGGGGCGTCGCGGGGGGCGCGTCGACGCTCAGGGCGCGGCCCTCAGACCTGGCCGCGCTTGAGCTCCCCGTCGATCGAGGGTCGCACTTCGGGCTTCAGGGGGGCGTCGGCGATGAAGCCCACCGTGAGCAGCCCCCCCTCCACGGGGACGCGCCAAGCCGTCAGGTGCTTCCCGCTCAGGGGCACCGAGACCGAGCGGGTCGGCGCGTCCTTGAGGGCCTTGTCCATGGCCGGCACCAGGCGAGCGGCGATGGCTTCCACTCCCGGCGGGGGCCACTCCCCGCTGGAGGCGGAGATCTGGCCTTGAACGTTGATCAGCAGTGCGCCCCCGGCTCGGGCCAGAAAGAGGCAGTCCTGGAGGATCTCCGTCCAGCTGGGCGGCGGGGGAGGCAGGGGTGGCTCCTCGGCCATCGCTGACTCCAGGTCTGCAACGAGCTCTAGCTCGGGCTCCGGTTCGTGCGCGGGGGGGGCGGCGGGGGCCGCTTCGGCTTCGCCCTCCAGGTCCGGCAGGAACCTCCCCGGGGGGCGGCGCGGAGGCCCGGCCGGGAGGCGGGGAGGCGGGCCGGCCGAGGGCTTCCCGGCTCGGGGTCGGCTGACTCAGGCGGCGGGCGATCGCGCGCGCCGTCTCGAGGTCAGAGGAGCTGCCGGGCGGGCTTAGTTTCATGGGGTTTCTCCATTCCACGGAACCGGTCCATCCGGGCCTCCAGCTCGTCGGCCAGGAGCTCGAAGCGGCGCGCCTCCGGGATGGGAGACCCGCCGAGGAAGCCGAGGGGGAGGCCGCTCTCGCTCGCCCGGGCGAAGACCTCGGCTCGGGGCACGATGGTCTCGAGAGCGTCGGGAAAGCCGTTCCAGATTTCGCGCAGCACGGCCTGGACGCTGGGCTTGTCCCTCTCCACCATGGTGGGGAGAATGCCCAGGAGTCGCAGGCGGGGATTCTCGTTGGCTTGGACGTACTCGAGCACGCGCAGGGCCTGGGTCATGGATCGCAGGGCGAGAGCCTCGGTCTGGAAGGGCAGGAGAACGAAGTCCGAGACGGCCAGGGCGGCCCGGGTGACCATGCCCATGCCCGAGGGGGTGTCCATCAGGACGATGTCGAAGCCCGGCTCGACGCTCGCGAGCGCGTGCTCCAGAATCCCCGGACTGGAGAGCTCGCGTTCGTAGGACGAGACATCGGTGGGGTCCAGCCGGCCGCGCGTCAGGAGGCTCAGGGCGGCAAGATGGGTGGCCGTAACCGCCTGTCTGGGCTCGACCTGGCCCATGAGCAACTCGGCCAGCCCGGGCAGCTCGGCGTCGCCCTTGGCCAGGGACAGCGCGACCCCCCCCTGCGGATCGAGGTCGGCCAGGAGGGTCTTGCGGCCCCGGTCGGCTAGGGTCCCCGCCAAGTTCAGGGCGACGGTCGTCTTGCCGACGCCCCCTTTCTGGCTTGAGATCGCCACTCGACGTGCCATCCACACCCCCTGTGCGCCTGCAGTGTAGCGCCGGGCGGGCGAGTCGTGAAGTGGATGAATCCGAATTTTGGCTTTAGTCCCTCTGGCCTCCGGGGCGGGGGCGGTCGGTCCGGGGCCCGGGCGCGGCAACCATCAGTCTGGATGACTCACGTCAGATCAATAACTTGAAGCCAACGATTCCCGGGAGCGCAGCGTCTTTTTCTTTGAGGAGTCGCGAGGGCGCGACCCTCGAAGAGAGGTAAACATGACCAAGGCGCACGTAGCCGGACTCGTACCCGCGGTGACCCTCTGCCTCGCCTCGCTCGCGGTGGCGTCGTCGTCCCA
>WNFI01086130.1_pt1 | contig 13539 bp, 17 predicted proteins | sample 5400471 | NCBI WGS metagenome assembly WNFI01 (sample SAMN13153348, study PRJNA577476) | soil metagenome | isolation source: 100 cm saprolite on Douglas fir-dominated hillslope | place: USA:California | collected 2013-09-17 | reverse complement strand
TACGCTTCGACGCCGCCGCGTTCGAGAACCCAGGCGGTGCGGTTGCGCGGCAGACCCTTGTTGACGTCGATGGTCACGGCCGGATCGGTGTAGGGGCCGGAAGTGTCATACACCGAAAGATTAGGCTCGCCGGCGCCTTCGCTCAAGATGATCTCGCGCAGCGGCACCCGCACATCGGGCGCTTCGTCCGGCGCGACGAAGATCTTGCGCGACGAGGGCAGCGGACCTGTGGTGACGGCGGGCTTCAGTTCGGCTGAGGCGACGGGTTTGTTCATGGTGTTGCTCCCTTCCGGAGATTGAGTTCGTTCAATGCAAATATCCAAAAAAGCAAAACAGCAATCCGAGCACGACCCAGACCGCGGCGGCGATCGGCGTGAAGAGAGGCTGCTGCAGCATGGCGTGGCCGGCCTTGACCACAAACAGCGGTCCGAACAGGCGCAGCGCGCCGCCGATCGCGGTGAGCCAGCCCAAAATCGTGATCAGCACGCGCCAGTCCGCGGTCCAGACATTGTGCATCAGCACGATGGCGAGGCCGACCGGCGTGATGATGAGGCCGCTGAGAAACATCAGCGCCCGGCTCGCCAAAAATTCCTCGGCCATCTCGCGGAACCCGCGCGGGTTGGTCTGACGAGCGCGCCACCCTCCCCCGCAAGCGGGAGAGGGAAGAAACGGACGAGGTGCGCTCCCTCTCCCGCTTGCGGGGGAGGGTTGGGGTGGGGGTGTATCCGCAAGCGCTCATCTTTCACGCCGCCTCCGCGTTTTGTCCGAGCCAGGCGCGCACCCGCGCCTCGGGATCGGCGTTCTGGGTGACGTCGCTGACCACGGCGATCGAATCGGCGCCGGCGGCGAAAATCTCCGCGGCCTGTTCGAGCCTGATGCCGCCGATCGCGACCAGCGGCAGCGAGCCGACGCGTTTCTTCCATTCGGTGATCTTCGGGATGCCCTGCGGCGCGAACCGCATCGATTTCAGCGTGGTCGGAAAAATCGGACCCAGCGCGATGTAATCGGGCTTGGCGCCTAGCGCGGTTTCGAGCTCGGCGTCGTCATGGGTGGAAAGGCCGAGCGTCAGGCCGGCGTCGCGGATCGCGTTGAGATCGGCCTTCGCAAGGTCTTCCTGGCCGAGATGCAGATGCTTTGCCCCGGCGACAACGGCCGCACGCCAGTAATCATTGACCACGAGTTTTGTCGGCGTGCCTTTTGTCACTTCGAGCGCATCGCTGACGATCTGCAGCGACTGCGCGTCATCGAGGTTTTTGGCGCGCAACGGATACGCGTGGCGATCAGGATACGGCATGCCAGAACGGGGTCCCAACGACTGGAGTTGAAGGAGAGGCGAAGTCGCGGGCTTCCATCAGCCCGGCCTCATAGGCTGTGCGTCCGGCCTCGACGCCGGAGCGAAACGCTTTTGCCATCGCCACGGGGTCGGCGGCTTTGGCGATCGCGGTGTTCAACAGCACGGCGTCGTAGCCGAGTTCGAGCGCTTCCGCCGCGTGCGAGGGCGCCCCGAGGCCGGCATCGACCACCAGCGTGATCTCGGGCAGGCGGTCGCGCAAAAGCTTTAAGCTATCGCGGTTGATGATGCCCCTGGCGCTGCCGATCGGCGAAGCCCATGGCATCACCACCTTGCAGCCGGCATCGACCAGCCGCATCGCGACGCTCAAGTCTTCGGTGCAATACGGAAACACCTCGAACCCGTCCTTGATCAGGATGTCGGCGGCCTCGACCAGGCCGACTACGTCGGGCTGCAGCGTGTCGTTGTCGGCGATCACCTCGAGCTTGATCCAGCAGGTGGCGAACAGTTCGCGGGCGAGTTTTGCGGTGGTCACGGCCTCGCGCACGCTGCGGCAGCCGGCGGTGTTCGGCAGCACCGTGACACCGAGCTCGCGGATCAGCGACCAGAACGCGTCCCCGGTCTTGCCGCCGGCGGCCTCGCGCCGCAGCGACACCGTGACGATCTCGGCATTGGCGGCCCGGATCGCCCCCTGCATGATCGCCGGCGACGGATACAGCGCGCTGCCGACCAGCAGGCGGGAGGTGAAGGATTTGCCGTAGAAGTTCAGCATGAACATTTCCCCGCGTGACTCCCTCCCCCCTTGCGGGGGAGGGTCGGGGAGGGGGGTAGCCACAAGCGAGCTCTGCCCGTGAAACCCCCACCCCCAACCCCTCCCCGCAAGGGGGAGGGGTGAAGACGCCGCGGCGTACTGGATCGTCCGGTCAAGCCGGACGATGACAGTGGAATTTGAAGCGAGCGAGTGCAACCTACTTCGTCGTCCCGGCGAACGCCGGGACCCATACGCCGTGCCGTTTCCTTTGGGCACGGTGGCAGATGCCTTTCGTAACCACGGACGCCGGTGGCTATGGGTCCCGGCGTTCGCCGGGACGACGTGGAAAGAGAATTCGCTCGCGCGGCTACACTCATCTCACCCTCCCTGCCGCGGCGTGATGATCTCGATCTCGTCGCCGTTCTTCAGCGGCGTCTGCGCCCACCGGCTGCGCGGCAGCACGTCGTAATTCACTGCGATCGCAAAATGCGTGCCCTCATATTCGAGCTCGCTCAATAGCGCCTCGACGCTGCGTGAAGCGATCTCGCGCTGCTCGCCGTTGACGATCACGCGCATTGCATCACCTCGTTGTCGATCACGCCGCGCTGCACGTAGCCGAGCGTCAGCTCCGCCAGCGCCGGCGCCAGCAGGAAGCCATGACGATAAAGGCCGTTCACCGCGATCTTCTGCTTGTGAACACGCTGACGCCGTTGTCCTCGGCCTCGATCGAGGTCGCGCCCAGCATGAAGCGGTTGCCGCCGCGCGGAATCACATAAAGCGGCCAGCGCGGATGGATCAGGCGCACCGGCCGCGACAGTTTTATCTCGTCGGTTTCGATCAGGATGATTTCGCCCTTGACGCCGCGCAGGCTCGCTTGCGTGTCGCGCGCGGAAAGACCACGGCAATCGATCACGACGCCGTCGACATCGTCGGCGTCAGCCTCGCTGTTGAATTTGATGCTGCCGCCGGCGGCGGCGAAGCGCGCGTGCAATTCCGGCAGCACGCGGCGCGGTTCGACGTGACCCTCATCGGCATAGAACAGGCCATCGCGGAAGCGGCCCTCGAGCGAGGGTTCGAGTTCGCTCAACGCGCTCGCATCGAGCCGTCGATGTCCCGTCGTGGCCTCGCACCAGGGCGCGAGCATGCCGCCGGCCCAGTAGCTGGTCGACTGCGTCATCCCCTGGTCACTGCGCTCATGCAGCGTGACCGCGTGGCCGGCTCGCGCAAACAACAGCGCCTGCCACGCGCCCGCGATACCTGCGCCGATGACGGAAATAGGGGAATCCCCCCGCGGAGATATTATACTCTGGTACATCCCTGTCCCTTCGCCGGCATGACCCGGATCAGGTTCAAAGGGTCACCGCGGTCTCTTGACGCCTGCATCAGACAGGGTCTTGAGCTTGCGGTCTCTCAGCTCCTCGTCGGAGCTCCCCTCGGAACAGGGCTAATGTAGGCCGATGCGGCAGGGTGTCAACGGACAGCATCCGTCATGCCCGGCCAAAGCAGTCAAGCTTTTGCGCGGACTGCGTAAACTTGTCTGCGCTGCCGGGCATCCACGTCCTTGTGGAAGCGCGCCAAACGCTCCCGGCGGCGCGCTGGCGAGCACCGGTTCGAAATGCCCGATGCGTTCGAGCCGCTGGCGTTTGGCGGCGGCATAGTAGCCGCTGGCATAATAGGCCATGGCGCGGTTGTGGTCGCCGTTTGCAGCGCGGTAGGCGCCGGCGAGATATTTCACGGCGTAGGTAAGATTGGTGTTGGGATCGCGCAGTCCCGCGGCATCGCCGGTGTAGCCGAGACCGCGCGCGGTCGCGAGCTTGATCTGCATCAGGCCGATGGTGCCGCCGCGCCCGACCAGCGCCGGCCGGTAGCGGCTTTCACGCACGATCACTCGATGCACCAGGGCTTCCGGCACGCCGTTGGCCTGGGCGTGGCTCGCGACCAGCGCATTGTATTCGACGTTCTGGGCGTGTGCGACGTGCGAAAACGGCAGCGTGGCTACGGTCACAAGCCATGCGAGCGATAACAGTCGTTTCATCTGAGGCCTCGGGGACGGGCGCGAAGTAAGCGGTTTCCACGCTTGACACACCCCGATTGTTGCAATCGCCGGGCGAGGATGTGGCCAAATCCCGGCTTTCTCAGGCGTTTGCCGCCATCATCGGTGCGGATTTACCAAGAATTATGCCCTGGCGTGCTTCGATCCTTCGGAAACTCCGAGGAATCCGGCCGCGCCGATGACCCTGTCCATTGCGAATACCGCCGAAGCTGCAAGCCCGACGCGCGGCCTGCTGCCGCTGTGGGTCGGCGCCGGCGTCTATGCGCTGTTTCTGTTGGCCGGAAACCGGCTGCTGATCGATCCCGATACGATGTGGCAGATCACCGTCGGGCAGTGGATTATCGACCACCGCGCGGTGCCGGAAACCGACGTCTACTCCTTCACCATGCGCGGACAGCCGTGGATTTCGACGCAGTGGCTGGCGCAGGTATTGTTCGCAAAGGCCTATGCGATAGCAGGCTGGAGCGGGCCGGTGGTGCTGGCCGCAGGCGCGATCGCGGCCACCTTCGCATTACTGGCGAAATTCTTGAGCCGGCGCTTAAGCGAAAGCACGACGCTGGTCTTCATTGCCGCGGCGCTGGCGTTGACCGTGCCGCATCTTTTGGCGCGGCCGCATGTGCTGGCATTGCCGGTCATGGTGATGTGGGTCGGCGAATTGATCGCAGCCGCCGATCGGCGCGGCGCCCCTTCACTCTGGCTGTTGCCGCTGATGGCGCTGTGGGCCAACCTGCATGGCGGCTTTGTATTCGGCCTGATGCTGGTTGTACCCATCGCGCTCGATGCCGTGGTGAGCGCTGACGTGAAATCACGCAAATCGCTGGCGCTGCGATGGGCCGGGTTCGGCATGGCCGCGCTGATTGCGAGTTGCTGCACGCCCTATGGCTGGAATTCGCTGCTGGCGTCGCAAAAGATCCTCGCGCTCGGCAGCGCGCTGCCGCTGATCATGGAATGGAAACCCGCCGATTTTGGCAACCTCGGCCCGTTCGAGGTTTGCCTGCTGCTCGCGATCGGGCTTGCGCTGTGGCGCGGCGTCACCCTGCCGCCGCTGCGGATCGTGTTGCTGCTGGGATTGCTGCACATGGCGCTCGCCCAGGGGCGCGCTGCCGAAATTCTGGCACTGCTCGCGCCGCTTTTGCTCGCGGCTCCGCTTGCGAAGCAGTTTGGCGGCACTGGGGTTGCAAATTCAGCCGCGCCGCCGATGCGCGGCGTGCTGGTTGCAGGCGTCGCGGTCGCGCTGGTGGCGGGGACTTTTGTCTATGCGTCGGTGCATCGTTTCGAGCCGCACAGCCGCGGCTCGCCGGTCGCGGCCGTGGCCGCGCTGAAGAAACTGAATCTGGCGCGGGTGTTCAACGATTATGATTTCGGCGGTTATCTGATCGCCAACGGCGTCGCGCCGTTCATCGACGGCCGCACCGAACTCTATGGCGAAAAATTCTTTGTCGACCACAACGCCGCCAGCGGATTGATGGAGCCGGAAAACCTGTTCCGGCTGCTGGATCAATACAAGATCGAAGCGACCTTGATGCGGACGCAGAGCGCCGCGACCAAGCTGCTCGATCACGTCGATGGTTGGCAAAAGGTGTATGCCGACGACATCGCCACCATTCACCTCCGCACGCCGGGCGCGCTGCATACGATTGAGCCGGCGGTTGACGCGAAGGCGAAGTAGGCCTTTAAATAAATTCATGCGGATCGACGTCATCGCACTATGATGGTTCTGCCGTTCTAAAGACAAATTGCTGGCGAAGAGTTATAAACGGCTGGAGGGGCACTCTTATCCGGCAGCAATCCTGTCCAATTCGCCAGCAACAAAAGCAAAGGGAGACGCGCCATGGCCAGAAGAGATTTCGGCTATCTGCCCAAACAAAATCCCTGCGCCCAATGCGGCCAGCCAATCGCCGCCCCCGAGTGGATAGAGAACGGTCCACGCCGCATCTCGTATCTCTGGCACTGCCGGGCATGCGACTATCGCTTTGAGGCGGTAGCCTTTTACGACAATTCCCGGTCCGATGCCGGAGCCTTGGCCGCCTGAGGGAACTCGTCCGGGGGGCTGGCGTTAATGTAGTTCATCAACCCGCAAGGGAGGGTGATGATGACCGATGTCATCGCGAAACCGCACCCGCTGATCGCGAGCGATCGGGTTGAGGGCACCGCGGTGCGAAGGCCGAACGGCGACATGATCGGCCACATCGAACGGCTGATGATCGACAAGGTCACCGGGAAGGTCTCTTACGCCATCCTCAGTTTTGGCGGGTTCCTTGGCATGGGAACCAGCCTGCTGCCGTTGCCGTGGCTGCGTCTCACCTACAACACCCAATTCGAGGCCTATGAGCTCGACATCGACGATGACGAGCTCAGGCGTGCGCCGTCATTCCGCGCCGACAAGGATTTCGACTGGGGCGATCGCTCGCAGGAAGCGGAGCTGCATCGTTATTACGGAATACCGCCTTATTGGGGCGGTTTCTGATTGCATTTTGAAGAACTGCGCGACGCGAAAAGTCGCAAGCGGTTAGTTGTGCGCGCATGAGCGCGGCAACTTGGCCAGTATCCACCGCTCTCAGCTGTTGAAAATCTGTCCGGCAATTGGAACAGCCGGGGGGGTGGCGGGTTTCCTCCTGACGATTTCATATTCAGGGAGAAACCACATGTTTGCGAAATTCATGACGGCCGGTCTGGTCGGGTCGGCATTGCTCGCGACTGTTGCGTTCGCGCAATCGCCGACGGCAACCAGTGACAGCGCCAAAATGGCGCCGGCCGCGGCATCGGACTCGTCGTTCCAGGGTAACTGGCGCGCGTCGAAGCTCGTTGGCCTCAGCGTCTACAATGACAACAACGAGAGCATCGGCTCAATCAACGATATGTTGACCGAGAAGGACGGCAAGATCAAAGCGGTGGTGATCGGCGTTGGCGGCTTCCTGGGCATCGGCGAACATCTAGTCGCCATCCCATACGAGAAGGTCAAATTCGTCAACGAGCCGATCGTTTACTCCGGCGCGGCGGGCGGCCCGAGCCCCGTCGGCGACCGGCCGGCGTCATCGACGACCACCGGCGTGGTATCCGGACCACGCCGTGTTCAACGCGACCAAGGATGAGTTGAAGGCGATGCCTGAGTTCAAATACGCGACCTGAGGCCAGGCACTCTAACGCATTGAGACCTGATCACAAATGGCCGGACGGCAGTACTGCCGTCCGGCCATTTTGATTCCAGTCCGACTTCTGTCCTTCGGCGCGTCCGCGTCCGACCAGAGCCATGGTGCGCCGCATCCTTTCAGCCCTGATTTGGCAATGTTAGGCTTCCGGGCGGCAGGAGCATCCGTATCCTGCCTAACATCGAACGGGAGGACGACATGGCTGATAGCGTCTACAAGGTGATCGAGCTGATTGGTACCAGCAAGGATTCCTGGGAAAAGGCGGCCGCGGTGGCCCTCAGCCGAGCCAGCAAATCTCTCCGGGATCTTCGCGTCGCCGAAGTCGTGAAGCTCGATTTGCAATTGGACGCCAAGGGCAAGATCGAAGCCTACCGCGCCAAGCTCAACGTCTCGTTCAAATTCGAAGGTTCGTGAAGCGGATCACGCGCAGCGTTTTGGAATCGAAGGCGATGTCGGCGAGGCGCAGGCTGGTGATTTCCGCCGCCACCCGCACGCCGTCCTCGTTCTTCTGAAAATCCGATATCGCGGCCGCGATCTTTTTCTCCGCGTTCGCGGCAAACGGCTTGAGGTCGATGGTGGCGTTGTCGGCCAGCACCTTTTGCAGATGCGGCACCGCCGCGCGCGCCGCCGCCCCAAGCAGTCCGAACGCGGCTTCGGATTCGACGGCGAGTTCGATGTCGGTCAGCCGCAGCGTCTGCTGCGCCTGATCGAGCACCGGCTTGCCCCAGATATGCACATTGGCTTCGCCGCCGAACCCGAAGAAGCTCGTTTTCTCCCTGGCGTTGACCAGCAGCGAGATCAAGAGGCGGTCACCCGATGCCGCCACGCTCGCGCGCTTCACGGTGACATCGACCGAGCCGGAACCATCTTCGGGAAAAGTCCGGCCGGCGAACTGTGCTGCCACGATCTTGTTGATGTCGGTGAACGGCACGTCGATCGGCACGCCGATGCTGACGCCTCCCGGCGTCGGCGGGACGATGGCGAGCTTTTCCGGAAACGGGCAGTCGGGCTTGGTCTGCGCCGGGGTGATGCGGGTTTCCGCCTCGATGCCGAGCATCAGCGTCACAGCGGAAGCGTCGACGCGCGGCTGCGCCGCGATCGCGCGGGTCGGCCGCAGCTCGAGCCAAAGCGCCGGCAGCGACGAGGCCGTGCCCGTGCCTTGCAGTGGAATCGAACGGCAGGCCCTGGCCCATTGTGCCCGCGCGTTGCGCTCGAGCGAGGGATCGCTGCGGATCCGCTCCTGCACCGCGGTGATCTGATCGGCAACGGTCTTGTCGATCAGCGGCTTGACTTGCGCCGGGACGTTGACGCGGGCACCTGCCACCGAAAGGCTGGTGTCGCCCAAATTGACCTGGGCGGCCAAATTCGGCTCGATGTGCCAGGACGCGGCGAGTTTCGGCCGCGCGGTGATCGTGACGTTGCCTTTGATCTCCGCGTTGGCATTGAGCGCCTTGATGTTCACGCTGCCGATTTGTTTGGCGACATTGCCGCCGAGCAGTCCGCCGAGCGCATCGCCGATCGCGCCGGTTGCCTTTGACGTCAGCGAGCCCGTTACATTCAGCGTTCCCGTCAACGGGGTTGCCAGCGACAGCACATCCTGGGCACCGGTCGCGGTGATCGGCCCGCGCGAGGCGGTCCAGCCGATGTCGGCGTTTTGCAGAATCTGCGACAGCGGATTGTCGGCTTTGCCCGCGAAGCTGCGCGGCGCGCCGCGATCGGCGGCGTCGCGAATAGCGCTGAGCGCAATCGCAACCGGCGCAATGATGCTCGAGCTGCGCGGGGCGGGCGGCAGCGGGGGCAATTCGACAAGCACCGGCGCCACGACGGCGCTGCGCGGCGACAGCCAGTCCATGGTCTTCAGGCTGACGAAAAACGAGACCGCGACCACCGCGATCGCGAGCAGGATCGTTTTGAGATTAACCGCCAGACGCCTGGTCTCCCTGGACTGATTCAACAACAGAGTCTACAGGGCGGGTACCGGAGGCGCCAGACCACTTCTACCTCATCCTGAGGAGCCCGCCGCAGGCGGGCGTCTCGAAGGATGGGGTGGCTTGCGCTTCGCCAATTGTTGCAGCGATTCGAAGTCACCGCGGAGGAACGCCTGCTTCTTGGCGCGACTCCATTTCTTTACCTTGCGCTCGTTTTCAATCGTATCGGTAATCCGATCGAACCCTTGCGAGAAGATCAGCTCCACCGGTCTGCGAGATGCAGTATAGCCTTGGAATGATCCGGCATTGTGCTGGGCTACTCTGCTCTCGAGTGACCCGCGGGCAGTCCCGACATAGTAGCTCCCGTCAGAACATCCGAGGATGTAGAGCCACGCACCGTCAGTCATTGCAGAACCCGCCCCATCCTTCGAGACGCGGCGAAGACGCCGCTCCTCAGGATGAGGCTAACCGATATCGTGTCAATTCAATGAATAAGTTGGCGGTCTAGGGGAAACAAAAATGGCGCCGCAGCGGCGCCATTTTGTTTTCTGGGTTGCTCTTCAGCGATCCAGTTATCCCCGCTTGCCGTCCGCACTCTCGGCACGGCGGTCCATCGGCAGCACGACTACCTTGGTGCCGACGTTGACCCGGGAATACAGATCGGAGACGTCTTCATTGGTGAGACGGATGCAGCCGGAGGAAACGCGGGTGCCGATGGTCTCCGGCGCGTTGGTGCCATGGATGCGATACACCGTGCCGCCGAGGTACATCGCGCGTGCGCCGAGCGGATTGCCGGGGCCGCCGGCCATGTAGCGCGGCAGATAGGGCTGGCGCGCGATCATCTCCGGGGGCGGGGTCCAGTCCGGCCATTCGGCCTTCTTGGTCACCGACTGCACGCCGGACCAGGTGAAGCCATCGCGGCCGACGCCGATGCCGTAGCGGATCGCCCGGCCGCCGCCGAGCACATAATAGAGATAGGTGTTGGGAGTATCGATGATGACGGTGCCGGGCGCCTCGCGGGTGGCGTAGCTGACGATCTGGCGCCTCAGCCGCGCCGGCATCTCGACCATAGCGCCTTCGTCTTCGGATGGTGCAGATTGCACCGGCGGCGGCGCCCATTGGGCCGGCGGCGTCAGGATGAAGGGAAACAGCTGCAGCGGCGTGGCCGCGACGGAGCCGGAAAATGCGATGGTGCCGATCGCTAGCGCACCGAGAGCGGCGGCGGCGCGGCGGAAATTCAGCTTGAATGGATCCAGATTGAACACGGTAGGTCCCCTGTTTGAGCGCCCTGGCGCCAGTTTCGGCGCATCGTTATGGGCAGCACTACCCGGCGACGGTTTCAGAATGTTTTCGTCAAAGGCGCAAAATGGTTTCGTCGGGTACAGGAATTGTTTCGTCGCGTTGTCCTGGAGAAGAGAAATCTTAAACAAGCGGCGCGCTAGTTTTCCTCTTCCGTAAGGCGGACGGGAAATTCCCTGGGGATTTTTCTTAACTCATTTCAATCGTTTGTCGCTGCATTCCCAAAAGATCATTTACCGTGCGGAGACGTTGACCGGCTGGTGCAAGGCCGCAATCGGCGCCCCGCGAATATGATTGTTTCGCGCTACAGCGCGCGCCTGCGCGGCAAATCAGGCGCGGAGACGCCGACGGTGACGCGCCTGTCGGCCACGGCATGATGAAACTGCTCGAGCGCCAGACCGATGGCTGACAGATCGCCTTCGTCGATCGCGCCGTCATCGTAGCAATCGAGCGCCTCCCGCAAGATGCCGTCCGCCTCGTGTTGCATCGTCGTCAGTTCTTCCGCGGTCTCCGCCTGGCGCACCCTGGAAATCAGGTCGAGCAGATTGTCGCGATGCAAGCTGTACTGTCCCCTTTGATCCCGTTTCCAAGAGTGACGCAACCAGGCACCGGCGGATCCCAGCCCGGAGAGCACCAGAATAGCGCCCCAGATGTAGTCGGTGTATTTCTCGAGGAAGGTGCGTTCGGTGCCATCGATGAAGGCTGCCGCTCCCGCATGTGCAGGCAAGGCAGCGTCCTTGTCGGTGTCAGGTTTCTCGATTTTCCCCGCGCTGGGCAATTCCCTGGCAAGTTGGTGGCGAACGGCAAATAGCTGCCGGACCAATGTACCGACCGTGGTGTCGGACAAAGACCTCGGCGCGATAATCAGGTGGTTGACGCTGACCGTCTCGACCTTGTCCTCGGGTCTCGCGGTAGAAGAGCTAAAGATACTGCCGGCAATTTCTTCGGATTCATAGAGCGGGTGCTTCTTGGCAATCGCCTCTGAGACCTCGATCGGGAGAAATTTCGGCTCGCCCCTGGCGGCGGCGGCGGTGGCAATCGCCTCGGTGGTGATCTTGCTGTCCAGCGGGCCGACCGCCATGAACGCGTCGATGGTTGGATCGTGGGCCAGTTCGGCAATTTGATCGGTGCCGAATTGGGTGACCGCCACCTTGTCGGGATCAACGCCGGATTCGGTCAGGATCACGCTCAGCAACGTGACATTGGCCGGGGTTCGGCCGATGAGGCCGACGCGATGTCCGGCGAGATCGCCGATCCCCTTGATTTTTGGGGCCGGTTGTTTTTTTGAACCTTTGACCCGAAGGCCGGAAGGTGCCCACAGGACAACGACATTCTTGCGCACGATGGCGACGGATTCGGCATTGGCCGGCAAGTTCAGGTCGCCCCGCACCACGGCGAGGTCAGTCTTTGAGGCCGCGAACAGCGCGATGCTTTCGTTCACCCCTTCGGTCGTGATCGGTGATAGCCGAACCGGACTTCCGTCGCGCGCAAAGGTTTGCGCCAGCGTCTGGATCAGCTGCTGGTCGTCGCTTCCGGAAGGGCCGACCGCAATCCGCAAAGTGACCGGCCGCAAGACGAGGTACAGCGTGCCCGCAGCCACGCCGAAAAGGAAAATGCCGGCGGCCAGAATCAGTAGCGAATAGCTTTTCCGCTTCCGCCTTCTGCGGGACACGTCTGGCCGTTCGCTGAGGTCCGATGACGACATTGTTCTGCAACATTACAGGGAAAAACGTCGAAATGGCCCGAAAAAGCATGATCCAGGCATCGATAGCGTCACACGTTTGAAATATCCTTGGCCGAACGTCGGGAATTGAGAATCAGCAAGCTCTCAGGTTCCCGGCATGCGGATATTGATTGCAACAGACGCGTGGCGTCCGCAGGTGAACGGCGTGGTTCGCACGTTAACCTCGTTGGCCCGCAGCGCGTCGGCGCTTGGCGCCGAAATCGACTTTCTGACCCCCGAAGGCTTTCCGTCTTTGGCCGTTCCGACCTATCCGGGCTTGCGGATAGCGTTGCCGAACCGGCGCGAGATTGCCGGCAGGATCGAGACGGTATCGCCGGATGCGATTCATATCGCGACCGAGGGGCCGATCGGATGGGCGGTGCGGGGCTATTGCCGCCGCCGCAAACTCGCTTTCACGACTTCCTATACGACCCGCTTTCCGGAATACATCGCAGTGCGCACCGTTATCCCCGCGGCGTTGACCTATGCGGTGCTGCGGCACTTTCATGCCGCCGGCACGATGACCATGGTCGCCACTGCCTCGCTCCGGCAAGAACTAGGCGCGAGAGGATTCAAGAAGCTCGGCACCTGGACCAGAGGCGTCGACACCGATCTCTTCAGACCGGACGGTCCGGCCGAACTCGACTTGCCCAGACCGATTTTCATGACCATGGGCCGGGTGGCGGTGGAAAAGAATCTCGAGGCTTTCCTTTCGCTGGACTTGCCCGGATCCAAGGTCGTGATCGGCGACGGGCCGCAGAAAGCCGAGCTGGAGCGCCGCTATCCGAAAGCCAGGTTTCTGGGCGAAAAGACGGGCAAGGATTTGACCTCCCATTTGGCGGCGGCGGACGTCTTCGTTTTCCCAAGCCGCACCGACACCTTCGGCGTCGTGCAACTCGAAGCGCTGGCGTGCGGCACGCCCGTCGCCGCATTTCCGGTTACCGGCCCACTCGACGTGATCGCGGATCATCCGATCGGCGCTTTGGACAGAGACTTGCGCAGCGCCTGCATCCGCGCGCTCAGCATCTCCCGCGAGGCATGCCGCAACTTCGCGCTTGAGCGCTCTTGGGAAAACAGCGCAAGGCAGTTCATCGGCAATCTGAGCGCGTTGCAGCCGAGCCGTTCGTTGCGGCCGGCGCGGGTCGTGGCCAATACGAGTGCCGTGCAAGGTTAGTTGCAACAACAGAGACGAATGAGGGGCACCATGGCAGAAATCATGAAGCTGGACGACACAAGGCAGTTGGACTTCGACCGCGAAACGGTCGAACAGGCCTATGACCGGTGGGCGCCGGTCTACGACCTCGTGTTTGGCGGCGTTTTCTCCAAAGGCCGCAAGGCGGCCATT
>WNFI01687872.1_pt2 | contig 13540 bp, 12 predicted proteins | sample 5400471 | NCBI WGS metagenome assembly WNFI01 (sample SAMN13153348, study PRJNA577476) | soil metagenome | isolation source: 100 cm saprolite on Douglas fir-dominated hillslope | place: USA:California | collected 2013-09-17 | reverse complement strand
TCGTCGATGGCGCCCGACGGCACTGCGACGAGCACGGCGTCTGCGTCCGACGCGTCACCGCCGTCTGGCCCGAGTTCGGTCACCTCATGCCCAGCGTTCCGCCAACGCGCGGCCAGCCCTCCGCCGACGGTCCCGCTGCCTAAGGTCGTGATCCTCATGGCCGAAATGTTGCCAGACCGTCGTGGGACCCTCCGAGACGAGTGGCGCGCTACCAACACCGATGCGCGGCTGCGCTTCAACGGCATGACGGTCGCCCGCGACGGCTACTGCTCGAATTCCGCGCGGGATCACCGCGCCGGGTCGGATTGCCGGTTCTGTCGTGGACCCGGTATGACGAGCCGGCTCTCGTAGGCCATGATCACAAGCTGGGTACGGTCGCGGGCGTCCATCTTGGTGAGGATCCGGGAGACGTGTGACTTGACGGTCAACGGACTGATGACCAGACGCTCGGCTATCTCCGCGTTGAGCCGTCTCGTCACGGTTGGCTCGAGCAGCGCGGCGCCATCGGCAATCGTGCGAACGGCGTCGATCAGCTGGCTGGGCTCGGCGCCCTTCAGGAGGAAGCCGCTGGCACCGGCGCGGAGCGCTCCGAAGACGTACTCGTCCATGTCGAAGGTCGTGAGAACGATCACCCTCGTGTCGGGTAGCAGTGGGTCTTCGGTGATCAGACGCGTCGCTTCGATTCCGTCCATGATCGGCATGCGGACATCCATCAGCACGACGTCCGGGCGGTGTCTGCGCGCCATCGAGACGGCCTCGCGCCCGTCGCACGCCTCGTCGATTACCTCGATGTCATCCTCGCCGGCCAGGATCGCGCGAAAGCCGTGTCGGACGAGGGCGTGATCGTCGACGACGAGCACCCGCAGCTTCGGCGGGCCCGTCATCGCCGTGCGGTCGGGACCGGCAGCCGCGCACGCACCCGCCAACCGCCGTCTCGCGAGCGGCCTGCTTCGCAGTGCCCTCCAAGCGCCGCAGCCCGCTCGGCCATGCCTTGCAGGCCGTGGCCGGGGGCGACTGCGTCGTCTGGTGCTCGATGCCCGTCATCCAGTACCTCGACGGTGAGCTGGTCATCGACGAGCGCAACGCTGACGGTTGCGCGCTTTGCGTCGGAGTGACGCAGGATGTTCGTCAAGCTCTCCTGGACGATCCGGTAGGCGCCGTGCTCGGCGGCAGTCGGGATGTCGGCCGCGATCGCCTCCAGCCGCAGGTCGACGTCCACGCCCGCGCCGCGCACACCGTCCACGAGCTCGTGCAGATCGGCGAGGCTCTGTCGCGGCCTGAGCGGAGCCTCCCCCGACGGCGGGCGGAGCATCTTGAGCGTGGAGCGCAGCTCCGTGAGCGCGTCGGCAGAGCTTCGCACGATGTTCTCGAGCGCCTCTGAGCCCTCTGCTGGTTCCTTGCGTCCCAGATGAACGGCCGCCGCCGCTTGCGTGTTGATCGCGACCAGGCTGTGCGCGATCGTGTCGTGGAGCTCGTGTGCCAGCCGCAGGCGCTCTTCATCGAAGCTGTGAACCGCCGCTGCCTCTTGCCGACGCTCCGTCTCCTCCGCCCGCGCGCGAACGATCGCGAGACGGCCGCGCTGAGCATCCCCGACCGCCAGTGCGGCAAGAAGCAACGCCAGCCGCGCCAGCGTCGCTCCTGTCTCAAACCCGGATTTGCTGGTGATCACGACCGCGGCCGTGACGACCGGTGCCATCGCCGCCGCGACGACAAGCGAGCGCAGACGCCGCCCCTGCAGCCCGACTGTGTAAAGAGCGACCATGATGATGCCAACGGCCGCAACGTTGGGGTGAAACACCGCGAGGCATCCCAACAGCCCGGCTGTCACAGCGACAAGGACGCCGAGTGGATAACGGCGGCGAACGACCAGCGGCAGCGAGCTAGCCGCGGCCAACGCCACTGCGGCGACGCTCAGATCACCGCCATCCCAGCCCAGGCCGGGATCCGCGAGCAGGCCGACGAAAGCAACGAGCGCCCACGTACGATCGACCTCCGGCGCCTCCCGCATGGCTTGTGCGGTCTCGCGCCCCCGACGCAGCCACATCGCAACGCGGCCTGGTGACGTGCCGAACGTGCGATCCTCACGCGACGATCGCACGTTCGGGGTCGCCCCCGGATCTCCGCGCGACGGAGGCTCCACGCCGACGCTTGGCGCTGGAGTGCTCACGGTCGCCTCGGACCGCGGGCGTCGAGCTTCATGCGATCAGACAAAAGGTGCTCCTTCTCGCCGGCAAAGGCCGGAGCCGCACGATGCCATCTCCCACGACTGTACCGCCACCGTGGCCGTGTCACATCGGCCTTGCGGATGCATCGCGTCTACATCCCGAGGACTACGGCGAGGACCCGGATGCCGCAATCAGGCCGCCATCAGACCCGCCGCTCGACGGCGCAACCACGTCATCGAGTCCGGCGTTGGACAGGCGTCCTGCCAGCCCTGCAGCGCCTCTTCGAGCTGGCCGCGATCCTCGGCGCAACCAAGAACGAGCACCTCGCCTACATCGTGGTGACGGCCGCCGAGCCGTGTCACGTAGAGCTCGCCCGTGTCGCGTACCCACGCGGCGCGGTAGAGGGGGCCGTGCAACCCGACGCGCCACCACAGCCCGATGTCGTCCTCGCGTGAGGCCCGCCGGCGTCGGTCCGCCAGGTAGAAGTTGCGAAGCGATCGGTAGCGATCGGTGCAGTCTGTGATCTCTCGTCGTCGAGCAGTCATCATCGGATCTCCTGGGTTTGTGTGCGGCCGATGTGAGCCACGTCTTTCGCTCGCTTCAATGTAAATCGCCGCTCTCTGCTTGTCGTCGGCCGCGCGGACCAAATTCACCTACATCGCGCGGATGCGCCGCGGGTGGCCAAAGTGCCTCCCAGCGGCCGATGATTTTTGCCTGACGGCTGCTTACTGTCGCTTGGACCAAGTCTCCGACGAGCGGAGGCTGAGTAACTGGGAGTCAGTTATGCCCCGTTTGGCTCGCTGGTGTTTGTCTCACCGCAGGATCGTCGTTACAGGGTGGCTATTGCTCTTGGTGGTCACGGTCTTCCTGCAGTCCAGCACCGGCAGTAACTATTCCGCCTCGAACCGCCTCTCGGGCACCCCGAGCGCGACAGCCCAGAGCCTGCTTCAGAGGGCAGCTCCAAGCGTGTCGGGTGACACCGAGCGGATCGTCATCGCGGCGAAGACCGGCACCGTCAGAGCGCCGACAGTGCAATCGAGTGTTCAGAAGATGCTCATGAACGTGTCCCGGCTCCCGAACGTGGGCTCGGTGACGTCGCCGTACGGTCCGGCCGGCGCCAAGCAGATCAGTCGGAGCGGCAGGGTTGCTTTTGCGACGGTCACGTTCACGAAGGAAGCACACGCCATCTCGACGTCTGAAGCAACCGGCTTCGTCAATACGGCGCGCGCTCCCGCTGGCGGAGCCATGCAGGTCGAGGTGCTGGGCCAAGTCGCGGAAGCGACTAACCCGTCCTCGTCGAGCAGCGTTATCTTCGGGGTCGCGGCGGCGCTGATCGTGCTGCTGTTCGTCTTCGGATCGATCCTGCCGGCGCTGCTGCCGCTGGTGTCCACCGGGATCGCGCTGGGTGTGGCGATTTCGATCATCGGCGCGCTGTCGACCGTTCTCTCGATGGCGAGCTTCACTTCGCAGCTGTCGATACTGATAGGCCTCGGAGTAGGCATCGACTACTCGCTGTTCATCCTGACGCGGGTCCGGACAGAGATGCGTCGTGGCCGATCGATGTCGGATGCGATCGGGATCTCGGCCGCCACGTCGGGGCGCACGGTTCTATTCGCCGGCATCACCGTCTGCATCGCCTTGCTCGGGATGCTCACGGTCGGCGTCAGCGTCCTCTCCGGTGCCGCGATCGCCGCATCCATCGCAGTCCTGCTGCCGATGGCCGCGGCACAGACTCTGGCCCCGGCGTTGATCGGGGTGCTCGGAACACGGGTCCTGACACGCAGGCAGCGTGCGGCGCTCGCAGCGGGAGAAGTCCATCCTCCGGAGTCCTCCGCTCGTTGGGCGAGCTGGGCCACACGCGTTCAGAGTCACCGTTTGAGCTTCGGCGTCGCTGCGCTCGCGATCATGCTCGCAATCACGATCCCGGCGTTCTCGCTGCGTCTCGGAGCTGCGGATGCCGGCACGGATCCCACCTCGACGACGACTACGACTCACCGCGCTTACGAGCTGCTCGTGCGAGGGTTCGGTCCTGGCTTCAGCGGTCCGCTGGAGCTCGTCGCGCCGGTTGGGTCAACCGAACAGGCCGCGACGTTCAGGCGTGTGGTCGTAGCCGCCGGTCGCACCTCCGGCGTCGCCGCTGTCAGCCCCCCACAGCTGCTGCCGGCGGGGCCGGGACATCCCGGAGTTGCAGTCGCGCAGGTCTATCCGACCGGCAGCCCGCAGGATGCGTCCACTTCCAGCCTCGTGACGACCCTCCGCAACCGCGTCATCCCGGACGCTGTCTCACCTCAACAGCTGACGGTGTACGTCGGCGGCGAGACTGCCCTCTCAGACGACTATGCGGCCCAGCTGGAATCGAAGCTGCCGATGTTCGTCGCGATCGTGGTCGCCTTGTCGTTCCTGCTGCTGATGATCGTCTTCCGGAGCCTCGTGATTCCGGCGACCGCAGCGGTCATGAACCTCCTGTCAGCCGGTGCCGCGTTCGGCGTGATCGTCGCCGTCTTCCAATGGGGATGGCTGGCGTCGCTGCTCGGCGTCACTCACACCGGTCCGATCCCACCCCTGGCCCCGATCCTCATGTTCGCGGTCCTGTTCGGGCTCTCGACCGACTACGAGGTGTTCCTGATCAGCCGCATTCACGAGGAGTGGCTGAGGCGCCGAGACAACTCTGCGGCTGTCAACCACGGCCAAGCCGTCGCCGGGAGGACCATTACCGCGCTGGCCGCGATCATGGTCGTCGTGTTCCTCGCGTTCACGTTCACGACTGACCGAACGATCAAGCTGATCGGGCTCGGCATGGCGTCCGCGATCCTGCTCGACGCGCTCGTAGTCCGGACGGTCCTCGTTCCCGCCGTGATGCACTCGCTCGGGCGGGCCAACTGGTACTTCCCGCGCTGGCTGGAACGTCGACTCCCCCGGCTCCAGATCGAGGCCGGCGAGTCAGAGCACGAAGCCGAGGCCCAGCCGCTCGACAGGGACCTGGAGCCGGTGGCCCAGCCGTAGGCAGACTCGAGCTACCGCCCAGCGTCGATGCTGGCCCGCCTCTCCGCGCGTGGGGCGGGTCAAACGGCCAACCAACCGGAAGGAGCTCGACATGCGTGCGATCACCGTCACCGAATATGGCGCGAACCCCGGCGTGTCGGAAATACCGACACCGGAGCCGGGACGGGGACAGGTTCTTCTCAAGGTGCGGGCCGCCGGGATGAATCCGATGGATCGCACGCTGGCCTCTGGCGACTGGAGGCCGATGCCGGCGACGTTCCCGATGGTGCTCGGCGCCGATTGCGCCGGCGTCGTTGAGACGCTTGGCGAAGCCGCGTCGAGGTTCTCCGTCGGCGACGATCTGTTCGGCCAGTTGCTGATCGCCCCGCTTGGGTCGGCTGGCACGTACGCGGAGTACGTGGCCGTTGCCGAGGACGCGCCACTGGCGAGAGTTCCGGCCGGACTCGATGACGTTGTCGCCGCGGCGCTGCCGACGGCGGGTGGGGCCGGGCTCGCCTTGGTCGACTTGCTCCCGCCGGCTACGGACAAGACGGTGCTTGTTGTCGGTGCCGGTGGCGGCGTCGGCTCGTTCGCTACTCAGTTCGCGGTAAAGGCCGGATGGAAGGTGATCGCAAACGTGCGTGCCCGGGATGCTGAGCGTATGCGTTCGTACGGTGCTCTCGAGACGATCGATCACACAACGACGCCGCTGGCGGACGCGGTACGACAGGCCCATCCCGATGGCATCGACGCCTTGCTCGACCTCGTGAGCGATCCCGCCGGCTTCGCCGAGCTCGCGTCGCTGGTGCGAAGCGGCGGTAGCGCGGTGACGACCCAGTATGTGGCCGATGAGGAGGCTCTCGGTGCGATCGGGGTCACCGGCGTCAACTTCGCGCTGCCGGCGTCGAGCGAACTCTTCGAGCGGGTCGCAGAAGCGGTCGCCGACGGCCGCATCGTCGCCCCGCCGATCACTCGAACATCGCTCGAGGAGGTGCCCGCCGCGTTGAGCTCGGCGGCGCCACCCGCCGGCGGCAAGACCGTGATCACGTTCTGAGGACCCCGATTCGAGCGGCGTAGAGATTCTGGCACTCACGATTCGTCTCTCTGAGAACATCCCCCTCGCCTACACCCTCTCGGGCGGCGTCTGGATCGTGCTCGGGGTCCTCGCGATCGGCTTCGTCTCACTGATCTTCTCGTACTTCACCGAGAAGGGGACTGAAATTCGCTTCCATGCGTGGGGCGATCAGCACGGCGACGCACCGGGCTCATTGGGAGCAGGGAACGTCGGCAAAGACCCGACTCTCGATGTGCGCAGCTGGTACCGCGGAACCTCCCCCGGGCGACGTCGCAACGTCCCGGCGCCGCGAGCTTCCCTCGCGCCGAAGAACGTCGACCAAGAGCTGCTCGCCGGTCTGAAGGCTTGGCGATCGCGGTTGAACTCGGACGCGCTCGGCCTCAGCACCCCGCCCGACGCCTCGCGCGACCACATGGAAGGCCCGCCGGAGGCTCCCCTTCAGCTGGTCGAGTACACGGATTTCGAATGCCCGTCGTGTCAGGCGGCGCTGCGCGTGCTCGACCGCATCCGGAAACGCCTCGGCGATGAGCTCGTGCTTGTCGTGCGTCACTTCCCGGTTGCCGACGCTCATCCGATGGCCCTCACCGCGGCCGAAGCCGTGGAGGCTGCAAACACGCAGGGTCGGTTTTGGGAGATGTACCGGCGAATCTACAGCGACCGCCGTCCACCGAGCGAGGACAGCCTCCGCCGCCACGCAGCGCGGCTGAAGCTTGACGTGACGCGCTTCGACCGAGAGCTTCGCGACCACATCCACAGGCGACGTGTCCTCGAGGATTTCGAGTCCGGGCTGCACAGCGGCGTCAACGGGACACCCACGTTCTTCGTGAACGGCGTCCGCCACGACGACGAGCACACCTTCGACTCGTTGCTCGGGGCCCTGGAGAAGGCTCGCGTTCGGAGTGCCGTCGAAGCCTGAGCGTGATCAGAGTCCGAGTTTGCGAACGCCTGCCTCGTCGAAGCCGAGATGATGCCCCACCTCGTGACGCACCGTTTCGCGGACGTGCGCTCGCAGCCGTTTCGGATCGTCCCCGAAGTCACGTACGAGCGTGTCGCGAAAGATCAGGATCTCATCAGGCATGCCGCCGCCCCCGAAGAAGGGGGTTCCGCCCAGCTTCGAGCCGATGTACATGCCATACGCGTGGTTCTCACGACCGCGATCGGAAACGACGACCGCCACGTGATCGAGCGCTCGTTGGAACTCGGGCGGGAGCTCGTCGAGCGCTGATCCGACGAGCTCCTCGAATTCCTGCTCGCTGTAGTGACGGCCTCCGCTCATCGACGATCGCGCCGAGCCTACCTCACCCGCTGAGGCCGAGCTCGTGACAACAGCTAGCCTCCCGGGCATGACTGCGACGCAGCGTGTCGAGAACGTCGGCGCAGTCGTGGGCTGGGCGCGCCGATCTCCACGACGATGAGGGCGCCGTGAGTGAGCGCCGGGAGGAACTGCGGATCGGCTTTCTGAGCTTCGGCCACTGGCAGCGCGCGCAGTGGTCGCAGACGTTGACCGCGAAAGACGCGCTGGCGCAGACGATCGAGCTGGCGCAGGCGGCGGAGGAGCTCGGGATAGACGGGGCCTTTGTTCGCGTCCACCACTTCGCCCGCCAGCTCGGCTCACCGTTTCCGCTGCTGGCCGCAATGGGCGCCCGCACAAGCAGGATCGAGCTGGGAACGGCGGTGATCGACATGCGCTACGAGAACCCGCTGTACATGGCCGAAGACGCGGCAGCTGCAGATCTGATCGCCGGCGGACGGCTGCAACTGGGCATAAGTCGCGGCTCGCCCGAGCCGGTGCTGGACGGCCCGGAAGCATTCGGGTATCCCGATGCGCAGGGCGCGGCCGGAGGCGAGCTCGCGCGCACACACGGAGCTGTTTCGCCGGGCGATCGCCGGCGAGGGCGTCGCGCAAGCGGACCCCGCGTACACGGGAACGAGCGGGATGCTGGCGATCCAGCCGTACGCCGAGGGCTTGTCCGAGCGCATCTGGTGGGGTGCCGGTGGGCGCGAGTCGGCGCGGTGGGTCGCAGAGCAGGGGATGAACATGATGAGCTCGACGCTGCTGCTGGAAGACACCGGGGTTCCGTTCGATGAGCTCCAGGCCGAACAGATCGACGCCTACCACGAGGCCTGGCGGGCCGCCGGTTGGGAGCGCAAACCGCGGGTGTCGGTGAGTCGCAGCGTGATACCGATCACCAGCGACCTCGACCGGCGGTACTTCGGAGGCGAGGGCAACCGCGACCAGGTGGGCTACCTCGACGGGCACACGTCGCGCTTCGGCCGCACGTACACGGGGGAACCGGACGTGATCGCGCAGGCACTCGCGCAGGATCGCGCGGTGCACGCGGCGGACACGCTGCTGTTGACCGTGCCGAACCAGCTGGGCGTCGAGTACAACGCGCACCTGCTCGAGACGATCGCGCGGGAGGTCGCGCCGGCGGTTGGGTGGACGGCAAAGGGCGAGCGCCCCGCTCGCTCTTGAGCCGCGGATTACGCGCTGACCCTTTAGCATCGCGGGCCAGCCGGGCACCCATTGCAGCTCTCGGCGCCACGGCTCCAGGCATCGCTTTCGTTTCGGCCGAGCTACGCACCGTTGAAAGGATCACCGACATGCCAGATCCAGCCGAACTCCTCTACATGAACCGCGAGGTCTTTTCCGAGCGGGACCCTGAGAAGCGCCGGGCGGCGATCGAGCGGACATACTCCGAAGACGTGAGGTTCACCGATCCGGACGCCGAGGTCGTGGGGTGGCAAGCAATCGATGAACGCGCCCAGAAGATTCTCGATGATGCTCCGGCGAACTTCGTGCTGGAGGAGGACGGCCTGGCCTATGTTGGTCCCGACGCCGCCGTTCAGGCCTGGCGCTTCGGTCCCCCCGGCAGTCCGGCGGTCCGCGGGGTCGACATCCTCACGGTGAGTGATGGCCTTGTGAGCGCCCTGCGCACCCTTATCGGGTCCCCAACAGATCCCTGATCATACGCGGCATTCACCACCAAGGGCGCTCGAGGGCCTCGTTCGTTCCGTGTGTACGGTCGAGCTCGTCGAGCGCGCTCATCTCGGGATCGGAGAGCTCGAAGTCGAAGATGTGACTGTTCGACTCGATCCGTTCGCGGTTCGTCGACTTCGAGATGACGGGGATCTCCCGCTGGACGCACCAACGGAGCAACACTTGAGCCGCCTTCCGGTCGTTGGCCTTGGCGATCTTTCCGACTGTCGGGTCGCCCAGGTGCCGGCCGGTGCCGAGCGGGCTGTAGGCCTCGAGCGTGATGCCGCGACGTTCGCAGTCCTCGAGCAGCCGGCGCCGGTATGCGAACGGGTTGAACAGGACTTGGTTGACGGCAGGCGGCCAGTCCTGCACGGCCTCTGAGACCTGCTCGAGCTCGGTGGTGTCGAAGTTCGACACGCCGATCGAGCGGGCGTGGCCGTGCTCGCGCGCGGTTTCCATCCCAGGCCATGCCCAGGTCGCGCCGCCTTGCGGCCAGTGGACGATGTAGAGGTCCACGTGGTCGACGCCGAGCCGTTTCAGGCTGCCTTCCACCTCCGCCGCGGGGTCCTTCCGGCCGGGATAGAACTTCGTCGTGATGAACACTTCTTCGCGGTCCAGGCCGCTCTCGCGTAGCGCTTGCCCGACGCTCTCCTCGTTGCCGTAGGCCTGGGCGGTGTCGACGTGCCGGTAGCCGAGTTCGAGGGCCCACCGGACGGCGTCGACGCATTCCGGGCCGTTGGGTATCTGCCAGACACCCAGACCGAGCAGCGGCAGCTCGGAGCCGTCGCTCAGCCGGCGGGTGGGGACTACCGGTGCTGACGATGTTTCTTGATCCATGCGCGTCTCTCCTTGCGATTCGACGGCCGCCATCAGCCGCCTCTAGGTGTCGTCCGGTGGCGGCGGCGGCAGGTGCCTGGAAGCCGCCGTTCCCATCACGGTATCTTCACGCTCGAGGACAGACGGCGAGGGCGTAGCTGCAGTCAACCGGAGGAGGCAGTCTGATGAGCACCGAGCTGGGGTCTCCGATCACCACCTACTTCAGGGTCTGCGACGGGGTGCGCGTCCGGTACGCCGACACCAAGGCTGACTCGGACGTCACGTTGCTGCTGCTCGCGCCGTGGCCGGAGACTCTCTGGGCGTTTCGGCGCATCTGGGGTCGTGTGGCCGACGCCGGCCGGGTGGTCGCGATCGAGCTGCCGGGCTTCGGTCACTCCGATGGCCGCGCGGAGCTGATCGCTCCGGACGCGGCTGGGGCATTCCTGGCGCGTCTGATCGAGGAGTGGGGCTTGGGGGCTCCCCACGTCGTGGGACCGGACGTGGGCACGGCGGCGGCGCTTTTCCTGGCCGCGCGAAACCCCGAGAAGGTGACGAGCCTGACCCTGGGGGGCGGCGCCGTTCGCTTTCCGATCGAGGCCGGCGGGGCGCTCGCAAAAATCATCGCGGCGCCGAGCCTCGACGTGGTGCGCGAACTCGATGCGAGAACCAATATCGGCGCGGCGGTCGAGTCTGGAGCCTCGAGTGCCGAGGAGCCCGAGGTCCACGAGGACTACGTCAGCGCGTATGACCTGGGCCGGTTTGCAGAGTCGGCACGATTCGTGCGTCGCTACCCCGAGCAGAACCAAGTGCTTGCAGACCTGCTCCCGACGATCTCCACCCCGACACAGATCCTCGCCGGGCGAAATGACACGTTGGTCCCGTGGTCGAACAACGAGTACCTCGTCGACCTGATGCCGAACGCTGTCGCGCACGCTCTCGACGCCGATCACTACGCCTGGGAGCAGGCGCCGGCCGATTACGGCCGCCTCGTCGCCGAGTGGGTCAGAGGCGGCTACGAGAACGTCGCAGGGAGCGGTCGAGCGTAAGGTCGCGGGCGCACTTGCGACTAGCTCACGATTTCGAGCCCGGGATCACCAGGTCGCCGGCGCCGCCGCCGTTCGCCTATTGGGATCGGAACGGCACGAGGATCGATGACCCGAGCGTACTTGCAAGGATTCGGTCCCTGTCGATCCCGCCTGGATGGACCGACGTGTGGATCGCGCTGGATCCGACCTCGCATCTTCAGGCTACGGGGATCGACTCGAAGGGCAGGAAGCAGTACCGGTACCACCCTGAATGGCGGCATGATCGCGACGAGCTGAAGTTCAGCGACATGGAGGCGTTCGGCCGGATCCAGCCGCGACTGCGTGAGCACATCGGCGAGCAGCTGACCGCCGATGACGGCCTGTCACACCGGCGTGTGCTCGCGCTCGCGCTCAGACTCCTCGACATCGGGCTGTTTCGCGTCGGCTCGGATCGTTATGCGCACGACAGCGGCCATTACGGTCTGACGACTCTGCTCACGGAGCAAGTCGCCATCAGGCGCGGGCGAGCCATCTTCGACTACGTCGGCAAGGCCGGCCGGCGCCAGCGGCTCGCCATAGCCGATCCCGAGGCCGTCGCGGCACTGCAATCGTTGCGCAGGCGCCGGGCCGGTCCCGAGGAGCTGCTCGTCTACGAGGCCCCGGGCGGCTGGAAGCGCGTACACCGAGAGGACGTCAACAACTTCCTGCGCGTTGAGGCCGACGGCCCGTTCTCTGCAAAGGAGTACCGGACGTGGAACGGCACCGTCGTGGCGGCGGTTGCCCTCGCGACCGAACGGCCGCGCCCATCCCGAGCTGCTCGGGTTGCCGCGGACGCGACGGCCGCTGCGCTCGGCAACACACCGGCCGTAGCCCGCCACTCATACATCGATCCCCGAATTCTCGAGCTCTATGCCTCCGGCGACGCTCTCGAGCTGGAGGAGCTTCCCAGCGAGGGGTGGGAAGCTCGCGCCCGAGTCGAGGCCGCGGTGCTCGAGCTACTCGGCCGAAGCGGCGGGGATTGATCGCAGACCCCCGGCCGTCGGTCGCGCCCCTAGATATCGACGGCCAGGCGCTCGTGGACGGAGCGGACCGCGCTCGAGCCCTCCCCGACGGCAGCGGCGACTCGCTTCAGTGAGCCGTGCCGTACGTCTCCGGCGGCGAAGATGCCGGGAACCGATGTCTCGAACGGGAGCGGCGACACGGTCGACGAGGCAGGCAGTTGTCGGTCGGTGAGTATGAAGCCATCTCTGTCGAGCAGCACGCTCTCACTCAGCCAGCGGGTCGCGGGGATCGCACCGATGAAGCAGAACAACCCGGTGCAGGTGACGGTCTCCACTGCACCGGTGTCGGTGTGGCGGACGCTCGCCTGCTCGAGGTGCTCCCCGCCCTCGAGTCGTTCTACTTCGACGCTGGTGAGCAGCTCGACCTTCGGGTCTGCCTCGATCCGCTCGATCAGGTACTGCGACATGCTGTGCGCGAGATCGTTGCCGCGGATCGCGATCTTCACCTTGCAGTTGTGCTGGGCGAGGTAGATCGCGGCCTGCCCGGCAGAGTTGCCGCCGCCGACCACCAGTACCCCACTTCCGGCACACACCCTTGCCTCGAGATCAGTCGCGGCGTAGTAGACGCCGGCGCCCTCGAAACGGCTCAGGTCCTCCACGTCCAGGCGTCGATAGCTCGCTCCGGATGCCACGATCACTGCCCGGGCCGCGATCTCGCTCCCGTCGCTGAGGCGGATCACGTGGAAGCCCAGATCGTCTTTCAGGCCCACGACCTCCGAGGGGGCGTTCAGCCGCGCCCCGAGGCGCAAGGCCTGCACGGCCGCTCGTGCAGTGAGATCCCCGCCGGAGATGCCGTTCGGGAACCCCATGAAGTTCTCGATCCGCGAGCTGGCACCCGCCTGGCCGCCGGTCGTGACGGCGTCGAGGCCGACCGTGCTCAGCCCCTCGGACGCGCCGTACACGGCGGCGGCCAGTCCGGCGGGGCCGCTGCCGATGACCACGAGGTCGAAGATGTAGCCGGGTTTGGCGCGAAACGCCAGGCCGAGGTGCTCTGCGAGGATGGCCGGGGTCGCATGACGCAACGCCCCGGTCGGGGTGAGCACCACCGGTGCGTCCTTTGGACTCAGCCCGAGCGAGCGGAAGAGCGCATCGACGTCTTCGGCATCCTCGACGTCGATCCAGGTGTGCGCCAGACGCGAGTGCTCGGCGAAGGCTCGTAGCCTCATCGCATCCGGCGAGTATCTGGAGCCGACGATCCGTATCGACTTTGCGCCCTCTCCCGAGCGCAGGATCTCCCGGCGAGCAACCAGCGCCCTGAAGATCGTTTCCGCGAGCGCGGGCCGGACACTCATCAGCCGGCGGAACTCCGCCTGCTCGATCACGAGCACCCGGCCAGATCGTGTGACACGAGCGGTCAGGAAGCGTCTCTGTCCGGTGAGCAGGGTCAGCTCGCCGACGAAGCCGCCCGGCCCGTATGAGGCGATTACGCTCGCCTC
>WNFI01157234.1_pt1 | contig 13540 bp, 10 predicted proteins | sample 5400471 | NCBI WGS metagenome assembly WNFI01 (sample SAMN13153348, study PRJNA577476) | soil metagenome | isolation source: 100 cm saprolite on Douglas fir-dominated hillslope | place: USA:California | collected 2013-09-17 | reverse complement strand
GTGCGAATCCGGGTCTTCGAGGGAAATCTGCGACACCACCCGCGGATTCTTCGGATCGCGCACATCGAGAATCGAAGTGCCGAGCCGCTGCTTGTTCGGGATATGGCCGACGTAGGCGTAATCCCCCGCCACGGTCACCTGTCCCGCGCCGGGCAGATCTAGGTGGGAGAGGCGGGTGACGTTGCGGGCGAGGTGGTGGGGGGATCGATCCATTGGATCTTGGGGTTGAGTGGCGGGATTCTACCAAGCCTCCGCTCCCGCAATCATCGAGTGCTGACGCGATCCCAAAGCCTGCGCTCGGGTGCCGCAGAGAGCTTACGCCCAACGATCCCGAACGTGTTCCAATAGCCACATGCGGGCCTCGGACCTGTACTCGATATTCAAGCCCTCGCCCTTGGGTAGACCGGAAGTCGGCCCCTATCACAGCGCGGAAGGCTTTTTCGGACTCGCCGGTAGCTATCTCAAGGCAGCGGATGTCACGAACGTCCAGGGCCCGGCGCTCACGACCCCAGCGCTCTCGTGCCTGGGGCAGGCGATCGAGCTTCTCCTAAAGGCTTATCTATTGGCTACGGGGGTAGGCGAGAAAGAACTCAGTCGAGTGCCGTACAGCCACGATCTCCTAGTTTGCTTTCAGGAGGCTGAACGCCGTGGCCTGTATGGGCGCTTCTCTGAAACGGAGTCGCAGGAGTTCTCAAAATTCAGCCAGCTCTATGCAACGAAGGAACTGCATTACCTTTACGAATATACGAAGTCGATGCCCGACTTTTTCGTCGTTCGAGAAATAGCGAATCGAATCCAGGAATACGTTTTCGTATGCCTTTCGAAGCCTTACTTCGACGCCCGGAAGGCGGACTGACGACGGTCGCTCGCTGCTGTTGAACGTCTTCCATTTGCGGGACCTTGCGCCTTGGGCCAGTTTCAGATGCAATGGGTCATTTAGATCATCATGTCCCTCTACCTGAAGCCGCATACGGCGGAGTGGTTCGCCGCGCTTGAAAAGGTTGCCCCGCGCCAAGCGGAGCATACCCGTCAGATCGTCCGTCTGGCTGGCCGCGAGGATGTATGCTCGATCTGCGGAGACGTAGAGTCGGCTGACTACAAGGTGGCGAGCGAGCAGTCCCTTCCTGGAGTCATCGACACCCTGAGGCTTTGTAGCGACTGCGTCAAGATCCGCAAGGAGACGGAAGGGGAAGTCTTTCATCCGCTGGGAAACTGAAAGGCTTAGACAAGCTCATGTCGTGGCAGGACGAAGCCAAGAAGGAGTTAGAGGGAATTGCACTCGACGGCTTTCTTGACGCCTACGAACACGCTACGGGACAGAACCTCAGCGTCCTCGCCGCCGGAGAGAACCCCGATTTCGTCTGCGCGCGCCCTGATGGCACACCCGTAGGCCTGGAGCTAACCCAAGTCAGGCGCGACAGCGATATCGCACGTGCGAAACGAATTCGTGAGCGCAAGGCGGAGATGGATCCCTACGAAATGTTGGAATTTATCTCATGGCAGCTTGGGCGCAAGGAAAAAGCGAGGGTCCAGCGCTATACCCATTGCGTGCCGCAGACCATGCTCGTGTTCCAACTCGCCCACGGATCGCTCTCGCCTGCTTTTTGTCGGATGTTGGAAGGCCTCGAGGACGATTTTGCCCGCCATGGGTTCAGTGAGGTCTGGCTTGCGGACTATTCTGGCGTGGATGCCTACGGCGACATCGAGCTTTGCGGCCTGTATCCCCAAGCGATCTACCGTCACTATGAGCGACCATGGCCCGACCGCAAGCCGTACGGGTGAGCTAGCGTTCTGGGCTTGACCAAGATTGCAGTCAAGGAGCCGATGATGAGGGTTGATGGTCCCGACACCTATCAACTGACATTTGACGCGCAATCCTTCGTGATCTGTTGTCCGCGTGGCACGGACAGGTTTTCGGGCTTCTCGACTTCCAAGCTGCCGAAGCTGTATGTGGTCAGCATCAGCCGCCGTCCTATCTACGTTGGCGTCACTCGCCGTCCGATGCGAGCGCGCCTTCGAGACGGCTGGAAGGCGGACGGACGTGCTGGCTACTATGGGTACTCGTTTCGCCACAAGCTCGTAAGCGCGCAGCTAGATATCTGGTGCCACCAGAACGCAAGCGGTGAGAACCCAAATCTCGCGCTTGAGACGGTGGAGGCCGAAGTGGTCTACTACATCCGACAGGCTGGGCAGTGGCCGCTCTTCCAGACCGAGATCCATTTCCGACCTTCAAAGGCAGTCCACCGGCGCTTAGCGCAACACATCCTTTCGCGCTACCGGTTGCGCAAGCGCTGATGGCGACGCGCCACGATCGTCTGCCGGACGGAATTACGCGCGAACACCTCCTTGCGGCGATCGCGGACTTCGACCGCGGGGTGGAGCACGAATTCCGCGATTCGACGACATATGACGTTCTCCACAACGGCCGGCGTTATCCTCCGAAAGTGATCGTAGGTCTCGCCGTTCGCCATCTTCTCGGAAGCGCGCTTGGTCCCCGGGACTTCCGGGGGGGCCTGGGAACGAAGTGTTTTCGCATCCTTGAGGCTGGCAAGTTGATGGTCGCGAAAAAGGTCGCGGCTGGGCCGTTTCCCGAAGAGCTCGCCAGCGAACAATACTACGAAGGTGCAGCTAGCACCGTACAGGTGAATCGGTTCGAGCGCGATCTGGCAGCCCGTAAAGATTGCATCGACCACTACGGTGCGCGCTGCCAAGTATGCAGGTTCGACTTTTCGCAGGCGTATGGTGCCATCGGAGATGGATTCATCCACGTGCATCACATCGTGCCACTCTCGGAGGTTCGTGCGCGTTACGTGGTCGACCCGGTGAAAGACCTGCGGCCGGTGTGTCCTAACTGCCACGCCATGCTTCATCGCCGAAGGCCAGCGTTCTCCATCCCGGAGCTAAAAAGGCTGCTGCGGAAAGAACCGGATCAATAGCTTGTACATGACAGAGTTGTAGACTTCCAATATACTGTTGATATACTTAATAAAGTATAAATAAGTACTTGAACGATACTAATCCAATACTGAAAAAGGTGAGATGCGGCAAGGTCTCCTTGCAGCAGCTGCGCCGAATTGCCCTGCCGCCAATTTTGATAGAGAACATGGGGATCGCTGAGGGTGATGAACTCATGCTTTACTTCGATCCGGACAACAAGGCGGCGGTGCTTGTGAAAGCTGAGATCGCGAAGCAACCAGGGGCGAAGTACGCAAAGAAAGGCCGCACCAGGTGAGTTCCATCGTGCGCACCGACGAGAAATTTTCCGGGCATGAGTCTTTCGTTTGCCGCTACGGATGGCTGCGCAAGGCCTACGATGGGGTTTCAGACAATCCGCGGATCTTTACCGATGTCGATTCGGCGATCGTATCTCTCGGCGTCGGAAGCAATATGGTGAAGTCCATGGAATTCTGGGGCAAGGCGTTCGAAGTCATCACCCCCGTGGACAAGAAGTCCCGGCGGTACAGCGTAACGCCATTCGGGCGGGCAATGCTGGACCTCAAGTCGGGCAAGGATCCCTACCTCGAGGATCTCGGGAGCCTGTGGCTACTTCATTGGAAGCTTGTCACCCGAGCGAACCTCGCGGCCTGGAACCTAGTCTTCCAAGATCTGCAGGAATGGCGAATTGCCCAGTCCCGACTGATCGAGACGCTTCATCGCCGCGGTCGGCGCAATGGCGCGCCACTTGTCGAGTCCACGGTAAAACAGCATCTCGAGATGCTTCTGCATACCTACACCACGCCTACCAGCACAAATCTCCGGGCGCTGGAAGAATCGCTGGGCTCCCCGCTGCAAGAATTGGGTCTCCTGTCCCGCCAGGAGACCGATAGCACTTCGAAAGATACGGTGATCGAGATCAAGATCGGCCCGAAGCCGAGCTTGCCGGCCGAGGTGTTTCTCGTCTGCGTCGTTGACCATTGGAACCGAGCAGGCGGCGGCGCGTCAATCTCTCTTCAGGAGATCATGTTCGGGCGTTTAAGCCCCGGTGTGGTTTTCAAGCTCGATGAGGCGTCAGTCATCGAGTACCTTTCGCAGATTCAGGACATCACGGATCAACTGACCTACCAAGACGGAGCCCTCATACGTGGCTTGCAGCTGCGTCGTACCGCCAAGCTCGAGGACGTTCGCAAACGTCTGAGGTTCGCATGACCCGGAAGACCGTATCGCACGCCCAGCCGACGCTCATTTCGGAGGAGCTGCATTTCGCGCCCCGGTATGTACGCTCCTTGGAGATCGAGAGGGACTTAGGAGACGTTCGCGCGGTCGAAGGCTACGTCTTCACACCAACGGTCCTTTTCGCAGCCCAATCCCTCGCGGTCGGACTGCGCGCCGAATCGACCCAGCGTGCCTGGCGAGTTACCGGCTCGTACGGGGCGGGCAAGTCCGCCTTCGGCCTTTTCCTTGCTCACCTCGCGAGTAAATCCATCACGGGGAACGCGCTTCTCGATCGCCTGAAGGACGACGCGCAAGGCTTGCACAACCTGTGGAAGCAGGTCCCCAAGTACCTGCCAGTGCCCATTACAGGTACGCGCATGCCGTTCGGCGCGGCGCTCGTCAGTCGCTTGAAGGGGGCGGTCCAGGCGATGAGCAGTCGGCGGCCTCCAAAGGTGCTTTCAGAGCTGGAGAAGCTCGAAGCCCGGGCTGCTAACCGTCCGCTCAACGACGAGGAAGTCATCGTCGCGCTACGCAGTTTTATTTCGTATGCGACCTCCGAAAGCCAGGGCGGGTACCAGGGCGTGCTCCTCATCGTTGACGAGATGGGAAAGTTTCTCGAGCATGCTGCGCTCCGGCCTGACCAGGCCGACGCGCACCTCTTTCAACGCGTGGCCGAAATGGCCGCGGGCAGCTCCAAAGTGCCGCTCGCAGTTGTAGGTTTCCTACACCAAAACTTTGCCGACTACGCGGCGGGCTATGGCGAGCGAGCGCAGGAAGAATGGGCCAAGGTTGCTCAGCGCTTCGAGGACATCCCATTCGATGAATCACTGGAGCAGTACGGTTTTCTTCTGGCGCGTGCGATGCAATACAAGGAGGGCGTGCTTCGCCGGCATGGCGTGGACGAAGCGGCCCGCACTCTGTACGCGAGCGTCCTTGGAGAAGACACCAAGCCCGGCGGCCGGATGTCTGTGCTGCTCGACACAGCCCAGCATCTCTACCCGCTGCATCCCGCGACCTTTCTTTCGCTTGCGACGGCGGTCAAGAGATTCGGCCAGAACCAGCGCTCGCTTTTCAGCTTTCTCCTCGCCGGCGAGGCCCATGGCCTTCAGCAATTCATCCACAAGACCGAGATCAAGGCCGAGAACTGGTATCGCCTCCCGGAGCTCTTTGACTATCTCTCAACGCTCGACGGCATCACTTTTCGTCAGGGCGATCGTGCAAGGAAATGGGAGCTGCTGAAGGACACGTTGACCCACGGGCCAGCGCTTGAGCCCTTGGAGCAGCAGGTCGTGAAGACCGTCGGTCTCCTTAACGTGCTCGACCCCGTCTCCTACCTCAGGCCCGATGCGCGAACGATCGCCCTAGCGCTCTGCGACATGGGCGCGAGCAAGGACATCGAGCGCGCACTCAAGCGCCTTACGGAGAAGAAGGTCCTCTACCTCCGCGTCGCCCAAGCCGACTATTGCCTGTGGAAACACAGCAGTGTGGACCTTGAGTCTCTTCGCGAAGAGGCCGCGAAGGCTGTGAAGCCGATTACGACGCTCGATGATCTCCTTGTGTCCCTGGACCAGGGTCGCGCGGTGATCGCCCACAGGCACTACCAGACGAGTGGCACGCTGCGGGCCTTCAATGTTCGGTATGCATCTCTTTCGCAGTTTAAGGCTTCGAAGGCCGAGCCCGTCACCGACTACGATGGCGAAGTCCTCGTTGTCCTGCTGGATTCGAACATGGACCTTCGGGAGGCGGCAAAGGATGCTCTTGCGCATGCGCTTGCCCAGTCCCCGACCCGCGTCATCGCGTTTCGTAGGATCGAGCCGGACAATCTCAAGTTCGCGAATGAAATTCGCACCTGGGAGCATATCCGTGCGACCTGCCAGGAATTACGGGTCGATGACTTTGCCCGGAGAGAGGTCGTCCAGGAACTCACCCAGGCGCGCCGCCGGCTCGAGGAGCGGCTCTCCAGCATCGCCGCGCTGACTTCAGCCGGAGGCGACGAAGAGGTGATCTGGGCTCACCAAGGCAAGCTGGTCAGGATTCCGACGCGCGTTACGCTTAGCCGTCTGCTTTCGGATGTTTGCGACAACGTGTATAGCGCAGCACCGATCATCAACAACGAGCTCATCAATCGCCACAAGCTCACCTCCGCAATCGCCCTTGCACGCCAGAAATTGATTGGCGCCATGCTTTCGGCCTCGTCCGAAAAGGACCTCAATCTCAAAGGCAATCCGCCGGAGCGCACGATCTACCTCTCGCTCTTCAGGGAGTCGAAACTGCATCGTATGGAGCACGGCCACCTCGGCTTCTTTCCTCCCCGCGCGGGAGTGCACGACCCGTGTCGCTGGCTTCCCGCGTGGCGGGGATTGCACACGTTCCTCTCCGAGCACCCCAACACTTCGTGCGATGCGATCTTCGCGCACTTTCGCGCCGCACCTACAGGGTTGAGGGAGGGGCCGGCACTGCTGCTTCTCCTCGCCTACATTCTCAATCAGCGCCGGAACGTCGCCATATTTGAGCGTGGGACCTACCTCGTGGATTTCACCGAGGACCACGTCTTGCGGCTGTCGAAGACCCCGGCCTATTTCACGGTGCATCTCCAGTCCCAGTTGGCGGGCGTCGAGGGGCTTGCCCAGGCGTATGCAAAAGCGTTAGAGCCGATTCGCACCTCGACCGACAACCTGGAGGATGCCCACGGCATCGTGAATTGTGTTTACCGCTGGTATTCGCAGCACTCGCAGTACACCCAAGCGACCAATCGCATCTCAGCTCGCGCGAAAGATGTCCGGGCGCTGCTGAAACGCGCCGGCGATCCCATGGAGCTCCTGGCGGTCACCCTGCCCAAGGCATGTGGCTTTGCGCATCTGGGACGAGGCGGCAAGTCGTCCGTCTCAGCTTTTGCGACAGAGCTGAAGAAGGTCATCGAGGAGCTGGGAGCCATCGATGGTTCGCTGCGCTCGGAGATCCTAGTGATCTTGAATGCTTCTTTCGGCATGCGAGGCACTGCCGCCGCCCTCCGGGACCACCTCGAGAACAATTTCGGGCCGTACAAGGACATCCTGGGCGACCACAAGCTAAAGACTGCCCTCAATCGTGCCTTGGATCGCAGTTTGACCGACGACGCGTGGCTCGACTCCGTGGCGGCTCTTCTAGCCGAACGCGGTCTTGCGCTGTGGTCTGACGAGACCTTGGGCAAGTTCAAGGCAGAGGCTGTAGCATTTGCCGGCCAACTGAAGCGCTGGGCGGCGCTCATGCTCGAGCACAGGGACAAGCAGGCGGAGGCTGGGTCGCTCGTGCGCATCCGGGTGACCGCGGCCTCCGGCAAAGAGCACACGCTGCTCGTCACCAAGGGAGCCCCGGTCACGGCCGACCAGATGAAGAAGGCGATTCGCGAGGTGGTCGATCTAAATCCGGAAGAAGCGCCGCTCGCGCTTGCCGAAGCACTCGCGGAGCTGCTGGGCAATAGCGACACGAAGGCAAAGAAAAATGCAAAAGACTAAGTCCCCGCGCCACATCCTGAGCCTCTCAGGCGGCAAGGACAGCGCGGCGCTTGCCATCTACATGCGCGATCGGGTGTCGGAGATGGAGTACATCTTCAACGACACCCGCAAGGAGCTTCCCGAGACCTATGAGTACCTCGATCGAATTCAGGATCGCCTCGGCAAGCCGATCCACAGGTTGAATGCAGATCTGGGCTTCGATCACTGGTACGAGGTTTACGGCGGGATGATTCCATCGAACCACCGACGGTGGTGCACGAAGCAGTTGAAGTTGAAGCCCTTCGAGGACTTCGTCGGCGACGATGACGTGCTGAACTACGTTGGCCTGAGGTATGACGAGGACCGTGAGGGCTATATCAGTCACAAGCCAAACATCACCCCCGTGTATCCCTTCCGGGAGGCGAAGCTCGTGCTGCGGGATATCGAGCAGATCCTCCAGGATGAAGGCATCGGCATGCCGCCCTATACGAAATGGGGCCGGTCTCGTTCGGGATGCTTCTTCTGCTTCTACCAACAGAAAATCGAGTGGGTGCGCCTAAAAGAGACGCACCCCGATCTCTTCGAGGAGGCGAAGAAATACGAGCGCGTGTATGAAAAGACCGGCAACTTCTTTACCTGGGGCACCGAGGCACTAGTGGATCTGGAGAAGCCGAAGCGCGTGATCGAGATTAAGACCGAATACGAGGTACGCCGCAAGCGCGAAGCCGCGCGCCGCGAGAACCTGCCCCTCTCGGAAGTCTTTAAAGAGATCCACGGCTACAAAGAGCCGCTGGAGGATGAGGGACAGGCTTGTCTGATTTGCACGCTCTAGTGTCGAGCAGCCATGGCGTTTGAAATCAAGGCACGCGTACTCCTAGAGCTCGGAGCCGAGCTGATCAGTTCGGACGCTATAGCGCTGTACGAATTGATCAAGAACGCATTGGACGCGGGAGCGCGAAAGACAGAAGTGGACGTTGCTGTAACTTTGAAGTACTCCAGCTATCACCGGCTTGTTAGGGCACTCGCCAGCGGGGCACAGTTGGCGAAGGACCAGTTCATTTCGGATGTTCAAGACGCGTTGGAGCCTTCCGCAGGTGAGAAGCGAAAGGAACGGTTCATTGAATCGCTAAAGAGCGCCCGCGGCGCGACGCAGCTCAGAGAAGCGCTGGATGAGGCGTACAGCCGAGAGAACCATATAGATATTCTGGACAACGGCCATGGAATGGCAATGTCCGAACTAGGCGATGTCTATCTCACCGTAGGAACGACTTCACGTCTGCGACAAAAACAGTCCCTCTTTGATGGTCTAGATGAGGGAGAAAAGGACCCACAAAAAATACCGCTCGGCGAGAAAGGGATTGGCCGCCTCGCTGCGATGCGGCTGGGTGACGTGCTGGAAGTTCGCACGGCACGAAAGACAGATCGTCGATGGAATCAGCTGTCTGTCAACTGGGCGAGCCTCCGGGAAGACATCAACCAGGACATTTCCGATTTCGAAGCAGAGCCGACGCAAGGTCCGGTTAAGGACTCGCCAACCGAGAGCGGCACAAGGGTGCGAGTTCGAATGCTGCAGTCGGACTGGACCAGCGAGAAACTAGATGGGTTGTCGAAAACGGAGTTCGCAAAGCTTTACGACCCCTTCGCTGAAGGGGTAAAGCGCGATGACATTCGCCTTTCGTTCAATGGAGAAGTAGTCGATCCAACCATATTTGAGCGGGAGCTCCTCAAACACGCGGATGCCTTTTGCAAAGGCGAGTTCCGTTATGTGGACAGAGTTCCAGTGTTATCGGGAGAGATCAGGTTCAGGCTTTTCAAACGGGAAAAGACTTTCCGCCTGGAGGGTATACACCTAGATAACGTACTCACCGAGGACCCAGGTAGACCGAAGAAAAGACGACGCGAAGAGGAAGAGCAGAAGCGAATTTCATACGCCAACGAGGCTGTGATTGATGCATTAAGGACCCTCGGCCCATTCGAGTGGGAATTTCATTGGTTTAACCGCGGAAGGCTGCGGAAAGAGCAGTTCGAGCTATGGAACGAGCATTTACAAGAATTCGTAGCCTTATGGTCGGGCGGGCTTCTTGTCTACCGGGACGGGTATCGGGTCTATCCGTACGGGGCGCCTGAAGACGACTGGCTAGATCTAGACCGCAAAGCGTTATCAGCTTCTGCGTATAAGCTGAACCGAACTCAAATTGTGGGGCGGCTGAAAATAAGTAGCCGACGCAATCCTAAGCTACAAGATCAGACGAACAGAGAGGGGTTTCGCGAATGTCCGGAGAAACATGCCTTGGTACGGATGATGAGGCACGTGTTCCTTACAGAGACGCGGACTTTCTTAGATAGGGTAAATGACGAGAACAAACCAATCGATAAAGACGACTTGGAAAATATAGAGCGACGCCTAGAAACTTCTGGAAAGGAAGCCGAACGTGGAATACGAGATATCGGGCGACGAATTCCAGCAGAAAAAGAAACGGTAAATAAACTGCTCGACTACTTACGCGAAGTTACTTTGGCCTGGGAAAAAGCAAAAGAAGTGGCGCAAACTTTTGAATCCGATTTGGAAAAGTACTTGCATCTAGCAGGCATCGGCCTAATGGTGGAATTCATTGCACATGAACTTACGCGGGCCACAAAAAACGCTCTTGACACCTTAGAAGATGGGAAGGCACGCAGTCGGCCGGAGACAGTTCCAGCGACACTTGAAGCACTTCGAGCTCAGTTGAAGACGATAGAGAAGAGGCTCAGGATTCTAGATCCGCTTAGTACGCCGGGCCGGCAACGACGATCGGTGCAAGATGTGTCGGCTATCATCGAAGAAGTGTTTGAGTCGCATGGTGCGCAGTTCAAACGCCACAACATCAAGTACAAGGTTGAGAACAACGCGCAGCATACGACCTATCGCGTGGAGAAGGGACAGATTGTTCAGATTCTTGAGAATCTAATTAGCAATTCCGTGTATTGGCTCCGCGAGAAGCGCTCCAGAGAAGACGACTTCGCGCCTACGATTACTGTGCGGTTTGATAAGGACCAGTTAACTTACCGGGACAACGGCCCGGGCATACCGGAAGAGAGGGGCGAGGACGTCTTCACGCCGTTCTTCACGACGAAGCCGCCAGGCCGCGGCCGGGGTTTAGGGTTGTATATCGCGCGGAAGCTCGCGGAATATAACGATGCAACGTTGACGCTGGACGAGCCGACAAAGGATGGCATTCATAGGGGATTCGTCCTCGCGTTCGCACATACGAAATAGCAGAGGGAAGAAGTGGATATAGGGGCCACGCTGAAGGAACAGGGGCTTCAGTCGGTGCTCATTGTCGATGATGCATACGAGGCCCCGACGCCCCTAAAAATATCTGCACAAGCTAAGGGTCGCTTCGTCCGTCTCGTCCGAGACAATGAGGCCGGAGCTATAGCACTGCGCGCTGAGTTCCCTGACCTAGATACGGAGATAGACGACCACGTCACCGGGCTGCTCAGCGAAGAAGGGCAGCTGAGTAAGGTCTGGCGGCTATACGGCGGGGCAGGCGGGTTTCAGTGGATCGCGCCGGTATTTAAGGATTTCGAGGAGCAACGCGCGCTTAAGAGAGCGCCGTTATTGCCATTGGAAGCATATATCAAGTCGCAACATTGGTCTCTCGAAACCCGCCCGTCATTGCCAGAGGGTGAAGTCAGGTCATACGGCTTGGTGTTCATCGACTTCTTCCTAGACACTGATTCCGTAGAAGTTGCTTTGGAGCGAAGCGTTGAAATCGGCAAGCAGTTCACCGGAATCAGAGAGAGCGAAGGTAAACGATTCCGACCACTTGTATTCCTGATCTCTAGTCGCGCCGAGACTACGCGTGCATACCAAGAGAAGTTCCGCCAGTTGTCGGGGATCAAGGGTAGTTTTTTCAGATTTATTGACAAAGACAACCTGACGGCGGAGCGCTTTCCAACGCGGCTAGAACGTCAGCTGATTAGTTATCAGCCGGCAATGCTGTTGGCGGACTATCTTGATGAATTTCGAACGGCCGCTATCGCGGCCGTGGACAGCCTCCAGCAATTGGAGCTGACAGATCTGTCACTACTCAATCTATTGCGGATCGAAGCTGAAAACGAACGCTTAGGGAATTATCTCAACTGGCTTCTTTCTGAGGCTATTAGCGGTGGCATTCAATCAAGCGAGCGTACGCGGCTCGCCGCTGCAAAACTGGATCAGCGCGTCAATCATCGACTAGATGGTCACGTTATTGATCCGCGAAACTTGTTGTTTGAGATCTACACGAACGCAGTATTTCGCTATGACGTGCGCGACGTGGCCGGAGAAAGCCAGTTGTCGTCGGTGGCCTTTGGGGACGTCTATGCTAATGATGAGGTAATTGAAGACACCGAATCGAGTGAAAGCCGCTTTAGGATTCCAAGGTTTATAGGTTACCGCTGGGCCTCGCGACTACTCAAGAAAGTTCGGCGAACACGGACGCGACAGGCGTACTTCGCGGTCTTGACTCCGACCTCAGACATTCTGAGACAAAGGCAGGGTAGCAAACCGATTCTCTGCGTTAAGGGCGAGCTGAAGGGCGGCGCTATGCCCAACGTTGAAGATCTCCTGAGCGTCGAGCTGCTTGGCCAAGAGCAACACGTCTTGGACTTGGGCGCCGGAGCGAGCAGGGAATATCGAATAATCAAATGGAGCAAGAAGGACATTCAGTCCATCCCGTTGAAGGAGCTAAGCGACCGCAAGCGGTTCAGAAGGATGGCCCGCCTACAACCGCTCTTTGCACATCAATTAAAGCATGTAGCTCTGAGCGATCTTGGACGCGTAGGCGTGCCCACGGCCCCGGCAATTGTTGAAGTACTGGATGGCGTGGTGGTGCTTACACTTCCCGGTGGGGCGCAGGAGCTAAAGACAAAAGATTTGGGTATTTTCGCCGGCATCATTGCGAACAAACGAGTGCAAGAAGGTGAAATGAAGATTATCGCGTTCTCGATGGCGTTCCTTGATGAAATGAAGGCTTTTGTAGATACGGCGGTCTCCAAGGCAGGGCCCCAAGAAAAAGGGAAATTGGAGCAGGTGAGCAAGATATGTGAGACCTCTTTGGCGGAGGTCGAAATCAAGGAACACAAAGACCATAAGATTGGTAGCGTAGTGAAGATCTACATCCGAAGCCGCACGTCGGAAGAAGAGAAGAAACCTGTGTTATGCGAAATTCTCCTATCTACTGTGTAACGAAAGCCGGCTAGCCGGTGACTAAGTCGGCGGCGGTGTGCCAGAGCAGTTAGACAACATATCTGGTAGAAATCGAGGGCTTGGGATTCGGAACGCTTACTTCTTGACGGCCAACACTCCATCGCCATTCAGCTTCGCGGCGAACCCCGCGTGCCGCAGTCGTTTCGCTACTTCGTTGGGAACGTTCCGGCCGCTGGTCAGTTTGTTCGGGGTGCCGGTGTAGTGGAATAGTTTGCCGTTGCGCTTGAGGACTCTCGCCAGTTGGTCGTAGAAGGCTTGCGAGTAGAGTTCTCCGGCGGTGCCGAAGCGCGGCGGGTCGTGCAGGATGGCGTCGAAGGAATTGTTGGGGAGCGCGCCGATTTGCGCGGCGATGTCGGCGTGGGTCAGCGTCAGGGCGCCGCCGGTTTCGGGTGACCAGGGGTTGAGGCTACGCAGCCAGATTACGTCGGCGTTCTTCTCGTAGGAATGGACCTGGCTCGCCTGGCCCTGCAGGCACCAGGCGGCGAAGTAGCCTAGGCCGCCGCAGGTGTCGAGGATGACTTTGCCGCGCGGCTGGATCAGTCCCACTTTGCGTTCGGCGTCCGCGTAGGGGGAGACGCGCGCGGTGGGCAGCATCTTGATGCCGTCAATTTCGAACGTCGGCGGGCCCCATTCGGTCGGCACCAGCTTGATCAGCGACGTGGTGAAGCGCGCCACCGGCTGA
>WNFI01574529.1_pt2 | contig 13541 bp, 14 predicted proteins | sample 5400471 | NCBI WGS metagenome assembly WNFI01 (sample SAMN13153348, study PRJNA577476) | soil metagenome | isolation source: 100 cm saprolite on Douglas fir-dominated hillslope | place: USA:California | collected 2013-09-17 | reverse complement strand
CGTATCGCGGTAGGGACGCTCATTGCTGAGCGCCCCCCGCACAGATCCCGGCGGGCGCAATTCACGCACCGGGCTCCCACCTTGGGTGTTTGACGGCAAAACGGGTGTTGGGCCAAGGATGGAGGATGCGCGGCAACGGCAGGTAGGCCGCCGCCAACCGCGAGATTCGCTCCCACGTGGTCCAGTCCTTCTGGCTGCGACGCCGAAGCGTACGCCACCAGAGTTCAGTCACGTGGAAGCGGAATGCGGCCAGACGCGGGTAGTTGTTTGGCACCGCGTGGTACACGAAGTAACCACGTACCAGCTGCCCCAACCACCGCCCCTGCTGCGGGATCGGTTCGTGCATTCGCCGCTTCAGTTCCCCTTTCAGGGCACGCAGCTTGGCGCGCATCCGATCACGGCGCGTCTTGCGATGAAGCAAGAAGAGGCCGCGGCGGGACCGACCACAGATGTGCGTGAACCCCAAAAAGTTGAACGTCTCCGGTTTGCCAAGGCCGCGCTTTGCTCGATCCGCCGCCGCATGGCGGCCGAACTCGATCAGGCGCGTCTTGTCCGGATGCAGCGATAGCGCAAATTTCTCCAGCCGCTCACGCAGTTCCGCCAGGAACCGCACGGCATCGCTCTGGTGCTCAAAACCGGCAACAATATCGTCGGCGTAGCGCACGTAGATCACGTTGCCGTGGGCCTCGTGGTGTCGCCACCGCTCGGCCCACAGGTCAAAGCTGTAATGAAGGTAAATGTTGGCGAGCGTCGGGGAAACCACTGCCCCTTGCGGGGTACCGGCTTCGCTCGGGCTCCACAGTCCATCGTCCATCACCCCAGCCTTCAACCACTTGCGAATCAGGCGAATCATGCGCACATCGGCGATCCGATGCTCAACGAACCGGATGAGCCACTCGTGACTCACCGTATCGAAAAAGGCTCGGACGTCGACGTCTACAATCCAGTTCACCTTCGTTTGGGTAATCCCGACCGCCAGGGCGTCCAACGCATCGTGCTGGCCGCGCCCGGGTCGAAACCCATACGAGAACCCTAGAAAGTCTTCCTCGTAAATCGCGTTGAACACTTCCACCACCGCACGCTGGACGATCTTGTCCTCCAGCGCCGCGATCCCGAGCGGCCGCTCTCGTCCATCCGCTTTCGGAATGAACTTGCGTCGCGAGGGCTGCGCCCGATAGGCGCCGCGGTGAACGCGGGCATGCAAATCCACAAGGTTGCCTTCCAGGCTCTGCTCGTACTGCCCCCAGGTGATGCCGTCCACTCCAGGAGCCGCATCCCGCTTAAGCCGGGAATAGCTCGTCCGCAGCAGATCAACGTCGACATGGTGCAGCAGAGCCGTGAACCGTTCCTTCTTCTCGGCTTTCGCTCGCTCCCGTACACGCTCAAGTCCCGAAAACATGTTTACCCGGCTCGGCGTCCGGCGCATGCGGTCCTTGCTCGTGTTCCCCTCGGCCCCCTCCCTTCGCTCCACCGACTCCGCCCCCAATCCCTCGGGGTTGTTCGCCGGCTTCGTCGCTACTGTAGAGGGGTCTGACTTCTCCGGCTCGTGCATCATCGGCTACGGCTCCTCGCCTTCCCGATGCGGACCACCCCGGCATGCGAGTGATCAAGCTGGAGATCTCCCGGTTCCCGCACAAGGAGCTTCCGTACATGCCAGGGTCTCAGACCACGCAGGGCCGGTTGGACACTCGCGCTGGCGTGTCCGACCGTGTTGCCTTCCGAGTAAGTTACCTCGTCGGCGCCCTGAGATTTATCACTTTCGCGGCTCAATGGCTGGCCTATACGCTCCCCTGCCGACGCTTCACCGACATCCTCGCGGAGGCCTGTGCACGGCTTGGGGGCCAATGTGGATCGCTACTCCTTCATTGCGACGGACTTGCACCGTCTACTCCTTGCCGGTCTCCCGGCGCACAACTAGCTGATTTAATTGGTCGGGGTGACAGGATTCGAACCTGCGACATCTACGTCCCAAACGTAGCGCTCTACCAGTCTGAGCTACACCCCGGCGTGAACTCGCATGCCAAATTACCCGGATTCGCTGGTGGAGCAGCGTCTCCGAAGTGCAAGGAATCGGAGGCGCGCTAGTGTAGGGGTTAGTGGGCAACCGGGCAATAAAAAGCGGCCGTCATTACACAGCCTTGACGCCCGAGCGACGATGCATCGCGAACGCGAGCGCGACGCCGGCGAACGGCAGGAGCACGACTTCTTCCACCTTGTGCACTATCAGGGCGCCGGAAAGGAGCGCGCCGAACAGGTAGGAAACCACCACCGCGCTTTGGATTTTCACATCCTTCAGCCCCGACACATCGCCTTTGGCAATGGAATCGGCAATGGTTCCCACCAATTTGGTCAGCGTCGTCGTAAACACGATGGTTGTCACGCTGATGGTCTGACCGATGACGGCCTGCAATCCCATTGAGACCGCAAGCAGCAGGATCTGCAGGTGATCGGAAGGTGCATGCGCGGTATGGGGGGTCCACATCGAGTACAAGGCGAAGAACAACAACAGACCCGTCTCGCTGACGAGCAGGATTTTGAGCGCTTGTTCCTGCGCGCGGCCGCGGCGCTGAAGAACCCCGACGGCGCAGCCAATGGCGAACCCGGTCAGCGCGACCACCGAACCCATGGCCGATTGAGAATCGCTCTGCGCAACATAGTACGCGAGCAATGCGAAATTGCCGGTCATCGCCGACGCGAATACTCCGCCCAAGGTGGCGAAGCTGATGATGTCTACCGTACCCGCCGCAAAAGCGGTGAGCAGTAGCATCCACTCATAGTAGGAAAAGCTGGCCTTGTCCGGCATGATGTAAAGACTACAACAAGCGGGCGCGTGCCGGTTCGATAGTTGCGCTCCGCTACGGTGCGTCGACGTCGTAGCCCTTCGCGCGAAGTTGATCGAGCACGCCGCCGGGCTCGAGCAACATGTCGATGTTCATCACCGCCACGGTCACTCCGCCATTTTGCAAGCGCGTCTCGATGGCATTCAGCCACGTTCGGCGCATGCGGGCGATGAGATCGGCCGCTCCCACTCCGGCGTCGAGCGCTGCGCGGCAGGCGTCGACTTCCGCCGGTTCACGCAATTTCTCGATACGCTCGACATTGCCGCTCGCCCAGGCGTGAGCGCGGTCGACCAGACGCGGCAGATCACTTTCAACTGTCACCAAGGATGCTGCGACACAGGCGTTCTCGGCCGCCGGCGGCAGCGTCTTCAGGGCCTCCATCACGTCGCTGACGCCGGCGATCTTGATTTCCTCGACGCGAACATGGTGTTTTTTCGCGAGGGTACGCATCGCGGCACCCAAGTCCAACCGCGTGGACAGCCCCACTTGGTGGAATGCGGCCTGCTGCAAAAAGGCTGCCCCAATGAGGGGGCGAAATCGTTCCCACTTGTTGGAATCGCTGGTGTATTTGGCTCGTTGAACCGCGAAGCGAGCATGTAGATCCGCCGGCAGAACGTCTTTGAGCCGCTTGCCGCCAGTGACCATCAAAACGCTGTGCTCCGTTATGAGGAGCCACAATATTCTGGCGATCCCGATCTCGAACGGCTTCTGCACCAGCACTTGGTTCGTGCCGTCCAGCACTTGTTCCACCTGCTTCGAGCGCCAGGTAATTCCTTTGGGCAAGGGCGACATGCTGCCCAAGATCCACACCTGCGCAGCACCGCGATGCACTCGCCACATGCCCGGTCCCGTGCGTTCACCGGTCACCACGAGTTCGTCCATCACCGATGGCGGAACCTGGTCCGCACGGCATGCAATCGACAACAGACAAACAGTCAGCAGACTTGCGGCGATCGATATCGCTGTCGGCGTTCGCATATTCTCATTACCGGTCCGCCGCTACCGGCGATCCTTGACGCGGTTCGCCTTGCCGGCCGAGCGCGGCAGCGACCCGCTCGCAGCCACGCGAATTTCCGCGGATATTCCAATGTTGTCCTTCAGTTTTGCGGCGAGCAGCAGGGCTTCAGCTTGATGGGCATTATCACCAAGCTCGGGGCGCGCTTCCACGACTATTGTAATTTCATCCAGGCGGTTCGGCCGCGTGACCTCGATCTCGTAGTGAGGCGCGAGACCCTTGCAGCGCAGGATCAGCTCCTCGATTTGCGACGGGAAGACATTGACGCCGCGGACGACCAGCATGTCGTCGGTGCGGCCGGTGATTTTAGCCATCCGCCGCATGGCTGTCATCGACCCTGGAAGCAGCCGGGTCAGATCGCGCGTGCGATAGCGGATCACCGGCATGGCTTCTTTCGTCAATGAGGTGAACACCAATTCGCCCGGCTCGCCATCTGCGGCCACCTCGCCGCTTACCGGATCGACGATCTCGGCAATGAAGTGATCTTCCCAGACCGTGGGTCCGTCCTTCGTGCCCCCAAATTCTTGGGCGACGCCGGGGCCCATGACCTCCGACAAACCGTAGATATCGCAGGCGACGAGGTTGAACGCGGATTCGATTTCTGCCCGCATGCCGTCCACCATGATGATGTCGGGTGCGAAATCGCGAATCAATTGCACCTGCTTTTCCGTCTGGCCGCCCGACATCGGAATCACCGTGCACCCGGCGGCTTCGGCCCCGTAATGCGCACCCAGTCCGCCGGTAAATAAACCATAGCCATATGCAACATGCACCGTCATGCCGGCACGGCCGCCCGCCGCCCGAATCGATCGGGCAACGAGATTGCCCCAGGTGGCCAGATCATTCCGTGTATATCCAACCACGGTGGGCTTCCCGGTGGTGCCGGAGGACGCGTGAATGCGCGCGACTCGTTCTCTGGGTACCGAGAAAAAGCCAAAGGGATAGGCTTGCCTCAAGTCCTCCTTGGTCGTGAACGGGAAGCGCGCCAAATCGGCCAGTGCGCGCAGGTCATCGGGATGGACGCCCGCCGCGTCGAATTTTTTCTTGTAATTGGCATTATTCGAGTAGGCGTGCCGCAGCGTCGAGCGCAGGCGCTCGAGCTGCAGGTGTTCGAGCTCGTCGCGACTCGCGCCCAGAATCGGCTCCATGGCCACCAGCTCTTGGATATTGTGCGGACTCATCGTAGCGGCCATCCTTCGCGACTACTCCCGATCGAAATCAGGGCGGCGCTTCTCGCGCGCAGCGGCCAACCCCTCGCGCACGTCCGCCAGCTTGAAACCCAGAAATTCCAGCGCGAGCGAAGTGTCGAAGCTGGGACCGGCCAATCGCAGCCAGTTGTTCAGCGCATGCTTGGTCCAGCGGATCGCGGTGGGACTGCCGGCGGCCAGCGTGCGAGCCGCGTCGAACGCGCTCTCGAGTACCTGGGCATCGGGTACGGCCACGGCAACGAGGCCGATTCGTTCGGCCTCGGTGCCCGACAGGGATTTGTTCGTCAACAAGTGGTAGCGCGCCTTCGCGAGACCGCAGAGCAGCGGCCAGATGATGACGGCGTGATCGCCCGCGGCCACACCGAGCCGAGTGTGGCCGTCGAGAATGCGTGCATCGTCCGCGGCGATCGACACATCGGCCAACAGCGCGATGGCGAGGCCCGCTCCCACCGCGCTGCCGCGGATCGCCGATACCACGGGCTTGGAACAATTGATCAAGTTATACACGAGGTCGCTCGCTTCCTTCCAGACGCGGATCAAGGTCGCTTCATCTTCGATCATGCGATTGATCATGTAGAAATCGCCGCCGGAAGAGAAATTCGATCCTTCCCCGCGGACGACGACCGCGCGGACTGCATCATCGGTGTCGATGGTACGCCACACCAGGGCGAGATCATGATGCATGGCTTCGGTCGCCGCATTCAGGCGGCCCTTGTTCGCCATCACGAGTTCGAGTATTCCCGCCTCCGGCGCGTGGAATTGCAGACTCGAGAAATCGCGCGCGTAGCGGGCAACATCTATCGGCTTATTCACTGTGCGTTTGCCTTCGAATCGGGAACCGCGTAGATGCTGACCATGGTGAGCACGTGGTAAGAGGCCACCGTCTCTTGATTCTGATTGGTGATTTCCGTATCCCAGGCGACTTCGCCCCAGCCCTTATCGGCGCGCAAACTTTTACCTAAGCAGGTGAGGCGAACCTTGATTCTATCCCCGGGCTTCACCGGTTTCACGAAACGCAGCTCATCGAGGCCGTAGTTCCCAAGCACAGGACCATAATCCGGATCAACGAAGAGACCGGCCGCGGCCGAGATGAGAAAATAACCATGCGCGACGCGTCCGCCGAACAAGGGGTTCCGCGCCGCCTCGGTCTCGTTCATGTGGGCGTAAAAGGTGTCGCCCGATAAGGCTGCGAATTGTTCGATGTCCGCAATCGTGACTTCGCGCTCGATTGACTGCAGCGTGTCTCCCAATTCCAGATCATTGAACGGAATCCGGAATGGATGTCTCCCGGGATCGCGTAGCCGGCTGCCCCGCACCCAGCGACCGCCGGTCGCGGTGAGCGTGTCGGGCGAACCCTGTACCGCGGTGCGTTGCATGTAGTGAAGAACCCCGCGAATACCGCCCATCTCTTCGCCGCCGCCGGCGCGACCCGGGCCACCGTGGATCAAGGGGGCGAGCGGTGAGCCATGGCCCGTGGATTCTTTCGCGCAAGTTCGGTTCACGACCAGGATGCGGCCGTGGTACGGGGCAAGCCCGAGGACGAGTTGGCTGGCGAGGGAATCATCGGCGCAGAACACCGAGGCCGCCAAGCTGCCCTCGCCCCGCCGGGCGAGCATGATCGCGTCTTCGGTGTCGCGGTACGGCACTACCGTCGCCACGGGACCAAAGGCCTCCACCGCGTGGATGGCGCGCGCTGCGGGCGGATCGCGGGAGAGCAGCAGTAGCGGCGGCACGAACGCGCCGCGCGCGCGGTCGGCGCCCTTCAACTCAAACTGCTCCAAGTTACCCGCGATCAGGTCAGCCTCGCCGCGCAGTTCGGCGACGCGAGCCAGGACGTCGCGCCGCTGTTCCTGACTCACCAAGGGACCCATGCGCACGCCTTCCAATCGCGGATCGCCCACGACAATCTTTTGAAGCGCCGCTTGCAATGCGGCGATCACGTCGCCCGTCACCGCGGCCGGCACCAACGCCTTGCGGATGGCGGTGCACTTCTGCCCTGCCTTGACCGTCATTTCGCGAACGACTTCTTTGACGTAGAGGTCGAACTCCGGCGTGCCCGGCGCGGCGTCCAGCGCAAGTATGCTGGAATTCAGCGAATCGGTTTCCGCGATGAAGGGTACGGCATGTCGAATGATGGCGGGATGCACGCGCAGGCGCGATGCGGTCTGCGCCGAGCCCGTGAACGAGACGGCGTCCTGGCAATTGAGGTGATCGAACAGATTCCCGAGGTCTCCGCACACCAGTTGCAACGCACCCTCGGGCAGGATCTTCGATTCGATGATGCGCCGTACGACGAGTTCGGTTAAATATGCCGTGGCGGTCGCGGGTTTTACGATCGCGGGCATGCCGGCCAATAGAGTGGGCGCCAGTTTTTCGAGCATTCCCCAGACGGGGAAATTGAACGCATTGATGTGTACCGCCGCGCCTTCACGCGAGACGTAGAGGTGCTGCCCGACGAAAGTACCGGCCTTGGACAGCACTTCGACATCGCCGTCGACATAGACCCGCGCGTTGGGCAGTTCCCGTGAACCCTTACCGGCGAAGACAAAGACGGTACCGATGCCCCCATCGATGTCGATCATGGAGTCGTTTTTGGTCGCGCCGGTGCGATAGGAGAGCGTATAAAACTCTTCCTTGAGCTCCGAGAGACGCTTGGCGAGCGTTCTCAGTAAACTGGCCCGCTCGTGGAATGTCATCGCGCGAAGCTGAGGTCCGCCCACATTGCGGGCGTGGGCGAGCACGGCGGCGAAATCGACGCCGGCGGAGGATGCCTGCGCGATAAATTCACCGGTTGTGGCGTCGCGCATTGCAATGCCGTTATCCCGGCCGCTTTGCCAGGCACCGCATACATAGCTCTTCAAATTCATAGGCTTAAATCCTCGAGATCACGTGGATTGGGCCGGTCCGCGCAGGCGTGAACAACGTCCGCGGAAATGCGCGCGCACCGCACCAGAGGCCGCGGTCACGGCTACGTCGTAGATCCCATGACGCGCGCTGCGCGACACTTCGGTGGCCGTGGCGGTCAAGCGCTCGCCGCGCGGAGTCGGTGCGAGAAATTCGATACTGGCGCCCGCCGCCACCATCGGATCACCGTGGGAATTACACGCGAAGGCAAAGGCGCTGTCGGCGAAAGCGAACACGATGCCGCCGTGACACATGCCGTATCCATTGACCATGTCAGGGCGCACGGTCATGGCGATTTGGACGCCCCCGGGAGAAACGTCGATGATTTCGATACCGAGCGATTGCGACGCAAGATCGGCGAGATACAGCGACTGTACCGCCGCCCGGGCGCGGTGCACCGGGTCGTCCGGGGCTATGAGGCCGTCGTGTGCCATGCTCATCGGCCGGTGAACCGGGGCGTCCGCTTCTCGACGAACGCGGCAACGCCCTCCGCGTAGTCGGTCGATCGACCGAGCTCGCGCTGGGCATCGCGTTCGATGTCGAGCTGCTCGGCGAGCGAGTGCTGCCAGCTGCCGCGAATCGCCGCCTTGGTCCAGGCGAGGCCGCGCGTCGGCGCCACAGCCAAGCTTTCAGCGAGTGCATCGACAGTCGATCCGAGCTCAGCATCCGGAACGCATTGCCAGATCATTCCCCAAGCGGCAGCCTGCTCCGCCGGAAGCTTGTTACCGAGCAAGGTCAAGCCCAGTGCCCGCGCATTGCCGACGAGACGCGGCAGGGTCCACGTCCCGCCCGAATCGGGCAGCAGACCGAGCTTCGAAAAGGCTTGGACGAAACTGGCGGAGCGCGCGGCAATGACGAGATCACAGGCAAGAGCGATGTTGGCGCCCGCGCCCGCCGCCACACCGTTGACTGCCGCGATCACGGGCATGGGGAGTGTGTGCAATGCGAGCACCAAGGGCTTGTAGTACTTGTCGATCGACTCTCCGAGGTCGACACCCTGAGCTCCGGGAGCCACCACGCGATCGCCGAGATCCTGGCCGGCGCAGAAGCCGCGCCCGGCGCCGGTGAGGACCAGAACGCGCGCGTCACTGTCGGGCAAACGCTCCAGTGCCTGCCGTACCTCACCGTGCATTTGCGTGTTGAAGCTGTTGAGCTTGTCGGGTCGATTCAAGGTCAGACGAGCGATTCCGCCGTCGACACTGAATAAAATGGTGTCGTATGACATATGCGTCCCCCGGATTCGTCGTTTACTTGTGATCGTAGCTGATTTCGAGCGTGGCAGTCGTCGGCCGAGCCTGACAACACAGCACGAATCCCGCGTCGGTTTCCCAGGGCTCCAAGGCAATATTGTGCGTCATCACCGCGGCGCCGTCCGTGATTCTCGCGCGGCAGGTCGCGCAGATGCCCGAGCGGCAGGAAAACGGCAGTTCAAGGCCCGCTCGCTCCGCGGCCTCGAGCACCGACGCGTCGCTCTGCGCCATCGGAAAGCTACGGCGCCGCCCGTCCATGACCACGGAAATGGTGGCGAGCATTGCTCGCGCAGCGGGCGCTCCCGCGCCCGCTGCGGCGGACCCCGGTGCGGCGTCGTGCTCCTTGCCGACGTTCTCGACCGGTCGAGGCGCACCGGCGGCAAAGCGTTCGAATCGAATCGAAGCACTGCCGTGCAATGTTTTGACGGCACTGCGAACCTCGTCCACCATGTCGCCGGGACCGCAAATCAAGTACTCGTCCGCGGACGACACCTCGGGCATATGGCGCGCAAGCTCGCGGATCTTGTGGCCGTCGATTCGGCCGTTCAGCCATTCCGTCTGTTGCGGCTCGCGGCTCATCACAAAATGCACGGAAAAGCGGTCGATGTAGCGATTCTTGAGCGCGAGCGTCTCTTCGAGAAACATCGTTCGCGAAATGCTGCGGTTGCCGTAAATCAGCGTAAAGCGACTGCGCGGCTCACGAGCGAGAATATCCGTGGCGAGGGATAGTATGGGCGTGATGCCGCTACCCGCTGCGAAGGCCACGTAGGAATGCTCTCGATCGGCGCTGATCGAGGTACGGAATCGCCCCATCGGCGTACCGACGTCGAGCAGGTCGCCGGGATGCAATTTCGACGCGAGTTCGCCGGACATCCTGCCGCCCACCTGCAGTCGGATGCCTAATTTGAGCGCCCCGCCCCCCGGGGCCGTCACGATGGAATAGGTCCGGCGCTCCTCGCGCCCTTCGATCATGCGCCGCACGGTGACGTACTGTCCTGCGTGAAAGGCGAACGCATCGCGCAGCGCGGATGGAATCTCCACGGTCAGGCACGCGGCATCTTCGGCGATGCGCTCGACGGCGACGACTTTCAACGGGTGGAACTCAAGCATGCGGAATCTTCAGATGCATTTGAAGTATTCGAAGGGCTCGAGACAGGTGCGGCAGCGATGCAGAGCCTTGCAGGGCGTGGAACCGAATTCGCTGATGCATTCGGTGTCGGTCGAGCGACAGCGGGGACAGCCCACGGGTCGGGCTTTTCGCAAGACATCGCGCATGGATGCAGCGGGTCGCTCCGGCGGCACGATGCCGTAGCTCTCGAGCTTGCGCCGACCGTCGGGGGTGATCCAATCACTGGTCCAGGCCGGCGACAATACCTGGGTCACGACAAAGGCGCCGACTCCGGCGTTGCTCAGTGCGTGTTCTACCGAGCGTCGAATTACCTCGGTGGCCGGACAACCGAGGTAGGTCGGAGAGAGCCCTACGTCGAGAGTCCCGTCGGACTCCAGTGTGACGAAGCGAATCAGGCCGAGATCGACGATGCCCAATGCCGGGATCTCGGGATCTTCGACGTCTGCGAGTGCCCTCCACGCCAGCGACACACGTCTATCGGCGTCCGCATCCGCGTCCGCAGGCGCGGGCGCGGGATCGAGATTTTCGGCGCGCACCGAACTCACCAGCGTGCTCCCGGGTAGGTGCGCTGCAAGTGCTGCATCTCAGCGAGAATGTATCCGAGATGCTCGCTGTGTTGGCCGCGTTTGCCGTGCCAGGAGTACCGTCGATCCTTGGGACGCTGGAGCGTCGCCTCGGCCAGTATCTCGTCGATACGCCGGAGCCACGCCACCTGAACGTCGGACAACCGCGGCGCCACGCCCCGATCAGCCATCGTCCGATCCAACTCATCCTCGGCGAACAGCTCTACCGTATAGGGCCAGAGGGTGTCCAGGGCCGATTGAACTCGCGCGTGACTTTCCTCGGTACCGTCGCCGAGGCGAACCAGCCAGCCGCTGCTGTAGCGCAGGTGATAGAGGACTTCTTTCACAGATTTCGCTGCAATGGCGGCCAGGCGTTCGTCAGTGGACGTGGTCATGCGCTGGTAGAGTTCCAGCTGGAAGGCATCGATCAGGACCTGCCGCACAATGGTCTGGCCGAAATCTCCGTTGGGCTGCTCGGCCAATATCGCGTTCAAGTATTCGCCGTGCTCACGCAGAAAGGCGATTTCATCCTCACCCCGGCCCCGGCCCTCGACCTCACCGGCATAGGTCAGTAACAGCCGCGCCTGCCCGATCAAGTCGAGTGCGACGTTCGCCAAGCCCAAATCCTCTTCGAGCGCGGGAGAATGACCCACCCATTCACCGAGCCTCTGCCCGAGCACCAAGCTCAAGTCACCGAGGCGCAGTACGTAGCGGAACAGCGCCTGCGCGTCGTCGGCGTTCAATTCCTGCGCGCGGACAGTGGGTGAGGTCGCGTTCACAGCGTCTTGACCTCATCGGGAATTTCATAAAAGGTCGGGTGACGGTAGATCTTGTCCCGAGCCGGTTCGAACAAGGAATCGTTCTCCGCAGGATCGGAGGCCGTGATGTCCTTGGAGGGCACCACCCAGATGCTGACGCCTTCCTGACGCCGAGTGTAGAGATCGCGCGCGTGATCGATGGCCATGCGCGCATCCGCGGCGTGCAGGCTGCCGACGTGCTTATGATCGAGACCGCCGCGTGCCCGGACAAAGACCTCGTACAGGGGCCACTGGCGACGATCTTCAGTTGGGTTGCTCATGGGACCTACTCCTAGGCGGCAAGGGTTGCTTAGGCAGCCAGGGTTGCGGCGCGTTGGCGCTGCTTCTCGGCATGGGCGCTCGCGGCGTCTCGTACCCACGCACCGGCGGCGTGAGCGTTGCGTCGCGCGGCAAGCCGTTCCGCATTGCAAGGCCCATTGCCTTTCAGCACTTGATCGAACTCGGTCCAATCGATCGGCCCGAACTCATGCTGCTTCTTGGTCTCGTCCCAGCGCAGCAGTGGATCGGGAATGGTGAGGTCCAGGAACTTGGCCTGCGGCACCGTGAAATCAACGAACTTCTGCCGCAGTTCGTCGTTCGAGAAGCGCTTGATCTTCCAGCGCTGCGATTCGCCGCTGTGCGTGGAATTGGCGTCGGAAGGTCCGAACATCATGAGCGCGGGCCACCACCAGCGATTGAGCGCCTCCTGCGCCATGCGCTTTTGCTCCGGTGTGCCCTGCGCGAGACGCATCATCAGGTCGTAGCCCTGTCGCTGATGGAAGCTCTCTTCTCGGCAGACGCGCACCATGGCCCGCGCATAGGGACCATAGGAGCATCGACACAGCGGAATCTGATTCATGATGGCGGCGCCGTCGACCAGCCAGCCGATGGCGCCCACATCCGCCCACGTCGGGGTCGGATAGTTGAAGATGCTGGAATACTTGGCCTTGCCCGCCAAGAGCTGATCGACGAGCTGATCGCGGCTCACGCCCAGCGTCTCGGCCGCACTGTAGAGATACGCGCCATGGCCTGCCTCGTCCTGCACTTTGGCGATCAGAATCGCCTTGCGCTGCAGCGTGGGGGCGCGAGTGATCCAGTTGCCCTCGGGCAGCATGCCGACTATTTCAGAATGAGCGTGCTGGGAAATCTGACGGATCAAGGTGTTGCGATAGCGCGCCGGCATCCAGTCCTTGGGTTCGATCTTTTCTTCTGCGTCGACGCGCGCGAGGAAGCGCTGTTCGAGCGCGTCCTCATCCAGCGGCGCCGCGTCTGACCCCTGCATATCCAACGCCTGTGTGTACATACCTGCCCCCTAGGAGTTTGCCGGCGCGAGTATTGTGATACACAAAAATACAAAAATCAATATTTTCTGTATCATAAGACTTGATCCTATTACAATGGCGAAAAATGACCGCCAACGCCTCCTCCGCTGCCGCTGAACTCGTCGCCCGCTTTCGCCGGCAGCGGCCGCTGCGAGGCGGCTCGCTCATCGTGACCATATTCGGCGATTCCATCATGCCGCGGGGTGGAGCCGTCGCCCTGGGCAGCCTGATCGCGCTGGCGGCGCCCTTTGGACTCAATGAGCGGCTGGTCCGGACCGCGACCGCGCGCCTCGCGAAGGACGGGTGGCTGGAGGGGCACCGCGCCGGCAAACTCAGCGAATACCATTTGTCGCGCGACGGGCGCGGGCGATTCGCCGAGGCGACGAGGCGCATTTATAGCGACCCGGATACGGAATGGTCCGGCCGCTGGACCCTGGTTGTCCTGCCCCCCATGCGAGCGGCGGAGAGGAAGGAACTCAGAGAAGAACTGGTCTGGCGGGGGTTTGGTGAGCT
>WNFI01157011.1_pt1 | contig 13541 bp, 11 predicted proteins | sample 5400471 | NCBI WGS metagenome assembly WNFI01 (sample SAMN13153348, study PRJNA577476) | soil metagenome | isolation source: 100 cm saprolite on Douglas fir-dominated hillslope | place: USA:California | collected 2013-09-17 | reverse complement strand
AGGGGGTCTTTCTGGGCACGTTCAGGCACTACAAAAGGGGAATGTGCTGGATATCGTAAGCAAGTGCTCTCTATTGATAGTTTTCTATCTGAAAGCATCTCTATTCTGTATTCTATCTATGTACCCTCCATAAAAGTACTATTGGCAATGGTATCAAATTCTGCTACAATAAGTACAAAGAGTTGCTCCGGTTTTAGTCGGTTCTCCCTTGCCCGCTGACGCGAGGAGAAAGAAGAAGGTGTGAAGTGGAAGAGAAGGATGTACGCAAAGACCTCGATTTTTTGAACAGAACGTCTACCCCACCTCTCCCGGCCGGGCAATCATCCCATCCAAATCCTCCGCCCCCTTTCAAGAGAGTGACCTTTCAGATTCGAGGGATCCAGAGCCCAGGGTGTGCCATCGTCATTGAACGCCAGTTGCAAACGCTGGAGGGGGTTCAGCTCGTTCGTGTAGATAGGCAGACCGGCAATGGGGAGATGTGGTGTTCTTGTATCCCTCCCTTCCTTGTCGTCCAGCGCGTACTCAGAGCGTCTGGCTATACCATCCTTCCCCGCAGTGATCTTCCTCGTTCGCCAGAGCCGCATACTCCACTCAACCCACCTTCCCCTATCAGGCGAATACCCTTTCAGGTGCAAGGAATCCAGTGCGCCAGTTGCGTGGTCGTCATTGAACGCAAGCTGAAAAAGCTGGAGGGAGTGCAGGAGGTTCACGTAGATAGGGAGACTGGAAGCGGGGAGATGCTGTGCTCGCGTGTCCCACCCTTAGAAGAAGCCCAGCAGATGCTTCGGGCGAACGGCTACACCATCCTTCCTCGCAGCGATCCCCCTCGTCCTTCCTCTCAGGCCAATCTCCTCACGCCGCTTCCTTCTTCTCCCCAGCCACCTCCTGTCAGAGCGGTGACCTTTCAGATCGAGGGGATGCATTGCGCGAGTTGTGAGTTTGTCATCGAAAGCGAGTTGAAAAAGCTGGAAGGGGTACAAACGGTCCGTGTGGATGCACGAACCGGAAATGGGGAAATGCTCTGTTCTCGCATCCCTCCTTTGCACGAAGCACAGCAGGCGCTCCGGGCGCATGGGTATACCATTTTTTCCGGGAGCGCTACGCCTCCTCCTTCACGACGAGCAAGCGGTTCCGAACGACATACACCGCAGGATTATCTTGCCATAGGGCTGATTGCCCTTCTGCTCATAGGGCTCTACCAGGTGCTCTCTCGCCTGAACCTCATTCCTGCCGGTCCTGCCATCGCAAACCAGTTGGGCTATGGGGCCATCTTCGTCACCGGTCTCGTCGCCTCGGTCTCCTCCTGTATGGGAGCAGCTGGCGGATTACTCGTCGGGATGGTTACCACCGCCCGGAAAGCACAGGCGGTCTCCCAGACAAAGCCCTGGCACACGTTGAAGCCGACGTTGCTATTTAACCTTGGACGTGTGCTGTCGTATACCACCTTTGGAGCAGTGATTGGCGCGCTCGGCACGGTCTTTACCCTTTCGCCAACGTTCAACGGCATCGCGGTCCTTGTCGCAGGGATGGTGCTCCTGCTGCTCGGATTGCGACTCCTGCGATTCCTGGGCTGGCTGCGCATCTTCCAGCCCAGGATGCCTGCTTTCTTGAAGGAGAAGATGGAGCGGGCTGGCGGCACATCGTCGGGACTTGCCTCGTTCCTGGCGGGAGCGGGAACGTTCTTTTTGCCCTGTGGCTTTACGCAAGCGCTCCAGTTGTATGTCTTGAGTAAGGGGAGTCCGACGACCGGTGACTTGCCCATGCTGATTTTTGCGCTTGGCACGCTTCCCGCGTTGCTCTCGTTTGGCGCGCTTTCGAGCCTGATCAAAGGGGCCGTGCTCCGGTCGTTTTTGCAGGTCTCTGGCGTGATGGTTCTGCTCATTGGCCTGGTGACCCTCTCAAGCGGCTTCGCGCTGCTTGGGATGCCGCTCTCGCCTTCCCTGCTTGGAGGCCTGTTCGGACAAACGCAACCGATGCAACAAGCACCTCTGGCCCCACTCATTGACGGGAAACAGGTCGTTTCAATGAAGGTGAGAGGCCTGGAGTATCTTCCCAGTCTGTTTACGGTGAGGCAGGGTATCCCTGTCGCATGGATGGTTGATGGCAGCCAGGCGCAGGATTGTGCTCGCGTCTTGACGGTCCCTGACCTGGGACTCTCGATCAGCCTTCCGGCGCAGGGAGTCAAAACGATTGTCTTTGTGCCTCGATCAATGGGCAATCTGCGTTTCAGATGTCCGATGGCCCTGACCACGGCTGGGGCGATGTTTACGGTCGTGCCTGCACATCCTGCAGGTGTGGCAACGCCTCGGACAGGACCCATCAGTATGCGCACAACGGTGCATTCCGCTGATCACGCGCCGCTGGCGATCTGCTGGCCTCATCCCTCCGCATCAAGCAGCGTCGCAGAGCACTTTCCTGTGAGCGATAGCCGCCCGCTTGCCTTGCGCACCTGTGCGCACCACGTTGCAGGGAGAGGTGCGCAAGTATGCGCCCTCCAGCCAGTGGTCCGGCTTCAACCCCTTGTCGAAGCCGGGCCACCCTCGTGACAGGGGCAGCTTATGGTGCCTGGATTTTCACGAGACCTTCATGCAAATGGTTATCGGCTGTCCGCACCTGGAGACGCAGTTGCCAGTTCCCGCCCATAAGCAGGTTGCCCAGGCCACTAAAGTGTCCTTTGCCGTCGGGCTGGAGAGGGATGACCTGCGTACCCATGTCCATATCAAGATCGGAGAGCGAGAGCACGAGACGCACATCGGTCACGGCTTTGCCGCTGGTGGTTTCCTGGACCGTGGCGAGAAAGGCATTGGACCCAACCTGGCCAGGCGTGATTTGCAGCGTGATGGTGAACAGGTGATCCGAGGTGCGCGCCGACGCATGCAACGCCTGAGTTGGCAGACTTCCCGGCGACGATGCTGGCGCTGGGAGTGCAATTGGCGAGAGGGTGCCGGCGAAGACATTCATCAAGCCCACGCAAACCAGGACCGCTACACCTAGCAGTGGTTCGAAGCGCAGAATCCGGGTGAGGGAGCGCGTGCGCCTGGTCAGTCGGGCCTCACGCAAGGCGACCTCTCGCTCCAATCTCCTAAAGGCCACTGTCGAGGCGATTTCCTGTTTTTCAGACGTTGCCCCCCCCACTTCTAGCGGCACTTGCTCCGCCGTGTGCAGGCGGGCAGTGGCAAAGGTGTACTTGCGAGACTCTTTTTTCAGCCGTGGTCGCAGCAGCAAGACATGCACGGCGCTCGTGATGAGCAGCCCTCCTACCAGCAGCACTTTGACGACGAGTGCGCGGCCATAGGCGGCGGAGAACAGTTGCGCCCAGGAACTCAATTGGACGGTGGCGCTGAATGGGCCGGTCACCGCCATGATGATCACTCCGGCAAGCGCCCAGGGAGTGTAATAGGGCAAGGTGGTCGTCAGCGCGCGCGCCTGCGCCGACAGCGATTGCGTGCGCAGAACGGGGAGATAGCTGGCGGCGATGTAGAGCATCCCACCCACCCAGAACGCCGCCGCCACCAGGTGCAGCCAATCCGCGATTAGCGCGTAGATCAGTTTGTTGGGCGTGGTTGCTGCGGCATGGCTGGACAAAGCAAGAGCCAGAAAGAGGACCAGGCTCAAGCACACATTGCTCCATAAGAGCATGGTGTTCAGCCGGGGTGATCGCCCGCGTAACGAGAGGGGATAGAGCGCGAGACGGAGCGCCAGCAAAATGATGATCTCACGCACCAGCCAGAAGACGCCAAAGCGGCCGCTGATCATCACGGACACCAGGAGTGAGGGCGCGAATGCCGCTTCCCAACTGCCATTCGTGAGAGCGAAAGCCTGGCCAATCAGCACCCCGGTGTTGGCCAGAAGCAGGAGAGCCAGGGTTGGCAACGCCAGCCGCCGTTCAAATGCGCGCTGCGTTTGTTGATTGGTGGCGCGTTCTTCTGCGTGCTCCTCGCTGGCTGGCTGAAGGACAAAAAGCTGCCAGATGGAAGCGCCCGCATAGAAAACGGCTCCGATCTCGACGAGCGTGATCATGATGAGGTTAAAAAGCGTTGGACCATCGAGTTGGCCGGTGTATTGCCCACCCAGACTCGTTGAGCCCAGGACATTCGCGCCAGGATTAGCCCCTGGACCTAGTGTTGGAACCGTGCCGTCAGGTCGTGCCACGGTAAAGTGAAACGAGCCGGTCAGCACATGGCCATCATCCGTCGAGTCAGTTCGATAAACCACCGTATAGACTGCGGGCGGCAAGCCTGGCGTGAGGTCAACATCCATTTCGGTCGCATCGTTTTGTGAGACGTGGGCATCGCCAATATCAACATGGGTGTTGGCCTCGTTGACCACGACCGCCGTACTGAGCGCGGGATTGAATGCTTCACTAAACCACATGCGTACCTGGTCTGGGGCTACCGGCAGTACCGCGTTGGGCGCGGGATCAGCACGCACCAAAATGGCGTGGGCTTCGCTCTTTCCCGGAAAGAGGAACAGCAGGCCAAGCGCGAGCAGAGCAGCGACCAGCAGATGGCGCCAGGGCATACGAAAACGCACAGAGGATATCATGACACGCAATCCAATCTTTTCTCAACAACCGTTTTTGCTGTCTCTCTTTGTGGTGGCACACCAGGTTACGCCAGCGTTCCTGCTCTGCGCCTTCCCATTTTCTCACCCAGGCATCTTCGAGAGACTCCTGTCACTCGCATGCTCATTAAAGAGAGAGAGACTGATGCGAGAAGAGAGAAAAGCTCCTCCTCTGCGAGCAGAAAAAGAGCCGCTCTGATCGCACGCTTAGAACACCTTCCCAAAGAGGGAAGCGGGACCACATCCCATGAATCCCAGCATCAGGATGATGTTGCCGATCTCCAACAGCATCAGGCCAACCAGCGCGGGGATTTCCCAACGTCTCCCCGTCCGTTTTGGGGTGCGGGTATCCAGGGTACTCGGGGCAGGCTCGGCTGGCTGCGCCGGAGCGAGCAAGCGCTCGATGCGCTCATGAATTGGCTCGCCTGCTCTCACCAGGTGAGGCACGCTTGCCAGCAGGGCTGTCTCGGGTTGATCACCCGCGTGCAACCAGACCTTGGTCAGCGCGCTCGCAAGGGCCAGTGGCCGGTGGGTCGTTTCAGCGGCGAGTTCATCGCAGGCCAGCTCTTTTTCCTGCTGGAGCAAGCGATAGGCGGTCCAACTGGTGGGGACATAGAAGAACGCATCGCGCAACAGCGTCGCCAGCCACATCAGCGGATAATCCCGGCGAGCCGCATGCTCTAACTCGTGAGCGAGCACGCCCTCCAACTCTCCACGGTCCAGATGCGTGAGCATCCAGGTCGAGAGCAGGATAGTTGGTCGAAGGACCCCTGCGGTGAGGGCCAGTGGCCGATTATACGCGCAGAGACGCACGCGGGTGCGGGGTGCGTGGAGACGCTCCGCCAGTGCATCAACACGTGTCTGCAGGTCAGAACCGGCAGGGATGCTAGTACGCACCATGACGCGCTGCATCAGGAGCAGGCGGGAGACCCCCAGGCCAGTAGCCCCAAGCGTGATCACGCCCATCGTGAGCGGAATAAGCAGTTCGATGCGCGCGTCCCACCAGGGGGCATTGCTCAAACAGGGTTGGCCAGCGAAGTGATGCAACCCGGCGAGACCGAGTAGCAGGCTGCTCAACGGCAAGGCCAGGACCAGGCACTGGACCCAGCGCCGCTGTTCCCAGGCGCGCTGATAACGCAACAGCCGGAGCGCGAGAAAACTGCCGCCGAAGAAAAGCGCAAGACTGGAGAGACCGAGCAGGAGATGCACTACTTGTCCTCCTCAGCCGCGCGGCGTCGGGTGATCTCTTCCAGGAGTGTGCGTGCCTGCGCGGCAGATCCCTGGTCCGAGAGCGCGTCCAGGCGCTCCATCGTCGCTCCAGAGAAATTGACGAACAAATCTTCGAGGATACGGCCCACAAAACGGGAGACAAATTCATCCTGGGTCAGCGTCGGATAATAGACATACGCCTGATCCTGTGTCTCAACGCGCAGGAAATGCTTTTTGCCCAGGCGTGACATGGTATTCATCACCGTGGTATACGCAATCCGGCGGCGCTCATACAGTGTTTCAAAAACTTCGCGGACCGTGGTGCCCGTGCCAACCGGGCGCTCCCAAACCTGTTCCATAATCTCCGCTTCTAGATCCCCCAGCACCTTGCGGATGCCCGGTCGAGCGGGATGGAAGACCGTAATCTCCGGTTCCGTTGTCATTGGTCAACTCCTCTGCTTCCCTGATGCTTTGGGTCTCAGGTGCTCTCCGCACCAACATCCATCTTTGTGAGTGGCTTGAGACTGCGCCAACCAGCTTTGTGAGGTCTCACTCCAGGTGGATGCGTCTCCCAGAGGAAAAGGGTGCGAGCATAGCTGGAAGCGCGCGCTCGTGGATTCGTTGCCAGAACCCAGGCTCGCCAGGTCTCTGAGAGATAGGTTGTCTTTCAGAGTATAGTGCATCTTCGTACTTCTGTCAAAGTACACTGCCTGGAGATACTATTGACAGTCGTACTACAATGTACCAACATAAACTGATGAGGAACAATATCCAAAGGACCGAGCAAGTTGAGAGAGGAAAATAGTCTGGTGAACAGCTATTATCAAGGTCGGCAGGCTGACCAATATTATCAACGCTGGCAGAAGTACACGCAGAAGACGCTCGCCGCAACCTTGGCGATGATCGATGATGAGGTGCTTCACCAGGTCGCGATCCAGCAAAAGCGACCAGCGCGCCTCCTTGATGTGGCGTGTGGAACAGGTATCCTGCTGCAATATATGCTGGAGCGTGTGCCTGGCATAGAAGCCTCTGGGGTTGATGCCAGCGCGGATATGTTGGCGCAGGCGCGAGAGACCCTCAGCGACCAGCCACACGTTCGCCTCGCACAGGCAGATCTCAACCAAAGGGGGTGGGCGCAGCTTTTGTACCCGCCACACACCTTTGACCTCATCACCTGTACGAATGCGCTGCACGATATCGCGGACCCAGTGACCTTTTTGGCGGAACTGCGAACGTTGTTGAGACCGGGCGGGCAACTGGTGGTGGAAGATTTTGCTCCGCGTCGCCCGATCTGGCTCTGGGCGGTATTTGAGAGACTCCTACGACGAGTGGAAACAGCCCCGGTTCACGCGCTGACCTTATCTGAGGCACAAGCATACTGTGAGCAGGCAGGCCTTGGCGTGAGCGCGAAAAAAAAGCTGGTGATCGACTGGTTCTGGCATGGCTGGGTCCTGCGTGCTGGCTAACCTCGTTCCAGGAAAGCAATGCGTGGGAGAAATGAATGCTGTTTCTTTCTGTCCCGCATAGGTACTATCGTCAATGATACTCTTGTCAGGCGTACTTCTCTTTTGCTACGATATGAGTAGTCGGCATGATCTGGTTGATCATGCGGAGCGGTATGCGAGGAGACGCGGGAACCGGAAGAGACGCGGCCCTCAGAGAGCCTGCCTTGCTTTCTCAGTTGAGCACATTTTTGAACAGAACACGTACCATACGAAAGAAGCGCATTTATGTTCCTCTCGCAGAAATGCATACGCTCCATTTTGGGGATTCTCTGGCTGATCGATGGGGTGCTGCAAGTGCAGCCGCGGATGTTCACCATGGATATGGTCAACGGGGTCATGGTGCCCATGTTGCAGAGCCAACCTGCGCCCATTGCGACCAACCTTCACTGGATCGTCAACGAGACAATCCTCCACCTCACCGCGATCAACCTGCTCATTGCCATCGTCCAGATTCTTCTTGGCCTCGCCTTCCTCTTGCTTCCCCATCGCTGGATCAAAACAATCGTGATTCTTTCGATCGTCTGGGCTCTCATCGTCTGGTACGCAGGGGAAGGCATGAGTATGCTGCTCACCGGGCAGAGCAGCATACTCACGGGCGCGCCTGGAGCGGTGCTCCTCTATCCCTTGCTGGCTCTGGTTATCTTCCCACACAACCCTCTCGCTGCGGCCTCGCCAAACACGGCAGGCAAAGCAGGTGATGAGGGACTGCTCTCGCGGAGGTTCCTGCGCTGGGTGCTGGCAGGCTTCTGGTTGTTCGCCGCATTGCTCCAACTGCAACCAGCCTGGTGGCAGCCAGGTCGAATCTCCCAGACGATCGGGAGTCTGGTCGGCATGGGAGGACTGAATGGGGCGCTGGTTGATCCCATCTTACAAGGACTTTCCGACCTCACCATTCACAGCGAGACCCCGTTGAATCTCGCGTTAATTGGTGTGTTCCTGGCGCTCTTTCTCGCCCTGGCTGTGGTGAAGCAAGAGCAGTTGCGCCCGGCCTTACTCGCCTCCATCGTGGTCAGTGTCGCGATCTGGTCCTTCACGCAAGCCTATGGGGGGATTCTCAGTGGAATGGCGACCGATTTCAATTCAGGTCTCTTACTCATCGTGCTGGCGCTCGCGTGCTGGCCCAAGGTTCCGGTCTTGCGTGCCGCGCGCGCGAGGTTTGCGCGCGATGTGGAAGAGATGGAGCGGAGAGCGCAGCGGGTGTCAAATGAAGAAGGAGTGAGGAAGGATGAGCAACGCGACGGAGAGCGTCTATTGCCGGGAGATGGTGAGGCAACTCAGTTCTCGTTGCGCGTGCAATTCCCGGCGCGCTCACGTCACCGAATGCAACAGATGAGCGGCTGGTTACAGCTTGAAGCGTTCGGGGGAGTCGCTCTGTTGCTAGGCATGGCTCTGCTCGGAGCATTTGGAGGAACGCTGACGACTGGAACCGCCGCTCCCACCAGCAGTCAGAGAAAGCAGACCGCAGGTCTGTTCCCACAAACCCAGCAAGCATCAGGGTATCGCGTCACGTTGCAGGTCTCTCCAGATACATTTGGGATCAACACGTTTACCGTGAAGGTCCAGGATGACCAGCAGCATGCAGTCACAGGGGCAGCAGTCCTCATAGAAACGACCGATCTGGACATGGCGATGGGGACCCAGACCGCGCACCTTCAGCCTATTGCGACCACGCCAGGGAGCTATGCCGGGCCTTCCGATCTGACCATGCTGGGAAACTGGCAGGTCATGGTGCGCCTCCTTCTACCCAACCAGAATGCGTCTCTTCGCGCGACGTTCACCTTCTCAACACAGCAGCAAGCTTCATCAACAACCAGTGTCACGCCCAGCGTGCCCGCAAACGTCACGCTGCAAACGGCGCAGATGCACGTCTCTCCTTTTTCCAACCATGCCGGACTGATGCAGCCAGCCGTGGATGCGCAGGGCAATCTCTGGGTCGGGGAGATGGATGCGAATCGGCTGGCGCGGCTGGACACGCGCACCGGTTCAATCAGCACCTGGCAACCACCCCATGGTCAGCATGGCATCATGACGACGACCATTGATGCGCATGGCATGGTCTGGTTTGTGGAACAGGCCGCCAATTATATTGGACGCTTCGATCCCGTCACGCAAACCTTCCGCGTGTTTCCTCTGGGCACCACCAATGGTCGCCCCTGGGGACCACAAAATCTCCAGTTCGATGCCACCGGCCACCTCTGGTTTACCGCGCTGGTCGCCGGACGGATCGGACGGCTTGACCCGGTGACCGGAACGATCCAGATCTGGGCGGTTCCCGCGCCGAACCCCCACACGTTACCCAGCCCCTACGGCCTCACGATCACGAACGATGGGCAGGTCTGGTTTGCGGATCTGATTGGGGGAGGCATTGGACGTCTCGATCCGGCCACCGGCCAAATCAAGGGGTATGCCTTGCCCGATCCAGAGACGCAGGTGTTCGCGCTGGCCCACGACAGCCAGGGACGCCTGTGGTTCACCGAAATCGTGTCTGGCACTCTGGGCATGCTTGATCCCACCACTGGCCAGATCAAGGAACGAGCAGTGCCTGCGATCGCGGGCCGTTCGGCTACCCTCTATGGGTTGGCCGTGACGCAGCGTGGCGACATCTGGTTCGCGGATAACAGCGCCAGCGCGCTGGTGCGTTATGCGCCAGCGACCAATCAGTATACCTTTTTGCAACTTGGGCAAACCGGGTTCTCGCCGTATGGACTCACGCTTGATGCGGCTGGTCACTTGTGGTTGACGGCTGGAGGGAATGCCGCGAATGCGGTGGGCGAATTTATGCCCTGAGCTGCCTGCGTCGCTCGATTTCCCGCCGGAGTTTGCGCTCTGAGAGCCGACCATACGAGAACGGCTCTCCATCCAGCAGAATGCCTGGTGGAAACAGGAGACCGTGGCGAACTGCGAGCGCTTCCCCTTCCGGCATGCGCACATCGAGCGTGGAGAGCGTCAATTCATACTCGCTTTTCAGGCGCGCCAGAATCTCCTTCGCCTGCTCACAAAAGTCGCACCGCTCCTGCGTTAACAAAAGCACCTGCATGCGTCTACTCCTCTCACTTATGACGACGCTTGATAGACCTTGTCGTTTTTCGAGGGCGCACGAAGGATCAGGAACTCAACGGGTGGAGACACCTCGACGATTGAGTGATAGACCCCACGTGGAAAACAACAGAACTCGCGATGGCCAATGGTGAAGTGTTCGCCTTCTACCTCGACGATGAGCGTCCCTTGAAACACAATGAAACTTTCATCACTTTCCTGGTGGGCATGCGGTGGCATGGGATCTCGCCAGACTTCTGTCAGCTTGCTGTAATACATCTGCAGCACATCGGATCGAAAGCCGGTTTCATCTGGCGGGGTGCGCCCCGAGAGGAGCGTGCTCTGAGCAGGCAGCTTTTGGTGATGAAACAGTGCCATGATACCAACCTTTCGTTCTCTCCTCCCGTCTGGGGCCGCAAATTGATCAGGCTCCGGGAGAGTGCTTTGTAGGCATGTGTTCCCCTCACGACTTTCCCTGCATCCCTGTTTTGATATCCGCGAGGAGATTGGGAACGGGCACATACATCGTATAGTTGGGTGAGCCGCCGTAGTCCGCGCGCCATTTGATGCGTCCATCGGGGCCAACCAAAACAAAGGTATGCCCATCGCGGCTGTTGCCCATCATGCCATAGCTATTGGCGCTGTAGGCTTGTGAAACCGCCAGGCTGGGGTCGGAGAGCACCGGGATAGAGATGCCCTGGTCACTTACCTTTTGTTTGATCTGGTCAAGCGGATCGGTCGTGATACTGACGATGCTCGTAATGCCCAGTGCATGAAACTGAGCACTCTGTGATTGGATATCCTTCAACTGGTCCCAACAAGGTTGGCAGGTCAGACCCTCTTGAAAGTAGAGCAACACCGTTTTGCCCTGCTTCGAGGCGAGGGTAAAGGTGCTGCCATCCGTCGAGGGAAGCGTGATCGCTGGTGCCTGCGCTCCTGGTCCAGGGTTGCCGACCTGAAAGGGATACTGGTTTGCCTGGCCATTGCCTGCTCCATTTGTTCCACTGTTGCTGTTACTGCGAACAAAGATCACTCCCAGGCCGAGAATGGCGACGCCAATGACCGCCAGAATGATCAGGACGGTGCGTCTGCGCCGGCGGCGCTCCAGAGTCTGCTCATATCGGCTACGTCTCACTGGCGACGCCTTTTTTCCTGGCGTCGGACCCTGGACGCTTTTCTCCTTCCCTGTGGTTTTTGGGGTTTTACTGCTCAATGTGTTCTTCCTCCCGTGTCGGTGTGGTGTCCACCGGACAGATTGCGGTGTCGTGCGTGGCTGTGGTCTCCTGGTGCTCCTCTTTTCCTCTCCCTATGCCGATCTGCTTGAGAGCGATCCAGGCAAGTCCGCTCAGGACAGCCAGGAAAAGAACGAGACCCAACCAGTTCGGCATCCAGGCCAGCGCGTTCGTGAGGGTTTGTCCGGTATGCTGTAAGCCTTCCGAGAGACGAACCTGCCAATCGGCCAGCGGAGGCATCGAGCGATAGGCCAGTCCAACCCAGAGCATGCTCCCTCCGATCACCAGCAGCAAGAGTCCGCTGACCAGTGTGGTCGCCGTAAGCGTGCGCGTGAACGAACCGATCTGTAGGCTCCACGACCGTGGGCGGAAGAGGCGACTGGCGCGCCAGTCGTAGCGATCCCACAAGAGCGCGATGACGAACAGCGGCGCGACCATGCCAAACACATACGCCAGACCAAGCACGAGGGCCAGCCCGAACGAGGCAGTCACACTGGACAGAGCGATTACTCCGGCCAGGACCGGCGCGCAGCAGGAACTCGCGATGCCCGAAAAGAGGCCGAGCGAGTACACACTCAGGAGACCCGTGTTGCCCCCGGCACGCCGACCCGGCATGGGCAGGTGGATCTGTCCCCCCAGCAGGACATAGACGGCCAGGGCGAGCATCAGCACGCCTCCCGTGACGTAAATGACGCTGTGCTGGCTGGTCAGAAGCTGCCGGATGAGTGAAGCTCCCATGGCCAGGGGGAGGATAATCGTCGCAATCCCGGCGGCGAAGCGGAACGTCATCGCGACCAACAGGCGGCGATTCTGGAACGAACTGGCGAAGTAGGCGGGGAGCATGACTGAGATGCAACAGGGCGCGAACAGGGCAATGGCCCCGGCGATGATCGCGGCCAGGATCGACCCGCCAAAGAAGATGCTACTACTCATATCAGACTCAGGTGACGCTTTCTACGTGCGCGGCAAAACCGGCGGGCGCTCGCTGATCGATAGGGGCTGTTCAAAGCTCTGGTGCGGCTGCGCCGGATCTGTCTGACCGGGCTCGCAGGCAGGGCAACTCGCATCTCCTGCTGAAGCGGTCTGGCGCATCCTACCCATGCGCAGTAACATAATACCCATCGACAGTGGGCACACCAGGATGAGTAACGTGGGCAGGGCCACGAAGAGCAGGTGCGGGGCAAAGACGCCGATCAACGCGGCAACTCCCACCAACCCAACGAGCACTTTCCAGTTCAAACACATCTGGATGCAATCCCAGATGGCTTTGAAGAACGAGGGCTGAGCCTGCGCCGGGGTTTCCGGCACGGTTGTTCGATCCCGCGAGACGCCTCTCAGCTCACCCTCTCGCCTGGGGGAGATCTCGGCGGAGTTGGCAGGGATCTGCTCTTTGCCTCCCCTCATGCCTCGCATAATCAACCACATCATTCCGCCCATCATCAGGGGGCAGGCCAGAAGGGGTAAAAATGACAACAGGTACTGCATGGTTTTTCTGTTCCTTTCACCGGCATGCATGCTCTCTTTTCCTGGTACTCTTGACGAGAGTATACCGTGTCGGAGTACAATTGTCAAAGGTACCATCATAAATAGTATATCCTCCAGTGCAAGACTGAGAAGCACTGCTGGGCGTCGTGCAAGAGCAATCTGGATGAGGGAAGAAGAAAGCAGAGCAAAAGAGCGATCGCGAGGGTCCCTTTGCCAGCAGATGAGTGGGAGGAAGAGCGAAAACATCCCTCTTACAGGGTTGCGCAAAGGACCTCTATTTAGTACAATCGATAGACATACGATCCATGATAGTACCCATAACATTGGAAGAAAGAATGCCTGATGAGTAAACAAACCGCTCGGCAACAAATCCGCCAGCAGCGCCATCACGAAGGATTACACCGCCAGGAAACGTTGCGCCGCCAGGACACGGTGCTGGGGCATGCCGCTCGCCCACGACGGATGATCAGCATCTGGACATTTGCCGCCATTGCGCTTGCGCTGGTCGGTC
>WNFI01707212.1_pt1 | contig 13543 bp, 14 predicted proteins | sample 5400471 | NCBI WGS metagenome assembly WNFI01 (sample SAMN13153348, study PRJNA577476) | soil metagenome | isolation source: 100 cm saprolite on Douglas fir-dominated hillslope | place: USA:California | collected 2013-09-17 | reverse complement strand
CGGGCGGCGACGAGTCGATCCACCGTCTGCAGCCCATCTTCGACACGCTGTGCCCGCCGGACGGGTTCCTGCACGTCGGCCCCACCGGCTCGGGGCACTTCACCAAGATGGTCCACAACGGCATCGAGTACGCGATGCTGCAGGGCTACGCGGAGGGCTTCGACATCCTCCAGGCGGCACCGTTCGACCTCGACCTGCACGGCATCGCCAAGCTCTGGAACCACGGCAGCGTGGTCCGCTCCTGGCTGCTGGAATTGGCCGAGAAGGCGTTCGAGCGCGACCCGAAGCTCGCCGGGCTGCGCGGCTGGGTCGAGGACTCCGGCGAGGGTCGCTGGACGGTCCAGGAAGCCATCGACCTGCGCGTCCCCGCGCCGGTCATCGCCCTGTCGCTGTTCATGCGCTTCGACTCGCGACGCGACGACAGCTTCGCCAACAAGGTGATCGCCGCCCTGCGCAACGAGTTCGGCGGCCATCCCGTGAAGACTGAGGACGCAGCACCCGCGGTGCGCAGCAGCTGAGGGCAGCAGCACATGACGCAGACCACGCCCGCCGAGCCGCAGATCAACCCGCTGCGCGAAGGCCTGCATCTCGACCGCACACCACCGCCGTGCGCGCTGGTCATCATCGGTGCCAGCGGTGATCTCACCCACCGCAAGCTGGTGCCCGCGCTCTATGCGCTGGCCGCGGGCGGCCTGCTGCCACCGGGATTCACCGTGGTCGGCGTGGCCCGCACCGAGATGACCGACGAACAGTTCCGCGCCCACCTCCGCAGCGGCGTCGCCGAGCACGGCCGCGTGCCGCTGCGCGACGAGGTGTGGGACGACTTCGCCGAGGGCATCCGCTACGCGCACGTCGACTTCGAGCACGAAGGCGGCCTCGACCACCTCAAGGAGGTGCTCGCCGACGTCGATCGCGAGCGCGGCACCGGTGGCAACCGCGTCTTCTACCTGAGCATTCCGCCCAGCGGCATCGGCGACGTCGCCCGCCGCCTCGGCAGCGAGGGGTTGAGCCAGGTTCCTGAGGGCGGTTTCTGCCGGCTCATCGTCGAGAAGCCGTTCGGCCGCAACCTGCAGACTGCGCGCGAGCTGAGCGCCGACCTGCACCACTCCTTCGCCGAGGAGCAGATCTACCGCATCGACCACTACCTGGGCAAAGAGACGGTGCAGAACCTGCTCGTCTTCCGCTTCGCCAACGGCATCTTCGAACCGCTCTGGAACCGGCAGTACATCGACCACGCGCAGATCACCGTCGCCGAGTCGATCGGCGTCGAGGGACGCGGCAAGTACTACGAGGAGTCCGGGGCGCTGCGGGACATCGTGCAGAACCACATCATGCAGCTCGTCGCCCTGGTGGGCATGGAGGCGCCCGCCGACTTCCGCGCCGAGACGGTGCGCGACGAGAAGGTGAAGCTGCTGCGCGCCGTGCGTCCCATCCTCGACGAGGACGTGATGACCAGCACCGTGCGCGGCCAGTACGGCCCGGGTTGGGTCGAGGGCGAGCAGGTGCCCGGCTACCGCGAGGAGCCCGACGTGCTGCCGGAGTCGCTGCGCGAGACCTTCGTCGCCATCAAGCTCGACATCGACAACTGGCGCTGGGCGGGGACACCGTTCTACCTGCGCACCGGCAAGCGCCTGCCCAAGCGCGCCACCGAGATCGCCATCCAGTTCCGCGACGTGCCGCACTCGCCGTTCCGCGGCCACGTCACCACCTCGTCGGCGGCGGCGCGCAACGGCATCGACCCCAACCTGCTGGTGCTGCGCATCCAGCCCGACGAGGGCATCACCCTGCGCTTCGGCGCCAAGGTGCCGGGACAGGCGGTGCGCATCCGCAGCGTGTCGATGGACTTCCTCTACGGCAGCGCCTTCCTCACCGAGTCGCCCGAGGCGTACGAGCGCCTGCTGCTCGACTGCATGCTCGGCGACCCCACCCTGTTCGCGCGCGTCGACGAGGTCGACGAGGCCTGGCGCTTCTGCACCGCCATCCTCGACGGCTGGCGCTACCGGCCGCCCGCCAAGGACAGCCTGCCCAACTACGACGCGGGCACCTGGGGCCCGCAGGCCGCGCACGCGATGATGGCCCGTGAAGGACGCGCCTGGCGGCGCCTGTAACTGCTGGACATGGCGACAACTCACCAACCCACCCTGGTGCGGGGCGCGCACGTCAGCACACTGCACGCGCTCAGCTCCGAGCTGAGCGAGCTGCACCGCGAGATGCTGCGTACCGGCCGCGACGAGGTGCGCCCGGTGCGGATGGCGGTGCTCACCCTGGTGGTGGTCTGCACCGACGACAACGCCGCCGACGTCGCCAGCGGGGTCGTGCATCGCCTCGCCGGCAACCACCCCGCGCGGGCCATCCTCGTCGTCGCCGACCGCAACGCCAAACCTCCCGGCGTCGACGCCGATCTCTCCCTGGAGTGCTCGGCGGCCGCCGGCGCCGACCAGATCTGCGCGGAGATGGTGCGCCTCACCGTGCGCGGCGCGCCGGCGCTGCACCTGATCAGCGTGGTGACACCGCTGCTGCTTCCCGATGTTCCCCGACCGCATCGTCCTTGACAGCGACGCCTACGACGATCCCCTCGACACCCTGCGCGCCCTCGACAACGCCCACCGCGCCCACGGACATCTCCCCATCGGCGACCTGGTCTGGGCGCAGTTGCTGCACTGGCGCGACGTCGTCGCCCAGGGATTCGACGGGCACGACATGGCTCCCTTCCTGCGCGGCGTCCGCCGCATCGAGGTGGAGAGCTGCGGCGAGCGCCGGTCGTCGGAGGCGTGGCTGATGGCGGGCTGGCTGTCAGCGCGACTCACCGTGGTGGGCAGCCTGCCGCCCGAGACCACCATCACCGCGCGCCACGACGAGCACATCGCCGTCGGTGACCTGCTCGCGGTGCGCCTGCACTGCGAGCTGGACGGACGCGCCGCCGACGTGTCCGTCGAGTCGTCGGGCGGCATGACGGTGACCCGCATCGCCACCAGCGATGGCATGCAGGCGACGCGCACCATGGCGACGCAGACGCCCGACGCGCACGCGCTGCTCGGCCGCGAGCTGCAGGAGTCGGGCGAGGACCGCACCTACATCGAGGCGCTGCGCCGGGCCACCGAGCTCGCCGCCCGGCGATGAACCACGATGCGTGACGCGGCCACGGGCCTGCCGGGCCTGGTCTTCGTCCTGGCTACACCCGATGACGTGGCCGACCATGCGGCGTCATGGTTCGCCCGCTTCTCCGAGGAGGCGCGCACCGAGCACGGCTATGTCGCCATGGCGCTGTCCGGCGGCAGCACACCGCGCGCGACCTACGAGCGCCTCGCCGCGCCGCCGTACCGCGACAGCATCGCCTGGCTCGACTGGATGGTCTTCTTCGGCGACGAGCGCGCCGTGCCGCCCGGCGATCCACGCAGCAATTACCACATGGCCAACGAGACGCTGCTGTCGCGCGTGCCCATCCCGCCGGAGCGGGTGCACCGCATGGAGGCGGAGCGTCCCGACCTCGAAGCCGCGGCCGACGAGTATGCGTCGATTCTGGAAGATACTCTGGTGCGCGGCCCCGGCGGTGCGCCGCGACTGCACTGCATCCAGCTCGGGCTCGGCGAGAACGGACACACCGCGTCGCTGTTTCCCGGCACGCCGTCGCTCGACGTCGTCGACCGCTGGGTGGTCCCCAGCGAAGCCGACTACGATCCGCGCCTGCGACTCACCATCACCTTCCCGCTGATCAACGCCGCCGAGACGGTGGTGTTCCTGGTCACCGGCGCCAACAAGGGTCCCGCGCTGCGCGGCGTCGTCGAGGGCACCGTCCCCGCCGCTCGAGTCCAGCCGCGCCAGGGGACGCTGCTGTGGTTCATCGACGGCGCCGCCCTGAACGCGATGCGCGCCGCGGGCTGATGCCCCGCCCCCGCCTGCCCTGCCTGCCTGGCCCGCCTGCTCGCGGAGCCGGGTGGCTGAGGCATCATCAGGGGCACATGCCTCGCTGGACCCCCTGTCGCGACGCCATCCACCTCGCGCCGTCGATCCTCGCCGCCGACTTCGGGCACCTCGCCGAGGCGGTGCGCGCGCTGGAGGGCAGCGGGGCCGAGCGCATTCACGTCGACGTCATGGACGGCGTCTTCGTGCCCAACTTCACCTTCGGCGTCGAGACCGTGCGCGCGCTGCGTCGCGAGACGGAGCTGCCGCTGGAGCTGCACCTGATGATCGTGGCCCCGGAGCGCCACCTGCAGACCTTCGCCCAGGCGGGCGCCGACGCCATCACGGTGCACTACGAGGTCAGCCCGCACCTGCATCGCACCCTGACCAGCATCCGCTCCCTCGACTGCCGCGCCGGCGCGGCGATCAACCCGAGCACGCCGGCGATGGTGCTCGACGACGTGCTCGAGGCCTGCGACCTCGCTCTGGTGATGACCATCGACCCCGGCTTCGGCGGCCAGCGCCTCATCCCCCGCACCCTGCGCAAGGTGGGGCAGGTGCGCCGCGAGATCGAGCGACAGGGGCTGGAGACCGAGGTGGAGGTCGACGGTGGCGTTGACGCGAGCAACGCCCGCGCCTGTGTCGAGGCGGGAGCGACGGTCTTGGTCTCAGGGACGGCTGTGTTCGCGCATCCCGAGAGCCCTGCGGCGGGCGGGCGCGCGGTGCTGGCGGCGGCCGGCGAGCCCGTCGCAGCGCGTCCACGCTGAGACGACGCGTTCGTCGCGCCTGAAGGGCGCGGGGCTTTTCCTGGACAGCCTGCAATATTCGGGGCATTCACCCGTCTGTATGTCTGGGGCGCGCGGTTGCTGTCCCCCCTGTGGCGTTCATCCTGTCGATGCCGGCCGGGCTGCATCATGCCGGTGTCGTCTCCTCCCGCTTCGGCGGTGACGGACGATGGGTCGCCATCCGCGCCGCGCGTCCTCCTCCCTCCCTCTCGGGAGGACCACTGCGCAAAAGCGAGGGCCGGACTCACGAGTTGCGCGAGCCCGGCCCAGCAGACAGTGGGGAATCTCTAGCTGAGCTGCGCGCGCACCGCGGCGACGATGTCGTCGATGCCCGGCAGGCAGGCCGCCTCCAGCGGCTTGGAGTACGGCATGGGCACCTCGCGCGCAGCGACGCGCTGCACCGGCGCGTCGAGCTCGTCGAAGGCCAGCTCCTGCAGCGTCGCGGACACCTCGGCGCCGACGCCGAACGAGCGCCACGACTCCTCGACGCACACGACGCGATGCGTGCGCTGCACCGAGGCCACCAGTGCGTCGCGGTCGAGTGGACGCAGCGAGCGCAGGTCGAGCACCTCGGCGTCGATGCCGTCTCTGGCAAGCCTGTCGGCGGCGGCCTCGGCCATGGGAACGGTGTAGGAGTACGCGACAAGGGTCACGTCTGCACCGCTGCGCACGATGCGCGCCTTGCCGAAGGGGACCAGGTGGTCAGCATCGGGCGCGTCGCCCTTCTGCGCGTACTGGCGGCTGTGCTCGATGAAGATCACCGGGTCCTCACCGCGCATCGCGTTGCGCAGCAGTCCCGCTGCGTCGGCCGGCGTCGATGGCGCAACCACGTGCAGACCGGGCACATGCGCGAACCACGCATCGAACGACTGCGAGTGCGTCGCGGCGAGCTGTCCCCAGCCGTTGACCATGCGGATCACCACCGGGGCGCCGAACTGGTCGCCGAACATGTGGCGCACCTTGGCCGCGTGGTTGACGATCTGGTCGATGGCGACCAGCGCGAAGTTGGTGGTCATCAATTCGGCGACGGGGCGCAGGCCGCCCATGGCAGCACCGACCGCGGCGCCGACGATCACCGACTCGGCGATGGGCGTGTCGCGCACGCGCTCGGTGCCGAACTCGTCGACCAGGCCACGCGTCACGGCGTAGGAGCCGCCGTATGCGCCGATGTCCTCACCCAGCAGGACGACGCGCGAGTCGCGCTGCATCTCGGCGCGCAGCGTGTCGCGAATCGCGTCGCGGATGCTGGTGGTGCGCGCAGGCGCGGCGACGGCGACGCTGGTCATGCGCTGCTCCGGCTCAGCCCGTCGGCACGGGCGACGACGCCATCCTCCAGCGTCGACACGTCGGGGAACGGGCTGGTCTCGGCGAACTCGACGGCCGCCTGCATCTCCGCCTCGACCTGGGCGGTGATCTCCTCGACGCGTGTGCTGTCGATGCCGCGCAATTCGGTGGTGACGCCGGTCAGCGGGTCGCGCGCCTTCATCGCCTCGACCTCCTGCTTGTCGCGGTAGAGCTCGGGGTCGGCCATGGAGTGGCCGCGGAAGCGCGCTCGCTGCGGGTGCCCATGCCGAAGCCGTTGTTCTCGCAGAGGAAGAGGATGGGCAGGTTCCAGGTGGCGGCCAGGTTGGCGGCCTCGTGGAACTCGCCGATGTTGCTGGCGCCCTCGCCGAAGACGACGCAGGCGATGGTGCCCGGCTCCTGCACCTTGGCCGACCAGGCCAGCCCGGTGGCCAGGGTGAGGTGGCCGCCGACGATGGCGTAGCCGCCCCACATGCGCTTGGTGGCATCGGCGAAGTGCATCGAGCCGCCACGGCCGCCGCTGACACCGGTGGCCTTGCCGAAGAGCTCGGCCATGCAGCGCCGGGCGTCGAGGCCGCGCATCAGCGCCCAGCCGTGGTCGCGATAGTGGGTGAGCAGGTGATCCTGGGGCAGCAGCACCGAGGTGGCGCCGACGCAAACCGCCTCCTCGCCGATGCCGAGGTGGAGGAAGCCGCCGACCTTGCCGGCTGCGTAGTGCTGGCCGGCCAGCTCCTCGAAGCGACGCACCCGCAGCATGTCGCGGTACACGTCCCACAGGTCGAGGTCGGAAACCGCGGCAGCGACGACGTTCGGCGCGCTGCTCTGGGGGGAAAGTGCAAAGACCACGGAGCCGTCTCTCCTGTCAAGCGACATATGTCATATGTCGGGGACAGCCTAGCACCCTCGGCGAGCGCATCGCCACCGGCGAGCTCGCCCCCGGGCAGCTCCTCCCCGCCGAGGCGCACCTGGCCAGCCACTACGCCGTCTCCTCGCGCGTCGTCCGCGAAGCCCTGGGCGCGCTGGCGGCGCGCGGCCTGGTCGAGGTGCGCGCCGGCAAGGGCACGGTGGTGCGCGGCGTCGACTCCCATGCGCTGCGCGACTTCTTCGACGTCGCCCTGCTCGCCGACACGCGCGCGCTGTGGGACCTCTTCGAGACGCGCAAGCTGATCGAGGTGCAGATCGCCGAGCTGGCAGCGCGACGCGCCACCCCCGGCGACATCGAACGCTGCGAGGACGCGTTGCGCCGCCTCGAAGCCGCCGCCGACAGCGAGACGCCCGAGGCATACGTGATCGCCGACATCGACTTCCACCAGGCCGTCGCCGCCGCCGCCAGCAACCGCATGCTCGGACTTCTTCTCGAAGGCCTGCGCGAACCCATGCGCAAGGCGCGCACCCGCTCCTGGCAGGGACGCATCCGCGTCGGCCACGAGGTCGAGGATCAGCTCGCCATGCACCGCCGCATCCTCGCCGCCGTCAAGCGACATCAACCCGCCGCCGCCGCCGCCGCCATGGCCCGCCACCTCGACCTCGCCGAAGTGCACCTGCGCGCCGCGGAAACGGCAGAGCCCCTCCCGTCGGCGCGGGCTCGCCGTTCGCGACGCTAGATAGGGGCTGGAAGTTACGCAGGCGGCAGGCCGTACTGGGCAAAGCCCCATTCGAACAGCGAGCGCTGGTCGGTGTACAGGACGGGGTCGTTCATCACCACTGCGATGAGGTGATGGCCGCCGCGTTCGGCCATGCCGACCAGGCATGCGCCCGCGTTGCCAGTCCAGCCGGGCTTGACGCCGACGGCGGGGGGATAGATCTGCAGCAGGCGGTTGAGGTTGGGCAGCTCGAAGTTGCGATGCGTCGGCGTCTGCGGCAGGTTGACCTGGGTGCGCCAGACGATGTTGCGGAACACCGGGAAGCGATTCACGTCCTGCAGCGCAACGGCGGCGAGGTCGTACGCCGACGAGTACTGGTTGGGATCGTCGAGCCCCACCGTGGTGGTGAAGTGCGAGTCGTGCAGGCCGAACTGCTGCATCTGCGCGTTCATGGCGACGACGTAGTTGGTCATGCCCACTGTGTCGACGGCCATCGCGGTGGCGGCGTCGTTGGCGCTCACGGTGAGCATGCCGGAGAGCAGGTCCTCGACGCTGTACTGCTCGCCGGCGGCGAGGCCCATGCGCGTCTCGTCGGCGTCCTGGGTGAGGGCTTCAGGCGTGATGGTGATCCGCTTGTTGGGGTCGAAGTTGGCCAGCGCCACGAAGCTGCTGACGATCTTCGTCGTGCTCGCCGGCGGACGCGACTGGTGGGGGTTGTTCTCCCACAGGATGGTGTGTGTGTCGGCGTCGACGAGGATGCCGGTTGCAGCCTGCAGCGCGGGTGCGCCGGGATGCGCGCCGCTCTGGTCGTTGAAGGCCACCGGCTCGGCGACGAGGTTGAGCCCGCCGGCGGTGGGCGGCGGAGGCGGCGGGGGTGGCGGCGGCGGGGGTGCAGGCGGCGGTGGCGGTGTCGGCTGCGGTGTTGGTGCTGGCGTCGGCGGCGCCTTGAAGGCGTTGGCGACCTGGCGGGCGTCACTCGACGCCGAGCGACCGGCGAGGCCCGCACTGGGTCCGTCGCCGTCGTGGCCAAGCGGGCGATACAGCGGCGCGCGCAGGGCGGGAGGACGTCGAGTGCGAGAAGGGGAGCGATGCTCCCACTGCCGTGACCAGCAGGGCGGCGGCGGCGGCGACGCGAACGTACTTCGACAGAGGCATGGGCAGAGACCGTTAGGGGGAAGGTGGACAGGGGTCGACGCAATGCTGCGTGTCGATGCCGCCCACCCGGGTCACGCCACTGTAACCGCTCGCGAAAAAAAGCAGCAGTCCCGCAAAAGTTAGGCAGGCCCAGGAGCGAAATCGGCCGAGCGCGTGTACCATGCGCGCGTCGCTCCCGGATACGCGTCAGCAAGCCTACTCATCAAGCCCAACTCATCAACGGTACTGTGCACTCTTCCTTTCCCCGACGTACCCGCCTGCGCATCGCGCGACTGCTTCCCGCCACACTGCTGGTGGGCATCATCACCGCCACCATCACAGCGCCCATCGGTCGAATGCACCACAGCGCCCCTGTTGCATTGCAGGACGGTGGAGTGCGCATTGGAAACGCCGTCCCGCCAATGCCAGCGACGGGAGTGGTGCACTTCGCCGACCCCCCGACTGCGGTCCCTGCACCGCCGCCCCCGCCGCCGCCCACGCCCGCACCCCCGCCGCCCCCGCCCGCTCGCGAGGTGCTCGGCTTCGCGCCGTCGTGGACGCTCGACACCTGGCCGCAGTGGCACATGCAGGACCTCACCGGCATCGCCTACTTCGCGGTCACCGTCGACGGTAACGGCAACACCGTCCCCGACGACTCCTGGCCGGCCTGGCAGGGCCAGCAGCTCACCGACATGGTCAACGCCGCCCACGCGGCGCACGTGAAAGTCCTTGTCACCATCAAGAATTTCGACAACGGACAGATCAACGACATGGTCACCAACGGGCAGCACATGGCCACCGCGGTGCAGACCGCCACCGACCTGATGCGCATGCGCGGGCTGGACGGGGTGGTCGTCGACTTCGAGGGCAGGTCCGACCCGCAGTTCCCCAACATGCAGCAGGGCCTGGTCCAGTTCACCGGCGCGCTCAGGGCGAGCGTGCACGCCTACCGGCCCGACGCCGAAGCGGTCCTGGCCACCTACAGCGGCTCGGCGAGCTGGGACGACGGCGTCTACAACATCGCCAAGCTCAGCCCCAACGTCGACGCCTTCTTCGTGATGGGCTACGACATGCCCTTCGACAACACCCCCGGCCACGCCTCGGCCAACGCTCCGCTGCACGGCGGCACCTACAACGACACCGACGCGGTGGCCCAGTACCTCGCCAAGACGACCCCGGATAAGGTGATCCTCGGGGTTCCCTATTATGGGTACAAGTGGAGTGTCACCTCTGGGGATGCCAACGCTCCCACGAGAGGTGACCCGCAGGCGGCCACCTACTCGGTGATGCTCAACGACTTCACCTGCGCCGAGGGCCTGGCCCTGCACACCACCGACCCCACACCCTGGGCGACGTGGAACTCGCCACCCTCCGGCGACCCCTGCGGCGCCAACCTGGGATCCTTCCGCGAGATCTACTTCGACACCGCCGCGTCGCTCGGCGACAAGTACAACCTGGTCAACCAGGCCAACCTGCGGGGCACCGGGATGTGGGCGCTCGGCTTCGACGCCGGCCACAACGAGCTGTGGGCCTCGCTGCACAGCCACCTCAGCGCGAAGCACTGACCCCCAGCGGCGCCCGCTCCAGCACCTCGTAGCGACTCCCGCCCGGGCCGGGATGGGAGCGATACAGGCACACCTCGCCCACCGCGAACGGCGGCAGCGCCACGTCGGCGTGTGATCGCCAGCGCTGTCGCGCCGCGGTGTCGAAGCGCTGCCGCGGGCGTCCCAGGGTGACGTGGGGACGGAAGGCGCGCGGCTCGCGCTCGAAGCCAGCCGCGTCCAACGCGCGCTCGCTCTGCTCCTGCAGCGCCGCAATCGCCGCCTCGCCCCGCTGCATGCCGATCCAGAGCACGCGCTCGTCGCCGTCGCGGGGAAAGCTGCCCAGGCCGCCGACCTGCGCGTCGAACCCGGCGACATGCGTGATCGGCGCGCGCACCGCGTCGACGACGCGCGACACCTCCTCATCGTGCAACCGTTCCCAGAAGTGCAGGGTGATGTGCAGCCCTTCGCGGCGCACCCACCGGACATCCGGCAACGCAAGACGCAACTCGTCGAGCAGGCGCGCGCCCTCGTCCAATGCGGGCGGTGTCACCGGGACGGCTAGAAACGCGCGCAACGCAGCAGGACGGTATATGTCTGCGGCGCGGCAACCAGGATGCGGTGCACCGCATGTCCCGACGCACCAGCCGCATCCACGCGCACGATCTCGTACCCGGCCTGGTCGCGCACTGGCGCAGCCACCAGCTTGCCGGCCGGCAGCGCACGCACCGCGTCGGCGAATGGCTTGCCGTCCTGGTCGAGCTGCGTGTCGCCGAGCAGCCCCATGTCACCGCCCTTGTCGCGCGTGCTGTCGTCGTCCGACACCTGCTTGGCGAGCGTTGCGAAGTCCTCGCCGGCGACGAGACGCTGCAGCACCGCGTCGGCGCGCTGCTTGGCGAACTGGTCCTCCAGGCGCTGCTCGTTGATGCGCGAGCGGATCTCGTCGCGGAGCTGCTCGAGCGAGCCGCCGGCTTCGGACAGCTGCTTCTTCAGCGCGTCGATGCCACCCGCGTTGCGCGTGTCGGCGTCGACCTGCGTCTGCACCTCGGCGTCGGTGGCGGCGATGTGGCGGAAGGTCGCCTCCTGCCCGATGACGCTGTCGATGATCAGCGACTTGAGCACCGAGGCGCGCAGCTTGGTGAGCATCGCGTCGTAGCCTGAGGAGCCCTTCTGCGGACCGCCGCCCTGCTGGATGGCCGTCAGCGCGCTGGCCAGGCGCAGGTCGAAGAGGCTGCGCGGGATGGACTGGTTGCCGACCCGCGCCACCGGCTGCGGGGAGGGCGTGGGGCTCGGCGTGGACCCGCAGGCGGCGAGCAGCGCCGCGAGCAGGGCCGCCGGGAGGAAGCGTCGCATGCCGGCGGCGAGTGTACCGGGGCAGCCCTTCGAGACAGCCGCTACGGCGCCGCGGCCGCGCGCGTCCGCAGTGCAGGTCCAAGCGCGGTGAGCACTCCGACGCCGCCGACCACGATCGCCCCCACGCTGATCGCGGTGAACAGCGGCACCGCGTGGGCGATGAAGCCGTACATCAGCGTACCCACGGTCTGCAGCCCGGCGAGGATCGTCGAGTAGAAGCCGAGCAGGCGGCCGCGCATCGACGGATCGGTCTCGGTCTGCAGCAGGGTGACCATCGAGGTGTTCATGGCCAGAAATCCCAGGCTGATGCCGACCAGCGCGGGCAGGGCGAAGCCGAGCTGGGCGCTTGACGCCAGCGAGAACAGGCTGCATCCGTAGATCACCGCGCCGACCAGGAGCAGGCGGCGGCGCACCTCCATGCGGCCGCCGATGAAGGCGATGAAGATGCTGCCCACCAGGGCGCCGAAACCGCCGGTGGTGTAGAGCAGCCCCAGCACCTGCGAGCCGGCGTGCAGCTTGTCGTGCGCGTACACCGGCAGGTAGGGCATGTAGGCGATGCCGAAGAACGACAGCGCCGACGCGCAGATGATCACGCCGCGCACCAGCTTGTCGCGGCGCACCAGGCGCAGCGCCTCGGTGAGATCGCCCCATGCCGTGCTGCGCGCCCGCGCCATCGGCGCGATGTTGGGCACGATGGTGAAGAGCACGAACAGCGGACCGATGTACGCGAGCGCGAGAAAGCCGAAGCAGACCGCGGGACCGACCCAGCCGATGAGCAGGCCGGCCAGCGCCGGGCCGGCGATGCGGGTGACGCTCATCGCCAGCGATCCCAGGGCCACCGCGTTGACGACAAGATCGGCAGAAACCAAGTCGGCGATGAGCGCCTGGCGGGTGGGCAGGTCGAGCGCGTCGGCGGAGCCGAAGACCACGGCGATGGCGATGAGCGCGCCGAGCCCGGCGTTGTGGGTGGCCACCAGCACCGCCAGCAGCGCGGCGGACAGGCCCAGCACCGACTGCGTACAGAGAAGGATGCGGCGTCTTGGCAGGCGATCGGCCAGCACTCCGCCGAAGAGCGACAGCACGACGGCGGGGATGCCGTCGGCGGCACCGACGATGCCCACGGCGGTCTGGCTGCCGGTGGTGGTGTAGACGTAGTAGCCGAGCGCCACCACCTGCATCCAGGTGCCCAGGAAGACCGGCCACTGCGACGCCCAGTACCACCGGTACGGCCGCACCGCCAGCGCGGGCGGCGGCCAGCGACGCTGCCGGGGGGAGGCGGCAACGGCCTCGGCGGCCGCCTCCTCGGGGACGTCGGCGGTGGCCGAGGTGTCGCTCATCGGCGCCTGGGCCAGCGCGGTGGCGGCCTCGGCGGCGTCCGCCTCCGGGTCGGGCTCGGCAACCGGGGGCATGGGCCGCATCATCGCCCATCCGCCCCCTCAGATCACCGCCGCCTCCGGACGAAGCTCGCCGCCAGCGAATCGCGATGGGGCGAACGGCGACAGGTCGATCTCCGGACGGCGCCCCAGCAGCAGCTCGGCGAGCAGGTGCCCCATCGCGGGCGCCTGCATGAAGCCGTGTCCCGAGAAGCCGCAGCAGAGCCAGAAGCCACCCAGCTCGGGCGACTCGCCGGCGATCGCCTGGTTGTCCGGCGACACCTCGTACAACCCCGCCCACCCGGTGCGGATCTCCGCGCGCTCCAGTGCGGGAACGCGCCAGGTCCCGTGCTCGATGAGGTGTTCCAGGAAGTCCCAGGACACCGAGGTGTCGAACGACGTGGGCTCGTCGGGGTCGCTCATGCCCAGCAGCATGCCCTCGCCCTCGGGATGCATGTAGAACGACGTGTGGAAGTCGACGGTGAACGGCACCGGCCGCGACAGGGCGAAGGGCTCGGTGACGAAGATCTGCCGCCGGAACGGGCGCACCGGGATGTCGACGCCCGCCATCC
>WNFI01671285.1_pt1 | contig 13543 bp, 10 predicted proteins | sample 5400471 | NCBI WGS metagenome assembly WNFI01 (sample SAMN13153348, study PRJNA577476) | soil metagenome | isolation source: 100 cm saprolite on Douglas fir-dominated hillslope | place: USA:California | collected 2013-09-17 | reverse complement strand
CATGGGGGAGCCTCCTTGGTTGTATCTGAATCAGCGCGGTCGCTGAGTTCAGCTTTTTTACACCAAGCGCTCCTCCATGACTTATTCATTCAAACAATACGTCCAGAATCTCGCTCTGCGCTTCTCACAGATTCGTTTATTGACCCACCTCCGCGTCCCTGGTCGGATCAATTGATCATGCGTATCCATCAAGTTTTCGCGTCCTTTGGGAGAGCGGCCTCCAAGGATGAACGCCATCCGCAAAAGATTATTCAGCGTGAGTGAAACGTTTTTATCCTTTCTCTCACCACTCACACAAGGGTGATTCGCAACCCCGGACGATGAAATGCACGGTGTCGAACAATCCTGGTCAGCATGAATGAGCTAGAGAGGAGCCGGGAAGCGCGAATTCGCCATAGATTAGAGAGGCGAAGTTATGCGAGTTACGATCCGAGTACAGCCTTCCAACAAAGCCACAACATCACGTGTCGAAGACATCTCGACTAAGAGTGGGGCGCGAGCAAATCGGAAATCACGGGGCATTTGGAATTCATTCCATTTTCGTAGAACTGCGGGACTCACGCTGCTAACGGCAGCAGGGCTCGTAATGCTCGCTTTCGTTGCTGGTTGCCCTCCGCCGACACCACCGGCGGTGCCGACTGACGCGCAAGACGCCTGCCCGCTCTCTGCAGCGACATTTGCAAACTGGTTCCAATCGGGAGCCGTTTCGCTGAACGGGGTGGTGAATCCCGCAGACAGCCTAGTCGGCCTGGCCCCGAATTGCGGATTTTATGCGTGGTCGGAGCAAATGTTCATGTGGCTGACGTCGCCGGCCCCATCGGCCTACGGCGGCGGCGCACATATCTTCGATTCGCCGGCTTTTTTTGACGTTTCGCCCCCCGATGCGAGCGGCAACCGCACCTTTCTTGCGCATACGCCGGGCCTGATTCATGCCTTCCCCTTGCGGGCCGCGCAGCGAGGCCCGCACCGTCTTCCGGTCGTCATAGACCGTTCTGGAAGGCTGCTCGAATTCAATCCTCCGGACCCGAAGTTGAAGGCGCTGGTCCGCGATCCGTCGGGCAAGTTGGTGGAGATCGCACACGCCAGACTTGAAAACGGACGGCCTATTTTGCTGGACGTAGAAGGCAAGGTTATTCAAGCTCAGCACACGCCCACGGCAACACCCGCAGCCAAGACAACGCCCCCCGCCGAGCAGAAAAAAATGAAGAACGCGCCCATGGTCCGGGAATCGTTCATGGTTCAGAAATTCTTGATTGACGGAATTCCAATCTTCATCGATCCCTCCCTCGCTGTGATTGACGTAGAACAAGGCCAGGCGGACGGCTCCGGTGTGCTGGAGGCGCAGACCGCGGCGAATGGATCGCTGGTCTATTACGCGACCATGGTGAACGATGTCTATGCGTACTTTCTCACCGGGGCCAAGGATGGTGCGATCACGACGACCACACCCAACCAATTCCCGACTACTCTGGCGGATTTGAACAGCACCATCGCTTTCGCCATGGCGCACGGGAAACCAAATCCCCCCTTCCCAGACCCCAACGCCTTGGCCATCGAAGTGAAATCATCGTGGGTGGTGGCGGCCGGGCTTCCCAATCTGAGCAGCTACATCACCATGACAGCGACAATCCCGACCTATAACCAGGCCAATCCGAATTTGTGGACGCCGACAGGGCAGCAGACCGTACAGTTGGCCTTGGTGGGCATCCATGTCGTGGGAAGCACGGCGGGACATCCGGAAATGGTGTGGGCCACTTTTGAGCACTTGGGCAACACGCCGCTGGCAACCTACTCGTATAACTCGACCGGCGGAACGCAAACGGTGACCCAGAACACGGCGGGAACTTGGCTATTCGCGGCAAATGGCGCAGCCGCTCCATTCAACATCGAGCATATGTTTTTTACCGGGCCCCCCAGCAACAACATTCAGTCGAATGGAGGATTCACGATTAGCCCCAGCGACACCCTTCGATCGGAGCCTTGGGGAATCGACGGGAGCAACAACATCGGCAACAACTCCTCTAACACCCAGGTCATTTCGATGAACGCCCATGTTCGCGGAATGATGGCGGGCGGCGATATACGCGGCAATTACGTCATGACGGGAGCAACGTGGACTATCCCTGGAACCTTCGTCCAGGTCGGCACCAATAAGTTGTCCAACACCACCATGGAGACGTACCACCAAGGCTTGAATTGCTTCGACTGCCACCAGGGCAACACTACAAATTTTGATCCCAATGGACTGAGCCACATCTTTGGAGGCACACATGACGGGCCCGGAGGGACGAACACCGGGCTTCAGCCGCTCTTTTAGGCGGTATTAAGAACGAACGAGCGTGGCGAGCCTGTTTTGAGAGTGGTTCGCCACGATTCTCGGATCTTAACCGGGCTACACCCGTTTCTGCCGGCGGTCTGCCAAAAACCAATCGTGCCCGCAGGAGTGCCAAGGATCGGAGTCTGAATAATCAGGAAGGAGAACCACTATGCCCTGACAAACCAAGTTTCTATTTTACACTGTTCAAGAAGTTGCAAGTTGTCGACCATGCCCAAGACGGAACCTTCCATGGCGCCGCAGGAGGAGGGGGCACGGGTTTCGACTTGACCGACCCCAACGCTGCCAAAGGCGTATTCTCGTCTACACCGGGAGTACTCGCCGCTGGAGACACGAATCCTGCGGATAGTCCCTTGTGGGCGGTCCTCAATTCCAGGGCTGCGGGAAATGCAGCCTTTTCACCGGTGACAATCTCGGCCGGTCCCAGGGCAGGTACTACCTGGCCGACCATGCCGCCGGGAACACCACTTGCCTGGACGAACTTTCAACTGAACCCGCCGTCCAACAAACTCGTGGACGTGCTTGGAGCTTGGATCTCGAGCGGGCAGATCAACGATGTTCCGAATACTGCCATCGGGACTAAACCTCCGTCTCCGATTCCCGGACCGCTGGACCCGGGAGTGTCCCTGCTTGTTTGCAGCATGCCCGGAGATACCGGAGTCCGTCCGGGCACAGTACCGTCCAACTACTGGGCGACCTCGCTGATCTTTCTTGTCGATCAGAACACCGGAGCGACGATTTTCCCAGGTTCGCTAACCGCAGGCAGTGAATACAATCTTGTGGCCGTGATCGGAAACCGCGGCAACGCCGATGGCGGCAACTACCTCACGACTCCAGGAACCGGGATCGAGACCTCCGGCATCGTGATGGTATGGAACACCGTGGATAGCCCGGGCGTGGAACTCCCGTCGCTCTCCAATTTAGACGTGGCGGACAAGAATCCAATTTTCGAACAGTATTTCTTGAAGTCCGGCCAGTATGACGTTGTGGGATTCCGGCTCAATGTGCAAACGGTTTACGACGGAATCATCGCTGCCGTCAATCAGGCCGTCTCGGGTGGAACATTGAATCTCGGAGGCCTGACCGCCGACGAGTGGGTGCACGCGCAACCAGCGCATCTTTGTGCGAAGGTTGTTATCCGCCAGCAAGGTGGTGTGTTCCCTAATTTCGGCGACACCCCGATCACCAACAAAGCTTTGGCACAGAAGAATTTGGCACCGTTCGACATCAATGTTCAGGACGACCACTTGGTACCGAACATCAACTGGAAGAACTTCATCATCGGCCAGCCATTTTTCCTGAAGTTGCCGGGAGCCGGGGCGAATCGCCTCTCCATTGAGACAAAACTGCCTCGCGACGCCTTCCAATTGTACGTAGGCATTACGCAAGATGCATACGACCGTTTCTTCCGAGATGATCGAAAAGGCGGAGCCATCAAGGGCTTCAAGCGGCTATCTCGCGAAGAACTCTGCGAAAGCAAGCTTGGTGATCGAGCTAAACCATTCCCACAAGCAGTCGTATTGCGCTGGGAAAATCACGCCAGTACGATCGAGTTACCTACGCTGCCGGACAAGCTCTATCTTGGAATGTCCTTGGGCATCGAATACAACGTGAAGAAAATCAAGCCAGGAAACATAGGCGAGATCAATTTTGTTCACCATTGTTTGATTCCAAGATTTGTTCCCGGCACGAAGTGCTTCGAGATAGAAGACACCGTCGCTGGGGGATTCACCATCCTTGTGAGAGCCTATGATCCCTTCCAGGGACCAAAAGGAAAGGACATCAGGTTCTAGTGCAAGCAAACGCTGCCGGCCCGGGACAACCCGAATGAGAAAACTTGAAGATTGAGCTCTTCGGCCCGAAAGTGCCATTGTTTAGATAGGGAAGCTCCACTGACGCAAGCCACTGATTGGGAAAGGATCACGGGCAACTCTGAAGTAATGTGGCGCGTTCCTCGCGGCGATTGTGTGTACAGTTTGTGTACAAGAAGGCGGGTTTGAAGGGCCTGAAAATGGACCTAAACAACGCAGAATCAACAACAGACTCTTAAGCTACGGGCCCCAACATCGCGGGGGAACCCTTCACAGGTATCTCATTGTACAGTGGTTTAACGTATTTCGCAAATGTGCGGAATCTTCGCTTCGGTACAAGACAGCAACTTTTCCGATCCACTTACTGTGCACGATCTCGGAATCAGAGTTCCGCGTATCGCGGAGGGTTCAGTCCACGCGGCGTCAAGATGTACTGGCTCAGCCAGGAAGTGCAGTGTTTTGGCGTAGATCCGATCAACAAACAGAACCACAATGCGGGTCCCTCGAAGATAAACTACTAAAAAGGAACGAGCTCTACAGTTACGGAATTGAGCTTAGAACGACGCCGAGATCACGGCCACCTGAGCCTGTAACTCAAAACAATGCCCGACCTGCTTTTTCATCAACTCAAAATCCCGTTAAATCTGGTCGACCGGTCGAAAGTACCTGCGGCCTAACTTCCGGATTGCCAACCCGCTCGGACATTGAGCAATACAAGCGCGTTTTCTCGGCACCAATCCGACGGACGACTGATAAACGCTGAGGCGCTCCGTGGCGAAACATCTAGTTGAGGAACTTACGCCCGACTGCGTGAAGTTCGATGCGCGTACAACCGATTGCGACCGGTTGACGCTAGAGATTTATAGGACGCGCGTTTTTCGCGAAGCGGTAGACGTGGGCGTGGTGCTCCTTGCGCGTTCGATAAATCCGTGAGAGGCGAACCGCCCGCGGTTGTGGCGGACGCGGGCCCTAGGGCGTGAAGCATCTTTGATGGCCGGCGTTGGTCTTGGCTTCTTTTCAATCTGCGCAGTGGGCGACCGCTTCTTCACAACAGGTGTAGACAGAAAATATGCTAGTGAAGTGGGCTATTCTGAAGATCTCGTAGATATGGTCGTTTAGTCCGGCGAGGGCCAGCTTCCCATTGACCTTCTGTACGTTTTTGGCCGCCACAATCAATACACGCAAACCGAGACTGCTGATATAGATGAGCTCTGAAAAATCAAGCACGAGTCGCTCTTCGCCCTGGTCAAAGAGAGCCTGGAGCTGCTTCTCGACACCCGGAGAGGAGCTCGCGTCCAGCCTTCCTCGTAGCCAAACGATTGTCACCTTCCCCCGCTTCTCCTCTTTGATCTCCATTCAAATGTTCCCCTGTCGATTGCGATATCGAATCAGCCAGCTCTTCGTTGCCGAGCATGGCTTGTAAAGGAAATTTCCTCGGCTCCGCAGAGCCAAACTCTTTTCAAGTGCCTCCGCGACGTGCCGACCCGAACGCCATTCCTTGCGGCTAGCTCCCACACTCTTTCGGACCGCTCCCCTCGATCTTCTTTCTTATCACCAGACGGTTTTTACCGTCCACCCGATCGTACTCGATGCGGTTGGTGAGCTCTCGAACCAAGTGTAGCCCCAGACCTCCGACTTTCCGCTGCTCGAGCGGGCCGTGCAGGTTCGGTGGAGGACTTTGCAGGGGATTAAAGGGGCGGCCATCATCATCTACCTCGATAACCAACTCGCCGTCCTTTGCGGCAGCTCGCACCACGATCTCGTGCCGCTGGTTATCTCCGTATGCGTAGGAGATAACGTTTGCAAGGACCTCCTCCAGAATCAGATTGAGATCGAATAGGGTTCTGGGCGAAAGATTGCATTTCTGTCCGAAGTTTTCCAGTTCCCGGTGCAACTTGGCGATCTCGGAAAGGTTGTTGCCTAAGACGATGCGGATCTGCTCATAGACCATGCACGCACCGCCGCCCCTTAAGAGAGGTGGATGGTTCCGTCCACCCCGTTTGCTCCTTGAAACTCCGGCTGAAATCCTACCACAAGACAGATGGAGTACTGCGGCACGCGCAGGCATTCTGGGCGGTTGTCCTACGTTCTGCGGCCGTCGTGTACCCCTGACTCTTGGCCGAAGCTTGAGGACTTGCCCCTAGCTAATTGTTGGCGCATTAGGGTGGTAGAATGCGTGCAACAGTCGGGCCCATCATCAACTTTTCTTCTGGTGCGTTGTATTTATGGATGACAACGGGGATTTGAAGCTTGTCCAGGAGTCCCGGCAAGGTAGCCGGGAGTCTTTTGAAAGGTTGCTTATCCGGTATGAAAACGCGATCTTCAACGCAGCCTACCGCATACTGCACGACTACGAGGATGCGAAGGATGTCACACAGAACGTCTTTCTCAAGGTGTTTCAAAACCTCGAGCACTTTGATGCGAAACACCGCTTTTTCAGCTGGATTTATAGAATCGCCCTCAACGAGTCCTTTAATCTTTGCAAGAGCAGAAGGCGGTTTGATGCTGCTGAAGATACCCGGGTAGAGGAAAATACACCCGAAAAACTGATGAGTAGAACAGAGCTGGGCGGGGTTGTTCAAGCTGCTTTAATGTCCTTAGGATTTGAGTACAGGGTGGTTATTGTGCTGAGACATTTCAATGACTGCAACTATCGGGAAATGAGCGAGATCCTCGAAATACCGGAGAAGACGGTCAAGTCCAGGCTATTCACTGCCAGGGCTCTGCTGAGGGACATCCTAGGCAAAAAGGGGATCCTTTGAGCGATTCGCGCGAAAAGTACCTGGAACTGATGCACGCCGAAGTGGATGGAGAGACCACTGACAAGGAACTGGCCACTCTTCGGGAGTATCTAGCCTCGAACCCCGAAGCGCAAAGCGTTCACGGCGAACTGGTAAAGCTGACCGACATCTTAAACCAAGTCGAAGAGGTCGAAACTCCAGACGACTTGCACGGGAGCATACTGGCGGCGCTCCCGCCACGGCGGTCGGTCCTCGAAATTGGAGCGCGGAATAGCCGCTCGCGTTTGAGAATTCCACTGATTCGTTACGGATACGCGTTGGCAGCCGGGCTGCTCCTAGGGGCAGCTCTTACGGGAGTCGCTTTCAGGAGTCTGTCTTCACTAGAAAAGTCGGACATCTACGGCACTCTGGCCGTTCGGGAAAATGCCCCTCGTTATGTTGCCGTGGAGCAGATGAACCTGGACTCCCCCGACCTTGGAGGTTCTGTCGAGCTACGCCGTTCCGGCTCTAACGCGATGATTATCTTCGATTTGCACGGGCCGCAAGCGGTCGAGGTTGAAATAGGCTTTGACGGCAGCCAGGCGGGCCTAATGAGATTCGACCAGCAGCCAGGTGCTATTCGCTCTTTTGAGGCGAAAAAGGGTACTATTTCGTTCCAAAGTGAAGGTAAGCAGCGTTCGACGGTCATTCTCACAAGTGAGAAGAACGGCCAACTCATCCTGGATCTTAAGTTTTACGTCGCGGGCAAACTGATTCATCAGGGCACACTTGGGGCGCGGGTTCCCGGGGGATCCTCGAAATAAGTTCCAACTTTTTCCTGTTGCATTTGTATTTCGTGTAGTTTGGGCAGCCGGTAACTCAGCAAAAATTGGAGGAACGTATGGAAATTCGGGATAAGAGCCAAAAGGTTAGAAAGAGCGTCGTTCTTGGGGGGATTGCTCTGGTTGCCTTGGTTACGGCCGGCTACTTCAGCTTCTTCTACCCACCTTCTGGCAAACACGTTACGGGCACGATTGCTCCGGCCGCACGCTACCGAGCCGAGCAGATCGGTAAGAGCGACGTCAAGGTCGCGGAAACCGATATAACACGGTGGACTCAGACGGCCGAATTCGATCATCTTTCGAAGGACCCAGCCGCCCGCAAGCTCTTCGCCAATGCCGCGTTCCGCAACGCCCTGGCGAATGACGCCGTCCGCGATGCGCTTAGGAATTCCGCTGTCCGGGACGCACTAGCGAATTCCGCCGTCCGCGACGCACTAGCGAATTCCGCTGTCCGTGATGCAATGGCGAATTCCGCCGACGCAATGGCGAACTCCGCCGTCCGTGACGCAATGGCGAATTCCGCCGTCCGTGACGCAATGGCGAACTCCGCCGTTCGCGACGCAATGGCGAATTCCGCCGTCCGCGATGCAATGGCGAATTCCGCTGTCCGTGACGCAATGGCGAACTCCGCCGTTCGCGACGCAATGGCGAATTCCGCTGTCCGTGACGCAATGGCGAACTCCGCTGTTCGCGACGCAATGGCGAATTCCGCCGTTCGCGATGCAATGGCGAACTCCGCTGTTCGCGACGCACTTGCGAATTCCGCCGTCCGCGACGCACTTGCGAATTCCGCCTTCAGCGACGGGCTAAAGAATGCTGCCCTTCGCGATGCTCTGGCGCATGAATAGGGCGGTTCGGCTTTCAGGGTCGCGTATCTGGGTACCACACTTTTCTTGATAATAATGATAACTTGCAACGGCCAGGATCCCTTCTGAGCTTTGAAGGGTAACCTGGTCGTTGCCGTATTGTGGGGTCTGAAGAATGCGTCTGGCAACCTGGGTGGTCCCGGTCGCGCTCCTGATTGCCGCCGCTCCCGTTCCATCGCGTGCGCAAGGTCTCTCGGAAATCGAAACCGAAGACCTACGGCTCCTGTACCGCGACCCATCACAAGCGTACTTAGTCCCTCACTCAGGCCGTTGCTTTGAAAACTCCATGCGCTTCCAACGCTGGCTGTTCGACTATGTGCCTTCGCAGAAAGTCACCGTTCTCCTGAACGACTTCTCGGACGCAGGCAATGCGAGCGCGATGGGAACCCCGCACAATGTTTTGCTGATCGAAACCGCCCCTATCAACGTCGCCTTTGAGACTGTCGCCCCTAATGAGCGATTGAACTGGCTCATGAACCACGAGTTGGTTCACATCGCCACGGTGGACAAAGCTGCGCGGCGGGATCGGTTCTTTCGCACCTTCTTCGGCGGCAAAGTAACACCGGTCGCCGAAGACCCCGAGTCGATTCTCTATTTTTTCCTCACCTCGCCCCGAGATGCTGCGCCCCGCTGGTACCACGAAGGGATCGCGGTGTTTATAGAGACTTGGATGTCGGGGGGCCTAGGCCGTGCTCAGGGTGCCTATGACGAGATGGTTTTTCGTTCCATGGTTTTGGATAAAAGCCGCTTTTACGATCCGCTCGCGCTCGTTTCCGAAGGGACAAAGATCGACTTCCAGGTAGAGGTCAACTCCTATTTGTACGGCACGCGTTTTATGTCCTATCTGGCAGACCAGCACTCCCCGGAAAAGCTGATCGAGTGGGTTTCCCGGAGCGACGGAAGCAAAGGCTACTACGCCTCTCAATTTCGGCACGTCTTTGGACAGAAACTCGAAGACGCCTGGCAAGACTGGATCAAATCGGAGAAGGAGTTCCAGCAGAAAAATCTCGAGGCCATCCGCAAGTATCCGGTCACGCCCTACCATGATATTTCGCTGCGCGCTCTCGGATCTGTGTCTAGAGCTTATTACGATCCAAGCTCGCAGAAGATTTATGCCGCGTTCAACTATCCGGGCGTGGTGGCTCACGTGGGTGCGATCTCGATGCAGAACGGTTCGGTTGAGAAACTTCTCGACGTTAAGGGGCCGACCATCTACAGCGTAACGTCACTGACCTTTGACCCTCACAAAAAGATCATTTTCTACACCACCGATAACCATGAGTACCGCGACCTACGCTCGTTGAACCCGGCCACGCATAAGTCCCTCACGCTTATGAAGGACGCGCGAATTGGCGACCTCGCGTTCAACCAGGCGGATGGGTCGATTTGGGGAGTCCGCCACTTCAATGGCATCGCGACCCTTGTGCGCGTTCCGCCTCCCTACAGCAGTTGGAACCAGATCCATTCCTGGCCTTATGGGGAAGTAGCCTATGATGTGGATGTCTCACCTGACGGCCGCTTGCTTTCGACGTCCGTCGCTGAAATCAACGGAAAACACTCGTTGCAGATTTTCCGGACCGAGGGCCTGCTTGCGGGAAAAGTCGAGCCCATCGCGCACTTTGACTTCGGGGATTCGCTCCCCCTCGATTTCGTCTTCTCGCCCGACGGAAAGTACGTTTACGGGAGCTCCTACTACACTGGGGTCTCAAACATCTACCGCTATGAGATCGAGACCGGCAAGCTCGAGGCGCTGAGCAACGGTGAAACCGGTTTTTTCCGCCCGATTCCGATAGAGGACGGGCAACTCATCGTGTTCCGCTATACCGGCGAAGGTTTCGTTCCCACGATAATCGAGGCCAAGCCCACCGAGGACTTGAGCGCGATTACCTTCCTGGGGGCAAAAATCATTGAAAAATATCCTGAGCTGAAGAAATGGAATGTTGGTTCGCCGGCAAACGTGCCGCTGGACTCAATGATCACCGACAAAGACAAGTATGGTTTGTGGGGGAACATCCGGCCGGAGTCGTTCTATCCGGTCGTGCGGGGCTACAAGGATTCAATCGCGTACGGGTATCGTGTGAATTTCTCCGATCCCCTCTCCTTAAACCGCATCAACCTCACGGCATCTTATTCTCCTGACCATGGGCTCCCGTCGGATGAGCGCATGCACGCGCAGCTCGAATACCAGCGCTATGACTGGAGAGCCAGCGCCGCATATAACGCTGCCGATTTCTATGATCTGTTTGGACCGACCAAGACCAGCCGCAGGGGTTACGTCTTTGGCCTCGGGTACGACAAGTTGCTCCTCTATGATCAACCGAGAAAATTGATTCTCAGCCTGGATGGCAAATTTTACGGGAATCTGGATCGCCTGCCCGATTACCAGAACGTGGCTGTCCCTTTCGATAAGCTATTCACAGTCAGGGCAAAACTCAGGTACACAAACCTGCGCTCCTCACTGGGGCACGTGGACGATGAAAAGGGCGAGGCATGGCAGGTCGCGGCTCAAAGCGATTATGCGAACGGGACGGCTATCCCAAGGATTTGGACCGACTACGACTGGGGCTTCGCACTCCCCCTGCGCCACTCTTCCATTTGGCTGAGGGGTTCGGCAGGGACAGCTTTCGGAGACGGGCTGTCTCCTTTCGCCAATTTCTACTTTGGGGGATACGGAAACAACTGGGTGGATCATGGTCCGGAAAAGAGATACCGCGAATACTACAGCTTTCCGGGAGTGGAGCTGAACGAAATCGGTGGAAAAAACTACGCGAAGAGCATGCTTGAGTGGAACCTTCCTCCCGTCCGCTTCCGCCGTGTGGGCAGGCCCGGTTTTTACCTGACCTGGGCGCGGCCTGCCGTGTTTGCCAGTGGCCTCATCACGAATATGGACGATAAAAACATTCGCAGAACTGTTCGAAACGCCGGTACCCAGTTGGATCTGCGGTTTAATTTGCTTTCGAGGCTGGACATGACCCTTTCAGGTGGATACGCTGTGGCCTTCGGAAACAACCTAACCAAACATGACGAGGCCATGATTTCATTGAAGATCATGAATTAATGCTTTGCGGGACACTTTGCGCTAGTCACCATTTCCAGACTGTATCCCTACGTGGGGCTGCAGGCGATGACTGAGTTCATTCCCCGCCTGCTAGCGGGGTTTCTCCCAGTTCTCATCTTCCTCGGCGTACTGATCTATCTTGATAGTTACAAGCTTGTCAGGCTGCGCTGGCTGGTCTTCACAATCGCGCTCGGTGGAGCAGCAGCGGCAGCGAGCTACACGATCAACGGCGTGCTGTTATCCCGCTTGGCGATGGATTTCACAACTTATTCGCGATATGTTTCTCCTGTGGTTGAGGAGACAGCCAAGGCCCTTGTCCTCATTTGGTTGATTCGTTCCCAGAGGACTGGATTTCTCGTTGATGCTTCCATTTTCGGATTCGCCGTGGGAACAGGTTTTGCGCTGCTGGAGAATGCCTACTACCTGCGATACATCCCCGACACGCACCTCGTCGTTTGGGTCATCCGGGGCTTGGGGACGGCAGTGATGCACGGCGGGACCACCGCCATTTTCGCAATCGGCTCCCAGCTCCTCGCAGAGTTTAAGTCGCCGAAGCAGGTTTCGATCTTCCTGCCGGGGCTGCTCGCGGCGGTGGTGTTCCATTCACTGTTCAATCACCTCTTTATTTCGCCGATCTTCTCGACCCTTGCTACCCTCGTGGTTTTCCCGCTGCTGATCTTCGTGGTTTTCGAGAAGAGCGAGGAATCGCTGATGAACTGGCTGGAGGTAGGGTTCGACGCCGATACCGAACTGCTGGAACTGATGAACTCCGGCAGACTATCGGAGTCGAAGGTTGGCAAGTACCTGCAGTCCCTCAGAGAGAAGTTCAGCGGTGAGGTGGTCATGGATCTCCTCTGCTACCTCCGAATTCACCTTGAACTGTGCTTGCGCGCCAAGGGGATTTTGATGATGCGTGAAGCAGGATTCGATGCCGAGCCAGACGATGAAACGCGCGCGCTTTTCCAGGAGATGAAATACCTGGAAAGCAGTATCGGCAAGACAGGCAAGCTCGCTCTGTTACCCTTCCTCCATATCAACGGAAAGGAGCTTTGGCAGCTCTACGTGATTGGGAAATGATCCTCGGAGCATCACGAGCAATCTTAATCGAAATAGGAATTCACTACTTTCGTATCACTCCTAGGTAAGCGTCCGGTGTCCCCATCTTGTGCGTAGCCCTCCTCCGCCTCCCCTATTAAGTTTGAATGCACAGCTCGGAGGAGTGCATGATGCACAAAAGCTGAACTCAGCGGCCGCTGATCCGATTTAGAAATGCGGAACTGCGGACGCAGACGATTACTACCGATAAGTCGGCTTGTGGAACGTGATTTCCGGATTGCTCCTGGATCACGGGCAACTCTGAAGTAATGTGGCGCGTTCCTCGCGGCGATTGTGTGTACAGTTTGTGTACAAGAAGGCGGGTTTGAAGGGCCCGAAAATGGACCTAAACAACGCAGAATCAACAACAGACTCTTAAGCTACGGGCCCCAACATCGCGGGGGAACCCTTCACAGGTATCTTATTGTACAGTGGTTTAACGTATTTCGCAAATATGCGGAATCTTCGCTTCGGTACAAGACAGCAACTTTTCCGATCCACTTACTGTGCACGATCTCCTGAATCAGAGTTCCGTCTATCGCGGAGGGTTCAGCCCACGCAGCGTCAAGATCTACTGGCTCAGTCAGGAAGTGCAGTGTTTTCGCGTAGATCCGATCAAGAAACAGAACCACAATGCGGGTCGCTCGAAGATAAACTCCTAAAAAGGAACGAGCCGTACAGTTAAGGAATTGAGCTTAGAACGACGCCGAGATCACGGCCACCTGAGCTTATAACTCAAAACAATTCTCGGCGTGGTTCCTCATCGGCTCGAAATTCCACTGAATCCGGTCGACCCCGAACGAGAGTACCTGTGGT
>WNFI01434296.1_pt1 | contig 13543 bp, 10 predicted proteins | sample 5400471 | NCBI WGS metagenome assembly WNFI01 (sample SAMN13153348, study PRJNA577476) | soil metagenome | isolation source: 100 cm saprolite on Douglas fir-dominated hillslope | place: USA:California | collected 2013-09-17 | reverse complement strand
TGACGCCGTTCATGCGCTAGCGCTCGGCTTTCAGCGCTCAGGGCGGTTGTTTTTCTCGAATTCTGCGAGAAGCTCGCGGGCCTGGCGCCGCTTGTCGATCCACCGTCCCGTGAGCGCTGCAATGCCGACGCCGGCGCCCGCCCCGAGGCCCGTCGTCACCTGACCGTCATAGCCCACGACATGGAGCGCGGTCCATGCGGCGTACGCACCGACGATACCCACGATAGCGGCCACGCTCCAGACGCCAAGACGTTTCATTGGACTCGCAGGCAGTGTAGCAAACGGCGCGCCGGGCTACTTCGTCAGCAGCTGGAGGTTGAACGCCGCGTTGGCGTCGCCAAGCTCCACGGCGCGCTTCAGCGCCTCGATGGCTTCCGCCTTCCGGCCCGTGGCAGCAAGCACGACACCCAGGGCCGTATACGCCCCGGGGAGCGACGGATCCAGTTGGACCGCCCGCCGCAGCGAGGCCTCGGCCCCTTTGTAGTCCTTCCCCTGGAGCTGCGCCGTACCGAGGTTCTCAGATGCCAGGGCGTTCGTCGGATCCAGCTCGAGCAGGTGCGTGAACGTGCGCACGGCGTCCGCGATCCGGCCCGCGCCGACGTAGGCATTGCCCAGCGCAATCAGCACGTCCGGATCGTTGTCGTTGTCGTGTTCGAGGAGCGCGATCGCCTTGCGCGCCTGTCCCGATTCCGCCAGATACTGGCCCAGCTTGATCCGCACTTCGCGCTGCGTGACACCGTTCCGCAGCGCCGTTTCGAACACGGTCGACTTCACCGGCTTGTCGTCGGGCCTCGCGAACGTCACGGTGTACTGGGACGTCAGGCTGGCCGCCACGGTCTTCAGCATGCCTTCGAGGCCGGACGCGTCGATTGACGAGAAGCGCATCCCGCCGTTGGCCTTCGTGACCTTGTTCAGCACCTCTTCGCGGATGGGCGTCGTCGTCGCGGTCCCGCGGACGGACACCGGCCAGAGCGTGGCCCCTGAGTCGTGGACGCTGTTGATGGCATCCTTCATCGTGCGCTCCGCGCTGCCTTCGGGCGAATTGAAGTCGACCGTCACGATGGCGCGCCGCGGCGCGGGCCTGGCAGCCAGCTTCTTCCCCGCATCGACCAGCGCCTCCAGCAGCACGGCGTGCACCCGCTGATTCGGATACAGCCGCGCGATCGCCTTGTCGAGATCCGCCGTCTTGTTCGTGAAATCGAGCGTGGTCACGGATGCGCCGGCGAATTCTCCGAGCGCAATCTGCGCGTCCGGATTGACGGCGTGAATGGTCTTCACGAAGGCCGTCACGCCGTTGCGCAGATCCTGCGTCGGCGGCGTCACGCCCAGCGGCGGCTGTGTCGTGTCGATCAGAAGCGCGATCGAGAGCGGATCGTCGGCGAGCTGCGCGTCGAGGACTTCCCGCGTCGCGCCGTCCTCCTTGACGATGAAATCGCGCGCCTTGAGGTCCCTGATGGGCGCGCCCGCTTCGGCGACCACCGTCACCAGGGCTGTCTTTTGTGCCGGCCGCGCGGCCGGAGAGGAACCGCCCACGAGCAGGAGCAGCACGGCCGCGAGCGAGAGAGACGGGCGAAGGACCAGACGGGTCATAGGCCTGTGAGTATACCCGGCTACCCGGGGTAAGATCGCCCCATCGGAGGTTTCCCCGTGATGCGTATGGCACGTCTCGCGATGTGTGGCGCTGCCGCCTTCCTGGCTGCCGGAACCGTCCGCTCTGCCGGCTGGCAGCAGGCGACGTTCAAGTCGTCCACCGCCCTGGTCGAAGTCGACGCCGTCGTCCTCGACAAGAACGGCAACTTCGTCCCCGGCCTCAAGGTCGAGGACATCACGCTGCTGGAGAACGGGAAGCCGCAGAAGATCCAGCAGTTCTTCATGGTGACCAACAACCTCGGGCAGACCCCGGGCGCGCTTGCCAGCGAGCACGCCGACGAGGCGCAATACGGCGCGCATCGCGTGTTCGTGATGCTGTTCGACGAAGCCCATCTCGCGAACGACTCGCTCATGCGGGTCAAGAAGGGGGCCGAAGGCTTCATCCGGGACATGATTCACGAGGGAGACGCCGGCGGCGTATTCCTCAACGGCGGGATGTACAAAGGGCGCCTGACGATCGACAAAGGCGAGTTGATCGCCGGTGTGCGGGCGGTGCAGCCGGCGTTCGAGAACCGGCAGGCCATCCTCGCGCCGTTGATGGAGTGGCCGCGCATCCCAAGCGAAGTCGACGCGTCGCGCATCTCCGAGGGGGCCCGCGACGTGACGGACGCCCTCGGGACGAGAGCGTGTCAGGAAGACCGGCAGGCCTGCCAGGGAGAGGGCGGTCTCGGCAACGTCGAGAACCTGATCCAGCAGAAGGCGCGGCTTTACATCCGTCAGGCCCGGATGATGACTCAGCGAACGATTCAGAATCTCGAGTCGATCGCGCGCGGGCTCGCGAAGATCCCGGGGCGGAAGACCGTGGTGCTGATGTCGGAAGGATTCTTCGTCGAAGACGCGCGCAGCACGATCGAGAGCGTCGCCGCACAGGCGGCCCGCAGCGGGATCACCATCTACTCGATCGACGGCCGGGGATTGGTCAACGGCTTGAGCCCGAACACGGATGCCGTTCACCACGACCGCGCGCGGTCGACCGCCTTCGACACCGGCGACGACGGACCCACGATTCTGACCGCGAACACGGGCGGGTTCATGATCGGGTATCTCGACGACATGTCGCAGGCCTTCGGCCGCATCGTCCGAGACACGAGCACGTATTACGTCATCGGCTACCAGCCCGAAAACACTACGATGGACGGCAAGATCCGGAAGATCGATGTGCGGGCCAACGTGCCCGGCGCGAGAGTCCGCGCGCGCAAGAGCTACGCGGCGGTCGCGCTTCCGCCGCAGCAAGCGATTTGGGGATTCGGGAAATAACGAACGCCAGCAAACGGCAAACCGCAAACGGCGAACGGAAAAAAAGAGGCCCGGGTCGAAACCCGGACCTCCTCGGTCTCGTTGTCTTCTATCCCTAGAAGGTGAAGGTCGCGCCCACCCGGATCACGCGCGGCGGCACGATGCTGCTTGGCGCAACGACGCTGGACGGCTGGCTGAGGTTGTTGCTCGCGTATCCCTGAATCGTGTTGATGTTGAACACGTTGAACGCGTCGAGCATCACCTTCACCCGGTTCTTGCCCCCACGGAACTTGACGGCCTTCTGCAGCCCAAGGTCCAGGATCTTGGTCGTCGCGAACCGGCTCTTGTCGCGCGGCTGGAACTCCAGCGTACCGTAGCTGATGGGCGAGGGCGCGCCGTTCGCGTTGACGCCGCCATACACCTGCCCCGGCCCGTTGATGACCATCACGCGTTGCTGGCCTTCCACGACGTTCAAGTTCGCAGACGCGGTGACGTCCCACGGGAACTGGTAGCTCCCGCTGCCCTTGAAGATCTTCGTCACACCCGGCTGGAGCGTCGGGTTCTGGCCGTTGATGAACTCGTAGCCTGTCGGGTTGCCGAACGATGGCGAGTTCCGTGGGAAAAACTGCGGAACCTTCTGGAGCGTCAGCGCCGTCTGCATCTGCCAGCGGTTGCTGAACCGCTTTGTCGCGGTGATATCCACGCCCTTGTAGACCTGCCAGTTGGGGCTGGTAAAGGTCACGCTGCCGACACCGGACGGGCGCATGCATCCATCGCAGACGACAAAGTAGGGTGCGCTGATCCCGGTCACGGGATCCGTGTAGGTCAGCGGCCCTGTGTAGAGGTTCGAGATCGGGAAGAGGGGTCCGCCCGGCTGGTACCCGATGGTGTAGCCCTGCGTGCCGCGGTCGTACTTGCGATAGATGAAGTCGACCCCGATCGCGAGGTTCGAGATCAGCTCGTGCTGCACCCCGACGACCCCCTCACGCGTGCGCTGGAGCTTGGCGCTCGGATCCACGTTGTTGCCCGCCGGCGCAAAGACGCCGGTCGTCAAGTTGAAACGGGGGTCGCTGACGCTCGGCGTCCCGATCAGCTCATTGATCTGTACCACGCCATCGCCGTTGGCATCGTTCCAGCAGGACGCGCCAGGGGTGGTGCTGCAAGCACCGCTCGACACGTTCGGGCCCCACGTCAGCCTGGGCTGCGAGTACAGGCCGCCCAGGTTGTCCGCAAGGGTGATCTTCGTCTGGTAGTAGTACGAGACGCTGGCGTGCGCCTGCGTCTTACCGTTGCCGAAGATGTCGCGCGTGACCGACACCCGCGGAGACCAGTTGCTGAAGGCCTGGATTTTCTTTCCGGTGACCGAATCCGTGTCGGTGGGCTTCTCGCACTGCGCAGGGAGCAGGTCGGGGCGAAGCACGCTCGGAGCCACGCAACCGCCGAGGAACTTCGACTGCTGCCAGTCGTACCGCAGGCCGGCATTCACACGCCACCGGCCGCGGCTGAAGCCGTCCTGGATGTACCCGTTGTAGGTCCACCAATCGTTGTTCAGGAGCTGATCGCGATACAGCACCGCCTGGTACGGCACGAGTCCGGCCGCGGAACCGACGGGAACGCTGGTGCCGTCGCCGCAATTGCCGGACGCATTTCCAACACACTGGAGCGTCGCGCGGGCGCCGCCGCTGTAGTGCGAGAAGGACTGGATGGGGTTTCTGCGCCAACCCAAGCCGAACTTCAGGCTGTGATCGCCGCCCAGTGTATGCGTCAGGAAGTAGGTGCCGTCGGTCTTGGCCTCCCACGAATGCCGCGTCGTCTGGTAAGTGTTCGTCTTCGAGCGGCTGCTCACGCCTGTCGTGCGGTTGCCGAGGGACTGGAGGTTCCAGAGGCACGTGTCGCCGCGCCCGGCGTAGACCTGATCCGAGCCGGTGTACCGGCTCTGGGCGCAGGCCCCCTGCGGCGGCACGTCCTGGTAGTCCAGGAAGAATCCGCCGTGCACGTAGGTGAACTGGTTGTTGAACACCAGCTTGTCGGAGGCGATCCAGGTGTGGAGGATCGAATGGGTCGGCAGCGGCAGGCCCCACGGCTTGTCGCTCGTCTGCTGGCTCGTCGCTTCCTTCTGCGTGGTCGAGTTCGCGCCGCGCGCGTTCCGGTATTTGTTATCGCTGATGAAGAGGTACTGGAGCTTGTTCGACGAGTTCAACTGGTAGTTGAATTTCCACTGCAAATCCTTGATGACGGTCTTGTCGTTGCCAAGGCACTTCTGCACCTGTTTGAGGTTGCCATAGGTAATCGTGCTCCCGAGCGTCCGCGCCTTCTGGGCCGCGACCAGGTCGCTGCAGAATGCCCCCAGGCTCGCGTCGAAGAAGTTCAGGATGCCGACATTGATGTCCTGCTTGTCGGCCGCGCCCCAGAACCACAGCTTGTTCTTCACGATCGGGCCACCGAACTCCGCCGAGTAGTTGGCGATCCGCTTCAGCGGGTTGCCCGACAGGAAGCCGTTCTGCCCGAGATTGAACAGCTTCTCGGTGACGTTCTGCGCCTGCATCTTGTCGTTCTCGAACGTGCCGACGACGGAGCCCTTGAACACGTTGCTGCCGCTCTTCGTCACGAGGTTGATCGACAGGCCGCTCGACTGCACGGTGACGTCGCCGCCGCCGTTGGTCACCTGAATTTCGCTGAACGAGTCGAAGTTGAAATACGACGGCGAGGAATTCGACGACAGGTCGGTGATCGACCCCCCTTCGAGGTTCCACTGCACGTTGGCCCCGGTGCCGCGCGACGACAGGCCGACCTGCTGGCCCGACGAGGAGCCGCCGACGTTGAGGCCGGCCTGCACGCCGGGCGTCATATTGATGATCTGCCACGGGTCGCGCGCGGTGGGAATCTTCTCGAGAATGTCCGCGGTGAACGTCGCGCCGGTCGCGGTCTTCTTCGTGTCGACCACGGGCGACGCCGCCGAGATGGTGACTTCCTCGGACATCGAACCGATTTCGAGCTTCTGGTCGACGCCGGCGTTGAACCCGGTCGTAATCACGACGTTCGGACGCTGCGCCTTCTTGAAGCTGGCGAGCTCGAACGTGACCGTGAACGTGCCGATCGGCACGCTCGGAAACTGATACGTGCCGCTCTCGGACGTCGTCGCCACCAAGGGCGCCTGGAGTGACGGGCCTGAGACTGTCACCGTCACGCCCGGCAGCACGCCGCCGGACGCGTCCGTAACCTTCCCGAAGATCGAGCCGATCGCTTGTGCGTCGGCCGGCGCAGCCCACGCCGCGAGCAAGCCTGCCATGAGCAGGAACGCTCGGATACCTCGCGTCATCATTTGTCCTCCTCCTCCACCCGTTTGAACCATCCCCGAAAGCGGACGGAACCCGCAGTGCTGTGACCGGATTCGGGCATGCTACAGCCGGGGCCTGAGGTCGTCAAGGAAACAACGGACGCATAGGATCCATGAAATTGGAGCGATGCGCCTCGAAAATTCGAGGAATGCATCTGAATGATGCACTCCGCGGGTAACCCATTCACACGGCCCCCTGAACTTGCGACGCGTATAATCCGCGGCGGAGGCTCCTGATGACCGCTCGCGCCCTGCCCATCCTCCTCGTGCTCCTCGTGCTCCTGCTCATTCCGGCCGCTGTCGTTCGGACGCAGGGCGGCGTGGACAAATCGCTGTTCCTGTCGGTCCTCGACGAGAAAGGAAAACCGGTCAAGGACATCGTGGCGGACGACATCCTCATTCGTGAGGACACGGCCGACCGTCAGGTCGTCGCGGTCAAGCCGGCGAGCCAGCCGATCTCGGTGGCGATTCTCGTGGACACCGCGCAAGGCAATCGCGTCACCGATGCGTATGGCTCGCCCGAGGAATACATACGCGACATCCGGAGCTCGGTCTCCGCATTCGCCAGACAGCTTCTCGGTCAGAGTCCGAACGCGGTCGTCTCCCTTACGGAATTCGGACAAGCGGCGATCCCCATCGTCCCGTTTACGTCGAATCTCGTGGAGTTCGACAAGGGCGTCAACAAGCTCGTCGCGAAACCCGGCGTGGGATCCGTCCTGCTCGAGGCGCTCGCGCAGGCGAACGCCGATCTCGCCAGTCAGCCCAGCACGCGGCGCGCAATCGTGTCGCTCAATCTGGAACCCAGCAACGAACAGAGCCGCGAGGATCCGAAAAGGATCATTGACGGCTTTGGCAAATCGGGGGCGCAGCTCTGGGCCGTCTCGGTGCAGCGGGGCCCCTTGAAGAACACGAACCGCGACATCGTCCTGCCGAACTTCACGAAGGCCAGCGGGGGCCAGCGAGACTACATCGTCGGTATCTCGGCAGCCGAGTCGATTCTGAAGGGTTACGCCGACGCCCTGGCGTATCAATACGAGGTCGTCTACAAGCGGCCTGAGTCGAACAAGCCAGCGAAGGCAGTTCAGGTCGGGACGGCGCGCCAGGGCGTCAAGCTGCACGCCAGCGGTTTCGCGCCGCAATAAAGACGAGCTCGCCTCACCCACGGTCCCGCTGGCGCGTCAGCGGGTACGCGGTGTGCACGTCCAACGCCTGAACAACTGCGAAGGAGGGACATAACTGATGGGGCGAATCAAATCCTTGCTGACGGCCGTTTGCGCAGCCACGCTGTTCACGGCCACGATCGCGTCCGCGCAGGGCATTCTGCCTGACCGCAAGACGATCGTGACATTCAGCGGTCCGGTCTCACTGCCCGGCACGACACTTCCCGCCGGCACGTATGTGTTCAAAATTGCCGACTCCGCGGCAAATCGAAACATCGTGCAGATCTTCGATCGCGACGACGCGAAGCTCATCACTACTCTGCTGGCCGTCGCCGCTCAGCGCGACCAAGCGGAAGGCGATCCGGTCGTGTCGTTCAAGGAAACACCCTCGGACCGCCCGCCGGCCGTGAGGTACTGGTACTACGCGGGTGAGAAGGACGGCAACGAGTTCATCTATCCCAAGGCGCAGGCCATGATGATCGCGCGCGCCTCCGGTGAGCCCGTGTCGGCGTTCGACACCGACTCGAGCGACCTCGAGGCCTGGAAGAGGGGGAGCGTGACGAAGGTGACGCCGAGCCCGACGAGCTCCACGAGCACCGCGTCTACGAGTACGACGACGGCGAGCACGGCGACGACGACCGAGCCCGCCGCGCCGATGCCCGAGCCCAAGGCGACGACGACAACGCCGCCGACGACCGCACCGGTCACGACCGAGCCGGAGCCCAAACCGGCGCCGGTCACAACGCCTCCGGTGACGGCGGAACCCGCACCGGTGACAGCAGAGCCGAAGCCGATGGCCCCACCGGCGCCTGTGACGGCCGCACCGTCGATCGCGAAGAGTCAGCCGGAGCAGCCGGCCGGCACGTCGGGCCGCACGCTCCCGCGAACGGCAAGTGAGCTGCCGCTCGTGGGCCTGATCGGCCTCCTCGCGCTGGGCGGTGCGTTCGGCCTCCGCGCGCTGCGGCGCTCGATTGCGTAATAAAATCAGTTGCCAGCTTCCGGCTTCACGTTTCCGGCTCCCAGCTGGAAGCTGGGAGCCGGCAGCTGGCAGCTGGGTTCCCTATGTTTGCCTGGTTGCTCCTCTCGCTGTTTGCGCAGGCGCCGCAACCTCGTGCGACGTTTTCGTCGCGCTCGGAGCTCGTGGTCCTTCGCGTGAGCGTGGTCGATCGCCGCGCGGGGTTCGTGAGCGGGCTGCCGCGCGAGGCGTTCGTCGTGCGCGAGGACGGCCGCCCGCAGCCGATCGAGTTCTTCGAGAACGAGGACACGCCGGTCACCGTCGGTCTCCTGATCGACTGCAGCGGCAGCATGCAGCCCCGGCGCGACAGCGTGATCGCGGCCGGCATGGCCTTCGCCGGCTCCAGCCATCCGGCGGACGAGCTCTTCACGCTCAACTTCAATGAGAACGTCTGGCCCGGGCTTCCGCCGCAGCAACCCTTCACGAGCGACCATGACGAGTTGAGGCGGGCGCTCACCCGCTCGACCGCGCGCGGGCAGACGGCGCTGTTCGACGCGATCGCCATGGGCCTCCGGCACCTCGATGGCGGGCATCGAACCCGAAAGGTTCTCGTCGTGGTCAGCGACGGCGGAGACAACGCCAGCCGCACTCGCTTCGACGAGGTCCTCGACGCCGCCCTGCGCAAGGACGTCGTCATCTACTCGATCGGCATCTACGACCCCAGCGACAGAGAGGCGAAACCGGCCCTGCTGCGCCAGCTCGCGGACGTCACCGGCGGCGAGGCGTTCTTTCCGCGGACGAATACCGAGGTGACGCCGCTCCTCGAGCGCATCGCGCGCGACATCCGAAGCGGCTATACGGTGGGATACGCGCCGCCGGCCGGCCCGCCGGCGAATCGCGCGCGGAGTGTTCGCGTCGACGTGCGCTCGCCCGACGGCCGCAAACTGGCCGTCCGCGCCCGCTCGTCGTACATCGGTCCGTCGAGTACGGGCGATGGGAAATAGCCCGCGCTTCCTCACACGCGCACTCCGCTTCACCGAATGGGTACTCCTCGTGATCGGTCTCGCGTCGATCGGCTGGTACACGAGCGTGCGCATGACCGCGGAACGCGAGCAGGCGTCGCTGTCCGACGAGCTCGATCGGGTCGCTGAGACCGGAACGAGGCGGGCCACGACCCGTACGGCGTCCCGCGCGCTTGTCGGTCGCATCGAGGTGCCCAGGCTCAACCTCTCGGCCGTCGCGCGCGAAGGGGTCGACGTCCGGACGCTTCGCATCGCCGTGGGTCATATCCCCGGGACCGCGCTCCCCGGCCACCGCGGCAACGCGGGATTCGCGGCCCACCGGGACACCTTCTTCGCACCGCTGGAGTCCGTGCGGAAGGGGGACGAGGTGATCGTGACTACGACCGACGGCGTCTTCCGCTATGCGGTCACCGGCCCCCGGGTCGTCGAGCCCGCGGATCTCTCGGTGCGCGATCCAACGTCCGACACCACGCTGACGCTGGTGACGTGCTCCCCCTTCGACTATTTCGGGAGCGCGCCTCAGCGGTTCATCGTCCGCGCTGCTTTACTCCCGCCTCCCGCACGACCTTGACACGCTAAACTAAGGCTCTTGCGCCCTTCCAGAGCCCAGAGTCCGCCGCGCCGATCGACGGCGCGCTGGCTGGCCGTCACTGCCTTATTGCTCGTTCCGATCGCGGCGATGTACGTCTGGCGGTCGCGCGCGGGCGGCTTCGTCCTCGAACCGTCCGCGGACCAGAACGTCCTGCTCGTCACGATCGACACGCTGCGGGCCGACGCGCTGTCCGCGTATGGCGGGCCGGCGCAGACGCCGAACCTCGATCGGCTGGCCAGCCACGGCGCGCGGTTCACCTTCGCCCACTCGCACACGGTCGTGACGCTGCCGTCGCACACGTCCATCCTCAGCGGACTGCTGCCCTACGAGCACGGCATGCGCGACAACAGCGGGTTCCGCGTCAGGCCCGGTACGCCGACGCTGGCCACGCGTCTCAAGGCCCGCGGTTTCACGACCGGAGCCTTCGTCGGCGGATTTCCGCTGACCAAGCGGTTCGGTCTCACGCCCGGCTTCGACGTCTACGACGACCAGATGCCCGAGACGCGCGGGGCGCTGGAGATCGCGATGCCCGAGCGCCGCGCGGACCTGGTCGTCGCGCGCGCCGTGGACTGGATCGGACAGCAGCCCACGCGCTTCTTCGCGTGGGTGCACGTCTTCGATCCCCACTCCCCGTACAGACCGCCCGACGACCTCGCGGCGCAATACCGCGAGCAGCCGTACTACGGCGAGGTCGCCTTCGTCGATCGGTCGCTTGGTCCCCTCTTCGACAGGCTGGCCGCGCTCCCGCGTCCAACGCTCGTCATCGTCACGGCGGATCATGGAGAGAGCCTTGGGGAGCACGGCGAGCTGACCCACGGCATGTTCGCGTACGAAGCGACGCTGCACGTCCCGTTGATCGTCGCGCGGGTCGATCCGGGCCGGGCGAGTGCCGCCGCCGGACGCGTCATCGACGCCCCCGTCCGCCATATCGATATCGTCCCCACCGTCCTCGACGCCGTGGGCGCAGAGGCGGATCCGCGGCTCCTCGGGTCCTCGCTCCGCGCGGTTATCGCGGGGCAGCGCGGCGATCGTCCGACGTACTTCGAGTCGATGACCTACAACCTGGTGCGCGGCTGGGCGCCGCTCCGGGGCGTGATCGCGGACCGGACCAAGTATGTCGACCTGCCCATCCCCGAGCTGTATGACCTGGCCGCGGATCCGAAGGAGTCGCAGAATCGTGCCTCCGCGTCGGGCGATCGCCTCCAAGTCCTTACCAACCTGCTGCGGACCTTCAACGTGGATCCGCCGAACCGCCCAGGCCGCGAGTCGCCCGAAGCCGCCGCCGCGCTCAAGTCGCTCGGCTACGTACAGGGCAGCGCGCCGGCGCGGCCGTCCTACACCGAATCGGACGACCCGAAGCGGCTCGTCGACATCGATCGGGACCTGCACACCGCGACGACGCTGACGCGGGACGGCCGGGGGCAGGAAGCCGTCGCCTTGCTGAACAGCGTCATCGCCCGGCGACCCGACACCGCCGATGCCTACATCTCGCTATCGCACGCGTACTGGGAAGCGGGCCAGCCGCAGCTGGCCATCTCGACGCTGGAACACGCGCTGGCGAGCGGCGCGCCGGATCGCGACGTGCGGGTCCGCCTGGGGATCTATCTCGCCGAGAGCCACACGGATACCGCACGCGCGATCAAGGTCCTCGAAGGGATGTCGGCGGAAGACGTCGAAGCGCTCAACGCGCTAGGGGTGGCCTACGGCGACGCCCGGCGTTACGACGAGGCAATACGCGCGTTCAACAAGGTCCTGGCGCTCGACGCGACCAACGGGATTGCGTATCAGAACCTCGCGTCGATGGTGCTGCGCGAAGCGCTGGCGGCGACGAACGAGACGGGCCGCGCGAAGCTGCAGGAGGCGGAAGCGTTCGCGCGAAAAGCGATCGAGGTGGATCCCTCGTTGCCGGACGCCTTCACCACGCTCGGCGTGGTGCTTTCGACCTCGGGGCGCAAGACGGACGCGATCGACAGTTGGAAGCGCGCCGTCCAGCTCGATGCCACGCAGTTCAATGCGCTTTACAACCTCTGGCACGAGCTTGCGGCCGCCGGCCGCCGCGACGAGGCCTCAACCTACGGGCGTCAGTTCGTCGCCACCGCCCCGCCCGCTTTCTTTCAACCGGACATCGACCGGATCAAGCGCTACCTGGCCGGGGACTAAGGCGAACCGTCAGCTGTCAGCCGTCAGCTATCGCGACAACTCGATCACGTCGTAGTAGTTGTTGATGCGCCCCTCGCCGAAGGCTGCGAGGAGCAGCGAGATCGGGTTGAGCAGCGTCTCCGATCGCGGCTCCTGGCCGGACGGAGGACCGAAGCCCGGAGGGATCGGGACCGCGCCCGACTGGGGGTCGGGCTGAGCGGGCTGTCCACGAAACATCAGCCGCCCCTGGTTGTTGAAGTAGGCCCGGATGAAGGTGCTCCGCGCGTCGGTCGGCAGGGCGCCGACGTTGTCGTAGAACCGCTGCCACGCATCGCCGGTGCCGCCGGGACTCTGGGGGCGGAAGAGATACTGCTCGACATTGGACGTGTAGAAGACACTCACCGTCGCGTGGTGCAGGTCCAGGTAGCGCGCGACCGACCGCAACGCCTTCGGCCCGGCGAAGTCGCCGACCAGCGGGACGATGAGGTTGCGCTCCTCGAAGTCGCGGAGCGTGTGATACACATCCTCGCTCGCGAGATAGCCCCGCTGCACACCGTGGCCATCATCGGCGATCATCAGGTCCTTGTACGTCGGGAACGGCTGCCAGCCCGGGCCACGCCCGAACGAATACCGGATGTCCGGACCCGAGGTATAGAACGCGCGGTAGACGTAGTCGATCCCGCCCAGGTCGGCCTTGCTCAGACCAAAGCCGTGCTGGTGCTGAAGGCGCGCGTAGATCTCCGCGCGATTGCGCTCGAAAGCGACCCCGTCTGGCTCCTCTTTCTCGAACGCGGAAAGCAGCGAGGCGGCACTGTCCTGCGGCGTTGTCTCCGCCGGGACCGGGCGGGAGAACAAGCGCGAGAGGAACGCCTCGCGCGTCGGCGATTCCTCGATCAGCGCCTTGTACATCAGGTGGAGGAGCATGTTCTGCCGGCGGATGTCCACGATGAACGCGATGCGGGGCTTCAGCGCGGCGATGTAGGTGAAGTTCTGATCCGGGCCGACGCCGACGTACGCGCTCGCGGGCAGCACGCTCTCCTGCAGCGTGGGGATCACGCGTTGGAACACCGTCTCGTTCGAGACGAGATTGTCGGACCGGAAGAAGCCGCTCGGCTCGGAGAACTCGGTGACGAGGGTCCAGAAGGTCCGATCGTCGAGGCGCCGCGGGAGCGTCTCGGTCAGCGACCGCGACGTCGGCGTGACGCACAGCATCAGCGCCGCAACCGCCACCGCCAGGATGCCGAGCTTCACGGTGATGCGACGCGCGCCCATCGCGGACATGATAACTGGATCTTCCGCCTGAAGGCGGAAGCTACAGAAGTGAAGTAAGGCGGAACGGCTACAGCTTCAAGTAAACCGGCCGCCCTGAAAATTTCACAGATTGCGTGGCCGGCTGGCCGGCGACGCGCACGACGACGTCGCGGACGAGCGGGGCGCGCATGCGGGAGCCGG
>WNFI01225375.1_pt1 | contig 13543 bp, 12 predicted proteins | sample 5400471 | NCBI WGS metagenome assembly WNFI01 (sample SAMN13153348, study PRJNA577476) | soil metagenome | isolation source: 100 cm saprolite on Douglas fir-dominated hillslope | place: USA:California | collected 2013-09-17 | reverse complement strand
TTCGGCAGTAAGAATTCGGCCATCATCCTGCGCCATCACTAAAGGAGCTACACCTTGTCGCGTATTCTTCGTCTTCTGCTTTTTGTCGTCGTGCTCGGGGCGGCGTTTTTCTGGTTCTACCCGCCGGCGCGACTGTTCGCGCTGGCCGTGGCAGGACGTAGCCCGGTATGTCCGCTCTCGAGCGCGGTGAAGTCAGCCGACAACCTGCGTCTGCAGATCCGTTACAACGACGAAATCCTCAAAGCCAGCAAGTTGCTCGAAACCGACGCCGCGGGCTATGAGCTGTGGGATACTCCTTCGGGCCGCTTCTGGATTCCCAAGGGCAGCCGGTACGTTCTGCCGTTCAATCTGGCCGAACAGAAGCGAAGAATCTATGGCGACGATCAGCAGTCGGCGCGCGCGGGCGATATCGTGCTGGATTGCGGCGCCAACGTAGGCGTGACGGTGCGGGTGTGGCTGAACGCGGGCGCCAAACAAGTGGTGGCCATCGAGCCGGCGCCGGAGAATCTGGAGTGCCTGCGCCGCAATTTCAAGGAAGAGATCGCCGGCGGGCGCGTGATCCTGTATCCCAAGGGCGTATGGGACAAAGACGAAATCATGCCCATGCAGATCGACCCGAATAATTCCGCAGCCGATAGCTTTCTGATTCACCGCGAGGGTGGCACCGAGGCGCCCGGCATCCCGCTCACGACGATCGACAAGCTCGCGGCCGAGCTAAAGCTCGAGCCATCCGCAGAAGGTTCCCGAACTGGTGCGGGCGGCCTGGCCCGGTTACACGGTCGAGTGCGGGCCGTGCGCCGAAACTCCCTCTCACGCCGTTCGCCCCGATGTGCTGTACTTCCATTAAACGCGACGCCAGGAGGACTGCCTGCGCGGTTTTGGCGCTGATTTGGGCCGTGGGCGCGACCTCCTGCGCCAAGCGCTATGCGGCAGAAGGGCTGGTCTTGCATGTGGAGCGCGAACGCCAGACGGTCACGATTTCCCATCGCGAGATCCGCGGTTACATGCCGGCCATGACGATGCCGTTTCGCGTGAAGAACGCGGTCGAACTCGAGGGCGTGGCCCCCGGCACGCGCGTCCAGTTCCAGCTTGAAGTGAGGAAGCGCGGCTCCGTAGTGCGGAACCTGCGCGCGCAGGCGGTGGCGCCCGATAACGGCCAAAAGCTTCGCCTTCCCCCGACGCCCGAGAAGCTCGCTATCGGCGACGAGGTACCGGACTTCGCCCTGACCGATCAATCGTCGAGGCCCGTGCACCTGAGCGATTTCCGCGGCCGCGTTGTGGCGCTGAACTTCGTGTACACGCGGTGCCCGCTGCCCGACGTCTGCCCGCGCCTCTGCGCCGGCTTCGCACGTTTGCAGAAGCGATTCGCCGGTCGGGATCTTGCTCTGCTCTCCGTGACGCTCGACCCGCAATATGATTCGCCGGAAGTTCTGGCGGATTACGCCAAGATCTGGCGCGCCGATCTCGCGCGCTGGCATTTTCTTACTGGCCAGCTGGAAGATATACAACGCGTGGCCGGGCGATTCGGGATCATTTCCTGGCCGGAGGAGGGTTTGCTGACTCACACCTCGGAAACCGCTGTCATCGCACGCGACGGCAGGCTGGTAGCGTTGATTACAGGTTCCAGTTATACTGCGGATCAACTCGGCGATCTGATCGCCCTCGAACTGGAGAGCCACTGATGCACCGACTTGCACTGGTCTTGCTGCCGCTTGTTGTTCTCGCCGCCGATAAATCCGGCGACGGCGGGAAAACCAAAGATCTCTGCGCGCCGCCACCTGGCATTGCAGCCCCTTCCTTGCCCGCGCACATCATGAGCGGGCAGGGGAACGTCCACTTCGCCATCACAACGACGAATCCGAAAGCGCAGGAGTTTTTCGATCAGGGCGTGGCGCAGATGCACTCGTTCTGGGCCATGGAAGCCGAGCGCTCATTTCTGCAGGCGGCCGCGCTCGATCCCCAAGCGCCGATGCCGCAGTGGGGGATCGCCATGGTGGCGGCGGGAGATTACCGGCCCCGATTTCAGCTGGAATGGCTGGCCGCGCTCAAAGGACAGGGCGCTCGCAAAGCGAAAGCATCCGGCAAGCCCCAGCCCGCGTATCCAGGTGGAGGCGGTCCAGGACGCGCGGTGGCCGCGGCCAAGAAGGCGCTCGAGCTCAGCGCCGCGCCCGGAAAAGCCACTCCGATCGAGAAGCTGTACATCGCCGCCGCGGCCGCGCGGCGCGATCCCAACGTTGCGGACCGCGACGCCGCGTACATCACCGGTTTGCGGGCCATCGTCGCCGCATATCCCCACGAAGTCGAAGCCAGGAGCTATCTGGCGCTCCACCTGATGGGCGGCTTCACCACGCCCGACAGGCAACCTCGGGAAGGCAGCATGGAAGCCGTTCAGTTGCTGCGTGAACTCGTGGCCGAAACGCCGGAGCATCCCGGTGTGCACCACTACATCATTCATGGATTCGAAGGCTCGACGTTTGCCCGGGATGCTTGGCCGAGCTGCCGGCGATACCCGGGGCTGGTGACCAACATTCCCCACGCACTGCACATGCCCGGGCACATTTGGGCGCAGACCGGAAAATGGGACCAAGCCGCGCATGCGTTTGAATCCGCCGCCGAAAACGAACTGGGCTACATCCGCGCCGACCAGCTTTACGGGCGCGGCCATCACGGCCACAATGTGCACTTCCTCATCACGACCTACGCTTTTCAGGGGCGGTACGATGATGCCGTTAAGGCCGCGCGAGGGCTGCTCGCGTTCAAGGAGAATCCGCGCGAAGAGGCGGACGTTAACAACTATTACACGGCGTACCGGCAGGGCTGGTTCGGCCTGATGCGCACGCTGGTGTCGTTCGAGAAATGGGATGAGATCCTGGACGGCCAAACGCTGCCGGTTTACGACCGTCCGCATGAGCAGGCCTGGAGGCACTGGGCCATGGGCCTGGCGCATGCGGGCAAAGGCGATGCGGTTCAGGCAAAATCGGAACTGCGCGCCATGAACGCGGCGCTCAAGCAGCTCTCGGTGGGCTCTCCGGAAGATGTGCCGGGTTCCCTGCGCGTAGCGAGCAGAGAACTCGAGGGACAGATCGTCTGGGCCACGCACCGTCGGGCGAAATCGCTCGCCGTGCTTCAGCAGGCAGCTCGCATGGAGCGCGCCCTTCGATACACGGAGCCGCCAAGCTATCCGCGCCCGGTGTCCGAAGTGCTTGGTCGAAGGGCGATGGAGGCAGGTAATCCGCAAATGGCCGAGGCCGCTTTTCGCGACGCGCTGGATCAGTTTCCCGAAAGCCGGCGCGCTTTAGCCGGCCTGGCTGATGCGCGGCGGCGGGAAGGAAAGTCGGAAAGCTCCGGCTTCTGAGTTTTCCAGAAAAACAGGTTGGAAAATAAAAAAGCCGGTGAACGCTCGGAGGAGTGCGCCCACCGGCTGGTTCCGCATAAAGCCAAGTGCGCAGAGCAAAACCCCGCGCCAGCTGCGGCACCACTCAAACTAAACTCCTATTATTGCTGACGTTGCCCGGCCCGCGCGGTTTCGATCGTTCCGCCGCACCCCAAGCCGCTCGCCTGCCTCCATCAAGAAAGTAAGATTGTAGCAGAAAACAACTAGTTGTTAGGAAATGGTTACGGTTTCTCATAGCCAGCCGTTATTCCACATAAATTCAGTGGCTTAGGAACCCAGCATTTAATGCCAAGAGCGAAGAACTGGCAAAAGTCGGGCAAATGCTGTAAAACATAATGAGCCGGTTCTGTTTTAATAGCGTGTGCATGAAGTGTGAACTTCTGTGCAAACCGGGCGACGCCCGAGCCGGGTCATGCTGATTCGGAACCTTTTACGCGCTACCGCGGCAGGCTGAGGAACGAAGCCAATTTTGCAGAGTGTAATCGTTTCAAAACAGAGCTCCAACATTGTGAGAGCTTTGGCATATCTTGGCGGAGTAAGGTAATACAACCCACAATGTCGTCGACCGGTCTGGCACTCGAGAAGGGACTTCCCAGCAATCTGGACGCCGAGCGGTTCGTGCTCGGCTCCATCCTACTCGACGACTCGCAGTTTATCCAGGTGGCCGGCATCCTGGAAGCGGACGACTTCAGCTTGGAGAAGCACCGCCGCATTTTCCACCGCATGGTGCAGCTGAACGAGCGCGGCGAGCGCATCGACCGCGTCACGCTGGCCAACGAACTGCTGCGCTACAACGAGCTGGAATCCTGCGACGGCCTGAGCTATCTGGTATCGCTGGACGACGGGCTGCCGCGGATTTTCAATCTCGACAGTTACGTCCGCATCGTCAAAGACAAAGCGCTCCTGCGCCGGATCATCTTCACTTCGCAGCATCTGATGAACCGGTGCCTGGCGGGTGAAGAAGACGCCGAGAAGATCCTGGCGGGCGCCGAAGAAAGTCTGCTGAAGCTGGGCGATTCGCGCGGGAAATCCACGCTGGCGAGTCCGGCGCAGGTGATCGAGGAATATCAGGGCGGGCTGAACGCGTTCCTCGATCCGAGTAAGCGCATCAAGGGAATCAGCACGGGCTATGCCAAGCTCGACGAGATGAGCGGCGGGCTGCATGGCGGCGAGCTGATCATCCTGGCGGCCCGGCCGTCGATGGGAAAGACGGCGCTGGCCTTGAACATCGCGCAGCACGTGGCCACACGATTGAATCAGACAGTGGCCATTTTCTCGCTCGAGATGTCGAAAGAGTCCCTCCTTACGCGTATGCTATGCGCCACCGCGCGCGTGGACAGCCAGCGGTTTCGCGCCGGATATCTCAACCAGGACGAGCGGCGCAAATTGCAGGCGGCCGCGGCGCAGCTAGTGGAGGCGCCGCTCTATATCGACGACACCGCCGGCGTCAACCTGATGGAGATGCACGCCGGGCTGCGGCGCCTGCAGCAGCAGCGCAAACTGGGGCTGGTGGTGGTCGATTACCTCCAGTTGATGAGCGGCCGCGGCCGCTTTGAGAACCGCAATCAGGAAATCAGCACGATTTCGCGAGGCATGAAGCTGCTTTCCAAAGAGCTGAACGTGCCGATGTTGGTGCTCTCGCAGCTGAGCCGCGCGCCCGAGACGCGCCAGGGCGATCACCGGCCGCAGCTAAGCGATCTGCGCGAATCGGGATCGATCGAGCAGGACGCCGACCTGGTGGCCTTCATCTTCCGCGAAGAGGTTTATAAGCGCGACCGCGAAGATCTGCGCGGCATGGCGGAACTGATCGTGGCCAAGCAACGCAACGGCCCCATCGGAAAAGTGGACCTGGTATTTCTGCATCATCTGACCAAGTTTGAAAACCGGGCCGAGGATCTGGGAGAAGCGCCGGAAGCTGAGTAGCCGCAGCCCGCCGCTACCGCCCGGATCCCTGGTTGGTTTGTGATCCCCGCACAAACACCGCAAGTTCCCCTGAACGACGTCATGCCTGTGCTAATAAAGGTACTCGTGAGAACAATCGCGATGCAGGATGTTTTTTCCACCAGGGCTTGCGGCTTTTCCACCGTTCGTGCACCTACAGGCTCCGCTAAACGCATGAAATATCACAAGAAAAATGTTGAGGAAATCACATTCAAACGGCAAAATTTCATTTGACCTAATTCGCGTTCCAGCGCATGATGGCTTTGGTTCCAAGGGGTTCACGGAACAGTTGAGCCGGGTGAAACGTAGCGGACCTGGAACGATGATCCGAAGGCCGATTGCCAAAAAGTAAAAGGCTGACGGGGAGCGAAGGGAAATCGGGCGAATCACACGGTGGGCTTATCCTGTGGCAGGCTGGATGGAACGCTGCGATCTGGAGGGGGTTTAACCGCCCCCGAAGGGGAGTGGAAGTTCAGCAGCCGCTGGAAACGCGGGAATGAAGTCGGGCAACGGGCTCATCGCGTTGATCCCGCCCGGTCCGGGGCTAACCGGATTGAGTGGGGTAGCGAAAAAGCCGAACGGGCTTGATCAAGTTTCAGCGGGCATCGAAGCATGTGGCCGGGAGCGGCGATCTTATGCCGGTAATCTGGAAACGGAGAGCCGGGGTGAGTGAGCGAAAGGCCATGGCGAGGTGCAAGCTCCAAGCAGGAGAATGCGGCAGGTGAGCTTCAAGGCGCTAATACGCTTTTCCGCAAAACGGAGAGGCGGGGAGCCGAGAAGATAGCACCACGTAGTCCTGTTTGCCAAAGCTTTAGCCGGGCATGCCGGCGGGAAGCGCGGCTGTGAAGTGGGTCAATTGGAACCTTTTTTATTGCGGGCGGGCGTCCGGGTTTCGCTTGCGGCGCGTTAACCGGACGCCCTTCCGCAGCCACAATATCGGGTAGCGAACCGAAACCGTTGTAAACTGTTCGCTTCCGGTGCTCCTCGAGCTCAACCACATCGAAAAACGGTACGGCGGCGTCACCGCGCTGGGGGACGGCAATCTGGCTATCCAGCCCGGCGAAGTGCACCTCCTGCTCGGCGAAAATGGCGCGGGCAAATCCACGCTCATGAAAATTATCGCCGGAATCGTGGAGCGCGATGCCGGCCAGATGTTGTGGCAGGGGCGGGAAGTTCATTTGAAAACTCCGGCCGAAGCGGCAGCCATCGGGATTTCGATGGTCCACCAGGAATCGCTGCTGGCGCCGCATCTCACCGTCGCCGAGAACCTTTATCTTGGCCGCGAAGCCCGCCTCCCTCTGGGATGGGTCCGGCGGCGGCATATGATGGAAGCCGCCAGCTGCGTGATCGCCGAGCACGGGTTTCCGCTACAGGCGGATTGGCGGGTCGAAAAACTGACCCCGGCGGGCAAGCAGCTGGTGGAGATCTGCCGCGCCATCCTGCACGGCTCGAGCCTGGTGATCTTCGACGAACCCACGTCATCCCTTTCGGGCTCGGAGGCGGCCGAAGTATTCCGCATCGTACGCGCGCTGCGCGAGCGCCAGGTGGGCGTCATCTATATCACCCACCGGCTGGACGAACTGCAATCGGTCGGCGATAGCGTCACCATATTGCGCGATGGCCGGACGGTGCACACGGGGCCCTTGGCGGAATTGACCACCGAGCGGATCATCCACCACATGGTGGGCCGTGAAGTGTCGGCGATCTACCAGCGCGATCCGCTGCCGCCGGGCGACGAGCTGCTGCGCGTGGAACACGTCAGCCAGCAGGGCCAGTTGCACGATATCTCGTTTTCGCTGCGCGCGGGCGAGATCGTCGGCCTCGCGGGGCTGATCGGCGCCGGGCGCACGGAGCTGTGCCGCGCGCTGTTCGGCGTGGACCCGGTCGATTCCGGCAAAGTTTCGGTTTGCGGGCGCGAGGTTGTGATCGGCTCACCGAAGCAGGCGGTGAAGGCCGGGATAGCGCTCGTGACCGAGGATCGACAGATCACGGGGCTCGCGCTGCGGCTGCCCATCTCACACAACATTACGCTTGCCAACATGCCGGCCATCTGCCGCTATGGTCTGGTGGATGGCCGCGCGCAAAATTCGGCCGCTCTGGACTTCATTGGGCGAATGCGCATTCGCGCGGGCTCGCCGCGACAGTTGGCCGGACGGTTGAGCGGCGGCAATCAGCAGAAGGTGGTCATCGCCAAGTGGCTCTTTCGGCAGGCGCAGATCTTCCTCTTCGATGAGCCCACGCGCGGCATCGACGTTGGCGCAAAAGTGGAGGTTTTCAATCTGATGCACGAGCTGGCGCGCGCGGGCGCCGCCATTCTGATGGTGAGCTCGGAAATGCCGGAGCTATTGCAGGTAGCCGATCGCATTCTGGTGATGCGCGGCGGCCGCATTACCGGAGAATTGCCGGGCCGCACCACGCAGGAAGCCATACTGAGATATGCGGCGCTCGAAACCCAGCCGCTTGCCGAGGAGCGCGCGTGAATCCCCCCGCGGCTGAGAGAGCCGGGACGCCGGTCGCGCCGGCCAAAAAAGACGAGGGGATTGTGCTCCAGCGGCTGCTGCCGTTTCTGAGCCTCATCGTTCTTTTCGTCGCCCTGGCGATTGCCTCGCCGCATTTTCTGACCAATACGAACCTCTCGAGCGTGGTGCGGCAGACGGCCGTCATCAACATCATGGCGCTGGGCATGACCATGATCATCATCATCGGCGGCATCGATCTCTCTGTAGGCGCGATTCTGGCGATGGGCGGACTGCTTGGGACCATGGCCATGGAGAAGGGCCTCTCGATCCCCGCGGGTGTTTTAATCGGCACCGCTACCGGCCTGGTGTGCGGGTTGGCCAACGGCCTCATGACCACGCAACTGCGTATTGCGCCCTTCATTGTGACGCTGGGCACGCTGGGCATCTTTCGCGGGCTGACGCTGATCATTTCAAACGGCCTGCCGGTGCACCGCATTCCGCAGGCATTTTCATTTCTGGGCGAAGGGAATGTGCTGGGCGTGCCTTTCGTGCTCTGGATTCTGGTGGCGTGCGCGATCGTGACGCATATCGTTCTTGAGCACACTCGCCTGGGGCGCTACGCTTTCGCCATTGGCAGTAACCGGGAAGCGGCGGTGTATGCCGGAATTCCGGTGAACTTCCATACCACCGCCGTCTACGCCATCGGCGGCATGCTCACGGGGCTGGCAGGGATGATCGAAGCCTCGCGCCTGATGACCGGCCAGCCCACCGCCGGCCAGGGTTACGAGCTGCAGGCCATCGCGGCGGTAGTGATCGGCGGCGGCAGCCTGCATGGCGGGGAGGGCAGCGTCACCGGGACGCTGATCGGCGCGTTCATTATGGGATTGCTGTCGAACGGGAGCGACCTGCTGGGCGTGTCGCCGTATCTGCAGCAGGCGATCATCGGCGCGGTGATCATTCTGGCGGTCACGCTGGATGAATTGCGCAAGCGGCGGACGACGAGTTCGTAGGCGGATTTGCGATTCCTGCAAGTGCCATTAGTGCGGCGACCCCGCGCGAACTGCGTAAAGCTCCGCTGCCTCAATCGGCACAATCCGAAGCTGGCCCTGAAGCGCCGTGAACGGCACCATCCGCGCGCCCTCGCGAATGCGCTGGGCATCCGCGCCGCCGAGTGCGAGCTGATAGACGTCGGCCCGGTCCCGGTAGGAGTAGGCGCTATATTGCGGCTCTCCGGCGGCAGCGATTTCCATCAGCAGATCCCAGAACGTCTGCCGGCGCACCATTCGCGCCCAAACGCCGCGAGTTGTGCCGATCTCGCGCGGGATGCCGATTGGCTGGCGCGGCCCTCGTAGTACTACGCGCGTGCACTGGGCGGTGTCGAACGGGCGCGAAGGGTCGGCATCAGGAAAACTGGCCAGCAGCGTGCGAATGCTCTCCGGTTGGACTTCCAAACCGGTCCAGCGGAATCGCGACGCGCCGCTCACCAGGGTGCCGCGCAGCAGCAGATCGCGCACGCGAACTTCGTCTTTCCCGGTGATACCGAGCATGTGCTCCACCAGGTCGCGTACCGGCATCTCCTGCACCACCACCGGCGTGATCGAGACGTATTCGGCCGCTTCCGAACTGAGCTTTACGCGGATCGTGTCGGGAAGAGTCATGTCCAGCCCGTGGGATCGGTAGCCAAATTTCAAGCTAGCATAGGTGCGTGGAGACACCGGAGAGTCCGGCGCTCGCGAAAGTGCGGGCGGAGCTGGCGCGTTACGAGCACGCGCTGGTGGAATTTTCCGCGCGGGAGAAAAATGGCGCGATCGAGCTGGTGATCGAGCTGAAAAATCGCGATCTGGGCCTGCACACGTATTACGCGCCCCTGCATCCGCGCGACATCGAGCACACTCAGTTCCCGTGGACGCTGCAACGCTATCTCTACGACTGCCTGCACGATTATCTGGTCGAGATGTTCATCCGGACCCCGCAAAGCCGCGACGCATGACTCCGCTGGCCGAAATCCTGCGCGATGAAATTCACCGCGACGGACCAATTTCTTTTCACCGGTTCATGGAGGCGGCGCTTTATCATCTCGAGCTCGGTTACTACCGCCAGCCACGCGATCCTTTTGGCATCAGTGGTGATTTCTATACCGCCGAACAGCTCCAGCCGGTGTTCGGCATCCTGATGGCCGAACGGATCCGCAATTTATGGCAGCGCATGGGAGCGCCGGAAGACTTCACCGTGGTGGAACTGGGCGCGGGCCGCGGTGAGATGGCCGAAGCGCTGCGCGAGTTTCGATACCTACCCGTAGACATAGGAGCCGGCGCCCTGCCGGGACGGATTCGCGGCGTGATTTTCTCGAACGAGTTCTTCGACGCTCTGCCGGTACACGTGGCGGTGCTGCGGGGAGGCAGCGCACGAGAGATGCGCGTGGGTATCGCTGGGGACGGCTTCGCCTGGACAGAGGCGGGCGCCGCACCTGAAGAAGTGGAATGCTATCGAAAGAAATATCTCGGCACCCTCTCCGATGGCCAGATCTTCGAAGTGAACCTTATGGCGCTGACATGGCTCGAGCGGATTCGCGCGGCGCTCGAAGCCGGGTACGTGTTCAGCATCGACTACGGTTACACTGTGGCGGAACTGCCACGGTTTCCGCTCGGCACGCTGATGAGCTACCGGCGTCACCAGGCGATCGACGATGTGCTGAAGAACCCGGGAGAGCAGGACATCACCGCGCATGTGTGTTTCACGGCTCTGGAAGAGCATGGCAGAAGCATCGGCCTCGAGCGTGAAACGCTGGAGCCGCTGGCTCGCACGATGATCGAGGCAGGGACGGCGGATCAGTTTTCAAGGGCGCTCGCGGCAGACACGCCGCTGGAACAAATGCGGCGCCGTTTGCAACTGAAACAACTGCTGGCGGATATGGGGGAGACGTTCCGGACGCTGATACAGAGGGCCGCGGAGAGATAACGGTGGTGCCTGAAAAATCGGGGCGGCAAATAAAAAGGCCCCGAAAAATCGGGGCCTTGAAAGTCAAACTCGTTTGGTCCCTGTTCGGGACACCGCCAACTACTTTTTCTTCTTGGGGGCGGCTTTCTTCTTGGCCTTCTTGGTTGCGTTCTTCATCGATTGATTCTCCCAAACATCAGATTTTGCGATCATGAAAATCGCAATGTGATTCATATATAAGGTGCTTCGGGAAGAATGTCAAGAAAAAAATGCATCCCGCGACCCCAAAATCGAAACTCGGCCCTCTTCGTGCTCGTAGATCGGAGTATGCGAGTCGCGCTCACGCTCATTTCGGCGATGACTCTCGCGGCCGGACCACCGGATGCGCGCGAGATCGTGCGGCGCTCCGTCGCGGCCAGTGACGAGAACTGGAAAATGGCGCGCAACTATACTTTTCTGCAGCGCACAGAGGAGCGCCAGATCGATTCCGAGGGCCTCGTGAAGTCGAAAGAGGTGAAAACGTACGACGTCACATTGCTAGAGGGATCGCCTTACTTCCGTTTACTGGAACGCGATGACCACCCGCTGCCAGCCGCCGAAGAGAAGAAGGAGCAGGCCAAGCTGGAAAAGAGTATCGCGGACCGGATGAAGGAAACGCCTGAGCAGCGCAGGCGCCGCATCGAGGATTACGATAGACGCCGCGAGCGCCAGCGCCAGGCCATGCGCGAGGTGGGCGAGGCATTCGATTTCAAAAACGTCGGTCAGGATGTCGTGGATGGACGCGAAGTCTGGATCGTGGAAGCGGAGCCGCTCGCCGCTTACCAGCCCCGGAGCCGCGACGCCAAGATTCTTCCGCATGTCCGCGGCAAACTCTGGATCGACCAGCGGTCCTACCACTGGGTGAAGCTCGAGGCTGAGGTGATCCATTCCGTTTCCTGGGGACTTTTCCTGGTGCGGCTGGACCCGGGCGCGCGCATCCGCTTCGACGAGACGCGCGTGAACGACGAGGTCTGGCTGCCGCGGCATATTTCGGTCGCGGCATCCGCGCGGCTCGGGATTTTTAAGAAGCTGCGTGTCCAGGAGGACACCACCTACAAGAACTTCCGGAAGTTCCAGACCGATTCCCGCATGGTGGCGGCTGAGCAGCAATAGCTAACCAAGGATAGGTATTCCCGCCCGCCCTGTCCCATACGGGGCTTGCGCTTATTTACACGAGAGTGCCGGTTCCACCGCTACTTGTTATAATTGCGGACAATTAAGGTCCTCCGGAGGGACGCATGAGTCGCACGGGTTTGTGGGGTGCTCTGGCCGCCGCCGGGATCGCGTCATTGTTCGCCGCCGACGCGCCCAAGCAGTTTACTCCGCAGCAACGCCGCTGGTGGGCATTCCAGAAAGTCGTCAAGCCCGCCGTACCGCAGCCAAAAAATCGCCCCTGGGTGAAGAACGACATCGACGCCTTTGTTCTGTCGAAACTGGAAGAGAAGAACCTCGCACCGGCGCCGCCAGCCAACCGCGTGACGCTGATTCGCCGCGCGACGCTCGATCTCACCGGCCTGATGCCCACTCCCGAAGAGGTGCAGGCATTTGTCAGCGATCCGTCTCCCGAAGCGTTTACTAAAGTAGTAGACCGTCTGCTCGACTCTCCACGGTATGGCGAGCGCTGGGCGCGCCACTGGCTGGACCTGGCCCGGTATGCCGACAGCGAAGGCTTCAAGAGCGATGAGACGCGACCCAATATCTGGCGGTACCGCGATTACGTCATCGATTCCTTCAACCAGGACAAACCCTACGATCGCTTTATGAAGGAGCAGATTGCGGGTGACGAGTTATATCCGCGCGATCCAGCTGCCCTTGTGGCCACGGGCTTCAACCGGCACTTTCCCGATGAGAGCAATGCGCGCAAACTCATGGAGCGCCGCCAGGAGATCCTGAACGACATCACCGATACCGTCGGAGCGGCGTTCCTGGGGCTCACCTTCGCCTGCGCGCGCTGCCACGATCACAAGTTCGACCCCATTCTGCAGAAAGATTATTACCGCCTGCAGGCATTCTTCGCCAATACACGCATCGAAGACCACCTGGCGCTTGACTCTGGTTCCCGGCCGAGATCCAGGCGGCCATTACCTCTCCCGCAGCGGAGCGCACGCCGATTCAGTGGCAGATGTATTACAAGGCACGGCCGCAGATCGAGCACACTGAAGACGAAGCGGCCCACGGGTTAAAAGGCGATGCCAAGCAACATTGGAAAGAGTTGCAGACGCAGTTAGCTGCATTCGACCCCATCAAGCCGGCGCCCGAGCCCATCGCGCAGGCCATGATCGACAACGGCCGCGAGTCGCCCAAGACCCATGTGCTTGCGGTCGGCGTTTATGACGCATACAAAGAGGAAGTCGAGCCCGGGTTCCTCTCGATCCTCGATCCGGGTCCGGCCCACGTCATTCCGCCCGCTGATATCGCCTCCACCGGCCGCCGCACGGCGCTGGCCGAGTGGCTGGCCTCTCCCGGGAATCCATTAACGCCGCGCGTTATGGTGAATCGCATCTGGCATTATCACTTCGGCCGGGGGATTGCCGGCACGCCGAGCGATTTCGGCGCCATGGGCGAGCGGCCCGCTAACCCCGCGTTGCTCGACCACATGGCCGCGACCTTCGTCGAGAATGGCTGGAGCGTCAAGAAGATGCACCGGCTCATCATGCTCTCGAACACCTATCAGGAGTCGGCGCATACAGATCCCGCTGCCGAGAAAGTCGATCCCGAGGACCGGCTTGCCTGGCGCTACAATCGCCATCGCCTGGAAGGCGAAGCCATCCGC
>WNFI01673017.1_pt1 | contig 13544 bp, 13 predicted proteins | sample 5400471 | NCBI WGS metagenome assembly WNFI01 (sample SAMN13153348, study PRJNA577476) | soil metagenome | isolation source: 100 cm saprolite on Douglas fir-dominated hillslope | place: USA:California | collected 2013-09-17 | reverse complement strand
CATAGAACAACATACAAATGACAATGTACAAAGCACTGAGATGGTACGAGCTGAGCAGGTTATCAAACGCTTTGGCAGCCTGACCGTCTTAAATGGTGTCGATCTTTTCGTCAAACGCGGGCAGGTCGTCGTTATTATTGGTCCCAGCGGCTCCGGCAAAACAACTATGCTGCGCTGCCTCAATCACCTGGAGAAAATTGATGGTGGACGTATCTATATTGAGGGTGAATTGATGGGTTATCGCGAGGTGAATGGCCGCGTGGTAGAGGACAGTGAGGCCAATATCGCGCGTATTCGCTCACAGGTCGGTTTTGTCTTCCAGCGTTTCAACCTTTTTCCGCACAAGACCGCCCTGGAGAATGTCATCGAAGCGCCCATCCATGTTTTGCACGAGCCCCGTGCCGTGGTAATGGATCGTGCCCAGGGACTGCTTGCCAAGGTGGGGTTGGCCGAGAAGGCCGATGTATATCCTCACAAGCTTTCAGGTGGTCAGCAACAGCGTGTGGCGATTGCTCGCGCTCTGGCGATGAATCCCAAGTTGATGCTCTTCGACGAGGCCACCTCCGCGCTTGATCCCGAACTGGTCGGTGAGGTGCTCAAGGTCATGCGCCAGCTGGCCGAAGAGGGCATGACGATGGTGGTTGTGACGCATGAGATGGGTTTTGCACGCGATGTCGCTGACCATGTCATCTTCATGGACAAAGCTGTGATTGTAGAACAGGGGCCACCCGAACAGATTTTTGATCACGCAGAAAGCGAACGTTGCCGCAATTTCCTGGGTATGATTTCATAGCTCGGTATGATTCATAGGAGAGAAGGCAGAAGGGGGGAGATGGCAGAGGGGGCAGATGGCAGAGAGGGGAGATGGCAGAGGGGGAAGATGGCAGAGGCAAGCTCTGCCACTACTATCAGTGAGGGGGGATGGCAGAGACAAGCTCTGCCACTACTAACATCGTGCGCCTTTATACTGCTACTGTTACTGTGAATAGCGAAATCCGCGCAGGCGTACACCTGCTTGAAATGCATTTGCCAGCACTTGCTCAGGCTGTACAGCCGGGTCAGTATTGCATGGTACGCTGCTGCCACCCCTTCGCTTACGATCCCTTATTGCGCCGTCCATTTTTTGTCCACAGCGTCCAGCGGGCTCAAGGATTGTGCACTTTGCTTGTCCATGCACATGGACGTGGTACAAGATGGCTGGTGCAGCAGCAAGCTGGCGCAACGCTAGATGTGCTTGGACCAATTGGTCATGGCTGGGAGGTACGCTCGACTGTGCGCAACCTGCTGCTACTGAGTGAAGGACCACTGATTAATGGCGTAGCTCTGCTGGCGCAAGTTGCCAGCGTGCAGGAAGTGGTCGTGACGCTGGTAGGCCAGTTTGCCAATGCTAAGGAGGTCTATCCACCTGCCTTGCTGCCACCCGAGGTTGAGTATCATATCGTCACTGCCGATGGCAGCGTGGGGCAACAAGGAGACCTACAAAATGTGCTCGCCACCTATCTACCCTGGGCTGATGCTGCTTGCTGTAGTGTTTCACGTGAAACGTCTATGCACCTCTACTCCCACTTTGAGCGCTTACGCACCAAACACTTTGCCCAGGGTATATTGCTGCACCCCATTGTCTGCGCCAATGGAGCTTGCCTGGCGTGTACTGTGCAAACACATAGCGGTTCCAGCCTCGTCTGCCGCGATGGCCCTGTCTTTGATTTGAGAGAAGTTGCGCGGTAGGTTTTCTGCAAATATATACACCTATGGCCCGCATATGTTATGTAAGTTGTATGGGCCTGGCAGTCCGCGGGCTGCCAGGCCTATACAACTTACTTATTTAGGCGTAGCAGTGGTTTAGCCAAGGCCTAGACTGGCTTGCCCAAATATGGCTGTGCGGCGACTGCGTTCAACAGGTTTGCCTTTATACATGTGACTTAGGTCACGCTGCTGGCTGAAGCCATAACGCGTCAGGAGTTGCAAGGCAGCGCCGTTATGTGCTGATACAAAGACACTTGACTGGCTCTCGTTAGTATAAAGAGCTAGAGCATGTATGAGTAAATGTTCGGCATCTTCTGGTGTACGTGCCACCCACGGACCGAGCACCCTGGGCTGCACAATAAGATAGCCAGCGACTGATCCGCTTGAGTCGCGCGCGACCAATAGGCGTCCAGGATTGTCATCGCGATATGCTGCCAGGACTGCTCCTCGCTCAACTCCAAAGTAGGGAGCATCAAATGCGACCAGGGCGGGAAAGTCCTTTTCGGCAAGTACAGAGACACCCGTGGGGAGATGCTGAGGCAGGGGTATGTGTTGCGTTTGCTGCATGACCACAGTTATATCGTCTTCCGTGAAAGCATAGCGTGTATAGAGCGGAGCACCAGCAGGGCTGGCATCCAATAAGATAGTTGGACATGCGCGAGCATCTAGCCAGGATAAAAGACGTTCGAGTAATAGTCCTCCGATGCCTTGTTTTTGCTTAGAAGGATGAACAGACATAAGGCCGATATAGGCAAAGGGACCGTAATCTAGCGCGCCGCCAAAGCCAACAACGCTATCGTTTTGCCTGGCTATGAAGGAACCGCCTGGTTGTAGTGCTAAGTAGAGCTGGAGAGAGTCCTTTCTACTGTAAGGTACATTGTAGGCCAGTTTGAGGACCTCAGCGGTCTCTACAAGATCTGCCTCGGTCAAGGGAGAGATGGATAAACTCATATGTTTTGATATTTGCTCCTTGGAGTTTTGAAGAGCTACGACTATTATTTTTTTACCCCTGTCCTCGTGCAAACAGGCCGGGCAGGCTGACGGGCAGGTGTCCCTGGGCTTGTATTTCGCCAAAAAGGACGCGTACGGCGGCATCCAGGGCTGGTTGGCTGTATTCATAGGTGACCAGGTAGGTGCCGAGCTGGGGAAATGCCAGCAGATCGTAGGGAATGCCGACGGCGATGCCTATGACGTGGCGACCTGACTGTATTAGACGCTGCACCATTTTTGCTTGTTGCTGGTCCAGGTGAGCGTTCACCGTTGCCACAATGATCACGTCTGCCTCTGCCGCTGTATGGAGGATCTGCTGGTATTCATCTTCCGTTGCTAGAGAAGGAGCGAAGAGCGCCTGAACGTTCTCGTGGCGCTGGCGTATGCTTGCAGCCAGGGCTTCCAGGGAAAAATATTTGTCTTCCGCCCGGGAAAAGGCCCCCTTGTGCTGCGAGAGCACTAAGATACGCTCATGAGGTTGGAGGTGAAGAGGGATGAGCGCCTCACGATTTGCTACCAGTGTCGTAGATAACTCATAAGCCCTGTCACGCAACTGCTGGTGTGCTGCGTTACCAACGCTCGTCAGAGCATCTGAGGATGGCAGGTTATCCCAGGATAAATAGCGCTCCTTGAGTTGTAGCACGTGTTCTACTGCCTGCTGTACAACTGCTGGAGCTAGCTCACCATTCTGAAGGGCAGCCTGGATGGTGGCAAAGCTGCCTTTTTGGCGTGCATATGTGTGGGAGACCAGCACCAGGTCATTGCCTGCCTGGAGGGCCATGAGGGAGCCTTGTTCTGCCCCAACTGTTTTTGTAATGGCGTCCATTTCCATGCAGTCGGAGATAATTGTACCGTCAAAAGCGAGTTTCTCACGTAGGAGACCACGTATGACCACAGATGATAACGTGGCGGGTAAGGCATCCTCACCCATAATATGTGGTAAATAGATATGGGCCGTCATTACGCTCGCGGCACCAGCCTTAATGCCACTGTTGAAAGGTACCAGTTCGACGGCTTCCAGCCGGTCTATAGTGGATGTGATAGTTGGCAGTGCCAGGTGTGAGTCGGTCGCGGTATCGCCATGGCCGGGGAAATGTTTGAGCGTGGCTATGATGCCTGCTGCACGATAGCCCTGCACCGAGGCGGCTACGAGACGCGCGACTTCAGAAGGATCTTCGCCAAAGGAGCGCACGCCAATCACAGGATTGGCGGGATTGTTATTGATATCAACGACCGGGGCCAGGTTCATATTAATGCCGAGCGCTTTGAGCTCTTGTCCCGTTGCCAGGGCTATATCATAGGTCAGTTGTTCCGAGCCGGTGGCTCCCAGAGCCATGTTGCCGGGAAATATCGTGGCGTCCTGTCCAAGCCTCCGCACATTGCCATTTTCCTGGTCAATGGCGATCAGCAATGGTTGACGGTGCCCGGCCTCCCGGGCGATTGTTTGCAGGTTTTGTGTTAGTTCAAAGACCTGAAAGAGGTTCTGAATATTCCGTGAAAAGAGAATGATGCCTCCGACATGGTAGCGCTGAATCATGTCAATGACTTCCTGAGATGGAGTGGTTCCCAAGAAGCCTACCATGAGCAATTGACCAATCTGTTCCTCAACGGTCATGTCAGCAGTGTAGTTATGCACAGTCTCACCTTTCCTTCAGGTTATTTGTTTGAGTACTTCTCCGCTCCCTACGCGGGTAATGAATGCCAGTCAAGGGCGGCACGGGCAGCGCTTAGCGCTGGTTGATCAACGACAACCAGCTGGCCCTTTGGACGTTGGCGGCGTATACGGCGTATTACCTGCTGGCGGAAGTCTTTTTCATGGACTAAAAGCCCCCCACCCAGCGCGAGGGGTAGCTGGTCAGCGGGAAAAGAGAGAGCAGCGCCTACTGTGACCGCAGTCAATGCCAGCTCGTTTGCTGCCTGTTGGATAATCTTACGTGCTAGCAGGTCACCTGCACGGGCTGCTGTAAAGACAAGCGCAGATAAGTGAGCAATGCTCGCTTTATCTTCTCCGGGATATACCTGACCAATGATGTCGCTGGCTGTGTTCAACTGCCAGTGCTGCATGATTAATGCGAGCAACGCAGTTGCCGACCCCCTACCGTCAGCGGCCCGGACCGCGGCTTGCAAGGCCATGCGACCAATTGTGTAGCCACTACCTTCATCACCCAGCACATGTCCCCAGCCGCCTGCGCGTGCTGTATTACCTTGTGCGTCACGTCCCAGGGCAATCGAGCCCGTGCCAGCAATTAAGGCTACACCTAGTGCCTTATCCAGTCCGCTCAATACCAGTTGCGCGTCATTCGTCAAATTGATGACGTTGGCCAGCGAATGCAGATGGGGCAGCAGCGCGTCGTGATCGGCGGGGCGGTCAATGCCTGCTATACCTAGCCAGGCGCTATGCAGGGGTAGCTGACAGCCTGCTATGCTGGCTGCTTGTTCAACCGCGCTATACAGGTGGCGCACTGCCTGCTCAAGTCCAACGACATTGTAGTTGGCGCTACCAGCCAGGCCGCGCCCACATTCCCGCCCCTGAGCATCGACCACGATGGCCAGCGTTTTCGTGCCACCACCATCAACGCCCACGCTATAGGGACTACCCTCATCCGCCTGATCAAGGCGCCCATCAATCTCCACCAGAGCAGCCGCAATATCTGTCCCTACGTTATGTTTCGTCTCGTGTAAAGTAGGGGCATCCCCCATAGGTGCGGACTTGAGGAAGTGTGGGCGATGTTCCAGGGCGGGGGCAAGCCCCGCCCCTACTATACACGGGCTTGCCAAGCCGCTTCGTCGTATAGTAGGGGCGACCCTTGCGGTCGCCCTGGCCCTTACGTCCTCACCTATGGGGGCATCCCCTAGCGGCTGCCCTGATAAAAGTGGCTTGCCCAGCGAAAGCGGCTGTTCAGATGATGTTGCTTGTTGCATCATTGTTGCGCTTCCAGGGCTGCTCGCAGGGAAGCATTATGGATTGCTAGTTGTTGCCTGGCGAGCTCGGCCTGGGTACCGGTAAGTCCCATCAAGATGGCGGTTTTGACTTCGCCTCCTGCTGCCTGGAGCAAAGTAGCGGCAGTATCTCTATCCAGGCCTGTAGCTTGCTGGACAATGCCTGCTGCGCGCTGCTGCAATTTGTAGTTTGTCGCCTGGACATCCACCATCAGGTTGCCAAAGGTTTTCCCAAGGAGAATCATTGTGCCTGTGCTGAGCATGTTCAGCACCATCTTCTGGGCGGTGCCAGCTTTCAGACGTGTTGAGCCGTTAATAACCTCTGGTCCAACGACCGGCGCAAGCATGATCTCAACTTCGTTGGCAAGGGGGCTATGTCTATTACAGGCGAGACCGATCGTGAGCGCTCCATGCTTTCTGGCGTAGGCAATAGCGCCAAGGGCATATGGTGTACGCCCGCTGGCGGTTATGCCAACAACTGCATCGGTCTCACTTATATTGAGCCTGGCGGCGTCGGCATGGCCTGCTTCGGCGCTATCCTCAAGGTCTTCCACTGCCTGCGTTAAAGCAAATGTACCCCCGGCGATGCAGCCAATCACCTTCTCGGGGGGAATATTGAAAGTGGGGGGACATTCAGATGCATCCAACGCGCCCAGGCGGCCAGAGGTACCCGCGCCAAAATAGATGAGTCGACCACCGCGGCGCAGCCGGGCGGCTATCTCTTCGATGGCCCTGGCTATGTATGGCAGTTCTTGCTCAACGGCCAGAGCTACCCTGGTATCTTCGGCGTTCATCACCCGGACCATTTCCAGGGGACTCATACGGTCAATGGTCAAAGTAGCAGGGTTCACTTTTTCGGTTTCTAGCACACCATAGAGTTGTCCACTGGAGGTATCCGCGCTTGCATCGTCTGGCATATGCTGCTCCTGTCATTCCATTTTTTAGGGGACCAGTTGTTCGCGCTTCATATGGGTATAGAAGGTATACTTGTTGCCGCAATAGACCGACTTAGCGTATTCAATTGGCTGGTTGCGATCTGTATAGGTGGTCCGGCGTGTGAAGAGTACTGAACTGCCAACGGGAATTTTCAGAAGCTGCGCCTCCTCGTTTCCGGCCAGGCCAGCCTCCAACTCCTGTTCAGCTTCCATGGGTGGTAAGCCATATTTTGTCTCAAGCAAGCGATAGAGGGAGTTCTGTTCCAGGTCTTCTTCCAATAACTTCTCACAACCCTTAAAGCTAAGCTGGGAGGATTCAATGGCAAGCGGTTCGCCGTCAGCAAGGCGCAGGCGCTGCAGGTAAAAGACTATTTGCCCGGTCTGGATGCGCACGTATCAACTGCTGGGTAATCTTATTACGGCTGACAAAAGTGCCTTTACCCTGCTCCCGGTAAAATAATCCCTCGTTTACCAGGTCAGTGATGGCCTGGCGAGCCGTCATACGACTGATCCCATATGTCTCGCCCAGCTCACGCTCAGATGGGATGAGGTCACCAGGCTTCCATTCACCGGCGCGAACCCTTTCTCGCATAATTTCCTTAAGTTGATAGTAACGAGGTAGGGGACTATTTCTGTAGATTGTGCTCATGTATATTGGTCCAACCTTTTCCATGGTGCCCCACATGGCATACTACTGCTATAACTACATGCGAAGATGTAGCTATAATAATAGCCTAATGTAGGCGTACGCTCCACGATTACTGGCAGTTTGTTTCCCTTTTTGGATTGAAAGTAGCGGAAACAAATGGTATAATTGGTATGTTGTATAGACCACTCTTCATGTTAGATATGATCCCATATTTTTATAGACATGTCAAGTGGGGGAACAGAGTTGTTGCAACGTTTCTATGGGAGCTCTTGCCAGTTCACAGCTTGAATAACAATCAATGTCGCAGCGAGGAGACAAGATTCATGAGGTTTACATTACGCGGTGCCCGCCTGATTGATGCCACAACAGAGATCGCCGATAGTGACATTACCATCGATGGCGAACAAATCCAGGCTATCGGCTATGCATCTGATACCCTGGACAACGTCATCGATGCTACAAATACGCTTGTCATGCCAGGATTTATCGATGTGCATACGCATGGTGGGGGCGGATTTAATCTGCATACAACCGACGCCGAGGAGATTCGTGGATACGCGCGCTGGGTACCGCAGACGGGAGTGACCTCATTTCTTATCGCCGTAGTTGGTACGCCAGGTGCATTACCAGAGGGACAATTGAGAACGGCCGTTGAGGTGATGGGCGACAAGGAGCTGCGAGCCGAGCCGCTGGGTATCCACATGGAAGGCCCCTATATCAGTGTTAAGCGGCGTGGAGCGCACCTGCCATCATGGCTACGTAGCCCTGACGAAGCTGAGATAGAGCATGTACTTACCCTGACGCAAGGACACCTGCGCTTGATCACCCTGGCACCTGAACTGCCAGGTGCCACGGCTATTATTCGTCGCCTGAATGCAGCGGGGGTAACTATTAGTATGGGTCATACTGATGCGACCTATGAGGAGGCACGAGAGGCTATACAGCTTGGCGTTACTCACATGACCCATTGTTTTAATGCCATGCGTCCTCTAAGCCACCGCTTACCTGGTCCGCTGGCAGCAGTTGTCCAGGCTCCCCAGGTGCTGGGAGAATTGATCGCCGATGGAGTGCATGTTCACCCGGCTGTTATGAATGCTCTGGTTAAAATGCTGGGAGCGGAGCGTACAATTGTAATAACCGATGCTCTCTCGGCTGCCGGTATAGGTGAGATCACGTTTGATTTTGCGGGTCAACCAGCGCAAGTTATTTGTGGCGCGGCTCACCTGGCCGATGGTACGCTAACCGGCAGCGTGTTAACTATGGACCAGGGTTTGCGTAACATGATCGAGATGACGGATGCCTCATTGCAAGAGGCTGTGGGGATGTTGACGCTCAATCCTGCGCGGGCGATAGGTATGGCCGATCGTAAGGGGCGTTTGCAGAGCGGTTATGATGCTGATCTGCTCATCTTCGACGCTGATCTGACCCTCCAGGCCACCATCTGCCGGGGAACGCTGGCATTCGCGACAGATGCCTGGCGTGAGCGCATGCAAGGCATAAAANNCTATTAACCCCTGCGAACTGCCGCAGGCAGTGAGGATGCGGAAAAACGTGCACGTGACGTTAGTAACAGTAATTGAGAGCATTTCCTCACTCCTAAAAAGCCCTTCATGAAGAGCAAAACCCGCTCCTACTTGGCAGAGGAAGGGAAGCTGACTCTTGGCGAGGCTCGTTCCCTCATCAGGAGATCAGCTGATGATGCCTCCAGTCGTCAAAGAACAGGCACCTATCCCACCACCATCCTCTCAGCGTGCACAAGCTCGGCTACGTCATGCTTTGCATCTTGATGCTCTTCCGCTGGTCACGACGTTGCATTGGCTTGCACTTTGCCGTCTGGCCGTTCGTCTGGCCCACCGTCGCTGTCCCCCTCCATTGCCTCCTGGTCCAGGCGGAGCTCCACGCACCTCTCGTGAGGAGAACCTGCTCCTCATCAGCCTCTTGCGTCCCTTGTGGCGCTTATCGTCTCAGGACATGCATGACTGGCTGCTGAGTTGGCCTGCTTTGGCCCTGGCCTGTGGCTTGCCTCGAGACAAACAAGGACAGCTTCGCATTCCTCGCCCATCACAGCAGTGCAAACGTCGCCACGCTGCCGGAGCGCCTCTCCATGAGTCACTTTTTGTCTTGGTCGTTCTGCAAGCTCTCCGAGGACGACTCATCGGCGCTCGTGATCTCCTCATTGAGAGTGCTCCCATCTTGGCCTGCAGACGCCATGATCCCGATGCGGCTGATCGCGGCATGCTCCCGCTCACCATCCTCGTTCACACTTCGCGAGGCTTTCGTGTGCACACGCTCATCTGTCGCGGTTCTGGCTTGCCTCTCTTCTTTTTGCTCTCTCCTGCTCACGCCCATGATGCACCCTTTGCAAAAATCCTGTTGGCAGGGGCGGTGCACTTCTCTCGCATCCGTCCCCGTATCGTCCGCTTCGATGCTGCCTCTTGGGGGGTTGCGTCTCATTGCCTGGATTCATGGCGTGCTTGGTGCTGTCGCTGTCATCCCTTGGAATCCCCAAAACCAGAAGAACCGTTCCTGCTTGCCACCAACCTGGACCATGGAAGAACTGGGCAAACGCAGCAGCTTCCGCTGGCTAGCAGGGAGCCTGGTGGGGAGGACTTTCCCGTTCATGACGCTGCTTTGGACGCTTTCATGACGCCTTCTCTGTATGCTCACACCAGAGCGGTCAGGAGAGCACACGTGTTCCATAGAGTAGTCCTATAGCAGTGAGCGAAAAGATTGAGCCTGGAGAGGAGCGGGAAACAAGACGATGGACGTCATGAATCAATGGGGTTCACACTCCTTAGTGATGCCCATGTAGGAAACATTTCACTGGATGGTGGCGCAGGCACAAACACGCTATGAATGTTTCACTGTGCTCACATCATCTCCTGGTACAAAGCCACGGGATAAGCGTGAAGCGGTCATGGATGACTCATTTTCATAGAACCGAAAAGGGAGCTCGCTATGAGAGAGAATGGCTTGAGCGCCAGAAGAAGAGTGGAAATGAGGAAGCGCATTTTAGTCGTCGACGACGACCAGACTTTGCGATCGCTCATACAAGAGCTGTTGGAAGATGAAGCATATAAGGTAGACACAGCAATCGATGGTTTAGACGCCTTAGAACAACTGGACCATCAACAGAACGTGTACGATGTTATCTTGCTTGATTTAACCATGCCGCGTATAAATGGATTGCAATTCTTGCAAACGGTCCAGCAGCAAGGCTTGATCCCTTTGCGCTTAATCATTGCCCTCAGTGGAGATGAGAAAGCGCTCCAGCAAGCTGCTTGCATGGGAATCTACAGCATCCTGAAGAAACCGGTTGATCTGGACGCGTTGCTTGTACTGGTGGGGCGAGCGATGTGCTAGAGCTAGGCGAAACCGATGGCTCAATCTTTTTGACCACTGCTATTTAGCGTAACGTCTATACATCACGACGTAAGTGCATCTTACATAACAGTGAGAGGAAACTAGCACATGACAATATCCCAAGAAAGTGCTCTCACGGGAGAGAAGACGGCAACTCGCCCTTTCACAGGGGCTGAGTACTTAGAGAGCCTGCGCGATGGCCGCGAGGTCTATATCTATGGCGAACGGGTGAAGGACGTCACCAGCCATCCAGCCTTTCGCAATAGCGCTCGCATGGTTGTCCGGCTCTATGACGCCCTGCACGATCCAGCCAAGCACGACATCCTCACGACCGAAACCGATACCGGTAGTGGGGGCTTCACACACAAGTTCTTCCGCACTCCACGAAGCGCCGAGGACCTGGTTGGTGCTCGTGATGCCATTGCCGAGTGGGCACGCATGACTTACGGCTGGATGGGACGCGCCCCTGATTACAAGGGTAGCTTTCTTGCCACCCTGGACGCGAACGCCGAATTTTATGCCCCATATCAGGCGAGTGCTCGTCACTGGTACAAAGAAGCCCAGGAGAAAGTCCTCTACTTCAACCACGCCATCCTCCACCCGCCAGTGGACCGCAATCTCCCACCTGACCAGGTAGGCGACGTCTACGTGCACGTCGAGAAAGAAACAGACGCAGGCCTCGTGGTGAGTGGCGCCAAGGTGGTGGCGACCGCGTCAGCCCTGACCCACTACAATTTCATCGCCCACTTCGGCTTGCCGCTCAAGAAGAAGGAGTTTGCCATCATCTGTGCCGTCCCCATGGATGCGCCTGGTATGAAGCTGATTTCCCGTACCTCCTATGAGATGACCTCAGCCGTCATGGGAAGCCCCTTTGACTATCCGCTCTCTAGTCGACGTGGATAAGGCCAACGACTTCGTCCCGATGTCCGGCTTCATTCCGCGCTTCACGTTTCACGGCTGCGTGCGGCTGGCCGTAAAGCTGGACTTCATTGCCGGACTCTTCCTCAAGGCGGTGGAGGCGACAGGAGCTAAGGATTTCCGTGGTGTGCAGGTGCGCATCGGGGAAGTACTGGCCTGGCGCAACCTGTTCTGGGCCATCACCGATGCCATGGCGCGCACGCCTATGCCCTGGGAGAATGGGGCAGTCCTCCCCAATCTCGACTACGGCATGGCCTATCGCGTCTTCGCCACTGTCGCGTACCCACGCATCAAGGAGATCATCGAAAACGATCTTGCCAGTGGGTTGATCTACTTAAACTCAAACGCGGTGGATTTCAAATCGCCGGAGATTCGCCCTTATCTCGATAAGTACGTGCGCGGCTCCAATGGCTACACGGCGGTCGATCGAGTCAAGCTCCTGAAGCTACTGTGGGATGCAATGGGGACAGAATTTGGCGGCAGGCACGAACTCTACGAACGCAACTACGCGGGCAACCACGAGGCCATTCGTCTCGAGACCCTCGCGACAGCGACGGCAATGGGTCAGGTCGAGAAGTACAAGGGCTTCGCTGAGCAGTGTATGGCCGAGTATGACCTGGATGGCTGGACAGTGCCGGACCTCATCAACCCAGACGACGTGAATCTCTTTATGAAGAAGTCCAGGTAGGGCTACTACTCACCAGACAGTGAGTGATGGCAGGAAAAAATAACGATCTGAAACGCGAGCGGATCGAAAACGTGATTCGCACGTACTTTTGACTGATGACAGCAAGTTTAGCCAGGCCCTGCGCTTTAACAAGGATAAGGAGGCTCCTCATGTCTATCGTGGATGTCAAACGTATTTCGCACGTCGCTTTGAAGACCCGCAACATAGAGCAACAGACACAATTTTACACTCATATGGTTGGGCTTGGTGAGACAGAGCGTGATAACGACCAGGTCTACCTGCGCTGCAATACGAACCACCACTCTGTTGTACTCATTCCTTCTGCTGAAACAGGGCTTGACCACTTCGCGCTCGATGTGGGAAGCCCAGTCGCTCTGGAGGCCGCAGCCAAGGCCTTATCAAAAGCCGGTATTCCCTACGAAACAGAAGGGCAAACTGAACTGGGTCAGGGAACATCCTTGCGTTTGCGCGATCCTGACAATCATGTCGTCGAGTTAATCGGCGAGATGGTGCAAGTTGCTCCAACCTATGGCCCGCGTGCGGTTCAGCCCCGGAAGCTGGGCCATGTCACCTTACTCGTGGATGATTGCAAACGCAGTGCTGAGTTCTATGGTGAGGTATTGGGCTTTCGCGTCTCCGACTGGGTAGATGATATCTTCCTCTGGATGCGCTGCAATCCTGATCATCATGGCCTGGCATTCGCAAAGACAGGCTCCATTAAGATGCATCATTTTGCCTTCGAGGTACCTGACTTTTCCTACCTGGCGCGGCAGGCCGAACATTTGATGCAGCATGGGTATGTGCTGCTCTATGGCCCTGGACGCCACGGCCCTGGTCAGAACCAGTTTGAATATTTCCGGGACCCGGAGGCGAACCTTATTGAATTCATGTGCGATCTCCAGCAAATCTGGGATGAAGATACCTATGTCCCCAGGGTGTGGAGTTCACAAGAGCAATGGGTCAACATGTGGGGGCCTGATGGCCCGGCTGATTTTGTGTAGGAATGAGGGCGTTTCCAAACTCTTAAGCAAAAATCTCGTCTGACCGCCAGCATTATCGGGGAACAGGCATCTCCAGCACATAATGATGCAGGGCATTCCAATTCTCAAAAAGGTGGTTACATCCAGAGCCTCCTGTCTCTGGATGTAACCACCTTCATCAGAGGGCATTGAGAATCCGATGTGCAACAATGTAGCCCGATCCACCATTAATTCCATGTCCCGGCCATGTTGCTGCTCCCAGCATAAAGAGATTCGGTACTGCAGTAGCATGCCCCGGCTGACCAGGCAAAGGGCTGAAGAGATAGCTTTGGGCC
>WNFI01417760.1_pt1 | contig 13546 bp, 16 predicted proteins | sample 5400471 | NCBI WGS metagenome assembly WNFI01 (sample SAMN13153348, study PRJNA577476) | soil metagenome | isolation source: 100 cm saprolite on Douglas fir-dominated hillslope | place: USA:California | collected 2013-09-17 | reverse complement strand
TGTCGTCGATCGCCTTCTTCTCCGCGAGCTGCGACAGCAGCGACGCCTTGCGCGTGTCGAGAAACTTGTACAGCTCCAGCTCGTAGGCCCGCACCTGCTCGACCGGCACGGCGTCGAGATAGCCGTTGGTCGCGGCGTAGATGATGACGACCTGCTTCTGCACCGGCAGCGGCTGATACTGCAGCTGCTTGAGGATCTCGACCAGCCGGCGGCCGCGATTGAGCTGGTTCATCGTCGACTTGTCGAGGTCGGAGCCGAACTGCGCGAACGCCGCGAGCTCGCGGTACTGGGCGAGGTCGAGGCGCAGGGTGCCGGCGACCTGGCGCATCGCCTTGACCTGCGCCGATCCGCCGACGCGCGAGACCGAATTGCCGACGTTGATCGCCGGCCGGACGCCCTGGTGGAAGAGGTCCGACTCCAGGAAGATCTGCCCGTCGGTGATCGAGATGACGTTCGTCGGGATATACGCCGAGAGGTAGCGAGATCTCGCGGTACGCCTGCGCGTGCTTCGAGAGATCGTCGTAGACGACCAGCGCATGCTTGCCGCTGTCGCGGAAATACTCCCCCATCGTGCACGCCGAGTACGGACTGATGTAGAGCAGCGGCGCCGGATCCGACGCACCGGCGGAGACGACGATGGTGTAGTCCATCGCGCCGGCCTCCTCGAGCGTCCGCACCACCTGCGCGACCGTCGACTGCTTCTGGCCGATCGCGTTGTAGATGCAGATCACGTCCTGGCCGCGCTGGTTGATGATCGCGTCAACGGCGACCGCGGTTTTCCCGGTCTGCCGGTCGCCGATGATCAGCTCGCGCTGGCCGCGGCCGATCGGGACCATCGCGTCGATCGCCTTCAGGCCGGTCTGCAGCGGCTCCTTGACCGGCGAGCGATCGACGACGCCGGGGGCGATGCGCTCGATCGGCTTGGACAGCTTCGAGACGATCGGCCCCTTGCCGTCAATCGGCTGGCCGAGCGCGTTCACGACGCGCCCCACCAGTTCAGGACCGACCGGCACGGAGATGATCCGGCCCGTCCGCTTGACCGTGTCGCCTTCCTTGATCTCGGTGAAGTCGCCGAGCAGCACCGTGCCGACGCTCTCTTCTTCCAGGTTCAGCGCGATCCCATAGATGCCGTGCGGGAACTCGAGCATCTCGCCGGCCATGGTGTTCTCGACCCCGTGCACTCGCGCGATGCCGTCGCCGATCGACACGATGGTGCCGACCTCGGCGACGTCGACATCGACGGCGTAGCTGCCGATCTGGTCGCGGATGATCTTGGAAATTTCTTCGGCCTTGATGTCCATTCGTCTATTGCCCTGTCTCAATCAGCGACTGCTTCATCTTCTGCAACTGCGTCGTCACGCTGCCGTCGTAGACCGTGCTGCCCAGGCGCGTGACGACCCCGCCGATGATCGACGGATCGACCCGGGCCACGAGCATCACCTGCCGGCCGCTCGCCTTCGCCAGCCCGTCCTCGATGAGGCGCAGCTTCTCCGGCGCGATCGGAATCGCTGTGGTCACATCGCCGCGCACGATCTTCAGATGGTCCATGACGCGCTCGGAGTACGCGCGCGCGATGCCCGGAAGCAGCGTCAGCCGATCTTTCTCGGCCAGAATCAGGATCAGCTTCGCGAGTGGCGGGGTGACCGCCCCGGCCCGATCGACGAGCGCCTTCGCCAGCCCCTTTTTCTTCGTCACCGGGATCGCCGGGTTCCCGAAGACCTGCGCCAGCGGCACGCGCGTGAACAGATCCGCGAGCTGCTGGATCTCGTCCTGGACCCTCTTCACGCTGGCGTCGTTGCCGGCGTCCTTTCCCTCTTTCAGGACGACGTCGAACAACGCGCGGGCGTAGCGCCGGGCGGCCGTGCCGGCCGTCACTGCCGGACCTCCTGGAGCTGCGACGCGAAGCGATCGACGAGCCGCGCCTGATCGCCGGGCGTAATCGACGTTCTGATGCGCTCGGCCGCGACGGTGACGGCGAGGTCAGCGGCGAGCTCGAGCAGCTCGCGTTTGGCGACCCGCAGCCGCATCTCGATTTCGTGGCGCGTGTGCTCGATGACGCGCTGGCGCTCGGCCTGCGCCTCCTGTTCGATCCGGGCGCGCTCGGTTGCCAGGTCCTCGGCGCCCCGTTTCTTCAGTGCCTCGATCTCCGCCGGCAGCGCCGCCAGCTTGGCGGCGATGTCGGCGAGCTGCCGCGCCGCGGTCTCGCGGGTCTCGGCCGCCGTGACCAGATCTTCGCGCACCTTCGCGATGCGCCCGTTCAGATAGCCCATCAAGGGCACGCGCAGGAAATAGACGAGCACCCCAACGAGGATCGTGAAGTTCACCGCCTTCGCAATCACCGCACTCCAGCCGTCGTGTGAGGCCTCGGCCGAGGCCTCGGCGCCCGCCGCATGTTCGCCGCCGGCGGGGTCTGCCGCGTGCGCCGCGGCAGCCGGCGCCGGCTGATGCGCCTGCGAGCCCGCCGCCGGCTCTTGTGCCGGCGCCAGCCCGGGGGACGCAGCGATCGCGATCGCCGCGGTCAGGAGCGCGGCGAAGAAGAGTCGAAAACGCGTCATGTTTATGATGCCTTGCGCCCCAGGATGCGTTCGGCGGCAGCGGCGCCGAGCGCCTGCGCGTCGATCTCGAGCTTGCGCCGGGCTTCGGCGGCTTCCACGTCCAGGCGCTTGAGGGCCTCGGCCACCTGCGCCGCCGCTTCCGTGCGCGTCAGCGCGAGGATCTCCGCGCGCCGCCCGAGCGCGACGCGCCGCATCTCGTCCATCTCACGGTACATCTCGGCGCGCGCCACCGCGGTTTTCCGATCGAACTCCTCGGCCGCGGCCTGCGCCTCGGTCGCCGAGCGGCGCGCCAGCGCGCGCGCCGATTCGATTGCCTCCTCGCGCCTGCGGATCACGCCGAGCACCGGCTTCAGAAGGAGCCGGTCGACGATGAACGTCAGGACCAGGATAAAGAAAATGACCCAGAGGACGGACAGGTTCGGGAGCATGCCAAACGAAGATTTATACCATTCAGCGCAGCGATACGGCAACCGGGGGCGCTATTTGCAGGCGTTCTATCGATCCCACCTCATGAGCGGTCACCCCGGCCCGGGACAACGCCGCCACCGCTGCGGGGACCGCGTCGGGCGCGATGGCGACCAGCAGGCCCCCCGAGGTCTGCGGGTCATACAGGAGCTGCACCCGTCGCGCATCCAGTCCGATGGCCGCATCGACTCCCCCGCCGAAATGCTGCTGGTTCGTCAGGCCGCCGCCGGGAGTGTTCCGATCGACCAGGTCGAGCGCGCCGTCGAGTAACGGCACGGCTTGCACGTCGATCGCCACGAGGCATCCGCTCGCCTTTGCCAGCTCGGTGGCGTGCCCGACCAGGCCGAAACCGGTGACGTCCGTGCAGGCGTGCACGGCGCCGGGCGGCAGCTGCGCCAGCGCCTCGCTGTGGCGATGACGCCGGTGCCGAGCGCCTTGGTCAGCAGCAGCCGGTCCCCCACCTTGGCGCCCGCGTTGGTCCACATCCGCGCCGGGTCGACCTCACCGGTGACGGCGTACCCGAACTTGATTTCCGGGTCCTGAACCGTGTGGCCGCCCAACAGCGCGACGCCGGCCTCCTGCAGGGTCTGCAGGCCACCCCGGAAGATCTCCGACAGGATCGCCCGGTCGGCGTCCTTCGGGAAGCCGGCAATCGCGAGCGCCGTCAGTGGCCGCGCGCCCATGGCGTAGATGTCCGACAACGCGTTCGCGGCGGCGATTCGCCCATACGCGACGGGGTCGTCGACAACCGGCGTGAAGAAGTCCAGGGTCTGGACCAGCGCCCGCCGCTCGTCGATTCTGTACACACCCGCATCGTCCGAAGTCCTGTAGTCGACCAGGACCCGTTCGTCGGACGTCACGGGCAATGTACCCAGCACCTGGGCGAGCTCGCCGGCGGCGAGTTTGCTCGCTCAACCGGCGCAGGCGGCGTAGTCGGTCAGCTTTCGCATAAGCCTTTCTCGGGGCAGGGGGCGGGGGGCTGGGTCAGGGGCCGGGGAATCCGCGGTCTCGCGTCGGAGCCAATGGCGCAGCCCCATGCCTCGGCCCCCAGCCCTCAGCCCCTTTTGCCTCAGCCCCATGCCTCGGCCCCCAGCCCTCAGCCCCTTTCCGTAAGGAGCTCGAAAATCCGCTGCAGTTCGTCTTCCGATGTGAAGTCGATCTCGATGCGGCCTCCCTTCCCTTTTCGCACGATCCGCGCGCGCGTGCCGAGCGCGAGGCGCAGTTTCTCTTCCGCGGCGCGCGTGTGAACGTCGGCCGGCTTCGCGGCGGCCGGGGCGGACGGCTCCCCCGCTTTCTTGACCAGCGCCTCGGTCTCACGGACCGAGAGACTGCGCGCGATGACATCGCGCGCGAGGCGGAGCTGGGCGTTCTCGTCGGCGAGCGCCAGCAGCGCGCGCGCGTGGCCCATCGACAACGTGTTCGACGCCAGGTTCGCGCGCACTTCCTGCGGCAGACGCAGCAGGCGCACGAAGTTCGCGATCGACGATCGGTCCTTCCCCACCGCGTCCGCGATCTGCTCCTGCGTCAGGCGGAATTCGTCCGCGAGGCGGCGATAGGCGAGGGCCTCCTCGATCGGATTCAGATCCTCCCGCTGGATGTTCTCGATCAGGGCGACGGCCAGCAGCTGGTCTTCAGGAATGTCGCGCACGACGACGGGAACCTTGAGGAGACCGACGCGCTGCGCGGCGCGCCAGCGGCGCTCGCCGGCGATGATCTCGTAGCCACTGTCGACCTTCCTGACGACGATCGGCTGGATGATGCCGTTCGAGCGGATCGAGCGCGCGAGATCCTCGATCCGGTCGTCGTCGATGTGCGTGCGCGGCTGGAACTTGTTCGGGCGCAGCAGGTCGGTGTCGATGTCGAGCGAGCGGTCGGCCGCCGGCGGCGCCGCCGGCGCGGGGCTGTCGGGGATCAGGGCGCTCAGGCCTCGGCCGAGGGCGGGACGTTTTTCAACCATGGTGTGGCTCCGTGGTGGTGGGTGCGGCAGACTCGCGGGTGAGCAGCTCGCGGGCCAACGCGAGGTACGCTTCCGAGCCGCGGGACTTCACGTCGTAGAGAATCCCGGGCAGGCCATGGCTCGGCGCCTCGCCGAGCCGCACGTTGCGCGGAATGACGGTGTCGAAGACGCGGTCCTTGAAAAACTCGCGGATGTCCTTCGCCACCTGCTGCCCGAGATTCGTGCGCTCGTCGTACATCGTCATCAACACGCCCGCGATGTCGAGCGTGGGATTCAACGCGGCGCGGACCCGGCGCAGCGTCGCGACGAGATCGGCGAGGCCTTCGAGGGCGAAATATTCGCAGTTGAGAGGAATCAGCACGGCGTCCGCGGCGACGAGCGCATTGAGCGTGAGCAGACCGAGCGACGGCGGCGTGTCGATCAGGATGAAATCGTAGCGGTCGCGGAGCGGCAGCAGTACGTCGCGCAGACGCCGCTCGCGATTCGGCAGGTTGACGAGCTCGACTTCCGCGCCGGTGAGATTGCGGTCGGCGGGAATCAGCCAGAGGTTCTTCACGCGCGTGTCGAGGACGTAGGCCGCGGGATCGTCGAGCGCTTCCGGCGATGTCAGCGCCTGGTAGATCGTGCCGGCGGCAGCGGACTGCCCTTTCAGTCCAACGCCGCTGGTGAGGTTGCCCTGCGGGTCCATGTCGACCACGAGAAGGCGCTGCTCCGCGAGGGCGAGGGCTGTCGCTAAGTTGATGGCTGTCGTGGTTTTACCGACGCCGCCCTTCTGATTGGCGACGCAAATGATGCGGTGCATTTGGTTAAATGACCTATAAATGTTCCACGTGGAACGCTGTCAGCATATCCCAAGTCCCTGGTCCCTGGGTCCCTGGTCGTTGGTCCCTGGGTCCCCGGTCCATGGGGGGGTCCCTGGTCTTGATTCGCAAATTGGTGCCGTCCTTGTTCCTGACCGCTCGGGCTCCGGCGCTGACGTCGCAGCTTCCGGGTCGACCCCGGTCTCCAACCTCCAACCGCCAACCTCCAGCAGCCCTCCAGCCGTCTATCTTCTGTCTGCTGCCTCCTGCCTCCTGCCCTGATCTGTTCCACGTGGAACATTACCTGCCGAGAACGACCAGATGCGAAGATCCCGGGAGCGGGGCAATATGAACCACGCGGAGGTCGTCGGGCAAAGCGGACGGCGATGCGGGCGTCGGGCTGAAAAGGGCGATCCTCCCGCCTGGCTTCAGAAAGCCCTTCGCAATGGTCAGGACGTCCCGATCGACGCGCACGGCTCGGATTGAAACCAGCGACATCTGCCCGCCATACGTACCTTGGTTCGCAACCTCCTCGAACCTCGCCGGTTCCACCACCGCAGCCAGACCGACCGCCCGGCTGGCCTCGCCGAGAAACGCCGCCTTCCGCAACTTTGACTCGACCATCACCAGCCTGGGCGATTCGAGCGCCAGCGCCAGCGGAATGGCGGGGGAGCCGCCCCCGGACCCGAGATCCATCAGATCCGCGTAATGGGGGAGTTCGAGCGCCGCGGCCACGGGCTCCAGGAGCAGCCGGTCAATCGCCGCGTCCGTTTCGGTCAACGCCGTCAGGTTCATCTTGGCGTTCCAGCGAAAGAGCAGATCGAAGTAGATAACCAACCGCTCTCCGGCGCGAGGGGGAACGGACACGCCGAGCGTCTTCGCCCGCTGACGGAGCCGCGATGCGGTATCAGGCGGTGTCACGCGAGGGCGTTAATATAGTTGGCTAAGTAGTAGGGGGCTTCCGCCCCTTAGGCGGATGCTCGGCCACCTTCATCAGCACTGTCTCGGGCGCTGGGTCGAACGCCACAGTCCCGCCATGATCCTTGTCACGGGCGAACTTCTTGAAGAACGGCAGCCATGCCGAGACGGGGATACCAGCCAACGGCGTCGCCAGCATTTCTTGCACATAGGCGTTCATGATGCCGTAGCGGGCGATCCGTCCGAAGTTACCGCCGGGATCGTGCGTGCGATCCGTGATGGGATCGCTTTTCTTCGGGTACGGTCCGACCCCTGTTGCCAGGGTGATCGTGCTATCGGCGGTGGTCGTCCTGACGTGCTTCCAGAAGTGGTTCCGCTGTTCGGCGCAGTAGCGCGCCAGTTCAACAAACGGCGCATACGCTACGGGGGAGCCAGCCAGGACGTTTGACAGCGCCCACGGCACCACGACAATCAGATCCCACGGGTTACACGCGCTCGGCGTGACGGCAAATCGGAGGCTTGGCTCGCCTTCGGCGGCAAGGAGGTACCAGCCCTTCAATTCGATTCCCATCAGGATGGTTTGGCCGTTCGTCTTGGACCGCAGCACGACATCTGGAAACGTCTGCGGCTGCCGTACAAATGCGTAGGTCTGGTATTTCTTGTCGGGATCCCATACCGGCCGCAGGGCGTTCAGAGAACGGACGACTTGTTCTTCGATGGTCGCACCGAGAACCGTGTTCAGCGTGAAAATGTCCGGGCCGAGAATGCCCTCGATACTCGTGGTCGTCTTGAAGTAGTCCGGCAGTGCCCTGAGGGCCTCCCCGACGCGCTTCCAGAGCTGGAAGTGCTCCCACCTCGAGGGCTCAACTCTCGTGGGTTCTGGCATCGCCATTATGCCGATTCCAACCGACGCGCGGCGGCGGCGTAGAATTCAGGAATAATTTCCGCGCTCACGCAAACACGTCCCTTCTTCGTGGCGCTAATAGCCGCCGGACACAGACCGCCGAATGGCTCCCATACGACGTCGCCGGGATCAGTGGACGCGTCAATCCCGATCTCGACGAGCTTGAGCGGCTTTTGACTGCCGTGCAGGCTCCGATACTTGTATTGCATGTCTCGGCGCTGGCCGTTGATCCGTTCACTGCCCCCGACCTGAGGATGCTGCCAGACGTTTGTGATACCGATCGGGCAATGAAACTTCGCGCGGAGCTTCGCCCAGGCTTGAGCTGTGATCGGGGTCCGTCCATCCACGCTGAAGTACGGCCGACCTTCACGGGGACCGTGATGGTTTACGTAGGCGGCCATCCGCTCGAACGCTTCCGGCGGCGGATAGTACCAGAGGTGGTCGGCTGTTAAGTACTTGCGCGTCGCCGCGTTCTTTACTCCGCACGCGGTGTTAGCGAGATACATGGGCAGACCGGACCGCATCCACTCGTGCCGGAGCCACTCTCGCATCGCGACGGTGTTGCCGTCGACAAAAAACTCGGCACGGCGAACGTACTGGACGCAGACCTCGGTGACGACAGGTAATTTGCGGAGGGTTTCACTGTTCGCGTTGCCGGCGACATGGCCGAGACCCTTGTCCCAGATATGACAGGCGCGATACTCCCAACCGAGTTCATCCAGCACTGAATGAACACTCGCCCATCCGAGTTCTGTATTCCAAAACCAGAGCGTCGTCTCAGGTGTCGCGCGCGCAGACCATGCCGCAATGTGTGGACGATACCACTCGGCCAGGGTTGCGGCCGTGTGATGGTCGCCGGGAAAACCGCTCACACCGTACGGCCCGTCCGCAATGATGCACGTCGGACGCGGCCAGTTGGCGTAGAGTTCTTCGGCTGCCTGAAAGTGGATCGTGGATCCGTGGCGCGTGACTCGATCGCCGCGTTGGATTTGACGAGGTGCTGGGGTTCTGACGATGCCAGTATCGAGGCTATCCATTCGAGCGATCCTGGCGCGACTTCGGTTCCCTCTTCTTGGCGAGGTACGCTTCCAGGGCCTCAGTAATCAACTCGCTCATCTCGCGCTCTTCGCGCGCCGCCGCGACCTTCAGTTCGACCTTCAATTCGCGCGGCAGATTCAGTGACGTTTTCACTCTGTCGCCTGCTCTTTTCTTTAGCTTCCGTGGCCGACGGACCATGAAAGGGTTATCGGCAATACAGATTTCCAGCGATACAGGAATCTAGCGGTATAGCAGTACAGAAGTCAAGCGGTATCGTGGTAGAGGAATACTGGAGTACAGCGGGTCAGCCGCGCTGTTTTGGGCGGGCGCGCTTTGCGCGGCGGGTTTTCTGGTAGTCGGTTTCCCGTTTGGCGAGTTCGTCCTTAGGGACGCTCCAGATGCGCCTCATCGTGCCCTCAAACCGCTTGGCGGCTTCCGGGCCTTCCTGATGTCGCGTCCGGTCGGCGTCGGTGGCCATCAACGTCAGGCTATGGCTGACCGTCCGCCGACTGCTTTTGCTCTTGCACCGGTTGCGCGACCCTTGGTCTGATTACCCGAAGCGTCAGGTAACGCGCTCTCAATCTCAGTGATGATTCGTTGCGCTGCTTCACGCGGGTCCGGAGCCTTTAGAATCGGTCGGCCGACGACAAGATAGTCCGCGCCGAGTCGAAGGGCTTGGGTCGGCGTGGTGAACCGCTTGTGCTCATCAGTCGAGGCGCCAATTGGCCGAATGCCAGGACTGACAATGATCACGCCTGAGGTCTTCGGGTACGCGCCCCTGAACAAGGCAATCGCATCACCCGATGCGATCAAGCCGTCGCAGCCGTTGTCGATGGCGGTGTTGGCCCGCGCCAAGAGAAATGTTTCGAAGTCCTTTTCTCCGTAGATCTGTTGGAGATCCGCACTCCCGTCTAAGCTCGAAAGATACGGAACCATGAGAAGCTTAGGCGTTGAACTGTCGCCACGAGCCAAGCGCGCCGCTCTGATGGCTCCGACCGGCATGAACTCGTTCAGCGTGAGGAATTTTACGTGTGGACTGTTCTTGTAGTCGCCAACCACGGTTGCGATGGTTGTGTCGATGTCGCCGGGGAATTTCAGATCGAAGAAAATCCGCCCATGTGGCTTCAAGCGATCTACGAGTGTCCCTAGTTTTCCGGACATGGCACCAGCCATGTAGAGTCTGAGGCCGATCTTGAAGAATGACACGTTGTCCAGTTTTTCCACGACGGAGATCGCTTCGTCGATAGTCGGCACATCGAGAGCGACGATCAAGCGGTCGCGAGCTTTTACATGTTCCACAAGCTAGACTCCCGTTGGGGAAAGTTTCCAGTGTAGCCCGGTACGCGACGAAATATCATGCTCGGCCGTTCTAGTTCTTCTTTTTCTGGTTCTGCTGTATGAGTTTTTCGATCTGTGGCTTCAATGCGTCGATTCTGGTTTTGCGGTCTCGAATTTCCTGCTCGTAACTTCCGAACCAGATGTTGAGCGCATGGGTGATCACTTCCCCGCGGCTCTCCCCGAAATAAGGGACAAGGTCGTCAACCTGGGCCCATACCTCCGGCGAGAGACTGACGCTGTTTTGAATCTTGGGCATTCGAGCAAGGAAGAACAGAGTGGAATCCGGTGTGGATTCAATGTGGGTATAATGTAGGCGTCCGCCAGAGCGAAATCAAGGGGAAAAAAGAAGGCGGCCTTGCAGATGAAACCTCGGTCCGCCTAGAATCGCGAAGTTAGGTGCGGGCGGTGGGATTTGCACCCACAATCCCCGACCCAGGGCGCCGGTTTTAAAGACCGGGTGCGTAAGCTGTTCCGTACTCACGCGAGAGATGCCCCGAGACATGCGCCGCGACCAGTGCGACGGCGGCAGCCGTCAGTCCGGGAATCCGCAGCGCCTGCCCGAGGGTTTCAGGCCGCACCGAGGAGAGACGCTCCACGCACTCGCGTGATAGGCCCGGAATCCCTTCGAACCGGAATCCTTCCGGAATGACGCGCGACTCCTGCCGCTGGAGCCGTTCGATCGACTCCGCCTGGCGCCGCAGATACCCTTCGTAGCGATAGAACGTCTCGAGACTGGTGAAATCGACGAGGGGATCAGCGATATCGAGCGTGAGCTGCCCCTGGCGGGTGAGCTCACGGACGTCGACCTGGGGCTGGCGGAGGGCCCGCTCGGCCGGCATGCGCTCGCCGGCGACCGTGACGGTCGCGCGTCGCACCGTCTCGTGATTGCGGTCAAGGCGATGCGTGCGGCCCTCGAAACTCGTCCATCGGGCCTCGTCCACCAGGCCGACTTCGCGCCCTCGTGGCGTCAATCTCAGGTCCGCGTTGTCGATGCGCAGGAGCAGGCGGTGCTCGGCGCGCGACGTGAACATGCGGTAGGGCTCCAGGCAGCCTCGCGTGGTGAGATCGTCCACGAGGACGCCGATGTACGCCTCCTCGCGGCCAAGCCGTACGGGGGTCAGACCCCGGACAGCGCGGGAGGCATTGATCCCAGCGACCAGCCCCTGCGCGCCGGCTTCCTCGTAACCGGACGTACCGTTGATCTGCCCGGCGAGAAAGAGCCCCGGCACGCGGCGCGTCTGCAGGGCGCTATCGAGCTCCGTCGGCTGGATGAAATCGTATTCGACGGCGTACCCGGGTCGGAGGATCTCTGCATCCTCCAGCCCTGGCAGCGCGTGGACGATCTTCGCCTGGACCGCCGCCGGCAGGCTCATCGAATAGCCGTTCACATAGATCTCGTCTGCATCGACTCCCTCGGGCTCCAGGAAAATCTGGTGACGCTCCCGGTGCGGGAACCGCATCACTTTGTCCTCGAGCGAAGGGCAGTAGCGTGGCCCTATTCCCGAGATCTGGCCGTTGAAGAGAGGCGACTCCGCGATGTGCTCGCGCACGAGCGCGTGTACGCGCTCCGTCGTGTGCACCAGGTGACAGGAGATTTGCGGACGATGGATCGCACCGCTGAGGAACGAGAACGGCACGGGCGGATCGTCGCCACGCTCTTCGGCGAAGCGGCTGAAGTCGATGCTGCGCCTGTGCAGACGCGGGGGAGTACCGGTCTTCAGCCGGCCCCACGAGAAGCCGAACGACTTCAGCGACTCCGCGAGATCGCGCGATGGCGGTTCGCCGGCGCGTCCCGCCGGACGTTGATCGCGGCCGACGTGCACCAGGCCGTTCAGGAACGTGCCGGTCGTCACGACGAGCGCGTCGCAGCCGTAGGTGTCGCCGTCTTCCATCGCGATGCCGGTGATGCGTCCGCGGTCGACGAGAATGCGGCCGGCCTTGCCGATGATCCAGGAAACGTTTGGCTCGCGCTCGAGCGCGGCGCGGACCCACGCGCTGTAGACGCGCTTATCAGCCTGCGCGCGCGGCGACCACACGGCGGGACCACGGCTCCGATTGAGCAGCTTGAACTGGATGGCCGTCGCGTCGATGGCGACGCCCATCAGTCCGCCCAGCGCGTCGATTTCCCGAACCAGATGCCCTTTCGCGGTGCCGCCGATCGCGGGGTTGCACGGCATGTGCGCGATCGTCTCCATCGACAACGTGCAGATCGCGACGTCGCGTCCCATGCGCGCCGCCGCCCACGCCGCCTCCACTCCGGCGTGCCCGGCACCGATGACGATAATTTCGTGGCGTTTCATTGCCTATGTAAGGATGGAATTACTTCCCTATACAGAAGCGCTCGAAGATGACCCGCAGCACTTCCTCCTGCGGCCGCGCTCCGGTGATCTCGTCGAACCGCCCACGCGCCTCATGAAGATCCGCGAGGACGCATTCCTCGGACACGCCCGACACGACCGCGGCCGCCGCCCGCGCCAAGCAGACCCGCGCCTTCTCGAGCAGGGCGGCGTGCCGCATGTTTGCAATCGCCGCACGGTCGCGCCCCACACCGACGCCGGCGCCTTCGACCAGCGCCCCGCGCAGCTCGTCGATCCCGTCGTCTGTCAGCGACGACACTTCGAGCGCGCCGGCGGCGGCGGCGTCCCACGCGGCAGGGAGGTCGCACTTGCCGGCCACGACCAGCCGGCGCCGCGACGCGGTGTCGTCGAGCAGGGCACGATCCTCGCCGGTCAGCGCCTGGGATCGATCGAGCATGACGAGGAGCAGGTCCGAGACGTCGCCTGCCTGCCGCGCGCGCGCGATGCCTTCTTCCTCGATCGCGTCGCCGGCGCGCGCGCGCAGGCCGGCGGTATCGACGAGCGTGAGCGGCACGCCGCCAATGTCCACCCGCTCGGTCAGGAGATCGCGGGTCGTGCCGGGCACATCCGTGACGATCGCCCGCGCCGCCCCGGCCAGCCGGTTGAACAGGCTGGACTTGCCGACGTTGGGCCGTCCGACGATCGCGACCGTCAGCCCTTCGCGAATCATCTTTCCGCGCGCCGCATCCGCCAGTAGCGTCTCGATGGCCCCGCGCGTGTAGTCCAGCGCCTGCGCGACGGCGGCGGGCGTGATGAAGTGATACCCCTCCTCCGGAAAGTCCAGGGAGGCTTCGAGCGGCGCAATCAGATCCAGGAGCCGCGCGTCGACGTCGCGCAGCCGCGCCGTCAGCGTGCCCTCGAGCTGATCGAATGCCACGCGCGCCTGCAGCGGCGTCACCGCGTCGATCAGCTCCCCGATGGCCTCCGCCTGCACCAGGTCGATGCGTCCGCTGAGGTAGGCGCGAAACGTGAACTCTCCCGGATTGGCGAGTCTGGCGCCCGCGCCGACCGCCGCGCGGACGATGGCGTCCAGCACGACGGGGCTTCCGTGCGCCGACAGCTCGACGAGATCATCGCCGGTGTATGAGTGGGGAGCGGGGAAGTAGGTGACGACAGCCTGATCGATCGACGCGCCCTCGGCCGACGCGACCGTCGCCAGCGTCGCGTGCCTTGGCTCGAGCCGGTCGCGCCCCGTCAGCGCGCGCGCGATCGCC
>WNFI01675757.1_pt2 | contig 13547 bp, 17 predicted proteins | sample 5400471 | NCBI WGS metagenome assembly WNFI01 (sample SAMN13153348, study PRJNA577476) | soil metagenome | isolation source: 100 cm saprolite on Douglas fir-dominated hillslope | place: USA:California | collected 2013-09-17 | reverse complement strand
GGAAGGTGATGGGCCGCGGACAAGGCCTCGCGTGGCTCGCGCTCGAGCCATTGACCGGCCGTACCCATCAATTGCGCGTCCACTGCGCCGAAATGGGATGGCCGATTGTCGGCGACAATATCTATGGCAGCGCGCCGCGGACGGGCGGGCCGGCGTTGCACCTTCATTCACGCGACGTGACAGTGCCGATTTCCAAGAACAAGCCGCCGGTCAAAGTGACTGCGCCAATCCCTGAATCGATGCACGAAAAGCTCACCTCGTGCGGCTGGAGTGGTGAGGCTCAGTAAAGCATCGCCTTGATTTTTTCAGGCGCTTCGCGATCGTAAATTTCGCCGCCCATCTTTCCCTGGCTGAGTTCGGCAATGATGGTGCCGGTCGACGGCAAGCGCTTGCGATCAACCTTGGCCGCTTCGTCCCAGAGCTTCGAGCGCACGATCGCCTTCGAGCAATGGAAGAAGATGCTCTCGATATGCACCACAAGTACGCAGCGTGGCAGCTTTCCATTGACCGCGAAGCTCTGCATCAATTCCGGATCGACTGAAATCGAGGCGCGGCCATTGACGCGCAGGGTTTCGCCGACGCCGGGAATAAGGAACAGAAGCGCTATGCGCGGATCGCGCACAATGTTGCGGAAGCCATCAATGCGGTTGTTGCCGGGACGATCGGGGATCGCGAGCGTCTTGTCGTCGAGAATATGCACGAAGCCGGGCGCGTCGCCTTTGGGCGAACAGTCGAGGCCTTCGGGTCCGGAAGTCGCCACCGTAACGAACGGGGCCGCCTCGATCAGCTTTCGGTAGCCGTCATTGATGTGATCGATCTCCTTGATGACCGAGGCCCCCATCTTTTCGCCGTAGAGTGACTGCAGCTGTTCGATGGTCGTGATCAGATGTTCGCGGTAGCCCATCGTTTCTTCCCCCTATGCGGCCAAAAGATGCCGGCCGTCATGCGCCGTCATTGTGAGATCAAGAATAGTACCGGGCCGAACCGACGGCGGCAGCCGCACCGGCATGAATTGCTCTGTACGTCCAACCGAACGCGCTTCGGCGAGGACGCAGCGGCGACCGCCGATTTCGCGATCGAGAGAGCGGCGGAATGCCGTCTCGCCCTTTTCACGCAAGCGGTGGGCGCGATGTTTGATAATGTCGCGATCAAGCTGCGGCATGCGCGCTGCCGGCGTGCCAGGGCGGGACGAGAACGGGAAGACATGAAGCTGGCTCAACCCACATTCATCGACCAGATCGAGCGAACGGGCAAACATGTCTTCGCTCTCCGTGGGAAAGCCGGCGATGATGTCGGCGCCGAAGGCAACATCGGGACGCAGCCGCCGGACCTGTTCACAGAAGGTGATCGCATCATTGCGCGAGTGCCGCCGCTTCATGCGCTTGAGGATAATGTCGTCGCCGGCCTGCAGCGACAAATGCAGATGCGGCATCAGACGGGGCTCAGCAGCGAGTGCATCGAGCAAGTCAGCATCGGCTTCCACCGAGTCGATAGAGGAGAGCCTCAAGCGCACAAGATCCGGCACGTCTTTGAGAATTCGCTTGACCAGCGCGCCGAGACGCGGTGTCCCGGGCAAGTTCGTACCGTAGCTTGTGATGTCGACGCCAGTGAGGACGATCTCACGGTAACCATTTTCAACCACACGCCGGGCCTGCGCTACGACCTCATCCATTGGCAATGAACGCGAATTGCCGCGGCCAAAGGGAATAATGCAGAAAGTACAGCGGTGGTCGCAGCCGTTTTGTACCTGCAGGAAGGCCCGCGTGCGACCCTCAATGCGGTCGATGACGTGCGGCCGCATCACCTTTACTGCCATAATGTCGGAAACGGCGATTTTATCGCGTTTGGCCCATGCGTCGGGGCCGAATTTTTCCTCATTGCCGATGACGCGATCGACCTCGGGCATCGCGGCAAAGGTCTTTGCTTCTGTCTGCGCCGCGCAACCAGTAACAATAATCCGTGTGCCACCTCGCTCACGCCTGATGCGACGGATGGTCTGCCTTGCCTGACGAACCGCCTCCGCCGTCACCGCGCACGTATTCACAATGACAGTCTCATTGAGGCCGGCCGCAACCGCCTCGCGCCGGATCACCTCCGACTCGTAAGCATTCAGACGGCAGCCGAACGTGACAACCTTGACACTCATGGCGCGCCCGCTTTGGCAAACAGTGCGGGGTCGAAACGACCCTTGAACTCGAATTCCACCGGGCCTGTCATAAGCACGTGATCGTCCTTTTCACGCCATTCGATGGTGAGCTCCCCGCCCGGCAGAGTCACTTTCACCTTGCGATTGGTGCGCCGGAGTCGAGCGGCGGCAACAGCAGCCGCGCAGGCGGCCGAACCACATGCTTTGGTCAACCCAGCGCCGCGTTCCCACGTGCGAATATCGATGTGATCGCGCGCGGTAATATGCGCGAGCGTGATGTTCGCGCGTTCCGGAAATATCGGATGATTTTCCAGCAGCGGGCCCAACCGCGCGAGATCATGCGCATTGACATCGTCGACCCAGAAGATCGCGTGAGGATTCCCCATGCTCACAACTGAAGGCGAATGCAGCACCGGCTTGTCGATTGGCCCGATCTGCAATTCGATGGCGCGTGTATCGCGGAATTCTTCCGCCAGCGGAATCTCGCTCCACTTGAAGCGCGGCGACCCCATGTCCACCGTGAACAGTCCATCGGCACCTTTCCAGCAGCTGAGCAGACCGGCAGTGGTCTCGAAACTGAGTGCGTCTTTTCCGGTTTCCTTCGCCACTAGATCGGCCACACAGCGCATGCCGTTGCCGCAAGCTCCGGCTTCAGAGCCGTCGTTATTATAGATGCGAATGAATGCGTCCGTTCCCGGCGAGCGCGGCGGATAAAGCGCCATGAGCTGGTCGTAAGGCACGCCATCCGACCGCGCTGCCGCGCGCGCTTCTTCCGCCACGATCTTGCCTCCGCTCGAACGTAGATCGACTACGACAATCTCATTGCCGACGCCATTCATCTTCACGAAGGACTGATTGGCGAGAGCGCCCATATTTTGCTTTGCCCGGGTTCCGCCCGGTTTATATGGCGAATAAAGACGGATTGACCAGAGGGCATGCTAGAATGCGCAGCAATGCTGGCGAATCGCCGGACCGCCGCACACGACGGAGAACCGTGATGTCGCCCTTACATCTCGCCGCGGCCGTTATCGCATTAGCATTCGCTATGGCGATGAACACGGCTGCTGCGCAAGCTCCTGCGCCTAAACCAAGCGTCAACGAGACGATGCCGCCGCTACCGTCGATCGCTGGCCCGGCTTCACCCTCACCCCTGCAGCCGGGCGATGCCTTTGGCGAGCAGGTGAGCCTGCCGGAGCGGACAATCGTTTACATTACCGGTCACAGCAATTGGGACACTGCTTTTGATACTTTGGTCGACGCATTCAAATCGTTGCACGAATATCTCGATAAGCAGGACGTCAAACCAACGGGTTCGGCGCTCACAATCTATACCCAGACCGACGATACCGGTTTTTCGTTCAAGGCCGCATTGCCGATCGCGCAGGCGCCGAAAGATCCCCCGAAGGGCGATATTGGCGTCGGTCCGGCGCCATCCGGCCGGGCACTCAAATTCGTCCATCGCGGCTCATACGACGCCATGGATTCGACTTACGAAGCGATCACCAATTATCTTGACGACAAACAGCTCGAAGCCAAAGACCTTTTCATCGAGGAATATGCCACCGACCCGGTGAAAACGGCTGCCGACAAATTGGTGGTCAACGTGTTCGTACCGGTGAAATGATGGCGTTAACGCGTGTTCTATTCGCTGCGTTCGGAATCGCAATCGCAATGGCGCCCGCGCGCGCTGCGGACAAGCTTATTACGGTGACCGGTGAGGCTACTATTGCCGTCGCGCCGGACGCCGCTGTCATTCGCATCGGCGTCAGCAGCCAGGACAAGACTGCGCGCGAGGCGAGCGAGGCAAACGCAAAACAAATGACGACCGTGCTTGCCGCCATCAAGGGCAACGGCATCGCCGAGCGCGACATCCAGACTTCGCGGTTGTCATTGCAGCCGCAGTACGACCCAAACAAAGCCGGTACCGCCCATCTAACCGGCTTCCAGGCCAATAATCAGGTCACGGTGAGGATCCGCGATATCGACAAGCTGCCAGCGCTTCTCGATCGCGCCATCGCAGCCGGAGCGAATGAAATGTCCGGGATCGAATTCGTGGTGTCTGAACAATCGAAGCTGCTCGACCAGGCACGCAACGACGCCGTAGCCGACGCCCACCGTAAAGCCGAGCTCTACGCGAGAGCAGCCGGCAGCAAGCTTGGTCATGTCGTCGCGATCACAGAAGAAGGTTCGGTTGCGCCGCCGCGGCCAATGCAGGCCCTGCGCGCGAGCGCGGCTCCGATTGCCCCTGGCGAGCAGACTTTAAGGGCGATGGTCACCGTTAGCTATGAATTGACGCCTTGATCGACGATCCGATCGGACGCTACTTCGAGCATACATAACCGCAGGTAGCTTTATCCGTGGTGGTTGCTGTTTGTTTCGTACCAATTGCCGAACCACGAACCGTGCCACCATGACGGCGGCTGGGCGCCACATTTTTTCGCGGAAGAATAGGTCGGAGGCTGCATGAGGCCGTCCTGGATACGCGAGCAGAAGCCCTGCGACAATTCCGCCGCGCGCCCCACAAACCTTAGTCCCTTGGACGACTGGAAGGCCTTGCGCAACATAACTGTCTCCCCCTGATCATAGACGATTTAATGGACACATACTCGCATAGGTTGTATTCTTATGCCATCTATATTTATAGACCGGGCGGTCCGCGAAGGCGGCTGGCCGTAAACCCGTTCGCTTGACCGTTGGGCGAGCGCGCAGTAAGTACCGGCCGCTCTCGATAGAGACGTGGAATTCCAACTTCGCCGCCCGGTCCAATACGAGACCGGAGGCCATCGCCCGACAGCGCAATGCGCCCTCGGGCGCAAAGGTGTTTGCAGACTGATGTTCGACAGCCTCTCGGAAAAACTTGGCGGCATTCTCGACCGCCTCACACGTCGCGGCGCTCTCAGTGAGGCCGATGTCGACGCTGCGCTTCGCGAGGTTCGCCGCGCGCTGCTCGAAGCCGACGTCGCGCTCGACGTCGCGCGCGCCTTCACCGACGGCGTGAAGAAACAGGCCGTTGGCGTCGAGGTCGTGAAATCGGTGACGCCTGGCCAGATGGTCGTGAAGATTGTGCACCACCAGCTCGTGGCGACACTCGGGGCCGACAACCAGCCGATTGATCTTAACGCCGCGCCGCCGGTCGCCATTATGATGGTTGGCCTGCAAGGCGCCGGCAAAACCACCACCACCGCCAAGATCGCGAAGCGCTTGACCGATCGGCAGCGCCGCAAAGTCCTGATGGCTTCGCTCGACGTGCGCCGTCCGGCGGCGATGGAACAGCTTGCCGTGCTTGGGCGTGACACGCAAATCGACACGCTGCCAGTTGTCCAAGGACAAACGCCACCACAGATCGCACGCCGCGCCATCGAAGCCGGCAAGCTTGGCGGTTACGACGTCGTCATGCTCGACACCGCCGGCCGCACCACGCTCGACGAAGCGATGATGAACGAAGCCGCCGAGATAAAACGCGTGGTCAATCCGCACGAGGTGCTGCTGGTCGCCGACTCGCTGACTGGCCAGGATGCGGTCAATCTCGCGCGTTCGTTCGACGAACGCGTGGGTCTTTCCGGCATCGTTCTCACCCGTGTGGATGGCGACGGCCGCGGTGGCGCCGCGCTTTCCATGCGCGCGGTCACCGGTAAGCCGATCAAGCTGATCGGCACCGGCGAAAAGCTCGATGCGCTCGAGGAGTTCGACGCCGCCCGTATCGCCGGCCGCATCCTCGGCATGGGCGACATCGTCGCACTGGTGGAAAAGGCTGCCGCCAATATCGACGCCGAGAAGGCGATGCGCACCGCCGAGAAAATGCGCAAGGGTGCATTCGACCTAGGCGACTTGCGCGAGCAGCTCACGCAGATGCAGGCCATGGGTGGCCTTGGCAGCCTGATGGGGATGCTGCCCGGCGTCGGCAAGATGAAGAACCAGCTCGCCGCCGCCAACCTCGACGAAAATGTCATCAAGCGGCAGATCGCCATCATCGATTCGATGACGGCTCAGGAACGGCGCAGCCCCGACATCCTCAAGGCGAGCCGCAAGAAGCGCATCGCTTCAGGCGCGGGCACGACACCCGAGCACATCAACAAACTTTTGAAAATGCATCGTGGCATGGCGGACATGATGAAGATGATGGGAAGCGCCAAGCGCGGCCCCCTCGCGGGCCTGGCGCAGGCCATGGGTTTCGGTGGCGGCATGCCCTCGCCGGAGCAAATGGCAGAAATGGCGAAGCAGATGCCCGGCGGGCAATTGCCGACGGGCATGCCCGGCCTTTCGCCGACCATGCCGAGGTTGCCGCCAAACATGCCCGGCCTGCCAGGCCTCGGCGGAAAATTTCCTGGATTGCCGGGCGGTTTGCCGCCCGGACTCGGAAAGAAGAAGTGAACAACGATCAATAGAATGAGAAAGGACTAAAAGAATGTCTCTCGTTATCCGTCTTGCCCGCGCGGGCACCAAGAAGCGGCCGGTCTATCATATCGTCGTTGCCGACAGTCGTGCGCCGCGCGACGGCCGCTTCATCGAACGGCTCGGCTATTTCAACCCATTGCTGCCCAAGGAAAAGGCCGAACGGCTCAAGCTCGATCTCGAAAAGGTGCAGGCCTGGATGAAGAAGGGTGCGCAGCCCTCGGATCGCGTCATGCGCTTCCTTGACGCCGCCGGAATCATGAAGCGGCCGAAGCGCAACAATCCTGAGAAGGCGATCCCGCGCAAAGAGCGCAAGGCCAAGGATGAAGATGCTACCAAGGCCAAGGAAGCCGGCGACGCGGCCGCCAAGGTCGCTGCGACTGCCAAGGCCAACGAAAAGGCTGCCGCGGACAAGGCCGCGGCAAAACCGGCCGAAGCGCCGGCGGCGAGCTAAGGCTCGCTGCGCCGCGCCGTGGCCGATCGCATTTGCGTTGCCCGTATCGGTGCCGCGCACGGCCTCCGCGGCGAGGTAAAGCTGTGGTCGTTCACAGAAGAACCGGCGGCGATCGCAAACTATGGCCCGCTGGAAACGCAAGATGGCAAGCAGCGCTTCGAGATTGAAGCGCTGCGCCCGGCGAAAGATCACTTCGTCGCACGTATCGCCGGCGTCTCCGACCGTGACGCGGCGGAAAAGCTTCGCAACCTGGAACTCTACATTTCGCGCGCGCGATTGCCGACGATCGAAGAGGTTGACACTTTTTATTATGCTGACTTGATCGGGCTCAATGTCGTGACACCGGACGGAATGCAAGTTGGCATTGTGTATGCGCTGCATAATTTCGGCGCCGGCGATATCATCGAGATCGCACCGGTCGGCAGCGGTGATCACTTGATGTTGCCGTTCAATGAGCAGACGGTTCCCAAAATCGACCTTGCGGCAAAGCAGATCGTAGTTGTACGCCCGACGGAGACCGAGTAGCCATGTGGCGTACCAATCTAAATCCGCTCATTCCTGCGCAAGCGGGAATCCAGAGCGACAATGCATTCGCTCGGTACTTTGACTCCTGGGTCGCCGCTTTCGCGGGGACGAACGGAGGCTGACGATGTGGCGCGCCAGCGTACTGACAATATTTCCGGACATGTTTCCGGGCCCGCTAGCGCAGAGCCTCGCCGGCAAGGCGCTTGCCTCGAGTATCTGGTCGCTCGATACGACCGACATCCGTGCGCAGGCAACCGACAAACACCGTACAGTCGACGACACACCAGCGGGCGGCGGGCCCGGAATGGTTATGAAGCCAGACGTGCTCGCGCGCGCGCTTGACGCAATTCCGCACGACACGCGCCCCCGGCTGCTGATGAGCCCGCGCGGCGCCCCCCTTACGCAAGCACGCGCGGCGCAGTTGGCGCATGGGCTCGGCTTAGTCATTATTTGCGCGCGTTTCGAGGGCGTCCGAGGAAAGCTTCTCCGCCGGGCTGCTCGAGTACCCGCAATATACGCGCCCGCCGGTATTTGAGGGCGAACCGATCCCAGAGGTGCTTACTTCCGGCGACCACAGCAAGGTAAAGGCCTGGCGGCTGGCGCAGGCCGAGCGGCTCACCGCCGAGCGGCGCCCGGACCTTTGGGCGGCCTACAATGCGCAGAAAAAGCCTGAAAAAGGGCCCAAATCCAAAGGGTGACAAGCCGGAAGCTTTGTAATACAAGCTCGCCAACCCATTCAGACCAGATCAAGACCGCGCGCCGGTTGCTGGCGCTGCCGACGGAGAATTCGCGATGGATATCATTCAGCAGCTCGATAAAGAGCAGGTCGAGAGGCTCTCGGCCGGTAAAGAAATTCCCGACTTCCAGCCCGGCGACACCGTGCTCGTCAACGTGAAAGTCGTCGAGGGCGACAAGGCGCGCGTGCAGGCCTATGAAGGCGTCTGCATCGGCCGCTCGGGTCGCGGGATCAACGAGAACTTCACGGTCCGCAAGATTTCTTACGGCGAAGGCGTGGAACGCGTATTCCCGCTCCATTCGCCAATGATCGACTCGATCAAGGTGGTGCGTCGCGGCAAAGTACGCCGCGCCAAGCTCTACTACCTGCGTGGATTGCGCGGCAAAAAGGCGCGCATTTCCGAGGCACAGGGTGCGACCGGGCCGGAAGGCGCAGAGGCCGCGGCAAACGAATAAGGTTATACGGCTATTCGGGGAAGCCGGAAGGGGCCGCACGTCGGCCCCTTCTGCGTCTGTGTCGCCTTCGTTGTCGAAGCCGGATCGATTGGCTATATAACCGGCATGGTTTCCAAAGCTCAGCGGATTGTCCTGGTCGACCACGCGCGGCTGCCGTGGCGGTTCTTCGGCCGACTAACGGCGGTACAAGCGGGACTTTGATTGCGTCCCGGCAACGCCGGACGTTTGCGAGCCGCCGTCCCTTTCACGCTGAACTAGGCAATCGAGTCATGAAACCGCGTACACTCTACGACAAGATCTGGGACGACCATCTGGTGGACGAGCAACCGGATGGAACTTGTCTTATCTACGTCGACCGACACTTGGTGCACGAGGTCACCTCGCCACAGGCCTTCGAAGGCCTGCGCACTGCAGGCCGCAAGGTGCATGCCCCTGACAAGACTCTTGCCGTAGTCGATCACAACGTACCGACCTCCGACCGCAGCAAGCCCAATCCCGACCCCGAAAGCGCCGAGCAGATCGCGGCGCTGGCGAAAAACGCCAAGGATTTCGGCATCGAGTATTTCAACGAGTTCGACAAGCGCCAGGGCATCGTCCACATCATCGGGCCCGAGCAGGGCTTTACGCTCCCCGGAACCACGATCGTGTGCGGTGACAGTCATACCGCAACGCATGGTGCGTTCGGTGCCCTCGCCTATGGTATCGGTACGTCCGAAGTCGAACACGTGCTGGCGACGCAAACGCTGATCCAGAAGAAATCGATGAACATGCGTGCGGTGGTTGACGGCAAATTGCCGCCGGGTGTGACCGCGAAGGACATCATCCTCGCGATTATCGGAGAAATCGGCACTGCCGGCGGGACCGGCTACGCGCTGGAATATGCCGGCGAGGCCATCCGGTCGATCTCGATGGAAGGACGCATGACCATCTGCAACATGTCCGTTGAAGGTGGTGCCAAGGCCGGCTTCGTCGCCCCCGACGACAAGGCTTACACCTATCTCAAAGACAAACCGAAAGCGCCGAAGGGCAAAGCCTGGGAAGAGGCCATGCGCTATTGGGCAACATTGCACTCCGACGATGGCGCGCACTTCGACCGCGAGATCAAACTCGACGCGGCGAAGCTTCCGCCTCTCGTGACATGGGGCACGAGCCCGGAGCAGGTCATCACGGTCACCGGCCGCGTACCTATACTTTCCGAAATTTCCGATGAGAAGAAACGCATCGCCGCCGAACGCTCGCTCGGCTATATGGGGCTGAAAGGCGGCGAGAAGATAACCGACATCAAGCTCGACCGCGTGTTCATCGGCTCTTGCACCAATGCGCGCATCGAAGACTTGCGCGAAGTTGCGCGCGTCGTTGAAGGCAAGACGGTCAATTCGAACGTCAACGCCATGATCGTTCCGGGCTCCGGACTCGTGAAAGAGCAGGCAGAAGCTGAAGGGCTCGACAAAATATTCAAGACCGCCGGTTTCGACTGGCGAGAGCCCGGCTGTTCGATGTGCCTTGCGATGAATCCGGACAAGCTCGCGCCGGGAGAGCGCTGTGCCTCGACCTCAAATCGTAATTTCGAAGGTCGCCAGGGTTACAAAGGTCGAACTCACCTCGTCTCACCGGCAATGGCGGCCGCGGCTGCAATCGCCGGACATTTCGTCGACGTGCGCGAGTGGAAGTAGCGCCGATCCACCGCTGAAAACAAAAAGGCCTGCCGCCGGCAGGCCTTTTATTTTATTCGTCCGGCGGCAGAAAATTTTTTACCAGCAACGCCACGCGCGCGCCCCGCGAGAAACTTCACGAGCCTAGACATCGATGCATCTCCGATGCCGCCCTGAGTCCCAAACACAATAGCGCAAATCTTGCCAAGTATCTCGGGAAGTATAACGCAGGTCGCGTCAAAGTGTTCGCTACTGCCACCAACAGCGCATTTGCGGCGTGATCACCGGGCCACTGACGCGATACTCCGTTACCAGCCACGAACGGCATTGCCGCACGGCATTTGGCCCCGGATACAGGCGGCGAGGATAAATGGTCACGCGCGGACGCTTGCCGTTGGCAGTGTCCTGGGCGGACGGTAAAGCGGATTCGGGTCGCGTCGGTGCTGCCAACGCCGCGCCGAAGGCGAATATCACGCCGGCAAGCGCCAAACAGGCCGTCATCTTTAGCATCTGTAATCCACCACTCACGCTATCCGGGCCAACCGTTGCCCATCCAGGGTTATGTCGTCAACCGCTTGGTTGGTATGGAAACCTCCCCTACAACATTGTCATGACAAGCCATTTCGACGATTGGCAAGGTTTGGTCGCGCCTTCTTTGGCGGACATTGAGACGCTGGCGGCGGAGGCTTATGCGCGGTTGCCCGAGCACTTCCGGAAACTGTGCGAAGGCCTCGTCATCCGGGTAGAAGATTTCCCAGCTGCCGACGTTGTGGATTCAATGCGGCTGGAGAGCGACTTCGACCTGCTTGGGCTGTTCCAAGGTGTTGGTCTGCCATTCCAGTCGGAAACAGCTCCCGAGTTGATGCCGAATATGATCTGGCTCTATCGACGACCAATCCTCGATTACTGGGCCGAACACGAGGATGCGCTCGGCGAGATTGTCACCCACGTGCTGGTGCACGAAATTGGCCACCATTTCGGATTTTCTGACGACGACATCGAAGCGATCGAAGCCAGCGCCGCATAGACCTAGGCTCCGATCTCGAAAACAGATGGTGATTACTCGAAATCGGAATTGGTGAATGCCGCCTGATTACGCCAGCATCGTGCCACAAGGAGACACACCATGATTGTCACGGTTTTTCGGTCCCGCCTGATGCCCGGCGTGCGCGAAGACTATGTCGCGCTGGTCGATCGCATGGTCGAACTGGCTGAAACGATGCCCGGTTACATTTCGCACAAAGGGTTCTTCGCCGAGGACGGCGAACGCGTGACGATCGTCGAGTTCGAGCACGAGGAAGGCATGCGGGCGTGGCGCACGAACCCCGAACATCGCGCAGCTCAGAAAAAGGCTCGCGAAGTTTATTATTCCGAATACAGCGTCCAGATTTGCGACCTCGTACGAGAGTCCAAATTTAAGCGAAATGAGCGCGCTGCGGGCTGAATTCCATGGGGTTGCGAAGCCGGCTTAATTGCATATCTGGGCAGCGCCGCCGCTATTGACCGCACCGCGGGACGCCTTATGAAAAGGCCCTGCAACCGCGGCCGGGAGCCTAGGAACCATGGAAAAATTCACCACACTCGAAGGCGTCGCCGCGCCGTTGCGGATTATCAACGTCGACACCGACATGGTGATCCCCAAGCAATACTTGAAGACCATCAAGCGCACCGGCCTCGGCAAAGGGCTTTTCTCCGAGCAACGCTACAAGGATGACGGCAGCGAGAACCCGGATTTCGTGCTCAACAAGCCGGCCTATCGCAAAGCCAAAATTCTGGTCGCTGGCGACAATTTCGGCTGCGGTTCCTCGCGCGAGCACGCGCCCTGGGCTCTGATGGATTTCGGCATCCGCTGCGTCATCTCCACGTCGTTCGGCGACATTTTCTACAACAACTGCTTCAAGAACGGTGTGTTGCCGATTCGCGTGTCACCGGACGATCTTGAGAAGCTGTTCGACGACGCTGATCGTGGCGCCAACGCGACGCTGACCGTCGATCTCGAGAAGCAGGAAATTCGCGGCCCCGACGGCGGTGTCGTTCATTTCGAAATCGACCCGCACCGCAAGCACTGCCTGCTCAATGGACTCGACGACATCGGCCTGACCAAACAGAAGCAGAGCAAGATCGAGAGCTACGAGCAGAAGGCCGCGACGGCACGGCCGTGGGCGTGAGCACCGGCGGTTTGCGCCGGAAGATCGCTAAAACCAAAAATTTAATCTTCGCCGTCCTCGCCCATTTCACCGATATGATGTTGAGCATATAGCTCGAGACCGAGCTTGGCGACCAGATCGAGTTGGGTCTCGAGGAAATCGATGTGGTGTTCCTCGTCCGACATCAACTTCTCAAACAGGTCGCGCGACACGTAGTCTCGCACGGAGTGGCAATGTGTTGCCGCTTCCTGATAGAGCGTGCGGGCAGAAATTTCTGCCGCTAAATCGCAATCGAGTACCTCTTTGACGTTTTGTCCGATGTGCAACGGGTCGAGCACCTGCATGTTCGGAAATCCGTCGAGGAAGATAATGCGCTCAACCAACTTGTCGGCATGCTCCATTTCCTCAATCGACTCCTTGCGCCACTGCTTTGCCAAATCCTTGTAGCCCCAGTTGTCGAGCAGCCGGTAGTGCAGCCAATACTGATTGACTGCCGTTAACTCATGGCGAAGCGCTTTGTTGAGAAACTCGACGACCTTTGCGTCACCCTTCATAACCTCGCTCCCGTCATAACCGCTCAACCGCCTGCCAACGTCTCATCATGACGTTAGCAAAAAATTGCAGGCTGCGCTGCCGAAACCGGCAGTCCATTGGCTCATCGTGAAGCTATTGGGCTCGCTTACAGCGCGTCCGCGGCGTGCATTGCGCAAGCGCAGCCGACCGGACAGCCGACTTTGGCGCCGTGGAGCGTTTCGTCGATGATCTTGCGAATGGTCCGTGCACAGCGGCCGCACTGGGCGCTACAGCCAAGGCACCCATAGACGTGGCTAGCGGAACGACGTGCCGCTGTATTTGCGGCGCTTCGCACCTCGTGGTCGCTGAGGACGTTGCACGAACAGACAATCATCGGACACCTTGTGGGGGTATTCGCTAACCGGAGTATTGAGCCAAGTCAAAGCAAAATCGCTCTTTAAAAATGTTCTAAACTATTGCCTCTGCAGCATTTTTGCCATTTCGCGCCGGGAAGGAGAAACGCCGGC
>WNFI01464384.1_pt1 | contig 13548 bp, 11 predicted proteins | sample 5400471 | NCBI WGS metagenome assembly WNFI01 (sample SAMN13153348, study PRJNA577476) | soil metagenome | isolation source: 100 cm saprolite on Douglas fir-dominated hillslope | place: USA:California | collected 2013-09-17 | reverse complement strand
ATGTTCGGGATGGTTGCAGCAAACGGCATCCGTATATTGTCAACGGTCGACTTTAGCGCTCGGCCAAATGACCTCTTCATCGTTGCCGTTTCCGTCGCTGCCGGCCTCATCCCGGCGCTTTCCCCGTCGCTTTTCCAGCATCTTCCTGCCTGGATTTCCCCAATCACGCATACTGGCGTAGTGCTCGGTTCTATCGTCGCGTTTTTACTGAACCTCTTCTTCAATGGGACAACAGCCCAGAAAAGGCCGTGAACTGGCAGTCGAACTGACTGGGATGTGAGCGCGTTCCGATTCTAATCGCTGTCCTCTGTGGATGATTGTTAGGCCGGCACAAATCAAAGACCCTTTCGACGGAGGACCACGTCGAAAAAGTGTCGCTATTCTCGCCGAGAAGCGCTTGCTTAATGTAAGGACTAGCTTTTCGCTCAAAGATATCTCGAATAGATTGAAATCGTTGCATTCTTGCACAGTTGATGCACAGTTGAAGGTTACAAGCATTCGGTTAACAGCCGAGAATTTAATTTAATCAAAAGTTGCCGGGGTCGAGCTTAATCGACGGAAATCAGCAAGTTCTCCCTGGAGTCCACGCTCGTTCTGCGCGCCATCTCTCAAACAATCGCGCCGATGGTCGTGATCAACGTTCCTGGAAGATTGAAACCTGGGCAGGGTGCTCGCACTTGTAGCAAAGGAGCACCATTCCTCCAAGTTCGATCAATGTCAAAAATACAATAGGCAGGAATTGAACCCATGTTCGGTTGGGCTTCGAATCGATACTCGCCGATCTAACCCGGGTGCTGCTCTCGTCGCTGATTACCAGGTTTGTGCTCATAGGCCGCATCACTCCTTTGCCGAAAAAGGACGCTCTGCGTTCGTTGCGATGGCAAGAGCCACATGAATGAAAACCTTCCAGGGCATTTTTTTGCTCTCCTGTCCCTCAGCGATTCGCTAGGACATGTAGAGACAGAGCAAGTCGAGTACCACGGAGACGAAACTCTCTCGTTGTGACAAGCTGTTGACTGAATGGATGGTTCTGGGCAGGAAGGAAAGCATTATGACAGCTGCAGCGGCGTCATGGCCGTCAACACGCGTCAGGCTCATCACAGGCACGGGAGTTATTGATTTCACGTATGGCTGGAAGCGCGAAATCGCCAGAAACGCATGAGCGAGGTACACGCAGAGGATACGCGCGCACCTACTTTCAGTACTCATTCATGCTCATGCGGAATGCGATTTCTTCCACTTCAAAAACGGACTTTTGAGTTGCCGCAAATGAGCCAGAGAGTTCGCCGTGCTGCCCCAAATGGTCTATTGAATTTCAATCGACTACTCCTGCACGCGCTCCGAAATGCCGCACATTAGCACGCCCAGTATATAGTCCTTGTCTGCCAGAGAGCATCGGCGGCACGGATGTGCTTCGCCTGCTAGACTAAATGCAAAGTGATCGACAGAGGGTAGTGGTCGGATGCCGACACGGAGCGGTGGACCTGTGGTTGGTCGGGGCGAATGGGGCCCCGCGAAAAAATCCAATCGATGGTCCGTCCGTCTTCAAGGAAAGCATTTGGTGTCGTTGCTACGTGTTGATTTGCAAAGGCATCCTGAAACTGCGCTTGACGGATCTCTGCAGCAACGTTCCCGGCTGAGGCGTCCAAATTGAAATCCCCGGCCAACAGAACAGGTGTACCCGCGCTGTATAGGTTCGTATCCTTCAAGGTTTCCTCAAGCTGCGATTCGCGTAGCAGGTCATCGCCTCTGCTCTCGAGATGCAGGTTATAAGTGATGATTGTTCTCCCCGCGATGCTGGCATCGCTTACCAACGCCAAGCGGCCGCCGAGTCTCTCTTGGAAAGGATCGATTTCGGGAATGAACCAATGTGGGCGCCAGAAATTAGTTTGCTTCTTGAATCGAACAATGCGGGGATTGGATAAAGGCCAGCGAGAAAGTGTGGCCTGACCGTGGAACGCAGGCGATGCGCGGGTGCCTTGGGTTAACTCCTGAAACTCGCGCCCAAACACATAGTTCAACTGCAGCTTTTGCGATATTTCCCGCGCGATGTTTAAGTGTCGTGTCCGCCGGGCATTGAGATCGACTTCTTGCAATAGTATGATATCCGCCTTCGCGCGCGACAGGAACTCCACGACGCCGTGAAGCTTTAGGCCGCGATTAATATTCCAGCTAACCACCGTGACGGAACTGGGGGGACAGAGAACCCAACGCGGGCTTGCGAAGTTACCTGTTTCGGTCTCTTGTATTGAGGTCACAGTCTGCTACACCCTGCGGATCGCGGAGAGAATCATAACCCAACGCTGAAACAGCAAAGTGGTCCCCTCTCTGAACTCGAGCACGCTAATCTCGATCTCAAGCAAACACCGGCCGTCAGTCAGTTTGACGAGGCCTAGGGCTCGAAGGCTGGTGTTTCTCCAACGCTCTGCCAAGTCGCTGCATCCTCACGCGATCGATTCTTGTGGGGCGTTTTTGGCAGCCGCAATGTCCGAAGAGCGTTCGGCAGCAAAAGTGAGCGAGGAATAGAGAGCGATTGGCCAAACCAGATTCGCTCCAATTACGCTGAAAATAAATGCGACGTTCATGATGTTAACTAGTGCGAAGACAACCAGCGCATAAGGAAAAAAACAGCGTCGCAGAATGAACTCGGTATGCCGTGCAAAGTACAGAAGAGGATTTGATCGTCGGCCTTCCGCGTGACTCCGCCAGATGCTCAATAACTGCTCAGGGCCCCCGGCTGCGAGGCGATGTCGCTGCCACCCAACTGCCAAAAAGCTGGCCACGGCGCCAAGGAGAAGCAGGCCGCCCCATAGCAAGCTTGCCTTCGTACCTGAACTTCTCCACTGTCCTATGGTCATTCCAACCAAAAGGAAAAAGTAAAACACATAGTCGCAGACCGTCTCGAGCCAGCATCCGAAATCTGACTCCAGCAATTTCAAGCGAGCGACTTCCCCATCGCAACCGTCCAGGATGCTCGCAAATAAACAGAGAAATGCGCCGAGCAGCGTGTTCCAGTATCCGCCCAGGGCGAAGAATATGGCGGAACAGAAACCAACTCCGAGCGTGAAGATGCTCACCATGTTTGCGCTGATTGGAAGCCTAATGAGTTGTCGGCTGATGGGAATGGAAATACGGCGATTCAACTGGGCGTAGAAGCCATCCGTAGGTTTGACCAGCCAACGGTCCAGCTTCTTTTCTGCTATCTGGCGGTCATGCTCTATGTTCACTGGCTGCCATAGATCCGCGCTCACGTCGACAGAGACGACGGGGCGTTTCGCAATAAGCGATGCGTTCAGTTCCTCGAAGGGGCTGGTTTTTGCGAAACCACGATCTCCAAAATCGTACTGCATTTCAATTGGTAGCGCGAAGATTCCGGCAAAATCCTGACCGCTCGTCAACGCCAGCGCCGAGCATTCGTCATCCCATTCGCTGGCTTGCCGGATCACGGCTGGATTGTAGTTCACGTTTCCGTCGATCAAGACCAAGATGCGGCTTCCTGCCTGCCTGGCTGCGAAGTGCAATCGTTGTGGAAGACGAGTGTCAGCGATTTCGTCGATCCATTCTACTGAACTGGGAAGGCGCCCGGTGGCAATGAGTACTTGTTGAACGCTTTCTCTTGTCGTGGGGTCAGCCACGACGATGATGCGCGCGGGATGCAGCTTTTGCGAGGCCAATATCGTCCGCAGCACAATGGGCAAAGTGCCCACCCGAGCCAAAGGGGAGTCCGCGCCAGTCAGGAAAATGGCGAACGTGGGCCCACTGGATGAGGAGGGAGCATGGGCAACATCCGTTGGCATAGCTGTATGTTTCGTCATGGTGCTCCCGTTCGCGCTGCCGCCGAAATCGATGTTTTTTCTTGCCCGCGTCAGGGAAACGAGACAGATGCCACCAATGACGGTCCAGAAGAACGCCCGTAACCGTCTTGTGAACGCCAACGCAATTGCGGTGGAGCTGCTCAGGCCGAAAATCTCGCCGATGAGTATGTTTCCACCCTCATACGTTCCAATATTACCCGGGTTGAAATTGCCGATTGCGTTCACGAGCTTGGTCAATGCTTCCGTGATCAGCGCCCCGGAGAAGCCAATGTGCGCACCCAGCAGCCAAAGAACGATACTCACCTCGAGTATCGCCAAGCATTGACCCGCCAAATTCAGTGAAAAACCGCCCCAAAACAGCTTGGGAGTCTTGTGGTGAAAATCGAAGAGCGCACTCTCCACGTCCTGAATCAGCTCAAACCGCTTCTCGATCCAGTCTTTCAGGAATGGAATGCGCCCGATGGGACGCGCACTTTTTGATAGTAATGGCCAGCGATTTCTTACCGTCATCAGCGTCAAGATCAGGAATGCTGACGATCCGAGAACGAACAATGCCGCATAGATGCGCAACGCGTGGGAAACCGAGAGCATCGGCATGGCGGCCAGAATGCCGACGATTGTCACGACAATTCCGGTAACTAGGTAGAGTCCACGATCAAGGGTTACCGATGCGAGGCTATTGGCCGTTTGAATCTCACAGCTCAAGTGCGAGACCCGGATGGAATCTCCGAAGGTTTGCCCAAGTATTCCAAGTTGCCCGGCAGCTTCTGCGCCAAGGCGCAGTCCCACTAAGCGGGGGAACGAAATTCTGTGCTGATCAGTGCCTAGCGTCATTTGCCAAGCCCGGGTCTTTACAAGATGTGAAACCCCTGACAGGGCTATTACTATCGTGAAACCCCAACCTAGCTTGATGAGGTGCTGCCAGAGATGAGCGGGCCCAGCGCGCCAGACTAGGTAGGCCAACAATCCGGCACTCACCCCAATCGCGAGGATCCGAAGCGCCGGACGCGCGCTCAATGGGACTTTAAACATGAACGAGCCTTTGCAAGATTGGGCTCTCAGAAAAGTACCGTTCGAAGATGGATTCGGTGTAGGCGAAGGCTTCGGGCGTGTCGACGTCTTGCCAGTGCCCATTACCGACGTCAAAGCCTTTTAGTTTTCGCTCACGACCAAGTTGGCGCATGCCATCCGACAGCGAGCAATTACCGTCTTTTTTTGCGGATTCGAGTCTCTCAAACAAAGCCGGGCTGCACAGAAACATCCCAGTATCCAGCGCGTCGTACTGGAGAAGGTCTTTGCGGATGTCAACGATATGATTCCCTTCGAGCTTGACCTTGGTTGCGTCGTCTACGTCGAAGATGCGATCGATGTTGTAATCCACGCCGAGAATGACCTCATCCTCGTCGAGTGGTTGCCGCAGCAGCGCTCTGGCTGTTTTCGGCTCGAAAATGTGATCTGCCATGAGCAATAGGAAAGGGTTCCGAAGGAGTTGCTTTGCAGTCAGGGCGGAAACGCCGTTCGCTTTGTGATAGTCACGGTTTTCTACGAAAGTGACGGAAACGTTTTCGAGCGCATGATCAGCAAACCAGCGGCGAATTGCATCAGCGCGATAGCCCACAACAATTACAAACCTCTCGATTCCCGCGGCTTTCGACGACAGAAGGATATGTTCCAGGAGGGGCGCGCCCAAAAGTGGAACGAGCGGTTTAGGAGCGCTGCCCGACAAGGCGGCGATGCGGCTCCCGTTGCCCGCAGCGAGAATCAGGCATTCATTTACTTTTGCCATTGGCTACCTCGTGAACTGGTGTGCCTCTAGTCATGGTTTGTAAGTGTCCTTTGCAGAAAGCAGAGTGACCTGGGATGCGGGCTGAGGTTTGGGTGCGTAGTCGAAATACTCGATGTTCACGTCAGTCGTGCCAAAGAAACGAGCGTCGGTGACGCTTTGCGTGGAAAGCGGAAACCACAGCGGCCCGCTTTTCTGATACACCTGCACGAAATGCGTGCTTTTGGTCCAAAACGAAGGATTCTTTGCCGGACTACCCTCCGCTCGTACCAGGGCATAATCTTCGGCGTCCACCCAAATGTGGCCCTGGAACAAGTATTTTTCCTTGCGTTTTGGTCTGACCTCCAAAACGTATGCGAGGCGGCCAGTTACTAATTCTGCGCGGACAGCTTCAAAAGCGTAGTTTGTGAAGTTGAGCCGGGACATCATCCGGTGCTCGGGGCGAGAAGTTTCGCTCTCGGATTCGAGCATTTTCCGCAACACGTGGGTGTTTGCCGCTTTCCATCCGTCTTCCGAGACGACTGCGAAGTGTTTCGTGCCGTCCTGATCGCCGTCCACCCGCACAAGGATTTCGGCGCGCTTTTTCATGCCGCGGTTTTCGAGAACATACCGCCGCATTCCTGCGTATCCCTCAATGGAGGATTGTCGTTGGAGATCCAGAGCGGCCATTCGGCTGACGATTTCTTCAGCCGTTGGAAGCTTCCCGGAATCGTCGGCCGCGAAAAGAGAACAAGGTTGAAGCAAGAGTAGAGCAATCAGCAAGAAATAGTCTTTCATCTCTAGAACTCCAAAACGAATTTGCCGCGGTACTCTCGCCATGACGGATTGAAGAATCCTCCATACCTCGCGCTGGCAAGATTGTTCTGCACGTCCCGTGGATTGAAGTGGTTGAACAGGTTGAAGGCTCCCACCCCAACTCGGGCAGGAATATGTTTTCCGTGAAAGGACAGTAAGACCCGCCGTGAAACCTGGACATCAAACGATGAGAAGGTCGGGAAACGATCGACGTTGCGGGGCCCGACATACGCCCGATACTCGTTTTGAACCGAATACGGGAAGCCCGTGTGCAGGTCGTAGACCGGCACGACCGTCAGTTTCCACGGGGCCGCGATCGTGCCCCAGAACAAGAAACGGTTTGGCGCATCGAACGACAAGCGTCCGCGGGCGTCCGGCTCGATGACCGGTTGCGCAAGGTTCCCAAAGAATTGATTCAAATCGTTGAGGTCGCCAAAGGCGCGGGAGCGGACATAAGATGCATTCAGTAAGCTTTGACCCACTTTAATCCGTGCAGCCACTTGGAACTCTCGATAGCAATCGGAGCCTCGATTGGAGAGTGCGAGTATTCCGGTTGTCCCGTTGGAAATCGGCGAAATAATAAGGTCGTCGCTGGTATTGCGCTGCTCGTACGCGACTCGCAGAGCAAGACCGGCCAAAACCTGTCGGTCGAGTTCCAAATTCCAAGACGTGCTTCGCGGGTTTCGCAAACCGCCATCTATCTGATTCTGATAAGACACGGAGTCGAATGGCTGGCCATGCTGGCCCAGGACGCTTACTGTCCGATCGGGAACTTCGGGAAAGACGGCGGCCATGAGTGGAACGCGGTCGTAGAATCGCCCGATCCCGCCCTTCAATAGCGTTTTTCCATCACTTGTAAGCGACAGGAGAAAGCCGACGCGGGGAGCCGCATGGGTGGAACTTGTGATGGTATCGTTGTCGAATCGGACGCCGATGTTGACAGTTAGACGCGGAACAATGGCCCACTGGTCGCCTACGAACCAAGCGGTCTCATCTTGCGAAACGTCAAAAGAAGTTGGCGATGTGTATGTGATTCGCACTACAGGCAGATCGGAGACCCCGTCAAACTCCACGGGCGAAAACGTCTGCCGACCGTCATATTGCGAGTGCTCGTAGCTCAGTCCAGCGATGAACTGGTGGGAGCCGGCGAATTTCCAGGGAGCAAAGTGATAGTTTTCCTGCCAGGCGACTCGCGACGTTCGACGGGCCTGACGATTGAAGAATCCGCCTTCTGTGGTTTCGAGCTCTACGCGATAGGGATCATCGCTCTGTGCCGTTATGTCGGCGTTAAAGCGCTTGTAGGTGAACTGCGATGTCAGCAAGCCGGAGTTGCCGACCAGGTAACTGTCCTGGACATTGATCTGATATCCCCGCTGGTGGAAATCTGGTGTCGAATCTTGGGTGTTGAACGTATTCAGGCCGAGGTAATCGAGTCTCTGTGGATAGAAGGATATGGATGCGTTGGCCGTGTGCCTCGAACTAATGGTGAAGTCGAATTGCGTATAGGAATCGAAGCTCTCGAGTTTGGAATCACGCTGAAATGGTGGAAGGCTGTTCACCGGCGTTTCCACGAAACGATATTCAAACGATTGCGTTATGGCGATTTTGTCCCGCAGGAGCGGACCTGTGAACGTTAACCGCGGAGTTGAGGAGCCGATGCCCCGGATGCTGCCATCGCGGACTCGTGGTCGGGGCGTGAAATTCTGGATCGAGAAGTGAAACTTCTCATAGTCGCTTGTCTTCGTTTCCACGGGCGAAACCGCCCCTGTAAATCTGCCGTACTGAGGATCATAGGGATTCGAAATGACTTGCACAGAAGCGACGACATCCACAGGAAGATTCATTGCTGGACTGCCAGTGACGGGGTCGGTAACATTCGCACTGTTGACCAGCGCTCCGCTCTGTGTACTGCGTGTGCCCTTGAGATTGACGTGTCCATCCGGTCCGCGGACAACTCCAGGAATAAGTGGGAGCGAACTCTCAAAACGTTCGTCGATACTGGGAGCGTCGCGTAAGGTCTTGTCAGTGATTGTTTCGCTTGGAGCTGGGTCCTTGCTCTCAGCTTGATCGGCTGTGACCACTACGGAAGTGCGAACCTCCGCTGGTTTCAATTCGAGGTCTTGTCGAAATTCATTACCGTCGACTCGAATGGTTTCCACAACGTTGAACCCCGTTAATGCTGCCTCTACGGTGTACGTCCCGTACGGCACCGCCTTGAGTTCATATTCGCCATTCTCGTCTGTTTGTGTTTCGGGGGATGCTGAACCTGCAAGTCTGACCTTTGCGCCGGGAACCACGGACTGTTTTCCCGCCGAGTCTCGCACGAAGACAGTTCCACGTATCGTCGCGCCTTCCCGATTTGACTGCTGGCTTCTTACCACTGAACCCAAGGAACAGACCAGCAATAGTGCGAGATGGATTTTTTTGGTTGCCCGTATCCCCGTTCTTTGATGAATGCATCCGACTCGCCTGGCCGCAAGAAGAGCGGCGACGCCTTGCCGTTTCCGAATTTGACATCCCGGAACCATGTTCACCTGGTCTTTTGTAGTGCAAGCGCAATTCCAAAAAGATGTGCCTTTTGGTCCACACAGGAGGCTGACTAGACAAGCGATTGAGTGATGTGGCGAAGAGTGCTGGTCGAGGGAGGGTATATCGATTACAAGCTTTTGACTTTTTGGGCGAGTCGTTGACAACTCTGCCCAGCCCACATGTGCGCAGATCCATAGAGTCGAACTGCTGCATTTCACTTTCGCCGGGATCAAAGAACAGATCTAGCTGGCATTCCAGCGCTCCGTGCAACTCGACGCAAGCCGGATCTGGGCCGTGCTGCACACAGTTCCAATGCATCAAACTTGCCAAACTTACAGTGATATGTCTCACAGGTCGGCTGGGGAAGCCATTCCCAATGAAAGGATTGCGCCAACCCAAAGCCTGGCGGCATAGCAGCGAGGACCCAGTGGAGTTTCGAAACTCTGTCGGGATCCAGTCGATTGTCGAAATTCCGTCAACACAACGAATGGGATCTCCGAACATGTGGGACCAAAATTAGCGAAATTCCCGTGCATTCAATCCATCCCTAAACGTCTTCCAGAAGCGCCCTTTGGCAGTTCAATTGCCATCTGTAATAGGGCGACGGCCAAACTCGAAGGAACAGCATGGGACTCACCCACCTCATCCGTAGACCAAAAACCTGGCACAAGATCGTGATGCGAATCGCCAAACGCTTCGCTTGGGCACTGCGGTTGCACAAGGTCCTTGGTCAACATGATCACGAAGGAAGAGTCGCGCCTGAGGCAAGCCGTGGCTTACGCGAACGCGACTATTTCTATACTGCCATTTCGGACGACGCCCTCTGCGTACGCGCCGACGTTCTCGGCTTCCTACCAGAGGAGCTCGAGGTGAGAATCGAGTCCCGCCGTTTGACCATTGCCGGAAGGCGCACAATCACGGAGCATCGCAGGATCGACAAGATTATTTACCTCGATCAATGTCCCAATCTTATGCTTCGCATCCTGCAGTTGCCTGTGCAGGTCGAGCCAAACCAATCGACGGCTACCCTGAGGGGCGGGATCCTGGAGGTTTCGTTGCCGAGGGCGTTTCCGCAGCCAGGAGTCCTCCATCGGAGCACCGATTGCCAGTGCCCTTGCACTTGCGAATTTCAATTGCCACCTGACACATAGATTCTGCCGGCCGTTGGCACGATAAAACGTTCTGCTCTGCCCTAATGGGGCAATTTCATGCTGGAACCAAGGAGTGATATTTCTTACCAGCGCACGTTGATTTCCCAAACTGGAGCTCACTGCCAAAAAACAAGCCGTACCCAAAGCGGGTAAAACTGGCATTGAGCTTTGCCACCACGCAATCAAGCCACGCGAATTAGCTTCTTGTTGACGAACTCACCGATGCCCAGATCGGAGAGTTCCCGGCCATAGCCGGAGTTCTTTACCCCGCCGAACGGAAGGTCAGGTGCGGTCCAGGTCGACTGGTTGATGAAGACCATTCCAGTATCGATCTGGCGGGCAATGCGCTTCCCCCGCTCGACATCTTTGGTGATCACCGATCCACCCAGCCCGTACGGCGAGTCGTTGGCAAGGTCGATCGCCTCTTTTTCATTCTTCACGCGGAAGACCAGCGCAACCGGGGCGAAGAACTCCACATGGAAAGCCGGGTTCTCCGGAGAAACGTCGGTCAGGATTGTAGGCTCTAGAAAGTAGCCTGGGCGGTCGAACCGCTTGCCACCCAGGAGCACCTTCGCGCCACCATCAACCGCCATCTGGATCTGTTTCTCCACTAACTCCAGTGCACCTTTCGTGCACAGCGGTCCCAGCGTGGTTTTGGGGTCCATCGGGTCACCGGGGACCAGCGCCTCGAGTTCCTTTTTGAAGCGCTTCAGGAATGTGTCGGCGATTTTTTCGTGGAGGATAAACCTTTTTGCGGCCACGCAGCACTCACCGGTGTTGTTCATCCGCCCCCAGACACCCCACTTAACGGCGGTATCCATGTCGGCATCGTCCAGCACAATGAACGCGTCGCTGCCGCCGAGTTCCATCGTTGTCTTTTTCAGAGCCTGCCCGGCTTCAGCGGCAACTGCCGAACCGGCCCTCTCGCTGCCCGTCAGTGCGACGCCTTTGATCCGCGGATCCGCAACCGCCTTCGCGGCCTGCTCGTTCGAAAGGAAGGCGTTGGCGTAACAGCCTTCAGGAGCGCCGGCATCCAGAAACAACTTTTCGAATGCAACCGCGCACTGCGGCACATTGGGCGCATGCTTGACGATCAAAACATTGCCCGCCATCAGGTTCGGGCCGGCAACACGTGCCAGCTGATAATACGGGAAATTCCACGGTTCCACGCAGAACAGCACGCCCAGCGGTTCGCTCTCCACGAGAGCCTCCCCTTCCGCTACCTTGAGCTTGCGCGGCGCCAGAAAGGTCCCGGCGTTATCGGCATAGTAGTCCAGGATGTCCGCGCTAAGCTCGACCTCCGCCTGCGCCTCGCGGAACAGTTTACCCATCTCGAGCGTGATGGGCCTTGCGAATTCATCAAGCTTGTCACGGAGAATCGCCGCGGCGTTCTTGACGATCTTCTTGCGTTCTGCAAGGGATCTTTGACTCCAGTCACTCTCATAGACCGCTTCGGCTTTTGCAAGGATTTGCTGCAATTGCGCGTCGGTGTGCTCTGGAAATGTTTTGCCTACTTCCTCTGTGAAAGGATTAATCGTTTGATACAGCATCGGAACATACCTCTTTCTTATAGAATGTCCGCCCCCCTGCGAGCGAGCGGCAGTTAGTGAGTCCGGTCCAAAATGGAACCGTCGCAGCCTTTATGTGTACCCCGGTTGTCCAGCGATTTTCCGGACACCACATCAGTTAAGCCCACCTATCGTTGCCCGGATGAGATTGAGCAGCGGAGCGGGGTACACGCCAAACCATATGAGCAGAACTGCGAGTCCGCCGAGGACAAAAGCGGTGCCCCACTCGAGTCTCTGCATCGAAGACTGAGTCTCCGGCACTTCTGAAAAGAGCGTAACCACGATGCGCAGGTAATAGAACAGGCCGATGACGCTCGTGAGAGCGAGGACAAAGACCAGCAGCCAGGCCGAAGCATTCGCGCCGGAGGCGAGGATATAGAACTTACCGACGAAACCCATGGTGGCGGGGATGCCGGCGAGCGATAGCAGTACGGCGGTGAAGACGCTCGCGAGAACCGGCCTGCGCCAGAAGAGACCGCGGTACTCTTCGAGATCGGCGGCATCGGCCTCCGAAGTAGAGAGGACCGTGACGATGCCGAACGCCGTAAGTATGGTCACGGTATACGCCACGAGATAGAAGGCTATGGCGCCAGCCGCCATAGTTGAGGCGGCCAAAAACGCCACGAGGATGTATCCAAAGTGCGCAATCGAAGAGTAGGCCAGCACGCGCTTTACGTTGTTTTGCCGCAGCGCAAGGAGATTCCCCGCACACATCGAGGCGACTGCAATGACCGAGAACACAAAGAAGACCGCCGGAGACTGCCGAGTCCCGGCCGTCAGAAACCGCAACAGCAGAGCGACCAACGCGGTTTTGGATGTGGTCGCGACGAAAGCCGACACCGGTGCCGGGGCGCCCTGATAGACATCCGGTGTCCACAGATGGAAGGGGACCACGCCAAGCTTGAACCCGATGCCGGTGACGCTGAGCGCGATGCCCGGCAGCAGGAGCGCGAGGTTGGACCTACCCAGGGAAAGATCCCTTATGCCCGAGAACGCCATTGTGCCGTTATCGGCATAGATGAGCGCCATGCCGAAGAGAAGGAACGCCGCCGAGGCCGAGGCGAGGATCAGGTACTTGATCCCGGCTTCGAGTGCATGACTACGGCCTGTGAAATACGCAACCATGCCGTACAGGGAAATGCTCAGCACCTCGAGGCCGAGAAGAAACGACACAAAATGAACGCAGGTCACCAGGACCCCGCAACCCAAGGTCGCCAGAACCAGCAAGAGATAAAGTTCCTCGCATTGGCCGTCGTGTTTCGCGAAATATTGATAGGACAGCACTGCCACGGCCGCGGCCGAAGCAATGATGAGGCCCAGGTAGAACAAAGCATACCCGTCGATAAGCAGGAGCGAGGTCACTTGCCGCGGAACCAGCGGAGCAACTTCGAAGACCGAGACGAAAGAAGCGGCGAGGCCTGTGAGCGTCAGGCCGGCCGTTAGCTCGTAACTCCGCTTCACCGCGATGCCCAGCATGACTGCAACCGCAGTCCCTGCGAGCAAAAGCAGTGGAAGGAGGGCAAGTGCATCGGTGGCGTTCATGGTTGGCTCCTCAGCCCCTCGGGCGGCATTCGAACCTCATGCTGCAAGTTGTCCATAGCCGGCGCAAAAGTATTGAGGACCGGTTGCGGGTAGAATCCCAGCCAGAGCAGGCCCAAGACCATCACGGCGATAATGAGCCCCTCGCGAGGTGTGAGGTCTGCTAGCCGACAGGAATTCGTGTTCGGACCGAAAAAGGCGCGCTGCATCATCCGCAAGGCGTAGAAAGTGGACGCGAGAATCCCGAAAGTCGCGAGCAACGTGAGAGGAACGCTGACTTTATAAGATCCAAGCAACACGAGAAACTCGCCGACGAAATCGCCCAGGCCCGGCAGCCCAAGCGAGGCCAGGCTGAAGAAGAGCGCCGA
>WNFI01269072.1_pt1 | contig 13548 bp, 16 predicted proteins | sample 5400471 | NCBI WGS metagenome assembly WNFI01 (sample SAMN13153348, study PRJNA577476) | soil metagenome | isolation source: 100 cm saprolite on Douglas fir-dominated hillslope | place: USA:California | collected 2013-09-17 | reverse complement strand
GTTCCTGGAATTGGCCCGCGAACTGAGCGCGTTCTGGAACCTCTACTTCCTCGATCGCGAGCGGAACGGGATTTTCTTCCGTGTGAGCGACAATGGGATACCGGTGCTGAGCTCTACTTATGGCGACAAAGGCGGACATTCCATCTCCGGATATCACGCATTCGAACTCGCTTACCTCGCGCACGTCTACCAGTTGGCATACGTTCCGCGGGAGCAGCAGCAGCATACGACTTTCTGCCTGCACTTCCGCCCGAGTGGAAGGAGCGGACTTTCGTCCATCAACGTGCTACCCGATTTCGTAGGCCGCGACGCGCTCAAAATCGCCGGCGTCGAGATTGACGGCGTGCCGCGGAAGCTCAACCCGACGCCGTCCGATTTCCAGATACCGCTTCGGCCCGACGACCTGGACCGTCACGTTAAGGTATTCTTGTGCCAAAGCAACGCGGCGCACAAGCGTCTCGCTCCGCATGCCATCAAGGACGACCATCTGGCTTAGCAGGAAGGGTTAGCTTAAATGATTCTGATTATAGCGGAGGAAGGAACGGAAACGGTGGCGCAGGCAATCGCTGGGGCACTGTCGCAAGAATACAATCTGCCCTGCGCACCAGAAGTGATTGCTGCGGGCGCTGCTTGGGCTCGAAGCGTCGAATGGGACGACCTGCTGTTTGTCGTCTACAAATCTCGCGCGCTACCCGATTCCGCCGTGCAGTATATTAACGGTTATAGAAACGCGCACAAGACCGGCGGAGCCATCATTCCGGTTGGTACAAACCCGGACCTCCCAGTACCTCCGGATCCGATTTCGGGAACCAAAGCGGCAAAGTACGATGGTTCGGCAGAACTGACGGGGCGTATCGTTAAATCCGCTGGCGTCTTTCTTGGATTAGCATTGCGCCCGGGCAGCCAGCGGATATTTGTGTCTTACCGGGCAAGCGACGGTACCCACCTCGCGAGGGCGATTTATGATCGCCTCAAAGATGCGGGCTTCGAGCCATGGCTGGATGAGGCGGAGGAAAACCTTGTGATCGGCGATGTCGTTCAGGAGAGGATCCGGAGCAGCGTCGACTCAGCGGCAATGGTTCTGCTGATAGACACGCCCGATGCCCCGGACTCCAAATGGGTCTCGATTGAAATCGACATGGCCATCGCGCAGTTGGTCCCGGTGCTGCCCGTCGTGACCGGCGGTGAACTCGTCTCGCGATTCATTCAGTTGCAGGGGCTGCGCCGCCAGGCATCGATCAGAAAAAATGGGACGAACGCAGCTTCATTGAGCGAATCCGATTGGGAAGGTGTGCAGACCGAGGTCAACGAGTTGTTGCTGTCTATTCTTTGCCGCCGTTTAAAAATACTGTCGCGGGCGCAGGCAGTGTTTGAAGCAAATGGGTATAACTGGAAAGCTGTCGACGAACGGTTGCGGATGTACCGAGCCGACAAGAAGACGGCTCTGCTGGTAAAGGTAATCACCCTGTCTCACTGCCTAGTTCAGGACGTCACTTACGTACCGGCGCTCAAAGCGTACTGGAACTACCTGAAAACGTACAAGGACCTCGCAACAGTAAGCCAAAAGCTTTGCATCTATGATCGGGACAAGGTGCTGAGCGAGCCTGAAATTGAAGCGCTTTCGAACACTCTTCCTGAAATGAACGCTATACTGGCGCACTATAACGAGTTGGAATTGTTGGTAGCCTCAAACTTCACGGCCTTACGAAAATGATCCGGTTGCCGACCAAAAAGACGGCCTCGACGATGCCCTTGGAAGGACTGCGCGTAGGTATTTCGGGCGCTGTCCCCGAGCGCCAGTACTGGGGCAAGGTCCCCGACCTAGACAGGCTAATTCTCACCTTTGTTGCGCAACTTTCGGCGCTTGTCATCCGATACGGCGGTGAGGTGGTGCATGGAAGCCATCCGTTGCTTGCGCCGGTTGTGGCTGAACAGGCGCGCCGCCAATCACAAGAAGGCATAAGATGCCTTAAGTTATTCGCGTCCCAGTTATTTGGTGATGTTCTCGTGGCTGTCGGTGGCAAGCTCCACCCAGATACTGGGATCAATCCTGGGGTGCTCGAAGAACTCGCGCATGCCCGGTGGCACAGTGCTCCCTGTTTTGTAGTAGGAGCCTTCAGTGGAGCGGCGGGGCACCTAGACCACTCGATACTCGAGGAGCTCTGCGCTGGCAATCTGCTCGGTACCAGCGCGGTGGGTATGGTAGATTTGGCGACCTGGACCGACATGATGGATGAGTACGTAGGCAAATTGCTTGCACACCTAGCACGTCACAAGGAGCAGTTCAGCAAGCCCAGACAGATTGAAGATAGTCCATCGTCCGTTAAATTCTCAATTCAGTCTGACGACACCGTAGAGACGACCTCTGGCGTAGTTAGGGTCGTGAATGTGGATCCCCTAGTGATCGGCGCGTGGTCCGCGCGCTTCGTAGGTCTGATGGACGCCTTCGAGCGAAAGGATACGAACCAGGCCCGGAAGCTTTTGCGCACCATGGACTTTCTGAAAGCGACGTAAAGGGCGGCTTTATTAGGCTGTCTATAAATCATCGCGATATTGTCGGTCTGCTGCACCGCACGTTCGCGTTAAGGCAGGATGCCCGCATTCTGCCAACACGGCTAGAACTAACAAAGAGAAGACGCAATTTGGTCCATGCTCTCTTCACCGTATCAAGAATCTGCTCGGGAATCGGGCCTACTCAAGGCACGAGGAGAGCCAAAGAGCGGATGACTGCCGTCACTATCGGCGCTCTCTGTAGCGGATCGAACATTAGTCCCATCACATTTGTTTACGCAACAGTCCCTCTGGATACATCATGCACCGCGAATGATAGTCTAGAAGTCTTTGACTGAACACAAAGGTCAGAGCAAGAGCAATTAATAAGTTGTCGCTTGACTTTTCATCGTTCGTCATCCAAGATGCTCGAGACTTTGTAGGATTTAGAAGGAGGAATCCCTGGTGAAAACTAAACAGTTGCGGCAGAACATCCCAGCAAAACACCTCCCGAAAGGCGTTTTAGAGGAAAGCATCCGCCGCCGTGCTTATGAGATATATGAAGCTCGCAATCGAGAGGATGGTCATGATTTGGATCATTGGCTTGAGGCCGAGGCCGAGGTTAGCAGCGAGAGAGCCCGTCGTACCGTCGCCTGAGACTCAAAGAAAGTTGTCTCCCCCAACGGAAAGGCACCGACTTGGAGCCCTGGAGCGATTCACGTCTTCACTGCAACAGTAATATTCATCGCGGCACCGTAGTGCGGTAGGTTCCGGCACAGAACTGAGTACCGGTGGGCCTCTGCCGGTTACCCTCAGTACTTGCTATGCCAATGAGGAAGCCCTGCTGTTACTCTTAATATATGCTTGATGGTGCCAAGCAGAAGGCGGTTCTGCGTGTGGGGAGTTCTCGAATGCGGCACACAATGGTTCCATAGTCAATTTTTACTATTGCTTTTGTTGGAGCTGTAGTGCAATACTTCGCTTCACGGGTGCCAATTTGAAACGTCGTTGCAAAGCATGACTTGTGGTCTTGGATGGCTTCCATGAGCTGACCCAAGAGTTTGCAAAATCAAGGATGTGGAATCTTGGGTAGCGCTTTGAGAGGCTTTATGCCCATCATCTTTTTTAGTTACGCACGCGCGAACCTTGCTCCTTGTCTTGAGGGCTTCTTTAAGGACGTCTGCGCTGACATTGCCTCGCGTACCAATGGGACCGGAAGATGAAAATGTGAGTTTGTGTGATAAGAACAACTTGCGCCTTATGGAAAACTGGGAGACGCACATCGAAGGCACCCTACAGTCCAGTGCCGTGCTGGTATGCATCGTGACCGTGGCTTACCTTAACAAGGTGTTCTGCGGCCGCGAGTACTGCTTCTTCGACCAACGAAGACATCAAGGTCTTTCACCCGGTCAGGATACACCACCGGCGATACTACCAGTGATATGGGTCCCGGTTTCAGGGATGCTAGAGCATATGAACGCCATGCAGCAGGTGCCGAGAGGCGTTATTGGCGCATACAGCCCTTGCTCTAACACGAATGTGTTGCTGCTTTCGCAGATGCAGTCGTGGATGTTTGGGAGAGATATCATATCAATCCGCTCACGCCAGTCATGGATTTGTCCGCGATCCCGAACCAGTTCGCCAGCGGCGAGTGGCCGATTTGCGCCATCGCCAGCGGTGGAGGGGCTGCCAAATTACTGGCCGCCTCCGCCCGTGACGGCGCGTTGGGGCTGGAAAAGGCCTGGCGGCAAGAGCATCCCGATGCGCTCCCGTTGGATGAACCGCTGCAACCCTACGCGACAATGACGTAGTGGCTGATGGACATGATATAGGAGTCGCGTGTGAATTCATCATCTCTGGCTGTGGAATCATTATCGGTTTTGTGGGAACTGACCCTCATCACGTTCCGCGTGGTGGGCGTGGATCGGAACAAGTTGACGGTTGCCGATCTCCGGAATTATGAGCCGTATCGTCAATTTGTTCTTTTTGGCTTACTCGGAATCGGATTGCTGGCTTTCGGTGCGGCCGCTTGGCTTGTGGCGGTGTGGTTCATTCCCCTGGAGAGCGGTCCCTCGCTCATGACCATGAGCCCCTTCGCTCGATCGCTGGCGACGATAGGCCGAGCGTGCACTCTCGTGTCGCCATTGATCTGGCTTGTGAGCGGGCTTATGTTTCGGGTCGCTATGCAGGCGCGCGCCCGCGCCATCGCGGAACAGGAGGCATTACTGGCCCCCGATCCCACTCTGCCGGACATCGAGCAGAGGTTGGAACAGCGAGACGCGTACGAGGACGCGCTATTCGAGCGAAATCTGACAGATGCCTTTCTCCTGCGGTCGTTTAGGTGGAGTGGACTGAATTTTCTTGAGAACGGCGAATACCAGTTCGCCAGCCGGGTCAACGTGCTGTTAGGAAAAAATGGATACGGCAAGACGCTGCTGTTCCGAATTCTGGCCGCGCTAATACGGCGCGAGCGTGGCACAATCCGCCGTCTGGCAAAGATAGGGAACCCGAAGCTGAAACTGGAGATCACCAGAAATGGCAGCACGGAAGAAGTGTTGGTCGAGACAGCGACCTTCCGGGACAGCGTTGGCGGGATTCCGCTATTGGCGATACCGGACTCGCGCTTCGTAAACCGGTCGATGGAGGCAGTGGCCGGTTCGGCGACGGGAAGCGAGCCGCTCTCCCACACTGGCGCAAAGCATTTCCTCACGCAGGAGCCGTACGAAGATGTCATCCAGGAGCTGCTGACGCAACTCGTGCTGGACTACCTCTCCAACAGGAAGGGACTCGAACAGCCAATCTTTCGGTTAATCGAGAGCGTGGTGCGGGAACTGACCGATGACGCGGAGTTCGCATTTGATTCCATTGAACGCGCCGGACGAAGCGCCTACACGATTCGGATGCGTTCGGGGGCCAACCCCGATACGCCCCTGTCCATCCAGACGGCCTTTTAATTTACAGCTTTATGCACTCACTGCGCCCGGAAGCTAAACCCGAGGAGATGTTGAAGACTCCTGCCATAGTGATCATCGACGAGGTGGACGCGCACTTGCACCCGAGTTGGCAGCAGAAGATCATGGCGCTGCTGACCAGCCGCTTTCCCAACGTCCAGTTCATCGTTTCCGCGCACAGTCCCGTCATTGTGGCCGGGTGCGACCAAGGCGAAGTCTCCGTTCTGCGCCGGCCAAAGGCAGCAAAGGGATTCAAGGTTGAACGAATGACGGAGGATTTCCTGGGCGCCACCGCGCGAGATCTCTATCAGAAGGTCTTCGAGATCGAGGATGTTGATCGCCTCTACCTGGAATATTCAGCGAAACTAAGCCTCAGTAGCGCCGATGAAAACGAGCGCGAGCGGCTGGCGAAAAAGACGGATCTCTCAGCAGACGATCAAGCCAAGCTGCTGCAATTGGAACGCGAGAAGCGGTTAATTCACCGCGCCGCCGATGCGCGGTTGGAACGGTTGAAGGCGGAGGACTCGGAGGCCACCATAGCCAAACTGAAGAGTGAGATAGAACTCCAGAAAGCGCGCGTGGCGGCCCTTTCTTCAGAAGCCGGAGGCTCGCACAGTGTCCAATCGTGAAGCTCTCGTCCAAGTGTATGCCAACACTCTCGTAAGCGAAGTACTCGCCTCCGATGCATATCGTAAACTCTACGCTGCCCACGGAGCGGACTCTGATTTCAGCGGCGAACGGCATGTAGGGGAGGGCGCTAAGGTCTGGGTCGAAAAATTCCTCCCCCCCGGATTGACCCAGCAGGAGCAGTTGAAGAAAGCGGTCAATTTATTAAGAACCACTCGGCGGGTTCCCAGGCAGGACCTTTGCTATGAATTGATCATCGTCGGCTACAAGCCAGGGTGGACCGCTAACCGGCAGAGCTATTTTGAATTTGCCTGGAAGAGAATTCAAGCGGAGTTCGACTTTTTCTTTTCATTCACGACGCGCAATCCGGTTGCATCCGGAGAGAATCCGATCAACCGTCAATACCGGTGGTTCATCTCGCACGTGCTGGGACCCGACGAGTTTGCGAAGGCCGATCGCAAAAAAACCAATCTGCTCGCGGCTGCGATCTTCCAGCAGGTTCAGGCAGCCTTGCTTAATGCTCAGGGCTTTTACTTCCCGGACTCCCAATACGATAATTCAGAAACGCTCGAGAAGCTGGGAAAGGCAGAATCCAGCCATCTGGTGTTTGTACAGTTGGTGCAGGGCATCATGTTAGTCGCGCCCCTCCAAGAAGACAATTACTGCTTCAAGGAATACACTCGCGCCGTGGAGTTGTTAAAGGACGATCCCCACAAGGACCAGCGAATGATTTTTGTTGTCGCGGAAAAAGATCGGGAGACTTTAAAGAAATGGCCGGTCCCGCCTCCCTACCTGGAGTGGTGGGAGCACATTTACAAAAAGGACCCCCCGTACCTGGTGGACGCGGAATTTGAGGATGACGCCCGCGTGAAGCAACTGACCGAGTTAATCGATAACAAGGTGGCCCCTCACATCAGCGCCGCGCTCAGCCGGCTCGTAGAGGAGGCGCCGTAGCTGCGCAACAATGCGCGCCTGTGAAATCTTTGGACAGGCCAATTCGGAAAAACCATATTCGCGCTAGCCATGCAGCATCCATGCCGCGAAGGTTTTCCCAAACGAGAGGGGTTCGCGCAATGTGGAACTTTGGCTGGGAGGGCCGTTCGTCTGGTTGTCCGTGCTCACCGATCCAGGTCTGCTCGCCGCAGACGTCGAACGAAGGCAAAAGTTGCCCGCTGCCGCTTGGAGCGGCACACAAGGATGTTCCTGGTGTCGGTTCAATCGGTGAAATCTCAGTTGCAATCTCTCGTATACCGGTTTTCGGCGCAGTGTGTTTCTAGATTTTCACAAAAGATTGAAACGATTTGCTGGTTTCGGTCACGACACTAAAGAAAAGGGAAGTCACAAGGAGACCACCGGAGCGATTGGCGGGCCGACGTCCAAGGGGCAGCCTCCTTACGCGGCTAGAGTTCAGCCGACAGCGTTTGGTTTAGCCGCCGAAAATATATCGGGATTCGGACATTCGAAACGAATCGGATCAATGCTTTGAGGAAGGAGCGTTGGAAGTGTGCCACCACGTGACAATCATCTTGCGAAATGCACCCGGCGCATTTGCCGGCGTTGCGAAGCTGCTTCAGGCAGACGGTGTCAACATTCTAGCCTTTCACGTTGCAGGAATTGGGTCGAACAGCGGATATGCTCAACTCGTCTGCGACGATCATCTTAAAGCACTGGCAGTGCTGACTGGCGTATTCCACACCTACGCTTATGAATCGGAAGTCATTGCCATCAGAACGAAAAATGCTCCGGGATCACTTTACGAAATCCTGTCACAGCTTTCTCTTCACAAAATCAACATCGAAAGCGCGTATCAGACGTTGCACCCAGCCGGAGAAGCAATCATTGTGATTGAACCAAACCAGAATGACCTGCAACGCGCGAAAGATACGCTCGGCTCTGAGCCGGGTTTCATTAAAGGTTTTAACACGATCTGGCCGAAATCATGAGAGGCTTCCAGAAAGCATTTGAGAGCGCGCTTAAGGTTGCGCGAGACTCTGTACAGCTAAGAATCCGCAAACACTCCGCGGCGGAAGAAGACTTCGATCCAGAAACGTTGCTCTACTCCCTGTTCGAGGCAGAAGTTCCTTTTGCACATATATTCGATTTGTTCAAACACATTATTGACGAGTTGCTCAAGTTCAACGAACTCCGTGAGATCACCGAACGGCAGCTGCACGGCATTGTTACTAACGTGATTTCAGCATATCCAGGTCCCCACGCGTCCGTGTGGGTCTCCAACTATCACAACGTTTATGACGTGGACAATGAGCCAATGGAGGACAACGATGATGACGAGATGAATCTAAGCGCGAGCGATCCGCAACGGATGGTGTCAGCGCGGAGAGCCTCTCTGATCCGCACTTTGATCAAGGAGTATCTGGCACGGCAACTGGAAGTTGAAAGCCACGAAGTCTCTCAATTGGTTGACGCGGAAGATCTCCGTGAGGCAACAAACCGAGTGCTAAAAATCGTTCGGTTTGCAGGCTTTACGGAAATTCGTCTCGGCTCGCTCTCGCAGTTTGTGGAAGAGTTGGCACGTTCCCAAAAACAATTCATCCACCATAGGTTTCGGGACGAGAACGAACTCAAGAACGAGATAGCTCTGGCCGAGCGCTCTTTTGAGGCCGCTCGGAAGCAAATTAGCGCGGACCCCTTCAAGGCAGGCACAGAGCTACGGCTGGCCCTTGAGCTGCTGGGCCGCGTCTTTCTTTCCGCCTGCCGTCTGCCCTCACGTCCATCCCGCCAATACTCGTTCCAGTATATGCATAGTCTTCTAAAGACGCTGGATCACCAGACCCACGGACATAAGACGCAGACCTTACCTAAGCTCGTTTTTGAACGAGTTGAAACTACTCTCTCTGCCATAGCCCAGGATCGTAAATATCAAGCGAAGTCACTGCGTGAGGCAGCCGACAATCTGGCTGACGCCTCAGAAAACTTGACCGGGGAAGCGTTCGACGAGACCGCCTCCGCATTCCAGTTGATCCTTTCTACGGCGCGCACTCTTCATGGGCCGGCGATAGGCCGAAACCGAATCTTGAACGCTCTCAAAGCGCCAACGGAAACGCGTACTAGAGCAGTATGCGAAGCAGCGGCTGAGTTCGTTAAGGAGGAACTACGACTGTTGTGCGACCCGGTCGAATCTTCCTCCGGAGCTGCACTGCGCGTCCGCGAACTGGCTCGTTTGAAAATTCACGCCGAGTGTCTGCGCTACGGAAGAGACGTTCTCATGCTGTTTCGTTTCGACGACGCACATGACCCTTTGTCCAGTTCTTCGGTGCGTGATTTTCTTTATCATGTGCTGGCCGATTCCAATAGTTTCGGCCTCATTTTTTCAGCTCAGGATCCGGATCGGACACTGTTCGACGAACTAAAGAGGTTGTCTCGGGTCGTCGTGTGGGTAGATCAAAACTCTTTGGCCAAGATCTTCTCGCGCCCAGACGCATTTCTGCCGCTTATCGATGCAAATCTTAGACGGGCTATGCCTCAATTGGAAGACATCGCAGGCGGTCCGCGACCGGAAGATTACGAGATGATTCCCTCGACAATAACGGGCTACGTTCGAGAGTCTGTTGCCACTCTAAACAGGCTCGAAGCGGAGCGGGCTTGGGCAGCAATCAAGGGTGAAGTCGCACCCCTTCTCGACGAGCTCATCCTACAGTTTTGCGTCCCGCCTTTGTACTGAGCGAAACACCGCTGTTCCGACGACGGTGCAGGTCCGACTAAAGGCTTTTGCTGACTTCGTCGGGCGAGTTAAGCGACACCGAAACAGTCTCGTTCACGATCACGTACCTCCGAGCTACGTTGCTGAGGCACTAAGAGACGTCATCGCGGCAATCAACGACTTTGTACGACGCGTCCCTTACCCCGATCTTCATATATGCCTGCTCACTCCTGATAACATCTTGAGGGCGGCACCCCTGTTCGGCGCCACAGACATTGCGCAGAAGCAATATAAGTTGCGCCCGGGGCTCATTCTCTCTGTCTGGGACGCAAACACTCCGCAGGAACTCGTCCTCCCAAAAATGATCAAGCCAAAGCGGAACGACGCGCGTCTCGTGGAGTTGATGATTGACCCACCAACAAGGGATACGACAGGAGAAGCGAAGGGGACTGGGCGCTTATCGAGGATTTTGATTCGTGCAGTTCAAAGCGTCGCTAAAGCCTCCGACGAATTCAAGACGAACCAAGCCGATCGTGATCATCGTGGTCTATCTTTTATCGCAACCTGGTTGAAGGGCATCATAGCAAATCCCGTCGCGAATTCTACGCCAGCCGAATTGGTATCCCACTTTGGAGGGTATGGTCACGAGCTGGCAACCGTCGCGATTATAGAGGCGCTACAAAAGGCATCTAACTTGCTTGGGTCCCAAATCGACATGACGTCCAATGGCCGTGGGTTCGTCATGAGGAACGGCTCCGGCACGGGGATTGGATGCTCAGTTGTCGATCAACTCGAACTTCGTGACCCGGAGATAGCGCAAGCTGAGATTAAAGTTTGGTCAAATTCGCGAGCAGCTGGCTTTTCTCATCATTTCGCGTTTCTTTTTGCAAATCCGACTGAGTGTGAAGAAGAAATCCGTCGCTTCAAACATGAGATTCTTCACGCCGACTCAGGATCGGGTTTCTACTCCGTGAGTTGCATTTTCGAACCCAAACATTCTTACTTTCTTCTGCAACGGACAGGAGTAGAGACCAATACGACTGCCCCGGCAAAGCTGCGATTTTCTGCGAGCACCCCAGGCGAAGTTTTACCACTAGAGCTTCTGGTAAAAAGAGAAGATGGACGTCGCTATGACGTTTTCATCTCTTACAATTCTCAGGATCGCGCCGAAGTAGACCAGATAGTTACCTCGTTTCGCGGCTACGGAATCGTGCCTTGGATCGATAGCGAAATACGCCCCGGCGATTCGCCCCAGCGTGCGTTACAGGAGCAGATCGAGCGCTGTGACTGCGCTGCCGTTTTTCTTGGTAAGAATGGCGAGGGGCGGTGGCAAAAACGGGAGACGGAGGCCTTCTTGGATCTCAACCGACGAGTGATACCAGTCATCTTGCCAAGTGCTCTTCCAGAACTCGAGCTTCCATTGTTCCTTCGAATCAAAGAGGCGGTTGATTTCCGGTTGTCATCACCACCACCGTTGCAACAGCTAATCTGGGGCATTACCGGAACGCGTTCTCAACAATGAGGCTACCTTGCGAGGTGAGTCGACTTCACCAAAAGGCCGAGACATTGGAAATGTAGAACCGCGGTAAGATAGACTTGACAACGAATTGTGAGCCGCAACATGTGCCTGATTTGGGCGAGTTCTGCTTTCCTCGATTAGCAGAGGACATATGGCTAAATGCATCTCAGTAGTATATACAGGAGGTACTATCGGGATGGAGGCCACCCGGCAGGGTCTGCAGCCTGCGAGCTTCGAGAGATTCTCCCGGCTTTTGCTGTCACTACCTGAGCTGGCCAACTCAACTCTGCCACACTTCGATCTTCGTGCTTCGAAGCCCATCTTGGACTCCGCCAGCATGAAGCCACACGACTGGCTGCGTCTAGCGTACGAAGTAGCAGCGAATTATGATCGATATGATGGATTTTTGCTCCTAGTGGGCACAGACACAATGTCCTATGCTGCCAGTGCCCTGTCCTTTTTCTTAGAAAACATTCGGAAACCTGTGATCATCACCGGGGCGCAGTACCCTCTTCACCAGAGCGGGGGCGACGCGCCCGCCAACTTATGGGGCGCGCTTCAAGTACTGCAACAAGCAGAAGGTCTCTTTGAAGTCGCGATTTATTTCAATGGGTTGCTCATCCGTGGAAACCGTGCAGACAAGGTTAGCGACACGGAGATCGGCGCAATTATTTCGCCCCGATTCCCAGCACTTGGGTGGCTGACAAATGGAGTCCTTAGTCTTAGGCAACATCTTCTACTTCCTGCGCCTCAAGAACTGTTCGCACCTGCAAGTCTCGTGCGAGATCTACCTCGTGTCTCATATCTTCGCCTGTTCCCAGGTCTGGAATCGCAGCTCCTCAAGTTTGCACTAAGCTCACACATACAAGGCTTGATACTCGAGACCTATGGAACTGGCAACATACCTGGCGATGATGATTTGTTAGACGCTTTGGAATGTGCTTGTAACAACGATATAATTGTCGTTAGCACGACGCAATGTCTCCGCGGCCGTGTCCACATGGATCGATATAACGTTGGCTACAGGCTGCGAGAAGTTGGTGTGATTGGCGGTAGCGATATGACTACAGCTGCTGCCTACACGAAACTCATATATCTGCTGGGTAAACGTTACGCCCCTGTAGATGTTCGGCGGCTCATTCCGGTTGACATGAGGGGCGAGTTAACTGAAGAGCATTTGTGACTTGCGCACTGCCACTATTGACGAACGAAGAAGGTAACAATATGAGTCCGTCTGGGGGCACTATATCCGTGATTTACTTTGCCAGTCTCTCTGTGCTCGTGTCACTGCGCGGGGATGGCTTAAGACTGAACGTGATAGCACAAGTGTGCATGTTATTCAGTTGAGTGATGCACCTGCATTCACGAACTTGCAGGTGGTTTTCGAAGAAGGCACTGTGGCGCCAGAGGTGCTTACGCGAATTACTACGGGCGCGTGTGTAGCTGTAGACGGCGAGTTTGCAGCGTCAAGCCGTAGAGTGACAATTCATGTTGTGGCTAAATCCCGAGGAATACCCTCTCCAGAAGAAGCATAGTCTGGAAATCCTTCGCGATCTCGGACATTTCAGCGGGATAGGCGAGATCATCAGGAGCACTCAGCGTGAGGAACGTCACGACCGGATTCGCGAGATTGACCGAAAACATGATCCACCGGATGATGCGACGGAGGCGCCCTTTGGTGGTATCTTGACCTTCGCCGGTAGAGCATTCTGGCTTCGGCATCGGCGCCTGGTAGACTCGAATTCTAGCCAAGAAACGCACGGTTGTGAGCGTGACCGAAACGTGTTGTAAGTCGAACCTGTCATCCGGCCTTTCTTCAAAGGCTGCGATCGTATTTTACTCCCGACCTGCGAGCATCGCGCGCAGAACATCATAGCCCCGCGACTTTGTTGGCTGTCCCAGAGCGGCAGCGGACAGAAGAACAATGCAACCCAAAGGGGCGCTTCATGAATCCTCCATTCTTCACAAACGAAGGATAAACTGGCCTTCAGCACACGTTCATGCGCCGAGCATTGGTGATGATAATGGCAGGATCTCAAACCGTGGCGGTCCAGGGTCTTGCAACGCCTAGAATGTTCTGAGGAGTTCCAAAAGCTTTTGGTTTTGAAACAAGATTTGAAGCCGAACAGGCCGTTTGATAATCAGCCACTTACGGAGGTTGGTTGCACTAGAGTTTTGGAACGGACGAAGAGCATCTTCCGTGCCTTTGTGCCACCACTTGTCAGAACGCCACAGTGATCCACTGATCCAAGGTAATTCCTGAACTCCAAATGGATTCTCCTACACAATACCGGAGTTGA
>WNFI01149524.1_pt1 | contig 13552 bp, 12 predicted proteins | sample 5400471 | NCBI WGS metagenome assembly WNFI01 (sample SAMN13153348, study PRJNA577476) | soil metagenome | isolation source: 100 cm saprolite on Douglas fir-dominated hillslope | place: USA:California | collected 2013-09-17 | reverse complement strand
CCGGCTGCACGACCGCGTCCTGCCCGCAGGCCTCGCCCAGCTCGCCGCCACCGGCCAACCCGGCAAGCTCCGCCACGCTGCAACCGCCTATCAGGCCGCCATCGACGACCTTCTCCGCGACGCCGGACTCGCCGCCTGACAAGCAGCCACAACGCACCAAACTTGACTCAATCAAACCGACTTCGTCGGACCTAGCCGGGCTAGCCGGGCTAGTTGATAAAACCGGACGGCCATAAGATCAAGTATCTGCACGAGGTGCGCTGGTTGTGCGGGTTATGCCAAGCCGATGCCTCCAGGGGAGGAACCTGTCGATGCATTTTGAGACGACCGTTGAGGTCAACGCGCCGGCCGGGAAGCTGTGGCAGGCAGTCGCCGACGTCGAGAAGTGGCCCGACTGGACTGCGTCGACGCGAGATGTCAGCTGGCAGACCGACGGGAAACTCAGGCGCGGCGGCCGCGTGAGGATCAGGCAGCCGGGAATGCCGCCGCTGGTCTGGGAGGTCTGCGACCTCGAGCCCGGCAGCTCGTTCACCTGGCGCACAACGAGTGCCGGGGTCACCGCAACCGGTATCCACACGGTCAGGCCGCTCGGCCCCGATAAGGCCGAGCTGACACTCGCCATCGATCAGGCCGGGCCGTTGTCCCGGTTCGTCGGCCTGCTTGCTGGTCGGCACACACGGCGTCTCGTCAGGCTCGAAGCTGATGGCCTGAAAAGATGCGCGGAAGACTGGACAGCTTCGTCGCCTGAGGCGTGATTGGCGTAGTCGACTTCACTTAGCCGCAAGCGCCACTGGGTTTGACGGTGCGCGCTGGGCGAGGGAGCGCCGGGTCGGCGTTAGGTCCGCGGGGGCGCGCCAGGTCGGCCCTGCCCGGGTCGGTAATGTCGCGGCCATGGAGATACGTCAGGTAGCCGTCGTCGGGCTGGGCACCATGGGGGCCGGCATCGCGGAGGTGTTCGCGAGGGCAGGGATTTGCGTCGTGGCGATCGAGGCTGATGCCGACGCGCTGCGCCGCGGTCTGGGCATCCTGGACGCATCAGCGGCAGATATTCGCCGAGCTCGACCGGGTCTGCAGCCCGGACGCCATCCTGGCCACTAACACCTCGTCGCTCTCAGTCACCGCCATCGCTGCTGCGACCAGGCACCCAGGCCGCGTGATCGGGCTGCACTTCTTCAATCCAGCCCCGGTGATGCGCCTGGTCGAGGTGGTTTCCACGGTGCTGACCGACGATGGCTTGGCGGATGCGGGCGCTGAGCTCGCGCGGCGGCTCGGCAAGGTGCCGGTCCAGGTCCGCGACCGCGCCGGGTTCGTCGTGAACGCGCTGCTGCTGCCGTACCTGAACCACGCGGTCCGGCTGCTGGAGACCACGTACGCCAGACGCGAGGACATCGACCGGGCCGTGACCGCCGGCATCGGCCTGCCGATGGGACCGCTGGCGCTGCTCGACCTGATCGGCCTGGACACCTCGCTGGCCATCCTGGACGTGCTGCACGGCGAATTCGGCGGCCAGCGCTACAAGCCCGCGCCGCTGCTGCGCCGCCTTACCGACGCCGGCCGGACCGGCCGGAAGGCTGGCCGTGGCATCTATGACTACGCCGCGGGTTCGGCTGACACCCGCGACGATAAGGGTAACGGGGTCGCGACCATATCCCCGGACACCGTCACCCTGATCGGGTCCGGGGACGCCGTCGAGGCCGAGCTTGCCAGCGCGCTCGCGTCCGCCGGCGTCAACGTCACGCGGAACGCGGCCCACCCGACCGACCTTGTCCTCATCGCGGCAGAGACAGGGCGGCCGGTCCTCCCGGCTGCGCTCGCGGCCGGCCGGCCCGATCAGTCGGCCGGTTTGCATCTGCCGTCCGGACTGCGTTCGGGCGCGCTGGCAGAAGTCGTCCGGACCATTCTCAGCTCCGATACAGCGGCCGGGGCGGCTGCCGGGGTGGCGGCCAGGCTCGGGCTGACCTCAGTGCAGGCACCGGACCGGCCCGGCTTCCTGGTGGGTGCGTTGCTTTTCCCGCACCTGGCCGACGCGGTCCGGATGGTGCAGGACGGCTACGCACCGGCGGCCGACGTGGACACCGCGATGAAGCTGGGCTGCGGATATCCGCAGGGGCCATTCGAGCTCCTCCACGCCATCGGGCTACCGACAGTGCTGGCCGGGCTCGAGGCTATGTACGAGACGTACGGTGACGAGTTCGCGCCGCCGCCGCTGCTGGCCGAGCACGCGGCCGCAGCGATCGCTACATTCGGGAGGAAACCCCGCAACGACCCCCCGAAACGCGAACCCTCAGTTGGCAACGCGCCGGCTTCCGGCAATACCGTCGCCCGGTAAACGCGGCCAAGCGGAGCCGGTGCGGCCGAGGGAGCGTCGTTAGTGAGCCCGAGGAAGGCGCGGCGGCTGCCGTCGGATGCGCCCAGCAAGCCGCGCCGGGCGGCCCGGCGCAAGAGCAGTTCGGATGCAGCGGTCACGGGCGAGGAGGAGGCGACTCGGCTGGGTCCGCCGCAGATCCAGGAATGGCCCGACGGCGAATGGGTGGTCCGGCAGGTGCCCGGCGCCGCGGCAACCAAGCTGTACCGCTGTCCCGGATGTGACCAAGAGATTCAGCCCGGCACCGCGCATGTGGTGGTATGGCCGGCCCACGCGCCGGGGCCAGAGGAACGGCGGCACTGGCACAATGCCTGCTGGCAACGGCGGCCGCGGCGACGGGGACCGGGCCTGCGGACGTACCGGTGAGGAAGAGATGACGGAAATCAGCGCGAGCACGGTGCTGCCCGCCCGCCGTGAGCACATCACGTTGCATACCTCGGACGGGCTGACGCTGGTCGGAGAGCTCGCGCTGCCCGAGTTCCGGCCGCCGGTTGCGACGTTGATCTGCCTGCACCCCCTGCCCACGCACGGCGGCATGATGGACAGTCACGTCCTCCGCAAGACCTCCTACCGGCTGCCGGCTGTCGCCGACGTCGCGGTGCTCAGGTTCAACACCCGCGGCACGACGTCCGAGCGTGGTACCAGCGAGGGCAAGTTCGGCGAGGCCGAGTCCGAGCAGGCCGACGTCGCCGCGGCCATCGCTTACTGCGATGACCTCGGCTTGCCTCGGCTGTGGCTGCTCGGCTGGTCTTTCGGCACCGAGCTCGCGCTCAAATGGGGCCTGGATCCGGACGTTGAGGGCGCCATCTTGCTCTCGCCGCCGCTACGCCGGGCTGGGGATGCCGAGCTCGATGCGTGGGCCCGGTCCGGCAAGCCATTGCTCGCACTGGTGCCCGAGCACGATGATTACCTCCAGCCTGCGGAGGCACGCGCCCGCTTCAGCCGGGTGCCGCAGGCAGAGGTGATCGGCGTGCCCGGTGCCAAGCACTTGTGGGTAGGGGAGCGTTACGTCCGCATCGTCCTGAACGAGATCGTGCGCAAGGTCAACCCGGCCGCCTGGCCGCTACCGACTGAGTGGAAGGACTGACCATGAGCTTGTTCGACCTAACTGGCAAGAAGGCCTTCGTTACCGGCGCCTCACGCGGCATCGGCAAGGTCATCGCCATAGCCCTCGCCGACGCCGGCGCGGATGTGGCGCTCGTTGCGCGCAGCGCGGACGGCCTGGCCGAGACTGCCGAGGCCGTCGCCGCGGTCGGGCGGAAGGCCATCATCATCCCGACCGATGTCACCGGGCAACAAGCCGTCGCGGACGCGTCGGCGCGGGCGATCGACGAACTCGGGTACGTCGACATCGTGGTCAACAATGCCGGTGGCTCAAACTTCATGGTGCCGTTCCGTAATCTGCGGCTGACGGGCTGGGACAAGCTGATCCAGCTCAACCTGAGCTCGGCCGTCTACGTGTGCCACGCGTTCGCCGGCCACATGCTCGACCGCGGCAAGGGCTCGGTTATCAACGTGGCGTCCGTTGCCGGAGTCGCGTCCGCGCCGCTGATGAGCCCGTACGGGGCGGCGAAGGCCGCGCTGATCTCGCTGACGAAGTCGCTCGCGGTGGAGTGGGGTGCGGGTGGCATCCGGGTCAACGCGCTCTGCCCTGGCTGGACCGCGACGGATCTGAACAGGACCCTGTGGGAGGACCCGGTAGCCGGGCCGGCCACGATCGCGAACGTCCCGATGGGGCGGTGGGGGAATCCGGAGGAGATGGCCGGCGCGGCGATCTTCCTGGCCAGTGACGCGTCGTCGTTCATGACCGGCCAAGCGGTCGTTGTTGATGGGGGCCAGACAGCGTCGGCGTAGCGACCCCCGCCAGCTCGCGGCCGCTGTCGTCTAAGCCGCGGCGGGGCCAATTCAGCACTGAGGGCCTGACCCGGCTGGCGGGTGCAGGCCCTCAGTACTTCTGCAGGAGGCGTGTGCTAACTGGTTGTCGTTACTCGGTCCACCACTCGTCTTCGCCTTCGGCTGGCTTGCCGTTGGCGGTCGCCTTCGCGGTCTCGGTGACGGGGGCCGAGTGCCGCGCGGTAGCGGCGGGAGCGGCGGCGACGGCTTTGGGCGCGGAGGTTCCGACGGCCGGTTGGGCCTGCTGGCTCGGCTGGAGCGCGTCCGCCAGGCCCGGCATCTGGGCGCCGAGCAGCTGGCTGATCTGGGCCAGGTGCGCGCCGACGCTCTCCTTCTGCTTGTTGAGATCGTCGACCTGGCGCTGGGCCAGACTGCGAACCCGCTCGGCCTCGGCCTTGGTGTCGGCCAGCAGCTGCTCCGCCTGCGCCTTGGCCTGGGCCAAGATGGCGTCGGAGTTCTTCTTGGCGTTGCTGACCAGCTGCTGGGAGTGCTGGTCGGCCTCGCGCCGGGTTTGCTCGGCCTGCACGCTGGCCTTGGTGGCCCGCTCCTCCGCGATCGCCGCGCGCTGCTCGGCCTCCGAAACCATCTTCTGGGTGGCCTCTTGCGCCTTGGCGAGCCGCTCGGTCTCCTGCCGCTCGGCCTCTTCACGGCGGGCCGCGAGCTGGATCTCGAACTCGGCCTCCGCCTGCGCGCGCTGCGCCTCGCTGTCCTCGAACGCGCGCTGAGCCTGGCTGCGCATCTCGTCGGCTTGGCGCTTTGAGGTGGTGAGGATCTCGTCCCGGTCGCGCTTCGAGGACGCCCGCATCTGCGCGACCTCGCGCTCGGCAGTGGTGCGCATCTTGGCGATCTCGCGCTCGTTGCCGGCGCGCTTCTCGGCCACCTCGTGGTCGGCGGTTGCCCGAAGCTTGGACGCGTCACGCTCGGTGCTCGACCTGAGCTCGTCAGCCTCGCGGCCTGCCTTGGTCCGGATGGACTCGGCCTCGCGCTCCGCGGTCGAGCGGAGGTCGTCTGTCTCGCGCTTGGCTACCGCACGGAGCTCGGCCGCCTCGTTCTCGGCGGACGCCCTGGCTTCGGCGGCCTCGACCTTAGCGGCCGCGGTGAGATCGTGGGCCGCGGCCCTGGCCTCGGCGATGTGCTCGGCGGCCTGCTCCTCGGCTAGCCGGAAAAGCTGCTCGATGCGCGAGCCGAGGCCGGACAAGGTCGGTTGCTCGATCTCCTGCATCTGACGGTGGGCGTCGACGAGCTCCCGCTGGAGCGCCTGGGCGGTTTCCTGATGCTTGCGCGTCTCCGACTTGAGTTTATCTAGGTGGTCGTTGACCTGGTGCGGGTCGTACCCGCGCATGACACGGGCGAAGTCTGGCGTGTCATCGAAATAGTTGCTGAGCTGAGTATCGATGTCGGGCTGCATGTCGCCTAATCCTGTGTAGACGGGAGGGGAACGTCTTAGCGGGAGTTTCGCGCACCGAAACGAGCGCTTCTTCGGGTCCGATTGCCAGGGCTTGGCGGCTCTGCCGGTAGCTGCCGTCTGCCCGGCCGGCACGCAGTTGCGTTCGTCCGGTGGTCCGCAGCGTACTCTCCTGTTCGACCGTTGGCGGCAGGTTCGCGGTCGGTAGTGCGGGAGATACCGGTTTTTATTGATATGTAATACATGACCGGGCAAGCGGCATCAGCTGCGGCCGGCAATATCCGCTGCTCGCAGACCTGCCCGGGCGTCATGCCGCGTGTGCGGCACCCGCACCCTGGACGAGCTCGGTCAGCACGCCGCCGATGTCGGACGGGTGCAGGAAGGCGATGGCGGCGCCCATCGAGCCGTGCCGGGGACGCTCGTCGATAAGCCTGACGCCGGTCGCCCCGATGGCCGCCAGCGCCGCTACCTGCAGCATTGCCTCCCGAACCCCCTGCGCCTCGCTGACCTCCAAGCTGGCCACGGTCAGGCCGAAGGTTGACTCATAGAAGGCAATCTTCGCCTCGAGGTCGCGGCAGGCGATGCCTACGTGATCGATTCTGGTCAGCATGGCTCTTGCTCCTCAGGGGGCCGGGTCTGTGACAGGTATCGTTTCAACTATGCGCGAGGCTGTGATCGTTGGCGGGGCACGAACCCCCGTAGGCCGACTACTCGGTTCGCTGAGCGGTTTTACCGGCGCCGATCTCGGCGGGCTGGCCATCAAGGCGGCGCTGGAGCGGGCCGCCCTGCCGCCGGACCGCGTCGAGTACGTGATCATGGGTCAGGTCTTGCAGGCGGGCGAAGGTCAGATCCCGGCCCGGCAGGCCGCCGTGGCCGCCGGGATCCCGATGACGGTTCCTGCGTTGTCGATCAACAAGGTCTGCCTGTCCGGCCTGGATGCGATCGCGCTGGCCGCGCAGCTGATCAGGGCCGGCGAGTTCGATGTCGTGGTGGCCGGCGGGATGGAGTCCATGTCGCAAGCACCGCATCTGCTGGCCGGATCGCGGCGCGGCTTCAAGTACGGATCGGCCGAGCTGATCGACTCGATGGCGCACGACGGACTGACCGACGCATTCGACCAGATCTCGATGGGGGAGTCGACCGAGCGCCACAATTCCAAGCTCGGCATCACCCGCCAGGAACAGGATGAGTTCGCCGCGCGCTCGCATCAGCTGGCTGCTGCCGCAATCAAGGACGGCGTGCTGGCCGAGGAGATCACGCCGGTCAGCATCCCGCAGCGGCGCGGCGAGCCCCTGATGGTCGACACCGATGAGGGCGTGCGGGCGGACACGACCGCGGACTCGCTGGCCGCGTTGAAGCCCGCCTTCGCCCCAGACGGCACGATCACCGCGGGGTCGGCGTCGCAGATCAGCGATGGCGCGTGCGCAATGGTGGTGATGTCCGCCGAGGCCGCCGCCGCAACCGGCGCGATGTTGCTCGCCGAGGTGGGCGCGCACGGCGTGGTGGCCGGCCCGGACAACTCGCTGCATTCGCAGCCGTCCAGGGCAATCATGCAGGCTCTGAGGAAGGCAGGCCTTTCCGTCACGGACCTGGACTTGATCGAGATCAACGAGGCGTTTGCGGCCGTGGCTATCCAGTCGATCCGGGATCTGGGCGTCGACTCCGGCAAGGTCAACGTGACCGGCGGCGCCATCGCGATCGGGCATCCGCTCGGTGCATCGGGCGCCCGTATCGCGCTGCACCTGATTTACGAACTCCGGCGCCGCGGCGGCGGGTTGGGCGCCGCCGCGTTGTGCGGCGGCGGCGGTCAGGGCGACGCGCTGCTGTTCCGGGTGCCTGGCTCCGACCAGAGCTGAGGACGCCATGGCTGGCATCGCCGGGCGCGGCCGGCGCAGCCCGGCGGATCCGGAGGCACTCGTCACTGCGGCAGAGGCTGGCGACCCGCGGTCGCTGGCCCGGCTGCTGTCCCTAGTGGAGAATTGTTCGCCTGACCTGCGCCGCATCATGAAAGTGATCGCGCCGATGACCGGGCATGCACGCGTGGTCGGCCTCACTGGCTCGCCTGGCGTGGGTAAGTCGACGGTGACCGGTGCCCTGATCCGCGGTTACCGCGAGCAAGGCTTGCGGGTCGGCGTCCTCGCAGTGGACCCGTCGTCTCCGTTCAGCGGCGGTGCGCTGCTCGGCGACCGGGTGCGAATGCAGGAGCACGCGGTCGACAACCAGGTTTTCATCCGCTCGATGGCCAGTCGCGGCCACCTGGGCGGCCTGTCCTGGGCGACGCCGCAGGCGGTGCGCATTCTGGACGCGGCGGGCCTGGACGTCGTGCTGATCGAGACCGTTGGCGTCGGCCAGGCCGAAGTGGAGATCGCCTCACTGGCCGATACCGCCCTGGTCGTGGTCGCGCCCGGACTGGGTGATTCCATTCAGGCGGCCAAGGCCGGCATCCTGGAGATCGCCGATGTGTTCGCGGTGAACAAGAGCGACCGGCCAGGCGCGCAGGAGGTGATCAGGGATCTGCGCACCATGCTGGCTATGGCCAGCTACGGTGCGGGCGATTGGAAGCCGCTTATCGTCAGCACCACGGCCGTGACCGGCGAGGGGATCGGCGACCTGGCCGTGGCTATTGAGCGACACCGGGAGTGGCTCACCGGATCCGGGCAGCTGGATGTGCGCCGCCGGGCCAGGGCCAGCACCGAGATCTCCGCGCTCGCGCTTGCCGGGCTCCGGCAGCGGATGGGCGGGCTCGGGCTGTTTCAGAATCAAGTTGCTTGTCTCGGCGTGGCTTTCCTGATGGTTCATGATCTTTTGGGATGATCGGGTCATGGCGAAGGGATACCGTCCGGTGCCGCGGGATCAGGGGTTCCTGCTGCCGCCGGACTTGCGGGACTGGCTGCCGCCCGGTCATCCGGTGTGGCTGGTGATCGAGGTGGTGGACCGGCACCTGGACACCAGCGCGGTGCATGCGCTGCGGCGCACCGGCGCGGCGGGCGCGGCGGGTTATGACCCGGACATGCTGACCGCGCTGCTGGTGTGGGCGTACGCGAACCGGGTCACCTCCTCGCGGCGGATCGAGGGGCTGTGCCGTACCGATATCGCGTTCAAGGTGATTTGCGCCGGGCAGGTGCCCGATCACGTGACGATCGCGCGGTTCCGGGCCGGCCTCGGCGAGGCCGCCGCGGCGCTGTTCGACCAGGTGCTGATGTTGTGCGCGCGGCTGGGCATGGGCGCGCTGGGGCTGGTCGCGCTGGACGGGATGAAGATCGCCGCGTCGGCGTCTTTGTCGGCGAACCGGACCGAGGAGGGGCTGCGGCAGCTGGCCGCGCAGCTGGCGGCCGAGCACGCCGCCACCGACGCGGCCGAGGACGCCCTGTTCGGGCCCGGCGTGCGCGGCGACGAGGTGCCCGCCGAGCTGGCCGACCCGCGGACCCGGGGCGAGCGGATCGCCGCGGCGCTGGCCGGTCTGGAAGCCGAGCGGGAAGCCGCCGCCGCGGCGCGCCGGGAACAGGCGCTGGCATACCTGGCGAAGGTCGAGGCCGGCCAGGTCGTGCCGGGGCACCGGCCTGCGGGGGCCGAGGTCGAGGCCGCCCGGCTGCGGCTGGACCGCCTCACCGCGGTGCAGCAGGCCAAGATCGACGACTGGGAGCGGCGGAACGCGGCGAAGATCGCGGCGACCGGCACCGGGCTGCGCAGCTGGGTCACCCGGCCGGCCAGCGAGCATAACCGTGTCCGCGCCGCCGCCGCCCAGCTGGAGAAGGCGAAGGCCCGCGCCGCCGCGGCCGGCCAAGACGACAAGCCCGGCCGCCCGGCCGGCACGGACAACGGCAACGCCGCGGGCAAGGGCAAGGGGAAGGGCAAGGGCCCGGTCCGCAACACCACCGACCCGCACTCGCGGCTGATGCCCACCCGCGGCGGGTTCATCCAGGGCTACAACACCCAGAACGTCACCAGCCAAGACGGCCTGATCATCGCCACCCAGCTCACCGCCGCCACCACCGACACGCCCTGGTTCGAGCCCATGCTCCGCGCCGCCGAACACGCCGCCGCCCGCATCGCCGCGCACCGCCCCAGCGCCAGTGACAGTGACCGTGACCGTGACGGCGGGCAGATCGGGCTGCTGCTGGCCGACGCCGGCTACCTGTCCGGGCACAACCTCACCATCGAGGGCCCGGACCGGCTCATCGCCACCGGCAAGAACCGCGGCCTGCAGCACACCGCCCAGAACCCGCGCCGGTCCGGCGGCACCGCCCGCGGCACCGCCGTCCGGGCGATGGCCGCCCGGCTGGCCACCGACGCCGCCGCGATCGACGCCTACCGCCACCGCGGCCACATCGGCGAACGGCCGCACGGCCACATCAAGCACAACATGGGCTTCCGGCAGCTGTCCCTGCGCGGCATGCCCCGCGCCACCACCGAATGGCGGCTCGCCTGCACCGTCCAGAACCTGTCCAAAGCCATCACCGCCGGCTACCTCACCCGCGCCGCCCTCGCCAACCTGGCCAGCTAGCCACCCCCGGCCCCACCACGCCCAGCACACCACGCCCCGCACCCGCCGGCCAGCAGCCCCGCCCGACCCCCGAACCACCGCGCCCGCCCCCAGCGCCGATTCTGGAACAGCCCGGATCGCGACAGTAGCCACGCCAACGTTCGGGCGGCGATCTTGAAGGATTCCGGTCTTGCGGCGTTGATGCGGGCGCTTAGCGGCTTTTGGGCGCTATGCGCGGCCGAGCGCTTCTGCTGGAACGCGCCGAAACTGCGTCTGGGTGCATGCCGGGCGTGCAAGCGGAGGACCACCTCGGCCGCCTCCCACCTAGCCAGCACGGTGACGGTAAGCCAAGCGCTTATCGGCACAGGACTTATCAGTCCGGTGCCGGCGGGTACTTAATCGGCTAGCTCTAGCAGGCTAGCCGGAGGCTGGTCAGTCCCGGAGTGGGCTGGCTGGTCAGGCCGGACGCCTTGCAGCCGGGCCGGATTCGGGGTCGGCGGAGGAGTCGCGGGTATACCCGCGTGCAGGCATATCCTGACGCGGGCGGTCCCGCATTGGTGGCCCCGCAAGCACGATAAGCGGGGCCTTTTGCGTTGGCAGCCGGTTGACCCCGGCCGCCGCGTGGTGGCGAGCGTCATCGCCAGCAAGACTCCGCTTGCTATGCGCAGGGAAAGCCCCGGCGCACAAGCACCGTGACACAAGGAGGTCACATCAGCACCGAACCTCGTATCAACGAGCGCATCCGGGTCCCCGAAGTGCGTCTTGTCGGCCCAGCCGGCGAGCAGGTCGGGATTGTTGCCATTAACGATGCGCTCCGGCTGGCCCAGGAGGCAGATCTCGACCTCGTCGAGGTCGCGCCCATGGCCCGGCCGCCTGTCTGCAAGCTCATGGACTACGGGAAGTTCAAGTACGAATCTGCCCTGAAGGCCAGGGAGTCGCGCAAGAACCAGGCCCAGACGGTCATCAAAGAGATCAAGCTGCGGCCCAAGATCGACCCGCACGACTACGGCACAAAGAAGGGCCACGTCGAGCGGTTCCTGAAGCAAGGCGACAAGGTCAAGGTAACGATCATGTTCAGGGGACGCGAGCAGTCCCGGCCCGAGCTCGGGTTCAAGCTGCTCCAGCGCCTGGCCGGCGACATAGAGGAACTTGGCTTCGTCGAGTCCTCGCCGAAGCAAGACGGCCGAAACATGATCATGGTAATCGGACCAAGGGATCAGGCTGAGGCCAACGTGCCCGAGAGGGCCGAACCGACGGCGACCTCCGCTGCCCAGCAGGACGCAAAGCAGCAGGTAGCTGCGAACCGGGCGTCCCCGCCTCAGTCGGCCCCAGTTGCGGGACACACGCCCGCGAGGCAGTCGGCGAGGGCAGTGCCAGAGACAGCCACGGACGCGGAGCCTGAGACAGCGGCAACCAAGCCCGCGCCCGCCCGGCCTGCGGCGTCGGCCGCGCCGAAGTCGTCCGTGCCGACGCCTCCGACGCCTGCCACGCCGCCGGCTTCCCGGCCGGCCGCAGCGCCCAAGCCGGCAGCGCCGCGCACCACGCCTGCTTCGGCAGGCAGGCCCGGCCCAGCCGGCGGCTCGGCGCCTAAGCCGACCGCGCCTCGCGGCACCGCCGCCGCAGCCAGGCCAGGAACCTCCGCTCCGGGCAGCTCAGCCCCGAAGCCTGGGCCGACCAGGCGTGCCGCTGAGGGTTCGGTTCCGACACCGCGCGCGGTGGCCGCGGACAACGCAGCCAGCGCCGATAAAGGCAGGCCCGCGGCAGCGCCGAAGGAGTCAGGCGAGGGGAAGAGCTAACCACCTCCGGAAGTTCGCCGACCGGAGGCTGACCAGCGCCGCGCTGCAAGTTCGGGGCTGGTCAGCTAGGCAGGCGAGCTGCCAGGGTCACCACGTTGGCGGCCCGAACAGCCATCTTGGCGACATGCCGAAGATGAAGACGCACAGCGGCGCCAGCAAGCGCTTCCGGCTGACGGGCACCGGCAAGATCGTTCGCCGCCGTGCCAACCGCGCTCACTACCTTGAGCACAAGCCGAGCACCAAGACGCGGCGTCTGGCTGGTTATGTGGAGCTCTCCCCAGCCGACGCCAAGAAGATGAAGAAGTTGCTGGGAAAGTGACCCGGCCCGCCTCAAGGAAGTGAGTTTTCGACATGGCACGCGTGAAGCGGGCGGTCAATGCCCACAAGAAGCGCCGCGTAGTTCTCGAGCGCGCGAGCGGTTACCGGGGCCAGCGGTCCCGGCTCTACCGTAAGGCTAAGGAGCAGCAGCTCCACTCGATGACCTACGCCTACCGGGACCGCAAGGACCGCAAGGGCGCGTTCCGGCGGCTGTGGATCCAGCGGATCAACGCCGCGGTCAGGGCCGAGGGCCTCACCTACAACAGGTTCATCCAGGGCCTGCGGCTCGCCGAGGTCGAAGTTGACCGGAGGATGCTGGCCGAGCTGGCCGTCTCCGACCCGCAGGCGTTCGCCGCGCTCGTCGAGGTCGCCAGGACAGCGCTGCCGCCCGACGTCAACGCGCCAGCGGCCTGAGCCGGACCGGTAACGGCGCCCAGGCGCCGCCAGTGACCAGGCAGGGCAGGAACTTCCCGCCGGCGAGCGGATCAATGAGCATCCGCTCGCCGCGGGTCAAGGCGGCCCGCCAGCTTGCCAAGCGCGCATTCAGGGAACGGGGACGTTCTTTCCTCGCGGAAGGCCCGCAGGCAGTCCGGGAAGCGCTAGCAAAACCGGGTGTCCTTACCGAGCTGTTTGTGACCGCGCCAGGCCGCGGGCGGCACCCCGACCTTGCTGACCAGGCGGTCCGGCAGGGCATCGCGGTGCACGAAGTCAGCGGCGAGGTAATGGCCGAGCTCGCACAGACGATCACGCCGCAAGGCCTGCTTGCCGTCTGCACGTTCGTTGACGTGCCGCTGGATTCGGTACTGGCGGCCCGACCTCGGCTCGTCACCGTCTTGGCGAACGTCCGGGATCCAGGCAACGCCGGCACCGTGTTGCGGACGGCCGATGCCGCCGGCGCCGATGGCATGGTATTCACGGCCGCGTCGGTGGATCTGTATAACAGCAAGTGCGTTCGTTCCTCCGCGGGCAGCCTGTTCCACCTGCCGGTAGTAGCGGGCGCGGCGCTGGCGGAAACGATCGCGGCTCTGCGCTCGGCGGGCTTGCAGGTGCTGGCCGCGGACGGTAGCGCCACGCATTTCGTCGACTCCGCCGAGGACGGCCCGGACCTGGGCCGCCGCACGGCGTGGCTGTTCGGGAACGAGGCGTGGGGATTGCCGGACAGCTTGCTGGCACTGGCCGACGACGTGGTCGCGGTGCCGATTTACGGCAAGGCCGAGAGCCTGAACCTAGCTGCCGCCGCAGCAGTCTGCCTATACGCCTCGGCGCGTGCGCTTCGCGCCGCCAGCGTCGAC
>WNFI01022149.1_pt1 | contig 13553 bp, 11 predicted proteins | sample 5400471 | NCBI WGS metagenome assembly WNFI01 (sample SAMN13153348, study PRJNA577476) | soil metagenome | isolation source: 100 cm saprolite on Douglas fir-dominated hillslope | place: USA:California | collected 2013-09-17 | reverse complement strand
CGATCGGGCACCAACACAGCATCGACCTTGCAGAGCACGAACTGCGAGAGATCACAGAGTCTTACCGGATGTTGGATGCTCTTCTCGAAGGATTTCCCGACTAAAGCTTCATATGCGGCAGCGCCGCGGCGATGCCGTGCAGTACACCCTTGATGTTGACGTCGATTGTCCGGTCCCATTCCTCGATCTTGAGGCGCTCGAGTGGCGACTGCGGCATCAGCCCGGCGTTGTTGATCATGACGTCGATCCGCCCGTAAGTCTGCACGGCGGCATCGACCAATCTCTTCACCTGCTCGCAATGGATGACGTCTGTAGCTGGCGAGTGCCTTGCCGCCACTAGCGGTCAACTCGTCTGCTAAAGACTGGAGGCGATCGACGCGCCTTGCACCCAGCACAACGCTTGCGCCCTGCGCGCAGAGAAGGCGGGCGGTTGCCTCGCCCAGCCCGCTGCTCGCGCCCGTGATGACGACGACTTTTCCTTCGATGTTACTGCTCATAATCTTGGCTCCTGGTTGCCATGTCGAGCGGTGGCGCATTTAGGAGCCGCACTGCGATAGCCGCGGCGCAGAGCACGACCAGCGTGCTGACGAGGTACACCCCGCGCAAGCCGGCCCTGCTCGCGATCAAACCCAGCGCAGGGTTGGCCAGTCCCAGCGCCAAATCGAGAAAAGCAGTGTAGGCTCCCATGGCGAGGCCGCGGCTCTGCGATGGCGCGCGACGGACCGCTTCCACGCCAAAGCCGGGGTAAACGAGCGAGTAACCGAACCCGGTGACCGCGGCCCCGAACAACGCCAGCGTGGACCAAGGCGCTAACCAGATCAGCGCCTGGCCAGCCGCTTCGATCAGCACACAAACCAATGCAACCCTAGCGCCGCCGATCCTGTCCGGCAGGTGGCCGAAGATGAGGCGCCCCGCCATGAAGGCGATGCTCAGAACGGTAAAGGCAAGCCAGGCCTGACCCCACCCATGTTGTGCAAAGAGCAGCACGATGAACGTCGTGATCGCACCGAAGCCGACGCTGCTGAGCGCCAAGCCGAGACCCGGCACCCAAACGGAACCGACTACCCTGGTGAATGCAGGGCGGGCATGGGGCGGCGGCGCGACGGGGCGGCGCGGCGCGACGAGCAGGAGGGTGCCGAGCGGAATCAGCGTCGTCGCGAGCGCGATCGCCGCAAAGCCGTAGCCGGCGTACAGGGTGGTGCCGGCCGGCGCGCCGACCGCGAACGCGGCGTACATCGCCGTCCCGACCCAAGCCATGATCTTGCCCGTGTTCTGTGGCCCCACGAGCGACAGTCCCCAGGTGAACGCACCTGTGACGATGAAGCTCTCCGCCACGCCGAGCACCGCCCGGCCCAGCAGCAGGATCGTGACCGATGTCTCCGGCTCGCTGACAAAGCGGAGCGATAGGAGGTAGAGCAGCCCGGCTACCGCAGCGACCAGCAGGCCGGTGACAAGTGCACGCTTGGCGCCCCGGCTGTCGGCGTAGTTCCCTGCCCAGAACCGTGAGAGCAGGGACGCGGCGAACTGCGCGCCGGCGACGAGGCCGACCACGAAGGTGCCGAGGCCCAGGTCTTGGTGCACATGAAGCGGGAGCACCGGTAGCGCGAGACCGATGACGAGGAAGGCTATAAAGACCACCGCGATGATCGGCAGCAGCGCCGCCACGACGGGAGGAGCCGCCGCACGCGGGCGGGAGGAATTAACGGACATGGTAAACTCCTGTGACATTTAGGCTCGGCGAGACCATCGGCCAAGCCGCTGCTCTAGGGATTGTGCGGCGCCTGTCGGATTCTTGCGGAAAAGTGTGCTCTCCTAAGGCTAAGAGGCGTCGAGAAATGCGCGGGAGGTTGTTCGTAGTACTTGAGCAAATTGTTTCACAAGTGCTCCGCCTTAAATTTTTTACGTAGGCTAATCGAGGGACCGGAGATCATGAAGACGCCCTGACCTCGGTAGTGCACAGTCTTGGGATACTTCGGGGAGCTGGCCACATGTGCTTTGACTACCTCCCAAATGAACAGGTCGTATTTCGAAATGAGGCTGCCATCGGCCAGGCGGCATTCAAAATTCGCATAGCACTCTTTGATCAACGGGGCGCTCACCTTTGTGGCAGGGGCGGGTGTGAGCCCGAACGCTTTGAATTTATCCACCTGGGCGCCGGAGCAGTTGCCGATGCCGATCACCTCGTTCACCAGATCGGTGGTTGGCACGTTGATCACGCATTCCTGGCTGCGGCGGATCATCTCGAAGCTGTGGTTGGCGTTGGAGATGCAACAGGCCACGAGCGATGGAGAGAATTCCAACACCATGTGCCAGCCCATGGTCATGATGTTGGTGTTTTCCTTCCACGCCGAGCTCACCAGCACCACGGGACCCGGTTCCAAATAGCGTCGGATCTCCGACACTGGATAATCCTTCTTTCGGAACGTTGGCCTGTGCTTCACGGTCACTCCCCCTTTCTACCACCTGCCATTTCAAGCCAATCTAATTCCTCTTCCATCCGATGAAACGCATCGTCGCCGATCTCGTCGTTGGCACGCATGGCGAGAACGGCTTGCCGGGCCGCCTGGAGTGCTCCACGAAGAAGTTCGCTGTGTGCGGAGCGCGTGGCATCGCCTGCGTCAGCATCCGCTCGTTCGTATCCCAGACGTGCCGTGAACTCCTGCCGGACGACGTCCGCGATCGGGGATCGGTCCCGCGCGAAGCTCGCAAGGCCCGCACGCAACGCGCGTTCACGCGCCGCACTCAGTTCGCGACCGACAGGATCATCGTCATGCAAATCGAGCGCGCGCAAGAGGGGCTTGAGCGTCAGTCCTTGGAGCGCGAGCGTGCCGAGGACGACCGAGAACGCGGTCAGCACGATCAGGTCGCGATACGGAAACGCCGATGGCAGCGCCAGTGCTGCAGCCAGAGAGACAATGCCTCGCATGCCGGCCCACGAAATAATCAAGCCGCTCCCGATGGTCGGCCGCAGCATCGGCCGTGGCGGATGAAAACCGAACCGGCGGTCTCGCCACCTGACGACTGCATTGAAGGACATGTGCCAGGCGAGACGCACAAGGATCACGGTCAGCAGGACCGCGCCGGTGACGGCGAAGTATCGGCCCCGATCCGCCGCTGCCAGGCTCTCGAGAATGGGCCGAATCTGCAGGCCGATGAAGATGAAGGCCAGGATGTTCAGCGCGAACACGGCTGTCTCCCACACGGCATAGGTCGGTATGCGTATCCATGCGGGAGTCCGCTCAGGCGCAGTCCGCGCCACCGTGATGGCGTAGCACACCATCGTCAACACACCTGAGAGCCCAACGCCATCGGCGAGCATCCACACGCCAAACGTGGTGACGAACTGAAGAATGATGGCGGTCGGCACGTGCTGCACACGTTCCAACAACCGCAGGACGAGCCACCCGAGCGCCGGGCCTACGACCAAGCTGCCGGCCACCGCGAGTAAGAAGGTTGGCGCAACGGCCGCGATAGAGAAGCCGTTGGCCGCGACGGCTCCAACCGCCAGGCGGTAGATTAGGAGTGCACTGGCGTCATTCAGCAGGCTTTCGCCTTCGAGGATCGTCAGGATGCGATGAGGCGGTCGCAAGGGGCGGAGCACGGCAGTTGCCGCCACCGCGTCGGGTGGAGCCACGACCGCACCGAGCACAATCGCCACTGCCCATGGCATCGTCGGTATGAGCGTGTGGGCGACGACGGCGACAGCGGCGGTCGTGAATCCAACCGCGAATACGACCAAGCCGGTCACCGGCGCCCAATTATCCCTGAGATCTCTGAGCGACGCGTCGAAAGCCGCATCGAGCAGCACCGGCGCGACGAAGAGCGCCAGCGCAAGCTCGGGAGGGACGCTGAACGCGGGCACGCCTGGAAGAAACGCCAGCAGCGCACCGCCGAGCGCCAGGAATACCGGATAAGGTGCTCCGACGCGGCGCGCCCCAGCCGCCAGAATCACGGCCGCGACGAACAGACCAAGGAGTTGTTCGAGTTCCCTCATATGATCGATGTTGGCGATTCAAGGTCCTCGGAGCCCTCCCGACTTCGGCGAGGTATACGGTGTTCCCGAAGCAGCGGCTGTTCGGGTCGACTCTACCCGGTGACGCGTCGCCGTGTTCGAGTTGCTTGTCGATTCCCGTGCTATTCAAATGGGTTATATCCTGGTTTCTTGTATAGCTTCTCCGGGCTGTTTAAAATATCGGGCCTATAGACCTTCTCTGCCCAATCCTCCGGTTTGATTTCTTCAATAGCTACTGAAACCGATTTCTCTTCGCACTTTGCAATGGCGACAAGGTCTTTAACTATTTCTTCGGCAAGTCGAGCCTTCTGCTGTTCTGATCTTCCGGGGTAGAGCTTTACGATAACATGAGGCATTGTTCTCTCCTTCAATTCTTCACATAACTATTAATTCGGCGCTTGTTCCCTTTTATTCAGCGCGCAATCACGGCAGAAACAGCGCTGTTGCTTGGCCGGGAACTTGGCACTGGCGCGCGCTTCTGGATGAATCTAAAGGCAACGTATGACTTGGCTAAGGTTGCAAAGAAATTGAACGTTGCTGCGTAGAGGTAAAACCAAGTGCGACTGCAAAAATGTCCGTGGGCGACCTCGCGTTTGCTGAGCTAACACTGAAGATCTGTTGCTAAATAAGAGGTGGCGCCTGGACGTAATGCTCCTCGAACGAAATCCTTGGTCATTTCGTTGTCGATCAAAGTAGCCGTGAGTACTCGATCTTGAGTTTTGATGCTTATCTTCATTGTGCTTGCCTACGGGAGATCTCTCGGGCGGCAGCAGTCAGCGGTAGCACGCTCGCAGGAACCGAGGCTGCCGGTCGCGGCTGTGCCCGGCATGCTCACGGTGTCTCATCGGTGATCATGGATTGATTCGCTCGGTATGACCTTGACTGTCACGGAACGGGCGCGTGCGCCGATCATCGGGCTGAGTTTACGGGCTTGCGCAATCCGTCTTTCGAGATGTCGTCACGGATTCTCCTCGACAGTATTCGACCTCAACGTGCTGTGTACCCGCCGCCCACAACAAGTGCGTGGCCGATCACGAAGCTTGCGCAGGGCTGCAAAGCCAAAGAACGGCAGCGGCGATCTCCTCCGGCCGACCAAGTCGCCCAATCGACTGGTCTCTCAGGATGTCTTTCATGGCGTCTGGTTCCTTAGCCAACATATCCGCAACCATCATCGATCGCCATCACGTCCTTCACTAATTGCGCGGCGAGCCGGCTTTTCTGTTGCTCTGATCTTCCGGCAAGGAGCTTGACGACAACATGCGGCGTTGTTCACTCCTCGCGCGGCATGACCTTGACTGTCGCGGAACGGGCGCGTGCGCCGATCATCGGGCTGAGGTACGGGCTGCCATGGTACTTCGCCCGGTAGGCGTCGTCGATGCGGTTGTTGATCGGTCCCTCGATCGGCTCGAAGGTGACCTCCTTCGTCATGCCGCCAGCGCTGATCCGCCCCGCCTTCTGCCGCACTGCGGCCTGATACCAACGAGATTTCTGCCCGTTGTAGCCGCGCACGTAGAGCGCGTCGTCGCCCGCGACGGACCAAATCCACGTCGGGGTGCCGTACGTCACCCCATCTTCACGGAAAGGTGAGATGTGCAAGTCATCGGCCTCAGCGATCTTGCGCAGTTCGTCTTTTGACCATGTTATCATTGTGGGTTCTCCTTCAAACTTGGTATCGGTAATCATGACTATTTTCCTTCGATTTTGCTGCTCGGGTAAATGACCCTTCCCGCTCAGCGATTCGCGTGCTGCTCACGGTTTTGTTGCGCTCAGCGTCTCGCTCAGTCGCTCCAGGTGTTCGGGATACCGGGCCCCTTGCACCGTGATTTTTGAGGCGGCGCTATCGATTTCACGAAGGTCGTCCGACGTAAGTTCAACGGCCGCTGCTCCGATGTTTTCTTCCAGGCGCTCCAGTTTCCGGGTGCCTGGTATTGGAACAATCCACGGCTTCTGGGCAAGCAGCCAAGCGAGTGCGATCTGACCCGGTGTCGCTTTCTTCTGTTCTGCGATCTTGCTGAGCAGATCAACTAAGGCTTGATTCGCGATCCGAGCCTCCTGCGTAAACCGAGGGATACTGCCACGGATGTCGGAACTATCGAACGCAGTTTTTTCGTTGATCTTCCCCGTCAGGAACCCCTTGCCCAGCGGGCTATATGGGACGAAGCCGATTCCGAGTTGTTCAAGCGTCGGCAGCACTTCGGCTTCAGGCGCTCTCCACCAGAGCGAGTATTCGCTTTGGACCGCAGTGACCAGCTGGACTGCCTGTGCGCGACGAATCGTCTGCGCTCCTGCTTCGGAAAGACCGAAGTGCTTGACCTTGCCTTGCTGAATCAGGTCTTTTACCGCTCCCGCTACGTCTTCGATCGGCACATCCGGGTCAACACGGTGTTGATAGAACAAATCGATGGCATCGATCTTAAGTCGTTTGAGCGAGGCCTCGGCGACCTCCTTGATGCGCTCTGGCCGGCTATCCAGGCCCACGAAGCCCGGCTCTAGGTTGGGCTTGAGTTTGAAACCAAACTTGGTGGCGATCACCACTTGTCCGCGGAATGGAGCGAGTGCTTCGCCGACGAGTGCTTCGTTCTTGAACGGACCATAGACCTCAGCAGTGTCGAAGAATGTAACGCCGCGTTCGACGGCCGACCGAAGGAGGGAGATCATCTCGTTCCTGTCTCCGGCAGGGCCGTAGCCAACGCTCACACCCATGCAGCCGAGCCCAATAGCCGAAACTTCCAAGTTGCTGTTTCCAAGTTTGCGCTTCTGCATTTTTTGATTTCCTGTCTTCGAGTTAAAGGTATGTGCCCAGTGCCTTGATCACGACCTCTGGCTTGCGATCGCCGGCTACAACCTGATTACCGTCAACCACTACCGCCTTTGCGATCTCCGCGCCGATGCCGCGGGTGGCGCCCGTAATGAACCAAGCTCTTGTGACCATTGATTTGTTGATTTTTTTGCGTGGTTGAAAGCATTTAGGCTCGGCGAGACCATCGCCCATCGACCGGGTGGCTGCTCTCGGGATCGTGCGGTCTCTGTCGGATTCTTGCGGAAAAGCGATTCTCCCGGACGAGACTAAGCGCCTCAATCCCCCGAGCTATGCTAACAAGCCACCGCTACTTAGGACGTTTCTCAAAAACATCTTTCACGACCGGTATTGCGGAAAAAGCCTTGGGCCAACCGGCATAGAAGGCTAGCTGTGTGAGCATCTCAGAGGCTTGCGCTTTGGTTAGGCCGTTATCCATCGCCCGGTTGAGGTGATAGGTGATTTGCGCGACTTGGCCTGAGGCGATGAGAGCACTGACAGTAACCAGGCTCCGGTCCCGGGGCGCTAGCGCCGGACGTAGCCAGAGATCATGAAAAAGCAAGTCACTGGTGTACTGCACAAGTCCTGGTGCCACAGGACCGACATCCTGCTCAACGCGGGCCGCGCGTTGCGCTTCGGCAGCCTCATCGATGGGCAGATGCTCACCCGAGGCCGGTGGAAGCTGATCGGATCCGATTCCACGCTTGCTGAAAACATCTTTCGCGACCGCAACTGCCGACGTGGCATTCGCCCAGCCGGAGTAGAATGCGAGATGCGTAATGATCTCAGAAAGTTCGCTTGGCTTGACGCCATTATCGAGCGCCAGGTTGAAATGATATGGCATCTCAATCGTCTGATTACGCGTGATCAAGGCTGCGACGGTTATGATGCTGCGGTCCCGTGGCGATAGTTCGGGACGCTTCCACAAATCTCCGAGGAGAGTGCCTTCCGTGTACCGCGCTAACGCCGGCGCGACCATCCGAAGATCCTCCAGCGTGGGCACTGGCGGAAGAGCATTCGAGCTTGGCCCCAACTTGTCTACCTGGTCGGACGATTGACTAGCAAGTCTTGTCTTCATACTGTCTGCCTGTTTAGAGGATACTTCAGGCGGCGGTTCCGGTGAGGTGTGCCCGGTCGTGTTGTTGTCGGCGCCGCAAGCGACGTGACTAATGGCCATCGCCAATGCGAGAACCAAAAAATTGCGTCTCATGGTAGCTTTTTTCTCCTTTCGATCATCTGTGGTATTGGTCGTCGCTGACCTTTTCCATCCAATCGACGGCCTTCCCGTCGACCTGCTCCTGAATGGCGATATGCGTCATAGCCGTGGTTGGGGTAGCACCGTGCCAATGCTTCTCGCCCGGTGGGAACCAGATGACATCGCCGGCGTGAACCTCCTCAACAGGACCACCCTCACGCTGGACCCAACCGCAGCCGGCTGTCACGATCAAGGTTTGCCCCAGCGGATGTGTATGCCACGCGGTGCGTGCGCCGGGCTCGAACGTGACGCTCGCGCCGGATGCGCGAGCTGGAGCGTTGGCCTGGAATAACGGATCGACGCGCACTGTGCCGGTAAACCATTCGGCCGGTCCTTTGCTGGAGGGTTGTGAGCCAACTCTTTTGATTTCCATTTTGAGTTCCTTTCTTTGACTTGATGGAGCATCCGTTTCGAACAGGAAGCGGCACTGTATCGATTAAGATGCCGCGTCGCTCGGCCAGAAGAACATCAGTCGGTAACAAATCGGAACCAAGCGTATCGCCTACAAAACATGTCCGAACACGGCAAAGCTCCCGGTTTTTCAATAATCGTCCAATCTCAGTCACGAGATTACCGTTTGGTTCGGCGCACAAAGAGGTTCAACTAGAATCTTCTACAGGCCATCACATCTGTAGAGACGTTTAGTATCACGGTAACAGCATGGGCGATGACCCTTCGTCCATGACGGCCAACTTCCTCTTCCAAACAGCCGCCACTTAGAACACCCAAAGTTCCACCATCCGTATCAACCAGAAGTCGAGCGCCCGGCTTTCGATAAGTGGATCCTTCCGTTTGAACGAGCGTAGCAAGCGCCCAGCACTGCAATGGATTCTCCTCCACGCGCCGGATGATCTGCTGGAGCGCCTTCACGTTTTAGCTCAGGACGGAGGAAGTTAGCAGGTGCTCGATCTTGACCGGCAGTTCGCGCACGCGCACGCCCGTCGCGTGGTGGACCGCGGCAGTGATGGCGGCGGCGAATCCGGCTAGGCCGATCTCGCCGATGCCGCGGGCCCCAAGTTGGTTGATCACTTTGTCGGGGTAATCGAGGAAATGCCCGTCAATTGACGGAACATCGGCGTTCACCGCCACGATGTAATCGGCGAGGTTACTGTTGATCGGCGCGCCATTTTGCGGGTCGTAGGTCGTGTGCTCCAGCAGCGCCATGCCGATTCCCATCACCACCGCACCTTCGATCTGGTTCCGTCCCGCGAGCGGATTGATAATGCGGCCCGCATCGATTACCGTCACGACGCGATTGACGCGCAATCGGGCGATCTCCGGCTGCCATGTGACCTCCACGAAGTGACAGCCGAATGAGTGCGTCGAGAACTCCGGATTTTTCGCGTCAAACGTCCCTTCGGCCTTGCCGCTGCCTGTCACCAAGCGGAGGTTGGCGCGCCGCAGCAAATCTGCGAATGGCACGCCGCCAGCAGGGCCCTCGGCCTTCATAAAGACGCGCCCGGCTTCGAATGCCAGATCGGTGGGCTGGCGCTTCTCGAACGGTGTTCCCGGCGTCGTCGCCGCGATCGTCAGCAGAGATGTGATGGCGTTGTCGGCTGCGGCAAAGACGGCCGGGATCACTGATCCGGTCGCCATCGAACCGCCCGAGACCGGTCCTTCCGGAAGCGACGTATCACCAAGCGCCACTTCGATCTTATCGAGCGGCACCCCGGTCTTATCCGAGGCAAGCTGCGCAAGGATCGTGTATGTACCGGTGCCGATGTCCTGTGTGCCGCACGCGACGCGGGCGCTGCCATCGTCGCGGAGCTGCACATTGGCCTCGGCCGCAAATCGCCCAGCGACCCATGCGGCCCCGGCCATTCCCCAGCCGAGCGTCAGGCCATCGCCCTTCATCGAGCCAACCGCGGGGTTGCGTTTTGACCAGCCGAACTTTTCCGCGCCCAGCTCGAGGCACTCGAGATAATGACGTGAGGAAAATGGAACGCCTAACGACTCGTCGATCTTAGGCTCGTTAAGTATGCGGAGCCGAACCGGCTCGATCTTGAGTTGATCGGCCAGTTCGTTCATCGCCGACTCGGTCGCGTAGAGTCCCGGAACGGCGCCGGGGCCGCGCATGTCGGATGGTGTGCCGATATTGCGCTTGGCGCGTCCGAACTTTACTCTGAGGTTCGGCACACTGTAGTGGAACGCCGTCGCTTCACCGCAATTCTCATGGTAACCATCGAGCATTGACCTGTGGTACACGTAATCGTGCATCAGCGAGACGAGCTTGCCGTCGGGTGTGGCGCCGAGCCGCACGCGCTGCTGCGTGAGCGCGCGATGACCGACCGATTGGAACATCATCTTGCGGCTGAGCACGAGCTTGACTGGCTTGCCCAGCTGCCGCGCCGCGGCGGCTGCGAGCGGGCAATGCGTCCATGGCCATAGCTTGCTGCCGAAACCCGAGCCAACGAACTTGGTGATGACGCGGACGTTCTCTTTCGGCAAACCGAACATTTGCGCGAGTACGCTCTGCATATTAAAAATGGCCTGCGACTCCTCATAAAGCGTCAACATCGAACCATCCCACATCGCGGTTGTCCCCTGTAGCTCGATCGGATTGTGCGTCTCGGCCGGCGTGACATAGGTTTGGTCGAGCTTGACCGGTGCCTTTGCGAACGCGGCCTCGGCGTCGCCACGCTCGCTTTCCAACCGATGCTCCGGGCCGTAGCTGGTGGCGACTATTTCGGGATCATCGTCGGCTTTGAGATCATTTTCGACGTTCGGCTTGTCCTCGGAGTAGGTGACACGGACCGCGTCCGCCGCAGCTTTGGCCTTCTCGAAAGTGTCCGCCACGGCGAGCGCGACGTACTGGCCATAATAACGGACGACATCGTCCTCGAACGGCGGGCGCCGCTCAATACAGATGCCTTCCATCCCCTTTCCCAGGACCGAGCGGAAGATCTTGCCGATATTCGCGCGATGAAAAATAGCTCGCACCCCGGGCATTTTCTCGGCCGCGGCTGTGTCGAGTTGCCGGATGTTGCCGTTGGCGATCGTCGCTTCGACCGGCACGGCATATAACAAATCGGGAAAATGGAAGTCGGACGCGTACTGCGCCATTCCGCTTACCTTCAACGGGCCATCTACGCGGGGCGTCTTGCGACCAATCGGTGACGTCGTGTCGCTCTCTTGTGTCGTTGGCATATCGGCTACTCGTTAGGCAATTTGGGTCGCGAGCTTCAGCGCGTGCACGAGGCAACGTTTGGCCAATTCTATCTTGAAACCATTTTGACTTTGAGGCTTCGCGTCACGCAATGCCGCCTCCGCCGCTTTCTGGAAAACGGCTTGTGTTACCGGTTGATCTGTTAGTTCAGCTTCCGCCTCAGGCGATCGCCAGGGCTTCGTGCCGACTCCACCAAGCGCGATGCGCGCACGCGTTATTCTTGCGTTCGCAACCGTGATCACCACCGCAGCGGAGGCGAGGGCAAATTCGTAGGAGGCGCGGTCGCGCAGTTTCAAATAGAGCGAGCGGCTGCCCGGCGCGGGTGGCGGAAGCGTGACATGCGTAACCAGGTCGCCCGGCTCCAATACGGTCTCACGTTGCGGGGTGTTCCCGGGCAAAACGTGAAAGTCCGCAATCGGAATACTGCGCTCGCCCTTGGTCCCGCGCACATGAATGGTCGCTTCAAGCGCGGCCATGGCCACACACATGTCGGACGGGTTCGTCGCAACACAGTGTTCGCTTGTGCCGAGAATGGCCAGACTGCGGTTTACTCCCGTGATCGCCGCGCAACCCGACCCCGGCTCGCGCTTGTTGCACGGCATCTCGGTAGCGCGAAAATACATGCACCGCGTCCGCTGCAGCAGATTGCCGGCGGTGGTCGCCATGTTCCGAAGCTGCGCCGACGCGCCGCTCAAAATCGCTTCGGATAAAACGGCGTAGTTTTTTTGCACCAGCGGGTGGTAAGCTAGATCCGAGTTGCGAACGACGGCACCAATCGTCAGCCCGCCATCGGGCAGCGCTTCGATCTTGTCCAACGGCAGCCGGTTGATGTCGATCAACGTTTCCGGTTGCTCGACATTTAATTTCATCAAATCGATCAGCGTCGTGCCGCCGCCAATGAAACGAATCTCCGCGCCCTGCTGCGCCGTTGTCGCTTTGGCCGCAGTGGCAATCGCTTGCCCGCTGTCGCTGGCTCGCGTGAGTGCGAAAGTCTTCATCCCGCTTTCTGCGGCTCGGCGTTTTGCCGCACACTCTGAATGGCCGCAACAATGTTAAGGTAAGCGCCGCAGCGGCAAATGTTGCCGCTCATGAATTCCTTCACGTCCGCATCTTCCGTCCCGCACGGTTCCTTCAAGAGCGCCACTGCCGACATGATCTGGCCGGATGTGCAATAGCCGCATTGGTAGGCATCGCACGTAACAAACGCAGCCTGCATCGGATGCAGATTTTCCGGCCCGCCGATACCCTCGACGGTCGTAATCTCTTCATCCTCGTGCATCGCCGCCAGGCAGAGACAGGAATTCACGCGCCGGCCATTGATGTGGACGGTGCACGCGCCGCATTGGCCGTGATCGCACCCCTTTTTCGATCCCGTCAGATGTAGATGTTCACGCAGACAATCGAGCAGGCTGGTGCGTGGATCGATCCGCAAATCGTACTTCTTACCGTTTACACGAAGCGAGACCGGGACGGCATCCTTCGACTCAGACGATGATATTTGCCCTTGCCCGGAACGTTCTCCGAACGCGGGAGTGATCGAGCCTGCTGATGCGATTAAGCTCGCCATCCCTAACCGTGACAGAAAGGTGCGGCGAGAGGCTTTTCCAAATTCGAAGCGGCTCTCCGCTTCAGACTTTTCATCACTCTCGCTTTGATCGGACATCGAGAACTCCTTGCCCTAGACCAGACGCTAATGTCTCAGTATAGCGATTAGCCAAAAAAACAAAACTGTTTTTCCAATCCAACGAAGAATCAACACGTCAGTTTCCCGCACTTTGATTATGTTTTTCATTCGCTTTGGCTAAATCGCTGGAAACGGTACGCCAGCTCTGGGCTGTCTTCCCCGTCGTACGCGAGTTGAGCAACTAACAGCGCGAATGGGCTCCATACATCGGGGTCGTTTTCCTGAAACAGCGGTTTAAGGCGAACTCTGCCGGTAAAGTGGTCGGCCGGTATTTCCGTGGGCGGTTGCGAACCACGTTCTTTGGTTTCAATACGCGAGTTCTGTTTCTCAGCGACGCGATGACGATGACTTTTGCTTCGATGTTATTGTTCATAATTCTGTTGGGGTAAGTGATCGCGCCTCCTGAGCGGAATGTTTTTGTTCTACTCACGCATTACCTCGATCTTCACTTCCACGGAGCCGGGCACGTTGAAAGCATCCACGCCGGAATCCAATTTGCCGATGACGATGATGCCCGGCTCGGGAATCTTCTCGCCGTCATGCTGATAGTAGATGGCGACGTCAGGGCCGGGAGACCAGTAGGCGATGTCTCCGACTTCGTATGTGTGCGTCCGCTTCCCTTCAGTCGAGATCGCTCGC
>WNFI01033219.1_pt1 | contig 13555 bp, 15 predicted proteins | sample 5400471 | NCBI WGS metagenome assembly WNFI01 (sample SAMN13153348, study PRJNA577476) | soil metagenome | isolation source: 100 cm saprolite on Douglas fir-dominated hillslope | place: USA:California | collected 2013-09-17 | reverse complement strand
CCTGCTCGGCGGTGAACGGTCCCCGTCCCGCGTAGACGGCAGCCGGGTTAAGGTGGCCGAAATTACGAATGACGGCCGCTGCCTCGGCGAACGCGTCCACCGCCGAATGGCCGTGGTCGTGCACATACCGCTGTGCGACCAGGGCGTATTGCACCGCGGTGTAGGAACCGGTCCATCCGGTGAACTCGGTTTCGGGCCGCGTCCAGGGCGCGGTCGCGCGCGGATCGCGCGAACGGGCCTGGCCCAAGATCAGCGCGATCGTCGTCGCCAGGCCCGCATCGATTGCCAGCGCTGCGTCGAGCAGCACCCCCAAAGTTGTGTCCGTATGCGACCAGCGAAGCGGTCGCTTCAGCTGCCAGGCCCAGGCGCCGGCCTCGCCGCGCCAGCCCATGCGGTCGTACGGATAGTCGGACACCCGCGAAGCGATGCCGTCCAGGTCGCCGACCTGGAGCCCGGCGTCGTCGAGCGCCAGGCGCAGCGCCTCCAGGCCGAGGGAGAAGCCTGTCCTCGGTGCGAGGGAACGCGCCTGCTCGGTGGTTGCGACCCCGACTATCCGGGCCGCGCCGAACGGGTCACGTTTCACGCCTTCGCCGCGGCCCCGCGCACCACGCCGCTTTGAAAGAGCGCGCTCCGCTCAATGTCGTTGTAACCGAGCTCAACGAGGATCGCATCCGTGTCCCGGCCGAGCTGCGCAACGGCCTCGCGTGAGCTGTGGGCGACGCCACTGAAGCGGAGCGTGTCACCAAGCGCGAACACGCGTCCATAGTCCGCGTGCAGGGTGGTCTCAAATCCGCCCGCGCGGCCGAACGCGGTCGCCATCAGGTCCGCCTCGCCGGTGATCTCGCATCAAGTCGTTTCTGGAGTTGGTTGTACTCGGGGGCGACGTCGATGCGAACGCCGCGCACCTCGGAGTAGGGAGCGGGTTCCTCAAGGTCGAGAGCGGAATGGAGGGCTGCCCAGTCGCGCTCGCAGCTCGTCGAAATCGTCAGCCAGCCGTCGGCACAGCGATAGAGCGCGTTCGTTGCAGCATGGCCGCGCTGATCGGGGTCGATGACAAACGACTCGCGCACGGTGTCCTCCTCCAGGTGCACGTCCGACATGGCAAGAAGAGCCGAGCCGATCTGAGGACACTCGAGGTACTGTCCCTGCCCGGTTCGATCGCGATGCCACAACGCGGCCAGCACCGCGGTGGCGCTCGTCAATGCGCAGCCAAAGTCCATATGCGTCATGTAATGAAGGGGTGCCCGACCTGGCCCGCCAGTGCGCGCGAGCAATCCTGCAACCGCCGAATGCACGGGCTCGAACGCCGGCAGGCGCGCCCACTCGCTGAGGTTGCCGTAGCCTGACGAATGGCAGTAGATGAGGTCCGACTTCAGCTGACGCGCCTGCTCATAACCCATGCCGAGCCGTTCCATGACGCCGATCCGCATGTTGTGGTGCACGACGTCGGCTTGTCGCACCAGCCGGTGAACGATCTCCTGCCCGGCCTCAGTCTTCAGATTGACAGCGAGGCTTTCCTTCCCACGCTGGGAGGCGAGGAAGTGCTTGGGCGTGGCGCGCAGAGGATCTCCGTTCAGCTCCTCCACCTTGATGACCCGTGCGCCGAGGTCGGCGAAGATGCGATTTGCGAATGGGCCCGCGACCCAGATCCCGAAGTCGAGCACGAGCATGCCGGACAGTGGGGAGCGCGGCCGGTCGTTGGCGGCGGCGGCCGAGCTCAGACGGCGCACCGGCCCGGCCGGGCTCGCCTGTTCTGGCGCCGCGATCCGGGGCTCGGCTGGGGTCGCGGCAAACCTGGCCGACGAGCCGAACGCGCGCCGCTCGCCAGTGACCTGGACTAGCCCGCTCGACTCGATCTGAGGCAGGCGCAGCGCCTCTCCTGGGTCCAGAGGCGATCGAACGCTCCCCTCGCTCCCGTGTGGATCTGGATCCAGCGTCCGTCCTGGCAGCGGATCAGACCAGTGACAACGATCCGGTTGCCGGTCCCGGGCCCGCCAATGGTGCTCCTGTGCATCCCTTCGCCAAACCGATCCGACGCAACCCAGCGGTGGCTGCTGAGAATCGCGATTCCATCGGCCAACGACGTAGTCACGACGCCGCCGCGGCCCGTTTGCTCGCGTGCGTGCAGGCCGGCCAGAATGCCGATCTCGATCAGCCACGCAGCCCCGTTCACCGCGAGCGGCCAGCCTCCGAATATCGGCCCGGACCGGTGGCCGTCCTGTGCGGTTTGGAGTCCGTAACGAGCTTCCAGCAGCTCGCCGTGGAGATCCTCGGTTCCGTTCGCACCAAGCGCGACCTCTCCAGGCGCCGCCGGCTCGGCTGTCAGCAGGCAGATCACCTGCTCCGGTCGGGCCGGGCCGTTCCAGGGCGACGGCTCGAGGCGATGCGCGTGCAGCGTGTCGATGATCACGTCGGCGGATCGGCACAACGCATTCCGGCCGGCCGGCGACAGCTCGTCGCTCCGCACCGAGCGCTGGCCTCGATACCAGACGCTGGTGCCGGTGAGCACGTGTATGGGATCGCCGTGTGGAGGCTCGATGCGGACGACCTCGGCGCCGTGGTCGGCCAGGACCATGCCCGCGATTGCCGCCGCAGGGGACCGCTCGGAAAGATCGACGACCCGCAACCCCTCGAGGGGGCCGCTCATCGGAATCCTGCGCGAGACTGCCGGCGGGGGAAGCTCAAGATTCGCGGGTATCATAAGCGTTCAATGAAGTACCTCTTGTCGGGTGCTCGCCTGTGGCGGCGGCTCGGCAGGGGAGGAGTGCGCGGATGACCATCAGCTCGGCGATCGATGGCTGCGTTTTCCACGACTGGGCGTCCAAGAAGGAGCTCGGTCAGTACATGCCGAAGGCATGGAGGGAGCTCCTTGTCGACCGGGCGGAGATCGGCAGCACGCTGCGTGCTCGTCCCCTGTATCAAAACCCGCTCGGCGCCAAGGACTCGGCCGCCTATCCCGCGACGGGTGTGGCGGGATCGGATCCGGATCTACTTGTGAAGCAGCTTCTCAGCGACGGCACTCGGGAGCGTGTAGTGCTCGGCTTCGACGAGGCGATCCTCACGACGGCATTTCCGGCGCACTACGTCGCCCGTGCGGTCGTACGAGCAGCGAACGACTGGACCGCCGACCGCTGGCTGAAGCACGACAAGCGGCTGCATGGCTTGATCCTCGTCTCCAATGCGCTGCCGGACGATGCAGCCAAAGAGATCAAACGAATGGCCAAGAACGAGCGCATGGTCGGCGTTGCGATGGGCGCCAACGCGCAAGGCAAGCCGTTCGGGCATCCCGTATACCACCCGATCTATGCGGCCGCGACGGAGGCAAGTCTTCCAGTAGTGATTCAAGTCGGCAGCGACCTCGCCGGCACGCTGATCACCCCGCCCGTGGCTGGAGGCCTGCCCGCTACGTTCGGCGAGTTCAGAGCACTGGGTGCGCAGTCCCTGGCGTCGCACATCACCTCGCTGATCCTGCAGGCTGTCTTCGAGATCTTCCCCGACCTGCAGATCGTCCTGGTCGGCGGTGGCGCCACCTGGGTTCCGCCGACGCTCTGGAGGCTCAACTACATCTACCAGCTCAACGAGCACGATGCGCCGTGGCTGAAGATGCTCCCGGCCGAGTACTTCCAGCGGCATGTGAAGGTCTCGACCTACTCCCTCGAGCGAACCCCCGCGCCCGGCCGCCTGCAGAAAGCTCTTGGGACTCTGCCCTGGTTTGCGGACTCGCTCCTCTACGCCAGCGGCTACCCGAACTCGGACTGGGAGCAGGCGGAGTCGGTCGCCGAGAGGCTACCTGCCGAGTGGCACGCCCGCGTGTTCCGGGACAACGCACGCGCGGCTTTTCGCTGGCCGGACCGGCCGGCGGCGCCGAGGCGTGAGGGCATGGCTCCAGAGAAGCTGCTCGAACCAACGGGATGAGCGCGGGTCCTGCGGCACCGGCCTTCGAGGACGCATGCGCTCTGGAGAACCTGCGCACCGGATCTCCGGCCGTGGTCAGGGTCGGCGGCCGTGAGCTGGCCCTCATCAGATACGGCGATACGGTATACGCGGTCCGCAACATCTGCCCACACCAGTCGCAGTCGTTCGCCGGTGGGAGGGCACACTCTCGAGTCGAGGGCGGCGCGGAGGTCGGCGACCTCGACCTACTCGAGGACGATCCAGCCCTGGCCTGCCCCTGGCACGGCTACGAGTTTCGCTTGCGCGACGGACGCTGCCTGGTCAATCCCAGCCTGCGCGTGAGGACTTACCCAGTGCAGATCCGCGATGGGCGCGTTTACGTCGACCTGAGCGGACGGGTGGACGAGCCGAAGTAAGCGCTCTTAGATCGCCGACCAGCCACCGTCGACGACCAGCGCCTGGCCGGTGACGAAGCTGGACACATCGCTGGCGAGAAACAGCAGCGCGCCGTCGAGCTCGTTCTCGTTGCCAAGCCGCCCCATCGGGCTGAAGTCGTTGTGCTGCTTGAGCCACGCCTCGTTCTGCACGTTCACCTGGGTCATCTCCGTCGGGAACCAGCTCGGCGCGAGCGCATTGACCCTGACCCCCTTGCGGCCCCACGCGACGGCGAGATTTCGAGTCAACGACACGAGCGCCGCCTTGCTTGCGCTGTAGGCCGCGGACCGGCCCCTCGGGGAGGAGACGAGCGCGGTCACTGAGGCGATGTTGATGATGCTTCCCGAGCCCTGGGCAAGCATCGGTCGGACGAGCAACTGGGTCACGGCAAACGGGGCCACGACGTTGACCTCGAAGGTGCGGCGGAAGTCGTCCACCGAATACTCCTCGGGCCGGCCGCCCGTCCCGATCCCGGCGTTGTTGACGAGAATGTCGATACGATCTCCGACCGCTTCGCTCAGACGCAGCCGGTCCTCAGCTCGGGTGATGTCGCCGGGCACGGCGCGGCCGCCGATCTCGTCCGCAAGCTCGCGCAGGCGGTCCTCCCGCCGAGCGGTGACGACGACCTCGGCGCCGGCCTCGGCAAGCACCCGCGCAAAGCGGGCGCCCAGGCCGGTCGAGGCGCCGGTGACCACGGCTACCTTGCCGTCGAGACGGAGACGGTCGGCGGTGTTCATCGTGGCCAACGCTTCCGCATTATCAAACTCCGACTTACCGTACTTGCGATATCTGAAATACCTGCTTATATATGAGCATGTCACGCCCCGCGCTGCCAGGCGAACAATGAGCCCGCTCGCAAAGCAGTACGAGCATCAGTTCAGGTCGGTCCTGAGCCAGTTCGCGACAGGCGTCGCCGTGGTGACCGCGGTCAACAAAGGTGTTCCGGTCGGATTGACCATCCAGTCGTTCTGCTCCCTCTCTCTGGATCCACCATTGATCCTGCTGTGCCCCGGGATCACCTCGACGAGCTGGCCGAAGATCGCCGAGGTGGGGTACCTGTGCGTCAACCTGCTGGCGGAGGGCCAGGAGCAGATCGCGCGGCAGTTCGCGCGGTCCGGCGGCGACAAGTACGGTGGCGTCGCTTGGACCGCGGCCACCGACAGCGGCAGCCCGATGCTCGACGGCGCTCTCGCCTGGATCGATTGCAGGGTCGACAATCAGTACGCTGGAGGGGACCATCTGATCGTCACCTGTCAGGTGCTGGACCTCGCGGCGCGAACGGACCTGCGCCCTCTGGTCTTCTTCCAGAGCGGCTTCCAACGCACGGTCTAGCGTTAGCAGCGCACGAGATGGACCTGAATTTCTCAGCGGCTGCGCGGCAGGCCGAGCACGCGCTCGGCGAGGATGTTGCGCAGCACCTCTGAGGTCCCGGCTTCGATTGTGTTGGCCTGCGCGCGCAGGAATGCTTGCGGCCACGGGTTCCCGTCCTCCACTGCGCCGGCCATGCCCAGAATCTCGAGCGCGGTCTCGGTGATGCCCTGGTTGATCTCCGACCACGCGAGCTTCACCATCGACGCATCGGGGCCCGGCGCGCCATCACGGTCAATCTCGCCGGCGACCTTCATCGCGCGCAGCTGGAGGATGCGGCTCCGCAGGTGATAGTCCGCAATGCTCTGGCGGATGTCATCGGTCACGCGGTCCGCATGCGCGCGCGCCAGATCGACCAGCGCCCGAGCTGCGGCGGCGCCTCGCATGGCGAGCGTGACGCCAAGATTGCCTCGCTCGTGGAGCAGTGTCGTCATCGCGACTCGCCACCCCTCACCCGGAGCCAGGAGGACCTGGCTCTTAGGCACGCGCACGTCGGTGAAGTACACTTCATTGAACTCTGGGTCGCGCGTCATCTGGACGAGCGGCCGGACCTCGATGCCGGGGGATTTCATGTCAACGATCAGCATGGTCAGCCCCTGTCGAGGATTGTCGTGACGCGACTCGCGCGCCAGCAGGAGGCACCAGCTCGCGATGTGGGCAAAGCTTGTCCAGACCTTCTGGCCGTTGACCAGGTAGTGGTCGGCGCAATCCTCCGCCCTTGTGCCGACCGCTGAAAGGTCGCTGCCTGCGTTTGGTTCGGAAAAAGCCTGGCACCAGATCTCCTCGCCAGACAGGATCGGGTCAAGGTAGCGCGCCTTCTGCTCGTGAGTGCCGTGGCTGATGATCGTCGGGCCGCACATGCCCAACCCGATGACGTTCATCGGCTCCGGCGCCCCGACGTCGATCATCTCCTGGTTGAAGACGAGCTGCTCCGAAGCCGTCGCGCCGCGTCCGCCGTACTGTTCAGGCCACGTGAGGCCGACATAGCGTTGCGAATGAAGCTTGCGCTGCCACCGGCGCCGGATGTCGATCCAGCGCTCAGGGTTCAGCTCCTCGACCGGCTGCCATCGGGGACGGTTCGCCTTGAGCCATGCGCGGGCTTCCAGCTGAAACGTCCGCTCTGCCTCGCTGAAACCGAAGTCCATCTACAAGGCATTAAGTTATCTCAATCGCGATTCGACGCCTGACCGCTATGCCAGCGTCTCCAGGCCTGCCTCGATCAGGCCGGAGATCGTGTCGCGGAGTCCCTCGTAAATCGGGTCGACACGACGGCCGCGAAGGTGTAGGTCGAGGTTGTAGGCGAGGATGGCCGCGTACTTGTAGCAGCCGGCCGCGATGAACCACTCGATGTCGTGGTAGCCGCGCGCCAGCGCCAGTATCTCCTCCACGTCGACCGCGACCTGTCCGCCTCGATTGAGCCCTGGGAATCTGCGTCGCATCGCGGTGACGCACAGGCACGCGAGGTCGACCTCCGGCGGCCCGAGCTCGGCGATCTCCCAATCGAGAACCGCGGCGACTGCTCCCTTCGAGAAGAGCAGGTTTCCTAACGTGTAATCGCCGTGTGCCAGCGCCGCTTGGCCGGCGTTCGGCTCGAGGCCGCGGAGCCGGGAAGCGAGCTCGGGACCTCGTGTCACGAGCTCGGCGGGCCCCCGCGACAGCAGAGGTTCCCAGCGGTCGACCTGCCGGACCGGCGGCTGGATGGCTTCGCCGCCGATTCCGGTCGCCTCGAGGGGAAGGCCGCGGATCTCGGCCAGCACTTCGACAGCCGACTTGATAATGGTGGCCGGTTGCTCGTTGCGCGCCGCCTCCTCCACGTTGTCGCCCTCGACCAATCTCATGAGGACGAAGGGCCGGCCAGCCCGGGTGGTGCCTGGCTCGCCCATCGCCACCACCTCGGGGGCCGGGATGCCCGCAGCGTGAAGGGCGGCCATGATCCGGCCCTGGCGCACGACGTCTGCTGCTCCGATCGGCCGGGCGCCGGGCGGGGGAACGCGGACCACGGCGGCGCCCGGTGGTCGATCGAGGTGCAGGAAATACGTGAAGCCTGAATGGCCGGCCGGCGCGACCTCGACGGAGGTCACAGTCGCCCCTCCGAAAGCGTCCGCGCAAGCGGCGCCCACCTCGCCTGCCAGATCCCGAAGAGGAGGTGGCCAGTCTTCGTTCATGCCGCCAAGAAGTCCACCAGGATCTGGTTGAAGGTGCCGCTCGAGTCGACCATGGGCGAGTGGCCGGCGCCTGGAATCTCGACCATCCGGGCGGCCGGAATGCCTCGAGCCAGCTCCTGGGCGTGGGCGTGCGTGCGGACGCCATCCAGCCCGCCGCGGACCACGAGTGTCGGCGCCGTGATCGAGCCGAGCAGCGGCCGTAAGTCGAGGCCCATGGTTGCCCGAGGGATGGCCGCGACGTAGTCGGCATCCAGGGCAGCAACGGCTGCAATGCAGCGTTCGATGAGCGGGTCATGCGCGGCGCGCGGGGCGACCAGGCCGCGCGTCAACGCCTCGAGGGTAGAAGGCTCCCTGGTCTCCATCCAGCCGGCGAGGCTTACGGCGAACTGGGAGCGGAGGCCCCGACTCGTCGCGCCCGTGCCGACGAGCACCAGCTTGGCGACCCGGTCGGGGTGCCTGGCCGCGAGCAGCTGGCCGAGGATGCCGCCCATCGAGTTACCGATGACGACCGCGGCCGCAGCGCCCTCTGCATCCAGCACTGCCACCAGCGACTCCGCCAGCGAGCTTGCGTTCGCGATCTCGCGCCATTCGCCGAGCGACGGCGAATACAGGTCGGCGACCAGGCATCGTCGCTGCGCGAGCGCCGGCAGCACAGGCTCCCAGAATTCCCAACAGCCGAACCACGGATGCAAGAGGAGGGTCCCCCAGGAGCTCTGCCTTGTCCGCCGCCGAGACCTCGCCAGTGTCTCGCAAATAGGCCAGCGCCTCCGTGTAGGTATGCAGCGACCCGGTCCTCGTGTGATCGCTGCCCCAGGCCAGGCGTCGAGGGCCGAAGGCCTCAATCACCCGATGCAGGGCGGGCCAGACATCGTCGAAGGGAAAACCGCGGCTGGACAGGGCCGGCACCGCGGTCAGCTTGACGGCGACATTAGGGAATCGAGCGAGATCGAGCAGCTCCGGCAGCCGCCCGAAGCGGTCCGTCTCGGCTTGCATCAATGGCGGCTGGCTGAGACCGAGGTGGTCGATGACCAGCTGAAGATCGGGGTTGGCGGCTGCCACGGACGCCAGCTCGGGGAGGATGCCTGGCGGAAAAACGCACAGAGGGACGCCGTGCCGCGCGCAAGCCGCGAAGACGCGGTCAAAGCCCCCCGCTCGAAACGCTGCGCATTCCTGCTCGCTGCCGATCAGCAGCCGGAGACCGAGCATTCCGCGCTGAGCGCGCCAGCCGGCCATTCGCTCCTCGATGTCGGGCGCCGTCGGATCGGTGCGCCCGACCACGGCAAAGCGGTCAGGATGCCGGGCCGCAGCCTCGAGGGTGTACGAGTTGTCAGCGCCGTAGACCGCCGGCGTGACCAGGAGTGCTGCGTCGACGCCGGTGGCGTCCATGCGACCGAGGAGATCGGTGTACGTGATCGGATGCTCCGACTGGTGCGCCCGATTCGCAGCTTCTACCGCGTCTCTCGTTCCGTATTCCGCCCTCCATGGCCGGCTGGGGCTGTCCGCCTCCCAGCAATGGAGCTGCGCGTCGATGATCTGGCCGACGGCGCGAGTCGACCTCAGTGGACGAGTTTGGTGACCGCGGACGTGCTGCCGAAGCCGGGCATGACCGCAGAATGCTTGCCCGGGCCGCCGGCGACCATGACCCGGATCTCCTCCGGGCGGCGGACGGGTGGGACTAGCGCCTCCGGCCGCTCAGCGAGCGCGTTCATCCAGACCGGCCACTCCCTTCCGACCCAGTTGCCTGACTCCATCACCTCCGCGACCGGGCGGCAGGCGCGGTGGTACAGGTAGCGCTGGACGTCTTCGCGGCTCCAGCCATCGCGCCCGAGCATCTGAGCGTGCTCCGGTCCAAACAGGACCAGGAAGTCGTTGCCCTTGGAGATGACCCAGCTGTTGTGGCCGAGCTGGCGCATCGCGTCGGCGATGATGTTGACCAGGCGCACGCCGGTCGTGCTCTGGTGGTCCTCGACGTTGTGAGGTGCTTCGAGGCCGATGAGCGAAACGGCGCTGTCGCGCTCAGCGAAGCCGACGGACGTGTGATATTCCGGCCACGGCGACTCGGCCATGTTCTCGGTCATGCAGTAGGTGAACTTGGCGGGCCCGCCATGCGTCGAGAGATCGCCTTGGCCGGGACGTGCGAGCCCGACGTTGAGGAGGATCAGCCGAATCGCCCGGCCGAGGGTTGCGTTGGGCGCGAATCCAGGTCCCAGCACCCCGGACCCGCTGTTGAGGCCGAGCTCGGCCGCGACCGGCCCGTGCACGACGAGCAGGGGGGCGACCGGGTGGGTGGTGGCCTGTACCCCGGCAAGGTTGAACTGCGGCTCGAGCATCGCTTCGACCGCTGCGACGATCACGGGGAACGCACGTGGTTCGCAGCCTGCCATCACCGCATTGGCCGCCAACACCTCGAGGGTCGCCTCGCCATAGCCCGGCGGGATTGCGCCGAGAGTCCCCGTGGGATCGCGACCGCCGAGCATCAGCGCGACTTTGTCGTCGGTCGGCGGGACGAGCGGCAGGCCATCGCCCCAACCCCGCGCGTCGGCAAATCGCCGGAACTCGTCGAACTCGGCCGGGATCGTGTGCCGGGTGGTCACCGCCGCGTCGGGCCGGTCACTCTCCATCGCGGTGCCGAGCTCGCGCGGCTTCGAGCCATTCGACGCCCTGCTCCGCGGCCGCCGTGCAGCGCATCTCGAGCGAGCTCGCATCGATGCCACCGATCGGATGCTCGACGATTACGAGCGGCACGTCGCCACTGAGTGCTCGCATCTGCATCCGCGCGAGCTTTTCGAAGCTGGTGGTGGTGAGCATCGCCACCCGCAGGCCCTCAGCTTGGAGGGCGATCGAGTCGTGGACACTCCACGACGTGCACGACCCTCAATCGCCGCTCCCGGTCACGACCGCGTCGCACTCGGTCGCGATGTTCATGATCAGCTCCTTGGTCCCGGGCACGCTTGCGTTGGGCTTGCGGTAGAACCGGGCCTCGATGCCGTAGCGATCGACCAGAGCCTTCGCCATGGCCTCTTCGATATCGGCGGCGTGCTGCTTGCTGTTGGAAAAAAAGCCGACCGTCCGAATCGTGCCCTTGCTCCGTACTGCTTTGGCAGCGACCGTCTTGCGCTGCTGGGCGATCGGATCCACCAGGGACCACGTGACAACTGGCGTCATGTTCTTTAGCCTCCGCACCTGGGACGCGAACCTGCGCTAGAGAAGATGCCCCAGTTTCTCCTTCTTGGTGGTCATGTAGCGGCGATTGAAGCCGTTCGGCTCGATTCGAAGCGGGACCTGCTCGACGACCCTCAGATCGAAACCCTCGAGCCCGATGAGCTTGCGAGGATTGTTGGTAAGAAGCCGCATCTGGCGGACGCCGAGATCGTAAAGGATCTGGCTGCCGATGCCGTAGTCGCGGCTGTCCGCGGGCTGGTCCAGGGCGAGGTTGGCTTCGACTGTGTCGAGGCCCGCGTCCTGAAGGTTGTATGCGTGAAGCTTGGCGACAAGGCCGATGCCACGTCCTTCGTGGCTGCCGAGGTACAGCACGACCCCGCGGCCCTCCGCCGCGATCGCCGCGGTCGCCGCCTTGAGCTGCGGCCCGCAGTCACATCTTTCACTCCCAAAGACATCGCCCGTCACACAACGGGAATGGGCACGCACGAGGACGGGCTGCTGTGGATCGATCTCACCGAGGACCATCGCCATCTCGATGTTGCCGGTGATGACGTCCTCATATGCATGCACCATCCACATCTGTCCGTCGATCGGTATCGACGCAACCACGCGGTGCTCGATGAGCTTCTCGTGCCGGCGCCGATAGGCGATTAGGTCTTTGATCGCCAGTATCCGGATGCCGTGCTCGGCGGCGAACGCCTGGAGGTCCGGCAGCCTGGCCATCGTCCCGTCGACCTTCATGATCTCGCAGATCACGCCGGCCGGGTACACGCCTGCGATCTTGGCGAGATCCACGACGGCCTCGGTCTGGCCGGCTCGCTGGAGCACGCCGCCGTCGCGGGCCCGGAGGGGAAACGTGTGGCCTGGCTTGGAGAAGTCGTCTGGCACCGCGGAAGGGTTGATCAAGTGCCGGATGGTGGCGGCGCGGTCGTAAGCCGAGATGCCGGTGGTCACCAGGTGGCGCGCCTCGACGCTGACCGAGAAAGCAGTCCCCAACCGGCTCGTGTTCTTCTCGACCATCGGCTGGATCTCGAGGTCGTCGAGCCGGGAGCCGGTCATCGGCACGCAGATGAGCCCCCCCGCGTGACGCGCCATGAAGCTGATGTTTTCTGGAGTGACGAGCTCGGCGGCCACTGCAAGGTCGCCCTCGTTCTCGCGATCCTCGTCATCGACGATGATCACAAAGCGTCCGCGGCGAAAGTCTTCGGCCGCTTGACTGACCGCATCCGGGTCCGAACGCAGATCGACGTCGCCATCACCGGTCCGCCGAAGATTGACCATGGTTTGGACCTAAAATGGTACCTCAAGTATCCGAATCAATCAAGGCGCCCAGGAGGGATGGCTCTCGGTGGAGATTTCAGGCCGCGCGGCGCTTGTAACAGGGGGTGCTTCAGGGCTCGGTTTGGCGACGACGGAGCTGTTGGTGGAGCGAGGGGCGAGGGTTGTGATCCTGGACCGCCCGTCGTCCGCCGGGGCCGCCGTCGCCGAGCGTTTGGGACCGTCAGTCCGGTTCTGCGCCGGCGACGTGACCTCGGAACCTGACGCGGTCGCGGCTGTCAAGACGGCGGTGGAGGCATTCGGCGGCTTGAGCATCCTCGTCAACTGCGCCGGGATCGGAATTCCAAGGCGGATCCTGGGCCGCGACGGGCTTTTACCCCTCGACGAGTTCCGCCACGTGATCGAGGTCAATCTCGTGGGGACGTTCAACGTCCTGCGGCACGCGGCTCGGCAGATGTCGGAGTCCGAGCCGGTCGGAGGCGAACGGGGCGTGATCGTCAACACCGCGTCTGTGGCAGCCTTCGACGGTCAGATCGGGCAGGCGTCGTACACGTCATCGAAGGCAGCGATCGTCGGCCTGACGCTCGTCGCCGCGCGCGAGCTTGGTTCCCGCCTGATTCGGTGCTGCACGATCGCTCCGGGCATCATGGACACCCCTCTGCTAGGGACGCTGTCGCAAGAGATCCGAGCTTCGCTCGCGGCGATGGTTCCTCACCCGGCGCGCCTCGGCCAGCCGTACGAATATGCATTGCTCGCCGCTCACATCGTCGAAAACGGCTATCTCAACGGCGCGACCATACGGTTGGACGGAGCAATCCGCATGGCGCCTCGCTGAGTCAACCGCAGCCGACGGTGTCGAACCGACGCCACTCGTCGGCGGCCTGTCCGACTATCGGGGGGGTCGGCCTCGTGGCGCCGGTCTAGTCGACTTTGCGATCGATGATGGTGGCGGTGCCGAGCCCGCCTCCGCAGCACATCGACTGCAGGCCGTACCTGAGATCGCGGCGCTCGAGCTCGTAGAGAAGGTGGTTCATCAGTCGGGCGCCGGAGGCGCCGAGCGGGTGACCGAGCGCGATCGCGCCGCCGTTGACGTTGGTCTTGGCCAGGTCGGCACCGATCTCCTTCTCCCACGCGAGCACCACGCATGCGAAGGCCTCGTTGATCTCGAACAGGTCGATGTCCTCGAGCTTCAGTCCGGCTGCCTTGAGGACCGCCCGTGTGGCCGGGATCGGACCCTCGAGCATCAGGATCGG
>WNFI01445286.1_pt1 | contig 13556 bp, 10 predicted proteins | sample 5400471 | NCBI WGS metagenome assembly WNFI01 (sample SAMN13153348, study PRJNA577476) | soil metagenome | isolation source: 100 cm saprolite on Douglas fir-dominated hillslope | place: USA:California | collected 2013-09-17 | reverse complement strand
CGCGACCACGGCCAGGCGGTGTTCAACCAGACTTTCCTGCAATTTTCCGACCGCATGGTCGGCGGCCCGCGCATCCCCAATGGCCTTGCCAAGATCAAGCAGCACGCGGACCTGTTCAAGCGCGTCGAAGAAAAATACGGCGTGCCGGCGCCGGTGCTAACCGCGTTTTGGGGACTCGAAAGCGACTTCGGTGCGAATTTCGGCAACTACAATATTTTAGGTGCGCTGGCGACGCTCTCCTATGACTGCCGCCGGCCCGATTTCTTCCGCCAACAATTGCTCGATGCATTGCGCATCATCGAGCGGGGCGACCAACACGTCGAGGACATGATCGGCGACTGGGCTGGCGAATTCGGCGGCATGCAATTCACCGCCTCCGACTATCTCAAGAATGCGGTCGACTTCGATGGCGATGGCCGCCGCGACCTCATCCATAGCATCCCGGACACGCTTGCTTCCGCGGCGAACTTCCTGGTCACGCTCGGCTGGCAACGGGGCCAGCCATGGCTGCAAGAGGTACATGTGCCCACCAACATGCCGTGGGAGGAAGCAGACGTCAGCATCCAGCACCCGCGCTCGAAATGGGTGGCCTGGGGTGTGACGCCTGCGAACGGCTCGCTACCCCCGGATGAGTTGCCGGCGTCGCTGATCCTTCCGATGGGGCGTCGCGGTCCGGCCTTTCTCGCCTATCCGAATTTCAAGGCGTTTCTCGGCTGGAATTCGGCGATGGTCTATTCGACAACGGTCGCTTATTTCGCCACCCGTCTCGCCGGCGCGCCAAATGTCGATCACGCGGGCGCCGCAACGATCGCGCCGCTCTCTACGCAGCAGGTCATGGAATTACAAACCCTGCTGACCAAGCAAGGCTATGAAGGCGTCGGTGAAGTTGATGGCAAAATCGGCAACGGCACCCGGGGCGCAACCAGAAAGGCGCAGTTGAAGGTCGGCCTGCCCGCAGATTCTTATCCCAGCGCCGAACTCATCGAGCGTCTTCGCACAAGCAGCAATAGCAGCTCGAAGCGATAATTCGTCGCCATTACTGACTAATTATTGAGCTTGTGCCTTGCGATATCTCAATGCACGAGCCCGATAATTACAAGACCTTCATCTTCGATCACATCCGCAAGATTTGACCGCCGGATTGATGAACCCCCGGCCGTTTAATCTGTTGTAGGACGGAACCACGTCCTGCACGTGGTGGAGGACGAAACATGACCAACCGCACAAGAATCTTGTTGCTGGCAACGGTGCTCGCCGCAGCCATGCCGATGAGCGCAGGCGCGCAGCAACCCCCCGGTAAGCCTGGACCAGCGGCGAAAGCAGCCCCGGCACGGCCCGCACCCGCGCCCGCCGCCCGGCCGGCGCCGGCGCCGCATGTCGCGGCCCCCGCGCCACACATGGCTGCACCACAGCGCATGGCTGCGCCACAGCGCGCGGCCCCGCCACCGCGCATGGCTGCGCCGCCACGCATGGCGGCGCCGCATGCCGCGCCTGTTGCACGAGCCGCGACGCCGCATATCGCACCGCAACGCGCAGCGGTCCCCCAAAACCGATCGGCCGCGGCCAATCGCAGCGTGCAGCAAAACCAGGTCCGTCTACACGTCAAGCGCAGGTGAATACGCGTCAAGCGCTGCGCGCGGAACAAAATCTGCGCCGGAGCGAGGCTCGCGAATTACGCCGCCTTCCCCCATCACAGCGGGCGCAGCGGCTTGAGCAGATCCAACAATCCCGTCAGCAACGGACACTGTCGCGGCAACAGCTGACGCAACCGAACGCCCTGCAATCCCGGTCGAACACCGGGACCACGGGAACCACGGGGACATTGCGCGCAACCCGCCGCGACGGCACCCCACGCGTGACGGCAGACGTTGCGCGTCAGGGCCGTTTCGCGTCGCGCTTTTCGCAGCAAGCCGGTGGCGTTAACGCGCAAAATCGCTTCGCTCATGTAGCGGCGCAACGCGCCTGGCAGCGTGGTCTGCGCGCGGCCTTCGTGCCATGGTACGGCCCGGTATTCTGGCCTTACGCGTACTCCGACATCTTCGACTACGCATTCTGGCCCTCGGGCTATGATGACGGCTTCTGGGCCTATGCCTACGACGACTTCTTCGACGGCGTGTTCTGGGGCGAGTCCGGCCCGCCGCAAGGCTACGGTCCAGGCTACGCTCAAGGCTACGCTTATGGCGGCCCGCAGGCTGGCGCCTCGCAGGCAAGCGTGCCGCCTCAGCAACAGGCGAGCTATGCCGCCGTGCAGGAACTGTGCAAGCAACCCGGCAGCGGCATCACTGCCTGGCCCTTCGCCGACATCGAACGCAAGGTCGGCCTCAATGGCGATCAGAAGCAATTGCTCGGCGATGTGCGCAAGGCGAGCTTAGATGCGGCCGCTGTCTTCAAGGCTTCTTGCCCGGTGGACAACGCCTTCCCGCTAACGCCTCCGGGCCGGCTGGCCGCGATGACCGCGCGGCTCGATGCAACCTTGCAGGCTGTGCAAACGGTGCGGCCGCCGCTGGAGAAGTTCTACGACTCGCTCAACGACGAGCAGAAGGAGCGCTTCAACGCGATCGGGCCGAGGAACACGGCAACCAACGCCGAGGCGAGCGCAGCTTCGCAGGCCTCCGACACCTGCAAGCAGCCGAAGCAAGGCCTCGCCAACCTGCCGATCGAGAAGATCGAGGATGCTCTCAATCCGACCAACGCGCAGGCGACCGGGCTGAACAGACTGCAGGAGGCAACCGGCAAAGCGGTTTCGATCATGCAAGCGGCCTGCCCGAACGAAACTCCCATCACGCCGCCAGGACGGCTGGATGCGATGCAGACGCGCCTGCAGGCGATGATCGACGCGGCCGAGACTGTGAAGCCGGCGCTCGAAAGCTTCTACGCCTCGCTCACCGGCGAGCAGAAAGCACGCTTCAACCGCATCGGACAGCAACTGTCGGAGACGATGGGACAGTCGTCCAACAATTAATCGCGAGACATCGTGAAAATGAAAAGGGCGGCCACAACGGCCGCCCTTTTTTCTTTCCGTCATGCCCGGCCTCGCGGCCCTGTTCTGCTTACGCCTACTCCGCGGCGATGCGCACTTCCGGTGCCGCCGCCTTGATGTCCGGCGTCACGTGCTGCTCGAATTTGGCGAAATTCTTCTGGAACATGCCGACGAGATCGCGCGCGGTTTTGTCGAACTGGGCCTTGTCCTTCCAGGTCTTGAACGGATTGAGCAGATGCGGCTCCACGCCCGGCACCGAGGTCGGCACCGAGAAGCCGAAATAGGGGTCGGTGCGGAAATCCGCGTTCCTGAGCGAACCGTCGAGCGCGGCCGTGAGAAGCGTGCGCGTCGCCTTGATCGGCATGCGGCGGCCCACGCCATAAATGCCGCCGGTCCAGCCGGAGTTGACCAGCCAGACATCGACCTTGTGCTTGTTGATGTAGTCGCGCAGCAGATCGGCATACACCGACGGATGCCGCGGCAGGAACGGCGCACCGAAGCAGGTGGAGAATTCCGGCTGTACGCCCACCAGGCCCTTCTCGGTGCCAGCGACCTTCGCCGTATAGCCTGAAAGGAAATGATACATCGCCTGCGTCGGCGTGAGCTTGGCGATTGGCGGCATCACACCGTAGGCGTCGGCCGTGAGGAAGAGTTGGTGGCATCCCAGATCATCGGCTCCGCGTCCCGCGAGAGCTTGATGGTCTTGGCGTAACAGCCGCCTTCGAAATTGAAGATACCGTCCGGGCCCCAACCGTGCTCATCGTCACCGATCAGGATACGCTTCGGATCTGCCGAGAGCGTGGTCTTGCCGGTTCCCGAGAGTCCGAAAAACAGCGCGCTCTCGCCTTCGTGGCTGACATTGGCCGAGCAATGCATCGGCACGACGTTCTGCGCCGGCAGATAGAAATTGAGCGTGGTGAACACCGACTTCTTCATCTCGCCCGCATAGGACGAGCCGCAGATCAGCACGATCTTGCGCGTGAAATCGATGGCAACCATCGTGTCCGAACCATCGCGACCGCCATGGCGCTTGGCGTCGGGCTTGAACGACGGGAAATCCAGAATGGTGAGTTCGGGGACGAAACCGGCGAGCTCGGAATGCTCGGGGCGGATCAGCAATTGACGGATGAAAAGAGAATGCCAGGCGAGTTGGGTATAGACGCGGGTCTTGATCTGGTATTTCGGTTCGGCGCCGCCATAGAGATCCTGCGCGAAGAGTTTTTTGCCTTCGGCATGCTTGATGAAGTCGGCGAGCAAATTATCGAAGTTTTCCTTCGACATCTTGCGATTGCCGTCCCACCAGACTGAATCCCGGGTGAGATCGTCGACGACGGTATGTTTATCCTTTGGGCTGCGGCCAGTGTGGTGGCCGGTTTCGGCGCAGAGCGCGCCACCTTCGACCAGCGACGCTTCGCCCGAGGCGATGGCGTATTCATAGAGTTTCGGCGCGGTCAGGTTCCAGCGCACCTCGGCCAGATTTTTGAAGCCGAATTTGTCGGCGCCATACGCGCCGTTCCGCACACCCTGCTCTTGCACGCGATTCCTCCCAACTCAGGCCGCTTTGTTGTCAAACCCCTCGTGGGCGTTTTGGGTCCGGGCCGCGGCTCCTAAGACGTAAGTATAGCCCCTTGCTCGAAAGCGCGCGAGCATATGCACCAACCGCCCATAAATGCCAAGGACAAAAGCCATGCATGGTTGCCGGTCGACATTGCGCTGCATCAATGTCTCCGGCGGAACTAACGATGATGTTTTAACAATCAGCTGGTCGATGGTGTCACCCGACCAAACCCTTGTCTGTGAGCCATTTCTGAATCAGGTCGGCAATCTGGCCGTTGTTTTGTCCATCATCAGCATGTGGGAATTACCCTTGATCCCGACCTCGGGCGGATTAACCACATCCACTTTTCCACCATCGCAACCTTTATTCGATCACCTCGTCGGCCCGTGCAACAAGGGCCGCTGGCACTGTGAGGCCTAGCGCCTTCGCAGTGTTGAGATTGATCACCATCTCCAACTTGGCCGGCAGTTGGACCGGCAGATCGGCTGGATTGGCGCCCTTGAGAATGCGGTCGATGTACCCTGCCGCCTGACGAAACAAATCGGCGAAATTTACACCATAAGAGATCAGGCCGCCTGATTTCGCATAAAGGGGAGGGTAAGTGATGGCCGGGACACGGTAGCGGGCCGCCAGCGCGATGATGAGTCCAAGATTTGCCCCCGTGAATGTGTCGGGCAGCGCGATGAGGCTGCCACCCGGATCGCGCGCTGACGCGGCCATTACACCTTCGATCTCATCCTTGGTGTGAACCGGAGCGGTACTAACCTCGACGGTTAAGGACTTTGCGGCGGTTTGAATGGAAGGCAGATAAAATTGGAGCGCAGGCACGGTTTCCGGGTTGAACAGGAGCGCCACCCGTACGGTGCGTGGCGCGATCTCTTTTAGTAGTTCCACCCATTTACCGCCCAAGGTCGACTCCACATTCGTGAAGCCGGTGATGTTGCCACCCGGACGCGCAAGACTCGCGGCAAAGCCGCTGCCGATCGGATCGGATACCGCCGCAAACACGATCGGAATTGTCCGGGTCTCGCGGGCAAGAGCGATAGTCTCAGACGTGCCCCGACCGAGAATCGCGTCGGGTCGCAGATCGACCAGCTCTTTTGCGGACGTCCTCATCGTCTCCGTATTACCGGCGCTCCAGCGGGTTTCGATCCGCAGATTGCTGCCTTCCTTCCATCCCAGCCTCGCGAGCTCAGCCCGGAATGCGGCGAGCCAAGACCGCGCATCCGAATTGCTCTCCGCATGCTCAAACAGCACGCCAATCAGGCGCACCTGTTGCGCACGCGCGGCCAGCGGCCAGGAAACCGCACCGCCAATCAGTGTGATGAACTCGCGCCGTCTCATAGCCATCCTTTGAGGCCGGTCAGGGATCGCGCCAGTATATCGTAAGAGGGCTATGTCCGCTTTACGCCCGAGAGCGGACATTTGCTGACATGCATCCAGACTTACTGAACGACTGTTTGGGTTTGACAGCGTAGAAAAATGCCTTTAGCGCCCGTGATCGCCGTTAGAGTAGTTTGACAATCCAAGTTATTGAAATCGTTATGCCGTGGCACAACTCTCGGGACCGCCACGTGCGTGGAATTTCCAAGCCTTCTGGGCTGAATAGTCAAACCGGACTGCAATGTCCGCTTTGTGCCATAAGCACACCTTCCCCCATTCACTCGATCACCTCATCAACCCGGGCGAGCAGTTTCAGGACACACTGCGACGGCGGTTGGCATCTCTGCGCATTGGCCGTATCTTCGCACGTCAACATCGGAGTTTGAGTATGGCCAAGGGCACCGTGAAGTGGTTCAACCCGACCAAAGGGTACGGATTTATTCAACCGGCGGGCGGAGGTGGGAAGGACGTTTTCGTTCACATCTCGGCCGTTGAAAAGGCCGGCTTAAGCACCCTCAATGAGGGGCAGACTATTGAGTACGAAGAAGTACCCAACAAGGGTAAGACATCGGCAGAGAATCTAAAGATCGTGTGACCGGCAAGAACGACTGTCAGACAAGTCACACTCAATCATCTCGTCGGCCGGGTGAGCAGCGTCGGGGGGTTAGAGCGATCTGCTCTCCAATTTCGCCCGCATCAGCGGAGCAGCCCGGTCGCCAAAGTAATTTTCCTCCGGCCGGTTGTATAGGTATTAGAGGGCAACGCTGGCGGAGCCTCCCGTGATCGTTCGAACAGGACGGCACCCGCGTTGCCACCCCAGTCGGCAAGGTCGTCTTTGTCGCAGGTAGCCGCAATCGCTAATCCGATCGACGCAAGGTGGGCGCGACGGTAGCAATACACGGCGAGCAAGACCCTGGCTGTCGGCGAGACCGTCGCAATGAGTTCGTTCAGCCCATGTGCGCCGGCGCGATACATTTCGCCGAGAATTTCATCGGGGACAGGACAGGGCTCGTCCTCAAGAAGTGCACGGTGTTCGGGCAGCATCGCGAGGCCTCCGAAACGATTGTTCCCATGGTGACCATTCGATGCGCCGGGTTAACGTGGCATTAAGCGACCCCTTTGAATGCAAGAGGGGATAACTTTCCAGAATATACTGGGACTACAGTACGGTAACTGCGCATTGGTCTAGTGTTATCGATATCGTCTCCCGAACATTGGTGACCCATGCGTGATCGACCCTCTGATGAGGACATTAGCCGCCAAATTCTCTGCGTTTTCATGCATCATCGGGTATCAGCGAGTGGAATTCTTCAACGAAATAATTTTTTCAATGTGCGCGATGGTGATTTCCAGCGCGGGATTAACCAGGCGGTCGCTAACAACTGGATCACCATCGATCTGCGAAACCGCTATCGCTATCAACTCACGGCAACGGGTTACGCCGCTGGGCGGATGATCGACGCGACGCTGGACGCACCGATAAGTGTTGGGGCGCCATAGAAGGCAGTAACGGGTTATTAGCGGACTTACGGAAAAGACAGCGCGACGTCCGCTTTACTCCCAATAGCGGACATTATTCGTGGTGCTCGGCATGTCCACTTTGTGCCAATAGCGGACATGGGTCGTTGGCTCGCGGCGACCATTAGCGCGATTTCTGCCCCCAGCATTGCACCAAAAGCTTGTCGATGACGGTCGTTCCCGGGTCTTTGAGATGCTGCGCCAGGGCCTCCCGGTGCTCATTCAGCTTTGCTTCATCGAGCACTCCGTTGGCGATGATCTTGTCGCGAACGGAGTCGATGAGCGAGAGGAGGTGCGTGCGGCGATAGTCGCCAAGGGGCGGCGTTTCGACCGTCACCTTTGTTTGGATATTCCTTACGCAAGCGGCGTGCAGGAAGACCGGAAGCCGTCTGCCAACATAACCGTCACCGCCACCCGCGTGAAAGACTGTATGAAAAGCGTTCAGCAGGATGTCCCACGACAGATGCGCCGGCTGGCAGAGCCACGAGACATTGTCCACGTCCTCAAGCGCCACCGTTCCACCGGGGCGAAGCAGCGACAGCATTTCCGTCAGGAACGCTTCGCGAGCGGACACATTTATCAATACCAGCCGCTCATGCACTAGGTCGAATGAGCCTTTCTCCAGACCGGTGTTGAGGGCATCCCCCTGGACCATCGTGACGTTGCCAAGGCCGCGCGTGGCGATTTCGGCGCGCGCCATTTCTACGAAGCGCTGCTCGCGTTCGAGGCCGATAACCGCGCCGCTCGGGCCAACGCGTTGCGAGAGTAAATTGAGGATCCCAATAGGTCCGCAGCCGATATCGACGGCCCGCCAGCCAGGCTGAACACCGATCTGGTCGAGCAGCCAGTTGGCTGTCGGCTCGTATTGATCGGCTTGGCTGAGCAAACGATCCCGCTCGGTGCTAGTTCCGCCTAAAGGATAACTTCGCGAATGGGTAGAAGCCATTTGTTGCCTTTCTGCGCACGATCTTTCGAGGGTACGCGACGCTTAAGATACTGACTGATGGCAGAGAGGTGCAATGTCCGCTTTGGGTCATGAGCAGACATTTCGAGGTGTGTCAGAGCGATGTCTGCTTTGCCCCAATAGCGGACATAAAAAGCACCATCGTCACATTACCGGCTTGCCGCGAATATCAATCGCCTTGTCGATCTTGATGAGAACGCCGACGCCGGCCTCCGCACCAGCATGGGTCTGCTCGCGCGGCAACAGCTTGGCAAAAATAGCCTCACGCACGGAGCCGCTCTCGTGCAGTTCAACGCTGCCGAAGAAACGCAGGAAACCACTCTCCAGCACACCATCGCGCTGCGCTTTGAAGTTGGCATACATCACGCACACGCGCTTGTCGTGCGACAGGTTCTCCAGCACCGTGCGCTTGGAGCGTTCCCACCATGCCAGGTGCGCGTCGTCGAACACGATCATGCTGCCCTTGGGCGTGATGTTCGGCCCCTGTGGCCCGTGCGTCGCGAGCAGACAAGGATAGCCGTCGTCCCAGGCATTGCGGATCAGCGTCTTGATGGTGTCAGAGAGCGGCATGGTGGTGACCTGTGGTTTCCGGACGCAACGATCCTATCACGGTCACCATGAGGTGCGAGCGAACGAGCCACCGCAAGTCAGCAGATGTCTGCTCCGAAAGCGGACATTGATCGCTAGTTCGGGAATGTCCGCTCAGTGCCAATAGCGGACATGCGGGCCGGTGAGAATCACGCCCGAAGGAGCGCCGCCGCCCGCGGCAGAATGATCCTGATTTCGGTGAACTCTCCCAAGTTCGTGTCGACTTCGATCGAGCCCGAATGTTGCTTGACGACGATGTCGTGGCTGATCGAGAGGCCGAGGCCGGTGCCTTCCCCGGCAGGCTTGGTTGTGAAGAAGGGATTGAACATTTTCTCCTTCACTTCTGGAGGGATACCTGTGCCGTTATCGCGAATCCTGATTTCGACACGATCGCCGAGGTTTTTAGTCGCTACCGCGAGCATAGGCTCGTAGCCATCGCTATCAGCCTGCTTGCGCTTTGTTGCGGCGTAGAAGCCGTTCGAGATCAGGTTCAGAAGTACACGCGTAATGTCCTGCGGAAAGATGTCGACTTCGCCGGCGGTCGGGTCCAAGGACCTCTCCAATGTGATGTTGAAGGCCTGTTTCTCGGCCCGTGCCCCGTGATAGGCGAGATTCAGCCCTTCCTCAACGAGGGTATTGATGTCGACAGGCCGATGTTCACCCGAGCCTTCGCGCGAGTGCAGCAGCATGTTCTTGACGATGGCATCCGCGCGCTTGCCGTGCTGCACGACCTTGTCGAGATTGTTCTGCAGTGTATCCGCAATTTCGCTGATCTCGGCGCGTAGTTTTTTGTCGAGGTTTGCCCCAGCAAGTGCCTCCCGCAGTTCGTCAATAAGTTCGACCGAGACGCTCGAGAAATTGTTCACGAAATTGAGCGGGTTCTTGATCTCGTGCGCGATGCCTGCGGTGAGCTGACCAAGTGAGGCCAGTTTCTGCGTCTGCACCAAGCGGTCCTGCGTTGTACGCAAGTCCTCCAGCGACTTCGCCAGTTCACGCGTGCGGGCCTCAACACTCTCGAACAGCCGCACGTTCTCAATTGCAATCGCAGCCTGGTCGGCGAACGTCGATGCCAACTCAATCTGTTTCTCGGTGAAAGGGCGCATTTCCGAGCGCGTCAAGCTCAGTACGCCGGTTGGAACACCCTCGCGCAGCATTGGGACGGCGAGAACCGTACGGTAATCGCCCAATCTCTGCATCTCCAATGAGGTATACTCTGGATCAGCCGCTACGTCGGGGATGTGCACCGCATGCCCTTCGAGCAGTGCGCGTCCGAAACCGGAGCCGCTTTCGGGCTGAATCGGAATATTTCTGACATAGTCCATGAATTCGCGAGAAAAACCGTATGCTTCGGCGCGGTAGAAGACTCCATTTTTCTGGCGGGTGATAACAGTTTTGTCGGCATCGCAGAGCCGAGCCGCTGATTCAACGAGGGTTTGCAGCACGGTCTGCAGGTCGAAGGTCGAGCGGCTGATAACCTTGAGCACGTCGGCTGTGGCGGTCTGCTGCTGAAGAGATTCGCGTAGTTCGCTCAGCAGGCGCGCATTCTCGATGGCGATCACCGCTTGATCTGCGAAAGTACCTACCAGTTCAATCTGTTTATCGGTGAACGGGCGCACTTCGCTCCGACGCACGGTCAGGGAACCAATGGCCTCGTTCTCTCGCAATAGTGGCACTGAGAGGATCGTTCGATGCCCCAACCGCACCGCCATCGCGTGCCCGTCAGGAAACTCTTCACCGGCTGCAGTAAGGTCGCGGATGTGGACAGGCTTTGCATCAATGACGGCGCGACCGGCGGTCCATTTTCTTGTGAGCGGCCATTTGTCGAAATCCATCGGGATCGGCCCGTGATGGGCCCCGAAGACGAGTGATTCACCGTCCCGCAACAGGATCACGGAATCGTATCCGTCACAGAGGCGGACAGCCGATTCCACGAGCGTGTTCAACACAGCCGACAGGTTAAATGTCGAACGGCTGATAACCTTGAGCACGTCTGCAGTAGCGGTCTGCTGTTGCAATGAGTCACGCAACTCGCTCAGCAGCCGCGTGTTCTCGATGGCGATGACAGCTTGCGCCGCGAAGTTTTGCACCAGCTCGATCTGTTTGGCGGTGAACGGACGGACCTCTTGCCGATAGATGGCGATGGCGCCGACCAATCCGCCCTCCTTGAGCATCGGGACAAGGAGGTGTGTTCGGGCGCCGGCGGCCTCAACGAGCGCGACGAAGCGAGGGTCGCGCGCTAAATAGCCTGGCTCGGCCATCAGGTCTGGAATGTCGACTATGCGTTTGCTCGCGGCCAAGCGTGCAAGCGGGTTCCTCGAATTTTCGCTGAGCGTAAGAACCGGATTTTTGGCCCACTGCTCAGCATAGGCGACTGGGGCGTTTCGGTGGGCAGCCAGACGAAACGTGTTGTCCGCATAGAGAAACAAGTTGGCTAATTTCGCTTCGCAAATGCGCGACGCGTTCTCCAGCATCGCGCTGAATACCGGCTCCAGCTCGCCGGGCGAGCTTGAGATGACTTTCAGCACCTCTGACGTGGCAGTTTGTTGCTCCAGAGATTCCGAAAGCTCGCGCGTACGTTGCTGCTCTCTTTTGAACAACCTCACGTTCTCGATCGCGATCACTGCCTGATCGGCGAAGGTAGTCAGCAACTGCATTTGCCTTTCCGAAAACGGGACGGCTTCCGCTTTGGCAACAGAGATCGCGCCTACAGGTTTGCCATCGCGCAGCATGGGGACCGCTATTGAGGCTCGCCAATTCCCGGCCAGCGCCAACTCGTGGGCGTACCCCGGATCCGCGAGCATGTCGGGCACGTGGGCAATCCTGCCCTCCAATATCGCCCGCCCGGCGGCCACAGAACGATCGGGTCGCTTGGGATATGTCTTGAAAATGTGATCGAGGACTTCGGGCGTGAAATTGTAGCTTGCCGCATAGTGAAGGAGTTCGCCATCATATCGCCAGGCAACGCTGAACAATCCCTCGCAGAGACGCGAGGCACTTTCGCATATCGCATCGAAAACTGGCTGGGCATCTGTGGGCGACCGACGGATGACGCCGAGGATCTCACTGGTTGCCGCCCGTTGCTCCAGCGCCTCGTCGAGCTCACGCCTTAGTTGCTCAATTGTCCCGTCCGGATTTTTGGGGCCGCCTCGCGGGCGAGACGCGGGCTTCCTTGCCGCCGGCTTGCGGCGCCGCGTTTTCTTTGGATTTTCCCCACTCCTCCGTCTCATGCCTCCCCCAAGGCTTAGGACAGAGCATGGTAGCGGCTCAAACCTCCACTAGCAAAGGCCCGGTTCCAGGTCGCTGAGTGACCGGCTGATGTCCGCTTTGGGTCATGAGCGGACATGGAGGGAAGTCATCGCTATGTCCGCTAAGCGCCAATAGCGGACCTCACGCTAGATCATCATTCGCTACACACCGCCTACACTGTTTCGGTATCCCTGATCCACGCGACGAGAAGCTCCCATAGGACGGCCAGCACAATCGGCCCAAGAAAAAGTCCCGTAATCCCGTAGGCGAGCGTACCGCCGATGACGCCAACCAGGATGACGAGCATAGGAGTTTTCAGCCCCCGGCCCATAACTATGGGCCTCAATACATTGTCGAGCAGATTGACTGGCACCATGTACGCCGTGAACAGTAGAGCTGACGTGGTGTCCAGCAGCGTCCAACTCCAGATAATGACCGGTATCAGGACGACCGACGGTCCAATCTGGATGATTCCGAAAATCAAAACGGCAAATGTGATCAAGCTTGCCTGTGGAATTCCGGCGCCCATCAGCCCTATGCCGGCAAGCAAAGCCTGAAGGACTGAAATGCCGATGACGCCGCGCGAGACCGCCCGGATGGTTGCCGCGGCTTGATCGGCGAATTCCTCGCCACGCGCCGGATTGAGGCGGCGAGCAAATCTTTTGACGGCGTCCACGATTGCTGGCGCCGACGAAAACAGAAATCCCGCGATGATGATGGAGACGAGGAATTTGATGATGCCCAGGCCAGTGTCCGCGCCAATACGAAGCAGCCTGCTGCCCAGTGGCTTCAGCTGAGGAATAATCTTGGCGAGGGCAGCACTGAAGTTGGTCGATGCTAGCTCCCAAAATTGATAGATGGGCTCGCCGATTAATGGCCACTGTTTCACGGAATTTGAGGGCGGCGGTATTGTTAGCATCGAAGGATCGAGCTGGTCGGAAATCACTCGCAAACTGTCGATCAAACCGAGGGCGAGCCAGGTCGCGGGCCAAATGACGATAAGCAAACTTAAAACGGTCGTGAGCACTGCCGCCAAGCGACGGCGCCCTCGAAGTCGGAACGAAATCCACTCAAAAACAGGATAAAGAGCAACGGCAAGCACCGCGCTCCAGATCACAATTGAAATGAAGGGCTCAATAAGAAGAAAAGACGAATAAAGTAGAAGGGCAAGAACCCCCAGCCGGATCGCCAGCTCTACGATGGTGGTGGTCTGATCGGAGCCGGAAAGTTTTTTGTGTTCGCGGGTCACTGATTCATTCCAGGTTCGATTTTGCTCCGTGCGCTCCGTCAACACTGACGCATGATAAAGCCACTGATTT
>WNFI01341569.1_pt1 | contig 13556 bp, 9 predicted proteins | sample 5400471 | NCBI WGS metagenome assembly WNFI01 (sample SAMN13153348, study PRJNA577476) | soil metagenome | isolation source: 100 cm saprolite on Douglas fir-dominated hillslope | place: USA:California | collected 2013-09-17 | reverse complement strand
ACCGCGCGCGTGTCGAGCGCGCCGGCGCCGTTTATATCGACGTGTGGGATGGCTTCGTCGACGAGGGCGGTAAGTTTTCGAATTTCGGACCGGATTACGAAGGGCAGATGCGCCGCCTGCGTTCAAACGACGGCGTCTTTTTCACGAAATACGGCGCTCTTAAGTTGGCACATTATGTCGAGCGCGAAATCCGTCGTTACATGAACAGCCGCGTGACGCCGGTCGCGCTGCCCGCAGGGCCGGTCGCACCCGCGACGCCTGACGGTAAGCCGGCAGCACGCCCAGTGGCGGGCCCCGTCGTGCCATTGACCGTAACGCCCGGCAATTCCGACGAATTGCTTGGCGGCGCCGGCAACAGTTCACCGCATGGCGACGCACTCGCAACGCGCGTTCTTGTGAAGGGCGAGCCGGTGCCGGCGCCACCAGGGCGCGCTGACAACTTCGCCTTGCAGCGTGGCAATGAGGCGAATACGGCCGCTCCGATGGCGGCTGTGCCCGCCGGCGCTTCGGCTGCGGCCCCGGTTGATATCCCCAGCAGTGAGCCACCGGCAGCGGATAAAAAGGCAGCGGCGCCTAAAAACACGCCGTCCGTCAAAACCACCCAGAACTCCACCGCCAAGCCAAAGCCGGCACGGCAGGACGATGCGCCGCGTCCGCCACGGCCGCTCTTTCGCTCCGGCGGAAGTCCGTTCGGGTTCTTCCGCTAGGGGCGTAATCTCGAAACGCTAGCGCGGCAGCAGCGTTGATCCCATCAGGAATTTGTCGACTGCGTGCGCCGCTTGGCGGCCTTCGCGGATTGCCCACACGACCAGCGATTGGCCGCGGCGCATATCGCCGGCTGCGAACACTTTGGGTATCGAGGTGGCATATTGCGTCGTGTCGGCGCTGACATTGCCCCGTTGGTCGAGGGCCACTGCCAGGCTTTTGAGCATGCCCTCGTGCACCGGATGTACGAAGCCCATAGCGAGCAGGATCAGATCGGCCTCGACCTCGAATTCGCTGCCGGGCACCGGCTTAAACTTCGCATCCACATGCGTGCAATGAAGCTTTTTCACCCGCCCGTTCTCGCCGGTGAACTTCTGGGTCAGCACGGCGAATTCGCGGGAGACGCCTTCCTCGTGGCTGGATGAAATGCGCAGCTTCAGGGGCCAGTCTGGCCACGTGAGCATCTTGTTCTCGTGCTCTGGCGGCTGCGGCATGATTTCGAAATTGGTAACCGACGCGGCTCCCTGGCGGATAGAAGTTCCGATGCAATCGGAGCCGGTGTCGCCGCCGCCGATGACGACGACCTTTTTGCCCTTCGCGAGAATGGGCTCAACATTGCCTTGTGGTTCGTTGCTCACGCGGCGGTTCTGCTGCGGCAGAAAGTCCATTGCGAAATGGATACCTTTGAGCTCGCGGCCGGGCCGGGAATCGGCATATCGCGGGGCGTTTCGCTACCGCCGGTGAGCACGACCGCGTCGTGGTCCATGACCAACTTGTCGGCCGGTACATTGACGCCGACGTGAGCGCTATAGTGGAAGACAACGCCTTCGCCCTGCATCTGCTCGACGCGGCGTTCGACGTGGATCTTCTCCATCTTGAAGTCGGGAATGCCGTAGCGCAGCAGACCACCTGCCTTTGCCCAACGTTCGTAGACATGCACTTCGTGTCCGGCACGAGCGAGTTGTTGCGCGCAAGCAAGGCCCGCGGGCCCGGATCCAACGACCGCCACTTTCTTTCCCGTCTTGCGCAATGGCTTGTCGGGCTTGAGGCCCTGCGCGATCGCTCGGTCGGCAATTTCGCATTCGATCGATTTAATGGTGACCGGGTTCTCGTCGATATTCAGTGTGCATGAGGCTTCACACGGCGCCGGGCAGACGCGGCCCGTGAACTCCGGAAAATTATTGGTCGAATGGAGATTACGCGCCGCTTCGTCCCAGTTTCCGCGGTAAACCAGGTCATTCCAATCCGGGATCTGGTTGTTCACCGGGCAGCCGGTCGGCGCGCCGGTGATGCGGTCGGTGCCGTGGCAATAAGGCACGCCGCAATCCATGCAGCGCGCGGCCTGCTCGCGGATTTCCTTTTCGGGGAGCGGCAACACGAACTCGTGCCAATGCTTCACGCGTTCGGCGATTGGCTGATAGTCGCGGTCCTCGCGCTCGATTTCCAGAAACCCGGTGACCTTACCCATACCTACTCCGCGGCCTGCATCGTGGCGGCCTTCTCCTTTGCCATCTCAGCGAGCGCGCGGCGGTATTCGACCGGCATCACTTTGCGGAAGAGCGGGCGATAGTGGTCCCAATTGGCAAGGATTTCAGCGGCACGCTTTGAGCCGGTATAGCGCGCGTGGTTAGAGACAAGCAGCTTAAGGCGCTCGGCGTCCTTGGTGCTCAGATCCGACATCACATCGACGCGGCCGTGTGATTCCAGGTCGTTGTAGTGGCCGAACTCCTGCTCAGCGACCTGTTCCTCTTCCGGCACCGGCTCGAGCTCGACCATCGCCATATTGCAGCGGGATTTGAACGTGCTGTCGTCGTCCAGCACGTATGCAATGCCGCCCGACATGCCGGCGGCAAAATTGCGGCCGGTTCGGCCAAGCACCACGACCACGCCGCCTGTCATGTACTCGCAGCAATGGTCGCCCGCGCCCTCGATCACGGCGATAGCGCCGGAGTTGCGGACAGCGAAGCGCTCGCCGGCGACACCGCGGAAATAACATTCACCCTCGATCGCTCCGTACATCACGGTATTGCCGACAATGATCGATTCCTCAGGCACGATTCCCGAGTCCGCCGGCGGACGGATGATCAGGCGGCCGCCCGACAGGCCCTTGCCGACGTAGTCGTTGGCGTCGCCATCGAGTTCGAAGGTGATGCCGCGCGCGAGCCAGGCGCCGAAACTTTGTCCTGCCGTGCCGGTGAAGTGCACATGAATAGTACCGTGGGGTAGGCCCTCGTGGCCGTAACGCTTGGCCACTTCGCCCGAGAGCATGCCGCCGCAGGCGCGGTCGGTGTTACGAATGACGCTCTGCAGGCGCACCGGCGCGCCGCGGTCGAGCGCCGTCTGCGATTCTGCAATCAGCTTGCGATCGAGGATATCCTTGATCTTGTGATCCTGAGATTCGCACCTGTAGATGGCCGTGCCCTTTTCCGCCGGGGGCTTCGTGAAAAGCCTGGAGAAGTCGAGGCCCTTGGCTTTCCAGTGCTCCACGAGCTTGCGGCGGTCGAGCATCTGCATTTGCCCGACCATCTCGTTGAAAGTCCGGAAGCCGAGCTCAGCCATCAGCTCGCGCACTTCCTCGGCGACGAAGAAGAAATAGTTGATAACGTGTTCGGGCTGGCCCTTGAAGCGCTTGCGCAATACCGGGTCCTGGGTCGCGACCCCGACTGGACAGGTGTTGAGATGGCACTTGCGCATCATAACGCAGCCGGCGGCAATCAGCGGGGCGGTCGAGAAGCCGAACTCGTCGGCACCCAGCATCGCGCCGATGACCACGTCGCGGCCCGTGCGGATGCCCCCGTCGACCTGCACAGAAATGCGTCCGCGCAAGCGATTGATCACCAGCGTCTGATGTGTTTCGGCCAAGCCGATTTCCCACGGACTGCCGGCATGCTTGATCGAGGTGAGCGGGCTTGCGCCGGTTCCACCTTCGTAGCCGGCAATGGTGACATGATCGGCGCGTGCCTTTGAGACGCCGGCGGCGACGGTGCCGACACCGACCTCCGAGACAAGTTTCACGGAGACGTCGCCCGTCGGGTTGACGTTCTTGAGGTCAAAGATCAGCTGCGCCAGATCCTCGATCGAGTAGATGTCATGGTGCGGCGGTGGCGAGATCAGGCCAACGCCTGGCATCGAGTGGCGCACCTTGGCGATGATCTTATCGACCTTGTGTCCGGGCAGCTGGCCGCCTTCACCGGGCTTGGCGCCCTGCGCCATCTTGATCTGCATCATGTCCGAGTTGACGAGATACTCGGCGGTGACGCCAAAACGGCCCGATGCAACCTGCTTGATGGCCGAGCGCATGGAGTCGCCGTTTGGCAGCGGCTTGAACCGGTCTGATTCCTCGCCGCCTTCACCGGTGTTCGACTTGCCACCGATGCGGTTCATGGCGATGGCGAGTGTCGTGTGAGCCTCGCGCGAGATCGAGCCGAACGACATGGCGCCCGTGGAGAAACGCCGCACGATATTCTTGGCCGGCTCGACCTCCTCAAGGGCGACCGGCTTGCGGCCGTCTTCTTCGGCTTCCTTCAGACGGAACATGCCGCGTATGGTGAGCAACCGCTCGTTCTGGTCGTTCACAATTTGCGCGAATGAGCGATAGTGATCCTGCGAATTGCCGCGCACCGCGTGCTGCAAACGTGACACGGTTTCGGCCGTCCAGACATGGTCTTCACCGCGCACGCGGACGGCATAGTCGCCGCCGACGTCGAGCATCGAGCGGTAGATCGGGGAATCGCTGAACGCATCACGGTGGCGGCGCACTGTTTCTTCCGCGATCTCAGCGAGTCCGACGCCCTCGATGCGCGTATGTGTGCCGGTAAAATATTTATCAACGAAATCCTGCCGCAGGCCGACGGCGTCGAAGATCTGCGCGCCGCAGTACGACTGATAGGTGGAGATGCCCATCTTGGACATCACTTTCAGCAACCCTTTGTCGATCGACTTGATGTAGCGCTTGATGATCTCTTTTTCTTCGAGCTTTTGCGGAAGGTCGTCCTTCATGGCGATCAGCGTCTCGAAGGCGAGATAAGGATTGATCGCTTCTGCGCCGTAGCCGGCGAGGCACGCAAAATGGTGCACCTCGCGCGGCTCGCCCGTTTCCACCACCATGCCGACCGACGTGCGCAAGCCGTTGCGGATGAGATGATGGTGCGCAGCGGCGCACGCGAGCAGCGCGGGAATCGGAATACGGTCGGCGCCGGCTTTGCGATCGGACAGGATGATGATGTTGCAGCCGTTGCGCACTTCTTCCTCGGCCCGCTCGCACAATTCGTCGAGCGCCCAGCCCATGCCGTCGGCGCCATGTTCGGCCGGGAAAGTGATGTCGAACGTGCGCGATTTGAAGTGATCACCGCTCATCTCCGAAATCGAGCGAATCTTCTCGAGGTCGTCATTCGTGAGAATTGGCTGACGCACTTCGAGACGCTTGGTATTCGACATGCCTTCGTGGTCGAGCAGGTTTGGACGCGGACCAATGATGGAGACAAGGCTCATCACCAGCTCCTCGCGGATCGGATCGATCGGCGGGTTGGTGACCTGCGCGAAGTTCTGCTTGAAATAGGTGAACAGCGGTTTCGGCTTGTCCGACAGCGCCGAAATCGGCGTGTCGTTGCCCATGGAACCAACCGCTTCTTCGCCGGTGGTCGCCATCGGCGTCATCAGAAATTTCAGGTCTTCCTGCGTGTAGCCGAAGGTCCCTCATCGGGAATGAGGCGGCCCTCGTCGAGATCGACGAGCAGCATTTTGCCCGGCTGTAACCGCCATTTCTTGATGATGTCCTTTTCCGGGATTGGCAGCACGCCCATTTCCGACGCCATCACAATGCGGTCGTCGCGCGTGAGCAAATAGCGCGCAGGGCGCAACCCGTTGCGATCGAGGGTGGCACCAATTTGCCGGCCGTTCGTGAAGGCAATCGCGGCCGGGCCGTCCCACGGCTCCATCAGCGCGGCGTTGTATTCATAGAAGGCTCGTCGCTCCTCATCCATGAGCGGATTGCCCGCCCAGGCTTCCGGAATCATCATCATCATCGCATGCGCGAGCGAGTAGCCGCCTTGCGTGAGGAATTCGAGCGCGTTGTCAAAACAGGCCGTGTCGGATTGGCCTTCGTAGGAAATCGGCCACAGCTTGTTGATGTCCTTGCCGAACAATGGCGAGGACACAGATGCCTGCCGCGCCGCCATCCAATTGACGTTGCCGCGCAGCGTGTTGATTTCACCGTTGTGCGCGACGTAGCGGTAAGGATGCGCCAGCGACCACGTCGGGAATGTGTTGGTCGAGAAACGCTGGTGGACCAGCGCAAGCGCGCTCTCGAAATCGGGATCGTGCAGGTCAGGATAGTAGGTTCCCAGCTGGTCGGCGAGGAACATGCCCTTGTAGATGATCGTGCGGCAGGAGATCGACACCGGGTAGTAGCCCGATGTGCGCCGCTCACGGCGCCGATATATCGCGTTCGAGATCGACTTGCGCAGGATGTAAAGACGGCGCTCGAACTCGTCCTCGGAAAACTTTTTCTTTCCACGGCCGATGAACACCTGCATGTGCTTTGGCTCGGTCGGCTTGACCGATTCACCGAGCGTCGAATTGTCGGTCGGTACGTCGCGCCAGCCGAGTAGCGAAAGTCCCTCGCGCGCGATGACCTCAGCGTAGATGTCGCGGATGATTTGCCGCCAGTTCGTGTCTGTCGGCATGAAAAGATAACCAACCGCGTACTCGCCCGCCTTCGGCAGTTTGAATCCGAGCTCGGCCGTTTTCTTGACGAAGAATTTGTGCGGGATTTGCACAAGGATGCCGGCGCCATCGCCCATGCGAGGATCGGCGCCGGTTGCACCGCGGTGCTCGAGATTGCAGAGGATGCGCAGACCATCTTCAATGGTCTGGTGCGACTTGCGGCCTTTGATGTCCGCAATAAATCCGACACCACAGGAATCCTTGTCGAGCGCCGGATCGTACAGACCCTGCGCGAGCGGTGTGCCGGGATCTGCGGTTGAACCGCGTCCGGCAAAATCTGCGCTGCGCTTCTCCTCGCTCATCTCATCCTGCCTCGCCGGTGCTGTTGATGCTCCGGCGTACCTGCATCGTCCGCAAGCGAGACGCTTGCGGTCAACGCGTAACTGATCTCAAGAAGGGACAGCCTTGTCCGGTTTGTCGCCGCCCGTGGCCGCTCCCGTTGGGCGCCACCGATGTCTGCCCGCCTTTAAAGGCCGCCACCGAGGCCACCACTATTAGGACAGTATTACTGTCCTAATAGACCATGCCAAATTTTGCCCCGTCGCACAAGGCTGGTCCACGCCCGAATGGCCGAAACCTTTCGCTTTGTTGCGGCGGCGGTCTTGAAGCAAGCAAGAACAGGACCACGGACGCGACATTCGCGCAATGCCATTGCGCGGAACCGGCCGCAGGGAGCGCCGGTGGCATCGGCATCCCAGCGGTAAGCCGGTATAGGGACGGCAATATTATACGCGTCGTGCCTACATCTTGGCCTCAAGACGAAAGCGCCCCGGATTTCCGGGGCGCTGCCGTCTAGCAATGTGCTTTTGGGTTAGGCCGCGGCTTTGGTGTTGACCACCTGGGCCTTGGCGTTGCCGTTGCCGATCGGGATCTGGCGCGGCTTCTTGGCCTCGGGAATTTCACGCACGAGATCGACGTGGAGCAATCCGTTCTCGAGGCTCGCGTTCTTGACCTGCACATGATCGGCGAGCTGGAATACGCGCTCGAAAGCGCGCGCGGCGATGCCCTGGTAGAGCACGTCGCCGTCCTGCTCTTCCTTGACTTGTTTGGAGCCCTTGATCGTCAGCGTGTTTTCTTTCGCCTCGATCGAAAGCTCGTTCTCGCCGAACCCGGCGACTGCGACGGTGACACGGTAGTCGTTTTCACCGGTTCGTTCGATGTTGTACGGCGGATAACCTGGAGCGGATTCAAATCCATCCAGCATCGAAAACAGCCGGTCGAATCCGACGGTGGAACGGTAAAGGGGAGCAAGATCGAAAGTTCGCATGGCATATCCTCCATTGTTGAGCGACATGCGGCGGTCCGCCGAATGGCCGGACCAAACCGTGCGCAGCCGTGGTTGGCCTACGCAGTCCTGATATGGGAGCAGGTTTCAAGCCTGCAAGTCCCGGTTCGAACAGGGATAAGATTGTGAAAACACTGTGTTTTTAGGCGCCTGCTCGCTTGTGATTGAGCGCGCGCTCCACCCTGCTATAAGCCCGAAGCGCCGCCACGGCTTACTCTCCCTGCATTATGAAACTCGTCTCAATCCCCGCAAATCCGGTGCCCGACGATGTCGTCGCCGGTGCGATCAAAACCCCGGATGGGGTGGAACTGCGCTTTGCCCGGTGGGCTCCGCCACCAGGCCGCAAAGGCACGGTGGTCGTGTTGCAGGGCCGCGCCGAGTTCATCGAAAAATATTTCGAGACGGTGCGCGATCTGCGCGGGCGTGGATTTGCCGTGGCAACCTTCGATTGGCGTGGCCAGGGCCTTTCGGACCGTGCATTGTCCGATCGCCACAAAGGCTATGTGCGGAATTTTTCCAATTACATCACCGATCTTGAAGCGGTGATGGAGCAGGTGGTGCTGCCCGATTGCCCGCCGCCGTTTTTCGCGCTGGCGCATTCCATGGGCGCGGCCGTGGCGTTGCGCGCCTGCCATGACGGCAGCCGCTGGTTCGAGCGCATCGTGCTGTCAGCGCCGATGATCGCCTTACCATCTGGCCGCCTCACGCGCGTCGCTGGACCGCTCGCGCGGCTCATGCGGATTATCGGACGCGGGGGTGCCTACGTGCCGTCTGGCGATTCTGCTGTGACCGGCTCTGAAAGCTTCATCGGAAACGTTCTCACGTCTGATCCGGTGCGCTACGCGCGCAACGCCGCTGTGCTGGAGCAGGAGCCAGCGCTCGGCTTGGGAGCGCCGACTGTGGCCTGGGCGGACGTAGCGTTGCGACAAATGAAGCAATTCGCCGAACCGGCCTATTCGGCCAGCATCCGCCAGCCGATCCTGATGGTCGCGGCTGGACGCGACGACGTCGTCTCCACACCGGCGATCGAAACATTTGGGCAGAATCTGCTCGCCGGCCGCCACCTCATTCTCGCCGGCGCCAAGCACGAGATCCTTCAGGAACAGGGGGCGCGGCGCCGGTGGGGCCATCGCCACGCCCTGCTGGCTCCGTCCTCGCGCGCGCGAGACGGAGATCAGGTGGGTGAACGCGGCGGGGGATCAGTGCGGTGGCGCGAACCGGATTCGGTAAAAAGAAATGCAGCGGCGCGGTCTGCCCGCCTCGCGCGCGCGAGAGGGTGATCAATTGGGTGAATGCGGCGAAGCGGCGGAACGTTTCTGCCATCGCAGCCTGATTAAGACATCTGATCGGATTTCGGAGAGACCGCCGCGAGGCGGTCTTTCTTTTTGCGCAGGTTACTTCGTGAATGTCCGCTAATGACCCAAAGCCGACGTGCGCCGAAATCTGTACTATCAGCGTTTCTCACTCCAACTTGATCGCACGTGATGTGGAATTGCTTTGTGTAGAATCTCGAATTGTCGCAAATCAAAGCAGCCACAGGATCGGTGAAGTAATGCCAAGCCTCAGCTTTCGAAGCATCTTGCAGGATCAACTGCCGGCCGACGGGCTCGCCCGACCGGCAATTGAGAAGTTCGCTGGCGCGTGGCTTGCCTGCTTTCTCGTGATGGCACGGGGCGACTTCGCGAAAGCTCTCAGCCTGGAGCACGCGCAGCTTGCGTCCATTTGTGGCACCGTGAGTGCAGCGGTCAGTGTTGCACTGCTCGTGCAAATGGATCGCAAACTGAATTCGGCGACTCGACAGGCAACGATCGCCGCATTCGCGACCTTCATAGGCGACATCTTTGCACATCCGTCGCACTTCCCCCCGCAATGGGCCGAGCCGCTGGTCACAGCCATGGTTTCGGCGGCGATTGCGGTCGCGGTTTGGCACGCCCAGACTTGGGCAAAGAGACTTGGGTAAGAGGCACCTGCGAGCGGGCTCCCCGAGATCGCCTTCAATTGGCGAGCGTATTTATGAGTACACGCCTCGTCAGCGGGGGGCCTATTGGCTGCGCGTTTACGAGTCCGCGCCCTAGCTGTTCAAGATCTCCAGCGCCGCCTGATGGACGCGTTTGTCGCCGGCGACGACGATACGGCCGCCGCGTTGCGCCTGGCCGTTGTCCCATGTCGTGATGATGCCGCCTGCGCCGGCGATGATCGGGATGATCGCAACGATGTCGTGTGGCTTGATCTCGGTTTCGATGATCAGATCGATCAGCCCCGCGGCCAACATGCAATAGGCATAGCAATCCCCGCCGTAGCGCGAGAGCTTCACCTTGTCCTCGACCTTCCCAAATGCCGCGCGGTCATCGGGATTCATCAGCAGCGGGCTCGTCGTCGACAATAACGCGTCCTCGATGCCCGTGCATGACCGCGCATGGAGATCGCGGTTGCCGCCTGGCCCGCGATAGCGCGCTCCGCCGCCGTCACCGGAGAAACGTTCGCGCGTGAACGGCTGGTGCATCATCCCGAATACGGGCTCGCCAAAGCGCATCAGGCCAATCAGCGTGCCCCAAGCCAGCATGCCCGAAATAAACGATTTCGTTCCGTCGATGGGATCAAGCACCCAAACATATTCGGCGTCGGTGTGCTCGGAGCCGTACTCCTCGCCGAGGATGCCGTGATCGGGAAATTGCTTGCGGATCAGCGTACGCATGGTTTGCTCGGCCGAGCGGTCTGCTGCCGTGACAGGGTCGAAGCCGCGAGCCTTCTTGTTCTCGATTGCCAGCGCGGTGCGGAAGAACGGGAGAATTGTTTCGCCAGAGGCGGTCGCGAGCTGGTCGACGAAAGTGCTGAAGTCGATGGCCGTCATGCCGCGTGCCCGCTGTCCGTCTTCGGCCTATCGAAGAGTTTTACCATCGGCAACCACTTGGGCCCGCAGCGTCCCAATGCAAACACTCGTGCAATTTCTGCTGCGGTGCGGGGGTTCCACCTCGGTCGTTTTCGCATAGGCATTCCGGAGCACGCCAGTCCGGGCGGCAGCCATGCAAAAATAGCATAGGAAATGTGCCTTTGAACCTTGATTTTTGTGCGTCGCGATGTAGCTTATTGCAGTGCGGTAGCGAGAGCTGCCGCTGCCCTCCTTGGGCGTTTCCTCCCTAGACTTGGGCCGCCAGCACCCGCTAGCGGCCCCTTTTTTTATGCTCACACAGTTATTCGGCCGCGGCGCGGTAGGGACGTAGCTGCTCCAACGGGATTTCGCCGAGACGCTTGGCCAACGTCTCCATATCGGCGGCCAACCGCTTGAACGCCGCTGAACGCTGATACCGGCGCTCATCCATATAAAGGGAACGGTTGATCTCGAGCTGGATGGCATGCAGGCCGGCGGCAGGATTTCCGTAATGCTCGGTGATGAAGCCGCCGGCATAGGGCTTATTGCGGCTGACGGTGTAGCCGAGCGTCCGCAGTGTCTTTTCCACGGTTTCGGCCACGACGCCCACACAGCTGGTGCCGTACCGGTCGCCAAGCACGAATTCGGGACGTGGACGTTCGTCCCGATGGCCGGCCGTCGACGGCATAGAGTGACAATCGATCAACACCGCAGCACCGAAATCACGGTGCAGACGCGTGAAAAGGCGGCGCAAGGCGCGGTGATAGGGCTTGTAAAGGCTCTCGATGCGACGCAGCGCATCGTCGACCGGGATGCGTTGGTCGTAGATTTCCTGGGCGTCGCCGACGACACGCGCCACTGTTCCCAGGCCTCCTGCGACACGCATCGAGCGGGTATTGGCGAATGAGGGCAGACGGCCTTCAAACATGCGTGGATCGAGTTCGTACGGCTCACGATTCACGTCCACGAAACAACGGGGGAAGTGCGCCCGCATCATGGGATACCCGAAGCGGACCACGCCGGCGATCAGTTCGTCGACAAAGCTGTCTTCGGAGCGGCGCAGGGTGGCAATATCGAGTCGGCAGGCCGCGAGGAAATCGCGCGGGTAGGTGGACCCGCTATGCGGTGAGTTGAACAGCACCGGCGCCCGGCAAGCCTTGGGCTCGAGCACTTCGAACGGTGGGTCGAGCTCGTCGCGGATTTCGCTCATACAGAAAAGGCCATGGACAGCTGCGAATCCCTTTGTGGGCAGAAGGGCTTTAACGCCTCGTTATACCGTCTATTGTTCACGGCCAAGACACAAAGCCAAGCCATGCTTTTGGTTCACCCGTTGTTTACCGGGCATAAGTCTTAATCGTCCGGCTGAAGCGGCCTATGCGGCCGGACGGGGTGTTGTGTGAGTATGTCCAAAATCCTGCTGGCTGAAGACGACACGGATATGCGGCGCTTTCTGGTCAAAGCGCTGCAGAACGCCGGTTTCGACGTTACCTCCTATGATAACGGACTTTCCGCCTATCACCGCCTGCGTGAGGAACCGTTCGAACTGCTTCTCACCGATATCGTGATGCCGGAAATGGACGGTATCGAGCTTGCCCGCAGGGCCGCCGAGCTCGATCCTGATATCAAGATCATGTTTATCACCGGCTTCGCCGCCGTGGCGCTCAATGCCGATTCCAATGCGCCCAAACATGCGAAAGTGCTGTCGAAGCCGATCCATCTGCGCGAACTGGTCTCCGAAGTGCAGAAAATGCTGGCGGCTTAGCGCTTCCGCGCGGCCTTGCCTCGCCGGTTTGGAGCCGATAGATCAGTCACGGTTTTAAGGGCGCGTAGCTCAGCGGAAGAGCACCTCCTTGACATGGAGGGGGTCACAGGTTCGATCCCTGTCGCGCCCACCATTCCAAAAAATTCTGGTTGTTTTCATTTAGTTTTCCGCTCTGGCGCCCTCACCTGATCGTTAGGTGAGGGAATAGATGTTCGCTCTGCGTTCGCAAGCTTGGATGCTGCATCCAAAGATAGGCGTCGCCGGTTTGCAGAGCGGGNNNCGGGTTTCCGGCGTCAAGTGATCCGATGTCATCAAAGCCACAGTCGCGGGCGACAGCAGCGCATGCCGCCGAGTTCGCCGCCGTTGAGCAACATCTGACAGAAACGCACATAGTCGCCCGCGGTCGATAGCATTCCGCTGCCGCCCGAGATCCAGTTCGGACAAACGGCAGTGTCGCGCATCGGCGGCCGTTTGCCCGAGGCTTGATCGATCTGCGGTTGGGCCGAGCGAGCTGCATCGATCGGACCGAAGCCGGCGTTGTCGAGACCCAGCGGCTTGCTGATGCGCTCGGAGATGAAGCGATCGAGCCCCATGCCGCTTGCGACCTCGACCACGCGACCAAGGACATCTGTCGACACTCCGTATTGCCATGTGCTGCCGGGCTGGTAGGCGAGGGGGAGATTGCCGAGCTTGGCGACCATGTCGGCGTTCGTCTGCTTTTCATCGACCACGTTCGCAGCTTCGTAAGCCTGTTTGATCTGCGGGCCGGCCAAATGGGCGTATGTCAAACCGGACGTGTGCCGGAGCAGATCCTGCACCGTCATCTCGCGTCTTAATGCTTCGGTCGTCAGCGTTTTTGCTTCGCCGTCCGAATCGACCGCGACCTTGAGATTGGCGAATTCGGGGATGTAGCGCGAAACAGGATCTGCAAGCAGCAACTTGCCTTCCTCGGCCAGCATCATCGCCGCAACCGATGTGAATGGCTTTGTCATTGATGCGATGCGGAAGATCGTGTCGGTCGCGATCGTTGCGCCGGCCTCGCGATCGCGATAGCCAAGCGCTTCGAGGAAAGCGATCTTTCCACGGCGAGCGATCAGCGCCACGGCTCCAGCTACGAGGCCTTTGTCGATGTCCGCCTGGAGCGCATCGCGAATACGCTGCAGCCGTTGGGACGACAAGCCGACGTGTTCGGGTTTATCCACCTGCGGCAT
>WNFI01157710.1_pt2 | contig 13556 bp, 10 predicted proteins | sample 5400471 | NCBI WGS metagenome assembly WNFI01 (sample SAMN13153348, study PRJNA577476) | soil metagenome | isolation source: 100 cm saprolite on Douglas fir-dominated hillslope | place: USA:California | collected 2013-09-17 | reverse complement strand
GTGTACGTTTGACGGCAGGCGCGTCATCAACCTCGCGTCCAACAATTACCTGGGGCTGACGACCCACCCAAAACTTCGCGAAGCCGCCCTCGAAGCCACTCACAAGTACGGAGTGGGATCGGGCGCGGTGCGAACCATCGCCGGCACGATGAAGATCCACATGGATCTGGAAGAGAAGATCGCGCGCTTCAAGAACGTCGAGGCGTGCGTGGTCTTTCAGTCCGGCTTCACGGCCAACGCGGGGACGGTTTCGGCGATTCTCGGCAAGGAAGACTTCATCATCTCCGACGAACTGAACCACGCATCGATCATCGACGGTTGCCGTCTCTCCCGAGCAAAGATTCTGGTCTTCCGCCACAAAGATGTTGCGCACGCCGAAGAACAACTCGCCACCGTGAAAGATCTGCCCGGCAAGAAACTGCTGATCACCGACGGTGTCTTCTCCATGGATGGCGACATCGGCCCGCTGCCCGGCCTCTGCGATGCGGCGGAAAAATACGGCGCCATCATGATGGTCGACGACGCCCACTCCTCCGGCGTCCTCGGACGCGCGGGGCGCGGCACCATCGATCATTTCGGCGTACACGGACGCGTCGATATTCAGGTTGGGACGCTCTCCAAGGCGATCGGCGCTCTGGGCGGATACGTCTGCGGTACCCGCGACTTCATCGATTTTCTGTATCATCGCGCGCGGCCCTTTCTGTTTTCCACTTCCCATCCGCCGTCCGTGGCCGCCACCTGCATTGCGGCCTTCGACGTTCTCGAGCAGGAGCCTCAGTGGATGGAACAACTCTGGGCCAACACGCGCTTCTGGAAAAAAGAGCTCGGACTTCTTGGTTTCAATATCGGCGGCCAGACCACTCCCCCCAGTGAAACGCCGATTACACCCATCATCATCGGTGACGGCCGGTTGACCATGGAATTCTCCCGCGAGCTGTTTAAAGAAGGCGTTCTCGGCACCGGAATTGCCTTCCCCACGGTGCCGGAAGGCAAGGCGCGAGTGCGCACGATCATGACAGCCACGCACACCCAGGATGAACTCATGCGCGCGCTGGAAGTCTTGCGACGCGTGGGAAAGCGGATGAGCATTCTTGCTTAACGGCTAAACGGGTGGAGCAGGCCTTCAAGCCTAGCACTGGCGATCGGGCAGAGAACGCCGTTACAGTTTGCCGGAAGCCGCTGTTTTTGGGTGGCGCGGCGGTTCACCGTTGCGGTAAGCCATTTATTTCGGCTCGGGCTTCAGCCCCGGTGGTCACGCGCAGTGATGGCCTGTTCCGCGGTCGGCACCTCCAGATAAGTCTTCTTGTGACCTACGCTGTTTTCATCGCCAATCAGCAGATGCTCTTCCCAACCAGGGCTCATGACCAGCAGGCGAAGCGGACGGGCATCGGCGGGAAGACGAAACACAAACTCGGTCTCATACGATTCACCAGGAATCAGACCATGCGTCAACGGAACTCCCAACATCGCGGAAGGGTCAAAGCCACGCCCTACCCCGTCGAGCAGCACGATCTGTCGTGGATTGGGTGTGAGCGGCGCATCCTTGGGCCGTTGCGGTGAGATTGTATTTTCATCGAAGCGAGTTCGAACGATCACATGCAGTTGCCGCTGGCCGCCCGCGAGTTCCTCGCGGCTGGCGACCACGGAATAGGCGAGATGGCAGTCGATCTCGCAGAAATACTTTTCCTGGCCGAGCGCCAAGGTGACCTCGCGGCTGGCCAACGACATGCCCAAAAGCAATGCAAAGTAGACGACCGCTCCGGCGCCCACCAGAGCCACCACTCTGCGCGCCCACTGGGCTTTCCGAACAAACAGAAACGCAAGAGCGGCGAGAGTGCTCAATCCCAAAGCTGCCATCGCTCCCAGAAATCCGAGCACCGCCACCGGGGCAGGAAAATTCATATTGGTGACCATGCCAGGATCGGTCATGGTGTCCCTCCGCAATGTGCCTTAGTATTGCCGACCGCCGCGAAAAATGCTTCCCGCGCCGGGGTTTGGCTCAGAGCTGATGGCTGAGAGCTAAGTGCTTGTTCTATCCCCGCGCCTGGCGAATCACTTCTTCCATATCCGCGAGGTACTGATCGAAAGCGCGGCGGCCGGCGCCGGTCAGGCGATATTCCGTGCGCGGGACGCGTCCTTCAAAAAATTTGCTGCACGCGAGATACCCGCCCTCCTCCAACTTGCGTGCGTGCACGCTCAGGTTGCCGTCGGTGGTGCGGAGAAGGCGCTTCAAGTCATTGAAGCTGAGTGAGTCATTGACCGCCAGCGCGCTGACAATGCCCAGCCGGATGCGCTCGTGGATCAAGCGGTCAAGCGCCGGAATTTCGCCGGCCACACGTCGCTCCCGGTTCTTGCCCACGGGTTTGACCGCGAGCACATTCGATGCAGTGCGTGCCACAGAATTTTTAGCCACCGTATCTCCTTGCGATCCAGACTCCGAACACGATGTGCAATCCGGCAAACGCCGCCGCCATAGCCCAGTTGCCGAGCGCCGGGAGGAACAGTGACACCGCTCCGGCGAACATGAAGCAGACACCCATTACCGGCACCACTGAAACCGAAAATGCGCCGCCCGCAATCACTCCCACGCCGTACAGCAACATCCAGACACCGGGAAACAAGGGACCGAGATTGGCGCGCAGCAGCGGCACCGTAAGCAACGCGGCCGCAGCCACAGGTGGCAAGAAACTCAGCGCCACTTTCCGCCCCGGACCACTGGTCCACGGCAACCCGCGCCGTGACGCCTTGCTCTGGATAGCCACCACCGAGAGGCTGACGGCCAGTATGGCTTCGCAGATCCAGATTTCCAGCCACCGCAGCATTCCCCATCCCGGCACGGCCGTGAAGGCAGCGGAGCGCTCCATGGTCTGGCGGATGAAGCGGAGATCGTCGACCGCGTTGGTGCTCACAGAGCGGGAGTCATAGTTCGATCGAATTCGCCTCGGGCGATGGGACAGCATGGGAGCAGACTAAGTCTTGGATTTGTTGCTGTCAAGTACTTTATGATGCGAAGTTGATACAGGAAATCCTGACTTCCTAATGACGGCGGCTTCAGGAAATATCAGGTTCAGTTGCTAACGTCCGCCCGCGTCTTCCACAATCGCCTGCACCAGCGCATCGACTGTTTCGGTGATGCGTTTGGGAGGAAGATTGGAGTTGTTCGAGAGGATAGAGAACACGACGGTCTCCCCACTGTCGGTAGTCGCGTAGCCCGACAGAGTTTTCACTCCGCCGAGCGATCCAGTCTTGCCGAGAACACGGCTTTGCAGACGCGGAGCGTTCAGGCGATCAGACAGCGAGCCATCCACGCCCGAAACTGGCAGCGTGGACTTGAAGGCCGCGCCCCACGGTTGTTGGGTGGAGTAGCGCAGCAACTGCACGATGGCGTGTGGAGTGACCAGATTCTGGCGCGAGAGTCCGGAACCGTCGTAGAAAACGTACTCGTCGTTGGAGATTCCCGCGTGCTCCAGGAATCCGCGGAGGACTTCCAGTCCGCCCTCGATGGTGCCGGCGGTGCCGCGTTCGCGTCCGAGCAGGCGCAAGAGAATTTCCGCGTGCAGGTTCTGGCTCACCTTGTTGACCACCCGCACGTCGTCCAACAGGGGTTTTGAATCGTAGCTGGCGAGCACGATCGGCTGATCGCTCTTCAGCGGACGCGGCTGGCCATCGCTGCCGCCACGCGACGGCGCAATGGCGGTTACGCTGAATGTGGAGAGCGTGGCCAGTTCCGTGTGATGCGTGCGCTGGCGTCCATAAACAACGATGCCGCGTTTATCCAGTAACTGGCGGAATAACGCGGCCGCAAATTCCGCCGGATCTTCAATCGCCAAAGCCTCGTTCGCGCCGGGATCGTCCAGCGGCATGTTGCCCCACAGGGTTAGCACGGTCGAACCCGGCTCGCGATTTACGAAAAACTTGCGCGGCGTTCCCGCCGGGGTCGTGATGATCCGGTTGTCGAGATGGTAATAGTCGGCGAACGGAGTCACGCTGACAAACGCCTTCTCCCCCGGACGATCCGCCGGCAGGATATTCACGAAAACAACGTTGTCGTTGATGGTCAGCGCGGAAACCGGCGCGCCATCCGCCCAGACCAGATCGTCCTGGCTCCAGCCTTCGCCGTAGCGTTCAAAGGCGAAGTAGGAATCGTCGGCCACAATGTCGCCGTCCACGAACTTCACGCCTTTTTGTACGAGCGCGTCGGCGAGCGCTTCCAGAGCCTGAATCGGATGGTCGTTGCGCTGCGTCCGCTGATCGTAGGGCAACTCGCGTCCGGAAAGATTGGGGTCACCGTGGCCGACCAGCAGCAGGTCGCCGTTGAGGCGTCCGTAGCGGTCAAGCGTGGCGGCGGTTTCGACGGTCGTGCGGAATTTGTAGTCCGGGCCGATAAGGGCGAGCGCAGCGGCGGTCGTGAACAACTTGGTATTGGATGCGGGAGTAAACAGTTTGTCCGGATTGAGCGAGTACAAGGTTTGGCCGGAGGAGAGCGAAACGACTTCCACTCCCCAGAAACCGCGCGCCAGATCGGGCGAACTGAGCGTCGCCGTGATGCGATCCTGCAGAGACTTCGGCGGAGCCGCCAGCGCCGTCCCGGCCAGCAAGAGGAGGGCGAATAAGTACGACGATACTGTCCGGGGGCGCGCCATCAGCATGATTCTAACATCCGGCAAATCGGGCTAACGTTCTAGAATAGCAACGGCATGCGCGCCATCTTTCATTGGAACCTTGGCTCCCGGACGATTGAACTCGGGCGGCGCACACTGATCATGGGCGTGGTGAATGTCACGCCCGACTCCTTTTCCGACGGTGGCCTGCACTTCGATGCGGACAAGGCGGTCGCGCACGCGGAGCAATTGCTCTCCGAAGGCGCGGCGATCATCGACGTGGGCGGCGAATCGACGCGGCCCGGAGCTAGCGTGGCCGGCTCATCAGCCAAGGGCTCCGCCGCGGCGGAGGCCAGCCCGACAACTCCAGTGTCGGAAGAGGAAGAACGGAGGCGCGTGCTGCCGGTCTCATGCACACCCGGGGCCGTCCCGAGGAATGGCACTCGCTGCCTCCCATCGGAGACCCGGTGCTGATCGTGAAGCGCGACCTGCGGCAATGGGCGGAGACAGCACTGCTGGCCGGGATCAAGCGCGACCATCTGGCGCTCGACCCGGGATTTGGCTTCGGCAAGCGGTTCGACGAAAACTATCTGCTAATAGGACATTTTGCGGAGCTACAACAGATTGGCTATCCCCTGGTCGCGGGCACGTCGCGAAAATCCTTCATCGGCCGGACGCTCGCACGCGACGGCCAGGACGCTCCGGTCGACCAGCGGTTGCACGGGACGCTAGCCACCGAGACGGCGCTAATCCTGAAGGGTGCGCACGTTATTCGCACTCACGATGTGCGGTGCGCTCTGGAGGCGGCCAGAGTGGCGGACGCAATCGGCGGATAAAAAATGTAGAAGTAAGAAGTCAGATTGCAGAACTAGAACACTATCTCCGAGAATGCAATTTTACTTCTGCAATCTGACTTCTTACTTCTGACTTCTCTTTTATGCTCTCGCTGCTTCGGTGAGCTGCGCGCCCACCCTCAGCGCGGGCAGCCGGATTTCAAACGCAGCGCCGCCCTCGGAGCGATTGCGGCAAGTGATTTGTCCCTTGTGATCCTGTACCACGCCGTAGGTTGCGCTCAGACCAAGGCCCGTGCCTTTGCCAACCGGCTTGGTTGTGTAGAAAGGATCGAAGACGCGTTCCGGATCGCGCAGTCCGGGACCGGTGTCGGCGAATTCAATCACGACCTCGTTGTTCTCGTTCTTCAGAGAGACCAACAACCTTCCGCCGCCGGCTTCCTGCAAGGCGTCCACCGCATTTTCGATGACCTGGAGAAACGCCTGCAAAAGCTGGTTGGAGTTGCCGAGCACGCGCGGCACCGCCTCGTCGCTCTGCACGGTGAGGTTGATGTCGCGCTTCTCCAGTTTGAATCCCTCCATCTGAACCGCGCGTTGCAGGAGAGGCTTCAGTTCCAGGGGAGACTTTTCTCCCGGAGTCTGCTGCGCAAAACTTAGCAGGTCATTGACCAGATCACGGGTTCGGCGTGCCTGCTGGCCGATCTTCTGCGCGGTGGAGAGTTGGTCCCGGCTGAGGTTGCTGCTCGCGGCCAGGCGCTCGGAGCTTTCCAAAACCGTGGAGAGCGGATACTCCAACTCGCTCGCCGCCAGGGCCACCAGCTCTCCCAGCGAAGCCAGCTTCGCCTGCTGCACGACTCTTCCCTGCAGGCGCTGCAGGTTGTCATAGCTGCTCCGGGACTGGCGGAGCAGTTGTACTAGTTTTCGGTCCAGCAGATGCTGCTTCATAAAGACAAAAAACGCGAGCAGGGCGACTCCGCCCATGGCCACGCCGAACCGCACCTGCCGCAGGTAGGCTGGCTCGTCGCCGGCAAAGAGCGCCCAGTATCCCATCGGCGGAAGCGACAACAGCGCTACTTTGGCGAGGACGGGAGCAAAACTCCCAGTCGAGTGACTGCCCGAGGGCGAGGCCTGTGCTTCGGGCAGGTGATGGCGGCCCAGGGTCACGACCTGGAAGAAAAGAAGCAAAGCGATCAAGAACGGAAGATCGGCCAGATTTCCCGTGGAATAAGTTCCACGCGCAATCGCGATGTTGATTGCTTCCGAGGCGATGGCATACACGATGCTCGCGGTCAGGATGGCTCGATAGAGTTTTCGCCACGTCCCCGTGCTGGTAAGAAACGACCATCCTGCGACCGCAATCACGATCAGCGACTCCGCCAGATACAGCACATCCCAGCGCAGACTATAGACGGAGATATTCCGGACCAGGTATTCGTCCGGGAAAACCGCAAAGGCATAAACGACGATTCCCCACACCAACAGGATCACGACGTTCAAGGCGCTGGGCAGCATCCCTTCACTCTCATGGGACTTTTGCGGACGAATCGCAACCGCAGCCATGAACGGCACGGGGTGAAGGAACAGGATGATGTCGCCGTAATACGGATCCGGCAGCGGCCGCCGCAGAATTACTTCAAACCAAACCCAGCCTGCCTGGTTGATCCACCACATGGCCAGACCGGCAGTCATCAAAGCCCAGAAAAGCCGCGTGTGGCCTTGACTATCGAAAGTATTGCGAGCGGCCAGAACAACTGTTGCCGTGCCGATCAGCCAGGGCAGCAGATTGCCCATCGCCACCCGGAAAAACGGGTTTGGAAACGCCACCGGCGCGAGCACAAAGATCAATACGAGTGCGATCGCGCAGACCAGCGATGAAATAGGACGGAGAGGCACTCCTGCATCATAAGAGCTTCTCCCCGTTATGTTGAGGTGCCAATCCGCATACCTCCGGTTACTCTGGTAACCAACCTGAGAACCAACTTCACCCAGGTTGCCGTAGCACGCTCTCTGGCTGCTAGAATCGCCTTATGGGCTTTCCTGCCACGCGCATGCGGCGCTTGCGGTCGACGGAGACTTTGCGCTCCATGGTGCGGGAAACCCGGCTTACTCCTGAATCTCTCGTGTACCCCATGTTTATTTGTCCGGGATCGGGGGTCCGCAAGGAAGTACGTTCCATGCCGGGAGTTTTTAATCTCTCGGTAGACGAGGCCGTGAAGGAAGCCCGGCAGACCCACGCGTTGGGCGTACCCGCGGTAATTCTCTTCGGACTACCGGAGAAAAAAGACGAGGCTGTACACTTCGCACGGGCATTGCGGAATCGTAAAGTCAGGCCCGCAGTCGCTGGGCGCGGCCGCCGCGGCCCCACCCGCAACCGCCGAGTACGAGATCGTCAACGATGCGAGCCTGGACCTGCTGGCGCGCACCGCCGTATCTCTGGCACGGGCCGGGGTGGACATCATCGCGCCCTCCGACATGATGGACGGCCGGGTGCGGGCAATTCGCCAGGCCTTAGACGAAGCCACCTATCCCAATACTCCGATCCTTTCCTACGCCGCCAAGTTCTCTTCTGGCTTCTACGGTCCCTTCCGCGAAGCCGCCGATTCCGCCCCCCGGTTCGGAGACCGCCGCTCCTATCAAATGGACCCGGCCAACATCCGCGAGGCGATGCGGGAGATCGAACTTGATATCGAAGAAGGCGCGGACATGATCATGGTCAAACCCGCCATGCCCTATCTCGATGTGATCGCGGCCGCCCGTGACCGCTTTGATCTGCCCCTCGCCGCTTATCAGGTGTCGGGAGAGTACGCCATGATCGAAGCCGCCGCGCGGAATCAATGGATTGACCGCGAACGAGTAATGATGGAATCGCTGTTGTGTATCCGTCGCGCCGGAGCCAGTATCATCCTGACTTATTATGCTCAGGAAGCGGCCAAACTGCTGGGATAGCTTTTCTCGACTATTCCCGGGTCCCCTTCGTCTTGCCTGTTCAATCCTTGCAACATATTCACAAAACTGTTGTAAAATCCGCCCTCTGAAGGGTGTCGTCCAGTGGACAGCGTTTCAACTCTTTCCTCGGAACGCCTCATCAAGGCGTGCGTCGGCTCCAATAGTGATGGGGCGTGGGCGGAATTCATCCGGCGATTTCGGCCGCTGATTGCCCGGGTCTCCGGACGTATCGCGCGCCGGCACTGGCCCCAGATGCCGCCCCATCTGCTCGATGACCTCATCCAGGAAACCTACCTGAAACTGTGTGCGGACGATTGCAAACTCCTCCGGCAATTTCAGTCAAGCGGCCCAGACTCCATCTTCAAACTCCTCAAAGTAGTTGCGGCCCGGGTTGTGCTGGATCATTTCAAAGCCGAACTGGCGGACAAACGCGATGCCAGTCAGACCGACGCTCTCTCTGATCAGAGCTTCGTCGGCCAGCCGCTGCACGGTTGTGGACGTTGCCTTTCTATGGAAGACCTGATTGCTTTACGACAGATCGACGACATTGTCAGGACCCACTACAAGGGTGAAACTCTGATCAGAAATCGAGCCATCTTTTGGCTCCATCACCGCGATGGAATGACCGCGGAGGCGATTGCATCCATCCCTTGGATCAACCTCAATACCAAAGGCGTGGAGACCGCCTTGCGGCGAATGAAACACTTGATCCAAAGTCACATTTGAACCAACATTTGGGCCTACCTTATGAAGGGTTTTGGCGTTGACCGTCGTTCTATTTGGTAAAGGGCTTGTTAAGTCGAAGATTTCAAAGATTTTTTATTTGTCGGAGAGCTAGATTCGCGTTTGGCTACTTACGAGGAGTGCAGATTGGGCAGTAATTCCGAAGACTTAGGGTCGGGACGGCGCGGAAGTGGTGTGCCCGAATGCCCGGATCCGTTGGTGTGGTATGAGATCGCGAGTGGACAGGAACTTTCCCGGTCTCCCCAATACATTCAGCATGCGACGGATTGTGACTCCTGCGCCACGCTTCTGAAAAACGCGGTCTCCGATCTGCACGACGAGACGTCAACCTCCGAAGCGAGCCAGATTGCAGACCTCGAGAGCGCACAACCTGGCTGGCAGCGCCGCCTTGCACGGCGGATCGCAGGCACGATCACACCCGATACGGAGCCAGTCTCTTGGTGGTCGCGTTGGAGGATGCGCAGGTTCGCACTGGCAGCAGCCGCCTTGGCAGTCGTGGTGATCGTGGCGCAACAAACCCAACTGCAAATGGCGGAGGAATTGCTGGCCCGCGCCTATACCGCGGAGCGGCCAATGGAACTGCGCATGTCGGGTGCCAGTCCCGCGAAACTAAGCAACAAGCGCGGGCAAGAAGAATCGCGGCTGGATCGCCCACCGTCCTTGCTGCTGGCGGAGGCTCTAATCGCCCTGCAAGGATCCCGTTCCTCCGATCCGCGCTGGCTGCAAGCCAAAGGACGCGCTGATCTGCTGGACGGCAAGTACGATGCGGCGCGCGAGTCACTAAACCGGGCGTTGCAACTGTCTCCCAAGTCTCCTGGCATTCTCATCGATCTGGCCACGGCGTACTCACAAAACGGAGACCACGCCCAGGCTTTCGAAACCCTCAGCCAAGCGCTCGCGCTTAGCCCCAACAATCCTGTCGCGCTGTTCAACCGCGCTATCGTAGGCGAGCAACTTCATCTCTACCGGCAAGCGCTGGATGACGCGGAGCGCTACCTGCAGATTGAGCCGCACTCCGAGTGGGCGAGCGAGGCCAGCGCTCGCGTCGACAGCATTCGGGCAACTCTTGAAAAGCACGATCAGAGCCATGCCGCGCCATTGCTGTCGCCCGCGCAATTGGCGGCGTCCGCTAGTAACCCGAGTCTCCGCGCTGAAGTGGATGAACGCATCGAAGAGTATTTGAACGACGCCGTCATCTCCTGGTTGCCCCAAGCCTATCCGGAGACGTCCAGCAAAGAGGATCCTGCCGCCCGGCAAGCGCTTTTTTTTTTGGCGGACCTGACCAGCCAGCGACACCACGACCGCTGGCTCTCAGACTTGCTGAGCGGCTCTTCGTCGACCCTTTTTCGACCGGCGGTCGTGGCGCTCGCCCGTGCGGTTCGAGCCAACGATGCGGGTGAGTACGATTCTGCAACCGGGCAGAGCGTTCGGGCTCAGCGCCTGTTTCGCGCCTCCGGGAACCCGGCCGGCGCGTTACGTACGCAGTTCGAGGGGATTCTCGCTGCCCAGATGACGCGGCGCGGAGAATCTTGCCGGCAGCAGGCCAACGCTGCGCTCGCCGAATCCTCGCATTATTCCTACGCGTGGGTGCATATTCAGTTTGAGCTGGAGAAAGGTGTCTGCTCGTTCTTGATGGGCGACATTGGGGCGGACCAAAGGGCTTCAGGTCGCGCTGCCGAGATGGCCCAAAGGAACGGCTACCCGGTCCTTCGCTTGCGAGCCGTGTTTTTTGCGGCCACCGATAAACTCGCTACCGGCGATCAATCCGCCGCTGGAAAATTGGCGAGTGCCGCGTTAGCGAATTTCTGGTCCGGCCAGTTTCCGGCAATGCGCGGCTACAACCTTTACGTGCTCGAGTCTGACATCGCTCAGGGCTCCGACTGGCCCAATCTCCAGATGGCGACTTGGCGCGAAGCCACCGCGCTCGTAGACTCCGGCGAAGACTTGTTGACGCTGGCATGGGCGCACAATTCGATGGCCAACGCGGCAACGGCGGCGCACCGGCCTGAAGTGGCAGAATTACAGTATGCCGAAGCCGCCCGCCTGTTTGCGCTGGCTCCGCGGACCGAAGCGAGCCGCAATTACGCGATCGAGACGGGCATCCGGATTGCGCGGCTAGAGGCGCGGTTTGGCCGTTTCGATGCCGCTATCGGCCGCCTCGCGTCAATCCAGAACCAGGTGCTCCCACTTTCAAATAACTACCTGGCGCAGATGTTTTATTCCACGTTAGGCGAAGTGGAACTGCGAAGCCATCGTGAGGAGGCGGCAGAACAGGCACTCCGTCCCGCGCTTGCGCTGGCGGAGCAAAGCCTGACATCCCTTCGATCCGAAGCGGAGCGCATCAGTTGGAGCAAGGACGCGGCGCCGGCTTATCTCGCTCTGACCGAGGCTGAGTTGGTGCTGGGACGTCCCCAGGATGCCTTGGAGATTTATGAGTGGTACCTGGCCGCGCCCCAGCGGGCCGCGGGCGCCCAGCCGCGTCGATCTCCGACCGCTACGCCCATGCCGCGTCCTCAGCTGTTGTCGCCCCTTCTGCCTCTCCTGTCCAGGGAGACCGTGTTGGCCTATGCCGCACTCCCAGGCGGCCTGGCGATCTGGGCCTATGACGATCGCGGGGTGTACGCACGCTGGATCCCAATGAAAGTTGAGGATCTGCAGGAGTTAGCTGGGAGGTTTCAGGATCTGTCATCCGATCCAAAATCCGAGAAAAGCGCCTTGCGCCGGGACGCCCGCAGTCTGTACCAGGCTTTCATCGCTCCGGTAGAGCAACGCCTCGCGCCGGGACGGACGCTGGTGATTGAAGCGGAAGGATGGCTCGCGCGCGTGCCGTTCGAGGCGCTGGTTGATGCGAACGATCACTATCTGATAGAGCGCACGCCCATCGTTCATTCGCTGGGTCAGGATTCGCAGGCCCGGCTGCACGACGACATCGCCATTTCGGCGGACCTGGCGGCAATGATTGTGGGCAGCACGGCCTCTTCCCCCTCCGATGGACTGGTTCCTCTTCCTGATGTCGCCGCCGAGGCTGACTCCGTCGCTGGTGGCTTTCGCTCCCCGAGCGTCCTCAAGGGCAGCGATGCGACCTTCAACGCTGTCCGAAATCAGTTGTCCGCCGCCCAGGTTTTTCATTTTGCGGGGCACTCGCTTTCTACGCCTGACAAAACAGGCTTGATGCTGATTAGTGGAGACCCAGCCTCCTCTACTCCGCTCGTGCTGGATGCCGAGACTGTGCGAAGGATTAAAGTACCCCGCCTGCGACTGGCTGTTCTTTCCGCTTGCAGCACGGCTGGAAGGAGCAGCGGTTCCAGGGGATTCAACAGCATTACGGAAGCACTTCTGGGCGCCGGCGCTCCACACGTCGTAGCCAGCCGGTGGGCTGTGGACTCGGTCGAAGCTCGTCTGTTCATGGAAGACTTTTATCGGAACGCCCTTGCCGGCCAGTCGGTGTCGGACGCGATCCGTTTGAGTTCGCGGAAAATGCTTTCCAATCCCCGTACCTCGCACCCTTACTACTGGTCGGCATTTGCTGCTTACGGGCGACCTTGATTTTCTTACCGGTTTCATACGGCATGGACGTAGTGCAGCACCCCCCGCCACGGAAAAAACCGCATCGGTGGCCACACCCACGGAGAAAGTCTATGTAGTGTTTGAAGGCCCATGGGCGATCGTTGCGGACCCCAAAGATACCAACAGTATCCTGGCTCTCGCACCCCGGAGCAAGACCCACAACGATCTCTACGTGGCGGCGTCCAACGACTCAACCTTACCAACAGGAACTTATGATTTATCCGTGCCGGCCCATGGTCCAGCTACCTCCGCAGCGCTCGATCCCAGCTTCGCGCAGGCCAAGATCGACGGCCCGAGTCTACAACACGCTCTCGACGATAAATCGGGACGCTACGTGATTCGTTTGCCGAAACCTGAAGCCTACATGGCCGACCGGAGATTCCTGAGCCGCGTTGGAGCGAGCTACCCTCCCGACGCGTCCACCGAGCAGAACTATGTGACGTTTGTATCTTTTCTCTACAGTGTGAGCAGCCTCAACGGTTTCTCCGTTTCGGGAACTCCGGACACCGGAGCCTTTAATCCGTTCCTTCTCCAGCTTGACACTCCGTCCATTCGCTTTGCCATTGAGCAACCCGACGGCCTCCCGGATCCATGCCACAACCACTCCCGCGGCGCATTCCGCGATACGGTGAAGTTCCTGGGCATCAAGTTATATGTGGATTTTCCGAACGACGCGACCAGTTGCCATAAGACCGATCCGCAGAATTCCGGCGTGGCCAAGACGGCAGCCATCCCGACCTCTGTAGCCGAACGCATGGCATCTCTTTTGGGCGGTAGCCTGATCGAGGCGCAGCCCGCAAACACGCTCGGTGCCACCGTCCAAGGCTATTTGAAACCTTTCGCCGGAAGCAGATTTGAGAGTACCGTGCAACGTCTGATGGGTGCCGTATATTTTTTCCACTCGACG
>WNFI01705807.1_pt1 | contig 13557 bp, 14 predicted proteins | sample 5400471 | NCBI WGS metagenome assembly WNFI01 (sample SAMN13153348, study PRJNA577476) | soil metagenome | isolation source: 100 cm saprolite on Douglas fir-dominated hillslope | place: USA:California | collected 2013-09-17 | reverse complement strand
GGACGCCGGCCTGGCCGATCCAGGATGGGCGCGGATGCCGGTGACCGCTGGCGTGACCGAGGACCTCGGCAGCGAGATCCACGTCTTGTTCAGCATCGACGCGCCGCCGGTCCAGCACTCCAGCATCACCCAGTCGGTCGCCGGGGACGACGACGACGCGGCCATCCCGCTGACCGGTGGCAAGTCGTTGTGGACCGCCCGGGTCGCCGCGCGCAGCAAGGTCCGGCCCGGGCAGCCGGTCGAGCTCGCCGTCGACACGTCCAACCTGCAGTTCTTCGACCCCGAAAGCGGACAGTCCATCGGCCGCGCCTAGCACGTCGGTCACGTTCAGGTAGCGGCCGCGCTCAGGCGGACCGGGTCAGGGACCTGCCGATCACCATCCGCTGGACCTGGTTGGTGCCCTCCACGATCTGCAGCACCTTGGCCTCGCGCATCAGCCGCTCGGCGGGGAAGTCCTCGACGTAGCCGTAGCCGCCGAGCACCTGCACGGCGTCTGTGGCCACCCGCATCGCTGCGTCGCTGGCGAACAGCTTGGCCATCGCCGCCTGCGGGCCGAAGGGCAGGCCGCCGTCCTTGCGGCGGGCGGCAGACAGGTACAGCGCGCGGGCAGCCTCAACGGCGGTGGCCATGTCCGCCAGCAGGAACGACAGCCCCTGGAAGTCCGCGATCGGCCTGCCGAACTGGCGCCGCTCCCGCGCCCAGCCGACCGCGGTGTCGAGCGCCGCCTGGGCCACGCCGGTCGCGCATGCCGCGATGCCGAGCCGCCCGGCGTCCAGGGCGGCCAGCGCGATGCCGAACCCCTTGCCCTCCTGGCCGATCAGGTGGTCGGCGGGCACTCGGGCGCCCTCGAAGGTCATCTGCGCGGTGACCGAGGCGCGCATCCCCATCTTGTGCTCGGCGGGCGCGGCCGACACCCCCGGCGTGTCCGCCGGGACGTGCAGGCAGCTGATCCCCTGCGCGCGCCCCCGGCCCTCGTGATCGCCGGACGTGCGCGCGAAGAGCGTGTAGAAGTCGGCCTGGCCTGCGTGCGAGATCCACGCCTTGACCCCGTTCAGGACGTAATCCGGCCCGTCCGCGTCGGCCCGGGTCCGCAGCGCGGCCGCGTCGGACCCGCTGGCCGGCTCGGACAGGCAGTAAGCGCCAAGCTGCTTCCCGCCCAGCATCCCCGGCAGCCAGAGTTCCTGCTGCTCCGGCGTGCCCGCGGTGGCCAGTGGGAAGCAGGTCAGCGTGTGCACGCTTACCCCGAGTCCGACGGCCAGCCAGGCGCTGGCCAGCTCTTCCACCACCTGGAGGTAGGTCTGGTACGGCTGGCCGCCGCCGCCGAGCCGTTCCGGGTAGGGCAGCGCGAGCAGGCCGGACCGGCCCAGGATCCGGAAAACCTCCCGCGGGAACAAGCCGTCGCGCTCTGCGGCATCGGCCCGGGGGCGCAGTTCCTTGTCGGCCAGCTCCCTGGTCAGCTGGAAAAGCGCTCGGGTCTCGTCGTCAGGGCATTCCCGCTCGACGGTACTCATCTGCGCGCCTCCGGCACGATGCCCACGCTAGGGCTCCACGCTTACTAGCTCGCGGCTGCCGTTGTTCAGCCGCTCGCAACCCTGCTCGGTGCAGACCACGATGTCCTCAATCCGGGCGCCGTGCGGGCCCGGGTAGATGCCCGGCTCGATGGAGAACGTCATTCCTGGCCGCAGCGGCTCGGCGTTCCCGGACACGATGTAGGGATCCTCGTGGGACTCCAGGCCGATCCCGTGTCCGGTCCGGTGCACAAAGTACTCGCCGTAGCCCGCCGCGGTGATCGGCTCGCGGGCCGCGGCGTCGATCGCCTCCGCGGTCACACCGGCCTGAACCGCCGCATAGGCCGCTTGCTGCGCGTCCCGCAGCACCTGGTAATAGGCGGCGAACTCGGGCGGCGGCGCGCCAATGACGTACGTCCTGGTGCAGTCGGAGCAGTAACCGCTGGGCATCGTGCCGCCGATGTCCACGACGACGGCATCCCCCGCCTGCAGGACCCGGTCGGAGACCTCGTGGTGCGGGCTCGCCGCGTTCGGGCCGGAGCCGACGATGGTGAAGTCGACCCGGGCGTGGCCCTCCTCGAGGATCGCGTCGGCAATGTCGGCGGCGACCTGGCGCTCGGTCCGGCCTGCCCGCAGCCAGCCGGGCACCCGCGCGTGCACCCGGTCGATGGCCTCGCCCGCCGCGCGCAACGCCGCCACCTCGGCGGGCGTCTTGCGGATGCGCAGGCTGCGTAGCGCCGTGCTGGCCAGGTCCTGGCGGGCGCCGGGCAGCGCGTCACGGAGCCGGAGCACCATCAGCGCCCACATGCGATCCGACAGGCCGACCGGACCCACCCGGCCGGCCACGCCGAGCCGCTCCGCCAGCAGAGCGTACGGGTCGTCGGTCTCGTCCCACGGGATGATCTCAAGCCCCAGGCCGCCCGCGGAAGACGCCTGGGCGGCGGGCAGTTCCAGCCGCGGGACCACAAGGAACGGCTGTTTTGCCCCGCCCACCCGACCCTCACCCACCCGACCCTCACCCACCCGACCCTCACCCGCCGCCGGAACCGCCAGGCAGGTGAGGCGCTCGAGTTGTTGTGCGTCGTAACCGGTCAGATAGCGCAGGTCGGGGCCGGGGGTGAGCAGCAGCGCCGCGAGCCCGGCCTGCCGGGCCGCCGCCGCGGCCAGGTCAAGCCGACCCGCCGGGTAGAGGCCGGAATCAGGCCGCTCCATTCCCATCGTGCCCTCCGGTCCCTTGACGACCAATTCCTGGCTTTCCTTGCCCTGGCATCATCTCACCCGCGAGAATTGTGTCCTCATGCAGACAGTGAGGCCCGCATGCCTCACGCTAGGTGCACGAAAGCTGACCAGACGCGATCCGTGATGACTTCTGAGGCTATCGAGGTTCCCGGGAGCCGCCGGAGCACGGCGGTCCATCCGTCACGCCCGGGCTCGCCGCCCGGCCGGAGCATCCTGCCAGGTCGCGGTGCGGAGTCGCGGCTCACGACGGAGTCCATGCTCGCCGCGGAGGCCAGGCTCGCGGCCGAGCTCGCGGAGGAGCGGCACGTGGCCCTGGAGCTGCAGCGGGCCATCCTCCCGCTGCACGATGAGGCCTTCGACCTGCCCGGGCTGCGAACCATGGTGCGCTACCTGCCCGCGTCGAAGGCCGGCCGGGTCGGCGGCGACTGGTACATCACCGCCGACATGCCGGGCGGCCACGTCCTGATCGCCATCGGGGACGTTGCCGGGCACGGCCTCGCTGCCGCGGCGGGCATGGCCCGGCTGCGTGGCGCGCTCGCCGGCCTGGCCATCACCGGCTCGCCGCCCGAGCGGCTGGTCGGCTGGCTCAACGACCTGGTGCGCCACGTCGCGCCCGAGCATACGGCCTCGGTGATCGCGGGCTACTTCGATCCCGTGAGCCGCACCCTGACCTGGGCGCAGGCAGGCCATCCGCCGCCGGTTCTGGTCCGGGGCTCATGGGCTCGGCCACTGGACCCGCCGGTCGGCATCCTGCTCGGCGCGGGCGACGAGGAGTACTCGGCCGCGGTCTTGGCGCTGGCCCCCGACGATCTGCTGCTGCTCTATAGTGACGGGCTTATCGAGCGCCGGGACAGGTCCCTCGACGAGGGCCTGGCCGCCCTGTCGGGCGCCGTGCGCGGCATCGCCGATCCGGAGCTCGCCATCGACGCGGCGCTGCGGGCGCTGGGCTCCACTGACGCAGAAGACGACACCTGCCTGGTAGCCCTGCGCGTGCTGTAAGGCTGTGCCCCCCGGGCTGGGGGTCAGGGGTTTCCCCCGGGCAGCTCAGTCCGGGCGCGCGGCTAGTGCCCCGCACATCCGCGCCAGTGACGACCCCAGGTCCCAGCGCTCGTCGAGCTGAGCCAGCAGCCGGGCATCGGCAGGAGCGGCCGGAAGCCGGCCGTCGACGGGCGGCAGCGGGGCGTCGGCTGCCACGCGGACCACGGGAATCGCTGCCTCCAGATAGGCGCGGTTCGCCGCGAGCTTAGCGCGGCTGCCCATCGGGAAGCCGCCGTGACCCTGGTCCAGCGCGGCCAGCATCGACTCGACGCTGCCGAATACCCGTACCAGCGCGGCCGCGGTCTTCTCGCCCACCCCCGGCACACCCGGCAGGCCGTCGCTCGGGTCGCCCCGCAGGGCGGCGAACGCCGCATAAGCCCGGCCGGGGATCTGGTATCTCCTGGTCACGGCCGCCTCGTCAACGACCTCGAGCCTGGACATCCCCCTGGCGGTGTAGATCACCCGGACCTGGCGGGCGTCGTCTACCAGCTGAAACAGGTCGCGGTCCCCGGTCACCACGTCGACGGGGCCGTCGTCGCGTGCCGCGAGCGTGCCGATGATGTCATCCGCCTCGTACCCGCGCGCGCCGGCCATCACCACCCCGGCCGCGGCGAGCACCTGCTCGATCACGGGAATCTGGGCGCTGAGCGCGTCCGGGACCTGCTCGGTGCCGTCCGGGTTGGCCCGGTGCGCCTTGTAGGACGGGATCGCCGCCACCCGGAACGCCGGCCTCCAGTCAGCGTCCATGCAGGCGACCAGCCGCCCGGGCCGGTAGGCGCGGATCAGCCGGGCGATCATGTCGAGCAGCCCGCGTACCGCGTTGACTGGCGTGCCGTCAGGCGCCGTCATGCTGTCCGGGGGGATGCCGTAGAAGGCGCGGAAGTACAGCGCGGCAGAATCAAGCAGCATCAGCGAGCCCACCCCGGCAATCCTGCCAGGACCGGGGCCCGCTCAGGCGGGATCCCCTCGCGCTGACCGCATCTATGCAGCTCCTCTATGGGTATATGCAGGCTTTGGCATTGGAGCCGGGAGCACTCTGATCCCTAGGCTGGGCTCATCGGATCCACGCCCGGGGGAGAGCACGATGACACAGGCAAGCGCGGTCCGCACCCGGTGTCCCGCCGGCCTGGTGACCGCGATACGCACCGCCACGGCCCGCCACGCTGACTGGCAGCAGACGGCCGTGCTGGTCGCTGACCAGGTGCGGCTGCACCTCCCCGGTTCGGGGGTCCTGACCGCCGAGGAGCGCCAGGGCAGTCCCGACGGTTATGTCTGCCACACGCTGCACACCGAGCCGGACGGGGCGTTCTCGGTCTGCGCCGTGGTCTGGCGGCCCGGGCAGCAGACGCCGATCCACGACCACGTCGCCTGGTGCGTCGTCGGCGTGCTGGAGGGGGCCGAGTCCGAGGAGCTGTTCGCGCTGCGCGACGGCGAGACCGCCCTGGAGCAGGTCGGCAGCCGTGTCAGCATGCCCGGCGAGGTCGGCGGCTTCGCCCCGCCCGGGGACATTCACCGGGTCACGAACCACGGCTCAGGCGTTGCGATCTCGCTGCACGTCTACGGCGCCGACATCGCGCGCCTCGGCAGCAGCGTGCGCCGCACCTACGACCTCCCGGTGCTCGCGCCGCCGGTTAGGCCAGCCCGCTACAAGATCAGGTTAATGGGGACGTTTGTCAGGCGTATGCGCTGACCGGCTTCCCCTCCAACTGGACCTTGGTCGCTAGGCGTGCTCACGGCGCGGGTGCCGGGGCGTTATCCGACCGAGGAGTAGGCGACCACGCCGCGGCGCAGGGCGCTGATCGCGCTGCGCGCGGTGGCGGCCACCGGCGTCGGCCCGCCCGCCGCGGCCACCTGGTCCAGCAGGTCGATGAGCTGCTTGACCGCGCGGACGAAGTCGCCGGGCGTCAGGTCGGACGACAGCACCTGCTCCAGGGGCCGGCCGCGCGTCCAGGCGTGCGCCGTCCAGGCGAACCCCAGGTCAGGCTCGCGAAGGAACGCGAGCTGGTGGTCCTTCTCGATGCCGTCGAGCCCCCCCCAGACCCTGATCATCGCCGCGAGCACCTCTCGGGCCTGCCCGGGCGGCAGCCGCGGCGGGCTCGCGTCGTCGGGCCTGCGCGACTCGAAGGTCAGCGCGGAGACGCACGCGGCCAGCTCGGCGGGTCCCAGGCTGTCCCAGAGCCCCCGGCGCAGGCACTCCGCGACCAGCAGGTCGAGCTCGGAGTACAGGCCTGCCAGCCGCCTGCCCTCCGCGGTCACCGTGTCGCCGTCGGTGTATCCGAGCTGATCAAGCACCGCGCACACCCGGTCGAACGTCCGCGCGATGACGTGCGTCCGGCCCGCCACCCTGCGCTCCAGGGCCTCGGCCTCCCGCTCCAGGCGGAGGTACCGCTCCGCCTGCCTGGCATGCTCGTCGCGGTCCGTGCAGCCATGGCACGGATGCTGGCGCAGCCGCCGCCGCAGTCGCACTATCTCGTCCTCCCGACCCGGCCCGCCCCCGTCGCCGCCGGGCGACCCACCCGCGCCGTCGCGGCCAGCCCGCTGCGGTCGGCCGAGGTCGCGTCCGGCCAGCTTGTTGCGCACGGTGGAGGCCAGGTCCTTGCGGTGCTTCGGCGACCGCGCGCTGAACCAGGCCGGTATCCGCACCCGGTCTATGGGCGTGACCGGCACCGGGAAGTCAGCCATGGTGAGCCGCTTGACCTGGCGGCCCTCGGTAAGGACGAGCAGTCCCGGCGGGTCGGCGGCGGCGGCGGGGGACTCGAGTACCAGCGCGACTCCCGCCCTCCGCCCGCCGGGCACGCGGATGATGTCACCGCGGCGCAGCTGCTCCAGCGAGGCCATCGCCTCGGCCCGGCGCGCCGCGGAGCGCTGCCTCGCCTGATCGCCCTCACGCTGCGACAGCTCCCGCCTGATGGCCAGGTACCCGGCGAAGTCGCCCAGGTGGCAGCGGACCTCCAGCTGTTCCATCGACCGCCTGATCCGCTGCGCCTGGCGGGCGATGCCGACCACCGCCCGGTCGGCCTGGAACTGAGCAAAGGACGACTCGAGCAGCGACGCGGCCTGCCGCCTGCCCACCTGGCCCACCAGGTTGACCGCCATGTTGTACGACGGCCGGAAGCTCGAGCTGAGCGGATAGGTCCGGGTGCCCGCCAGGCCCGCCACGGCGGCCGGGTCCATCCCGGGCTGCCAGAGCACGACGGCATGTCCCTCGACGTCGATGCCGCGCCGCCCGGCCCGGCCGGTCAGCTGCGTGTACTCGCCCGGCGTGAGGTCGGCGTGGTTCTCGCCGTTCCACTTGTCCAGGCGCTCGATGACGACCGTCCGGGCGGGCATGTTGATGCCCAGCGCGAGCGTCTCGGTGGCGAACACCGCGCGGATCATTCCGGCCGCGAACAGGTCCTCCACGACCTCCTTGAACGTCGGCAGCATCCCCGCGTGATGGGCCGCGATCCCGCGCTGCAGGCCGGCCAGCCAGTCGTGGTAGCCGAGGACCGGCAGATCTTCCTCGGGAAGGTCCGCCGTCCGCTCCTGCACCAGCGCCGTGATCTCGGCTGCCTCCTGCGGCGTGGTCAGCCGCAGGCCCGCGTTCAGGCACTGCAGCACGGCGGCGTCGCAGCCGGCCCGGCTGAAGATGAACGTGATCGCCGGGAGCAGGCCGGCGTCGTCGAGCCGCTCGATCACGTCCGGGCGGCGGGCGCATTCCCCCTTCACTGTCCCGCTGCGCGATCCGCAACAGCTCCGGGTTGACCAGCGGGCGCCCCTCCTCCGCGGACCCGGGTCGCCGTGAGCCTGCGCCGCCGGGCTTGGCTCGCGCGCCATCGCGGCTCCCGGTCGAGTCGGCGCCGGTAAACAGGTCGTAGAGCCGGGGGCCCACCATCACGTGCTGCCATAGCGGCACGGGACGGTGCTCGTCGACGATAACGGCGGTGCCCCCGCGGACCTGCGCCAGCCAGTCGCCGAACTCCTCGGCATTGCTGACGGTCGCCGACAGCGCGACCAGCCGCACCGACTCGGGCAGGTGGATGATCACCTCCTCCCAGACCGCGCCGCGGAACCGGTCGGCCAGGTAGTGCACCTCATCCAGGACCACGTAGCCGAGCCCGGCCAGCGTCGGTGAGCCCGCGTAGAGCATGTTGCGCAGCACCTCGGTGGTCATCACGACCACGGGAGCCTCGCCGTTAATGCTGTTGTCCCCGGTGAGCAGCCCCACCTTGGCGGCCGAGTACCTGCGGACAAGGTCGGAGTACTTCTGGTTGGACAGCGCCTTGATCGGGGTGGTGTAGAAGCACTTACGGCGCCCGGCCAGGGCCAGGTGCACAGCGTATTCCCCGACGACGGTCTTGCCCGATCCCGTCGGCGCCGCGAGCAGCACCCCGTGACCGGCGTCCAGGGCCCGGCAGGCATCCAGCTGGAAGTCGTCGAAGCTGAAGTCGTACAGGGCCTGGAACGCGACGAGCTCCGGCCCGTCCTCCGCCTGGCGCCGCCCAGAGACGGAGTAACGGTCCGCGGGACTCGCCTGATTCAGCGGGGTGGCCACCCGATCAAGGGTAGGGGGCGCGCTGAGCGCCGGGCGCCGGGCGGCTTGATGGTGCTAGGCGTCAGTCCCGGGTGAATGGCCGATATCGGCGCCTTCGCCCGACGGCGTGTCGAGGTCGAGCGGCGACAGCTCGTCATCGCTCAGCCCCGCGTACAGCGACGGCCGGCTCGCCCGCCGCCGGTCGGTCACCCAGATGACTACCTCGGCCACCCCGACCAGCAGCAGGCACGGCACGGCCAGCAGCAGCATGGTGACCGGGTCCGGGCTCGGCGAGGCGATGCCGGCGAAGACGAACACGAGGAAGACGATCATCCGGCGCCACTTCCGGACCCTCTCGTGCGTGAGAATGCCGGCCAGGTTGAGGATGATCATCGCCAGCGGGAGCTCGAAGGCCAGCCCGAAGCCGAGCATCATGGCGACGAAGTAGCTGAGATACGTGGAGACCTGGATGAAGTTATTGACCCCCGGCGGGGTAAGGCCGAGCAGGTATCCCAGGCCACGGCTCATCGCGTAGTACGAGATCGCGGCACCCGCCAGGAACAGCGGTGCCGCGGTACCCACGAACAGGTAGGCCCACCGCTTCTCCCGCCGGTAGAGCCCGGGGGCGATGAAAGCCCAGAGCTGGTAGAGCCAGATCGGGCTGGTGACGATGAGCCCGAAAAAGAAGCCGATCTCCACCCGCTGCATGAACGGGTCGAGAACCCCCGTGAAGATCAGCTGGTGGTTCACCTGGCGGCAGCCGGCCACGCCATGGATATGTGCCGAGCAGAACGGGCGCACCACGAACGACCAGATGTGGTTGAAGACCACGGGAATCAGGCCGACGGCCGTGCCAACGAGCAGGGCTGCCGCCGCCTTGACCACCCTGTTCCGCAGCTCACGGAGGTGGTCCATGAGCGGCATCCGGCCTTCGGGGTTCGACTCCCGCTGCAACGCCGCCATGCGAGTACCGAGCACCCGCGCGCCCGTGACGGTATCACCCAGCTTCGACATGGCCGGCTCCGAGGGCTGGCCGACTCAGCCGGGCTGCTGCGTCCGCTGCGCCTCGCTCAGCGGAGCGCCGTTGACGGTCGCCGCCTCCCCTGCCGCCGACTGCTGCTGGAGGTCGCGGATCTGCTGCTGCAGCTGGTCGATCTGCTGCTGCCCGGGAGCCGACACGGCCTGGGCTGGCTGGGCCGCCTCCACCTCGTGGTCGCCTCGCATGTCCTGCACCTCGGTCTTCAGGATGCGCATGGACTTCCCGAGCGACCGCGCCGCATCGGGCAGCTTCTTCGACCCGAAGAGCACGATCAGTACCACCGCGACGATGAGTACCTTCCACGGGCTGTCGAAGAGGTCACCAATATTCATGTCTGTCCCCATTCAGCGGGAAGCGCGTTCCCGCGCCTAGGGTCGCTTGCAACCGCGATTCTACACGTGAGGCCCATAAAACCCAGCCGCGATGTCGCGCGGGTGGCGTCCGGGCGACATCGCCCTGGCCGGCTGTGGACGTTCATGTTTCGGCGCTCGGTTTCAGCAGGATCCCTAGGCGTACTGGGCCAGCGCCGCTGCCGCGTCCTCGCGGACCTGGTCGGCGAGCTCGGGCGGGGAGATTACCCGGCCGTCCTCGCCGAGGCGCAGCGCCAGCCGCCGGACCCACCGGGTGTCGGGGGTGCGCAGCCCGACCCGCAGCCTGCCGTCGCCGAGTTCCTCCACGCGCTCGCACGGGTAGTACTCGGCGACCCACCGGCCTGCCGTCGTGAGCTCGAGCTCCACCGCGGCGTCATCGGGCGACGGCCGGAACAGGCCCTGGTCGACGTCCCGCGGCCGGGCCCGGGCCGGAACCGACGCGGCCTCGTCCAGCACAGCCAGGTCAAGCACCCGATCCAGCCGGAACAGCCGCACCGCCTCGGCGCGCAGGCACCAGCCCTCCAGGTATGTCCTGCCCTCCACGACCAGCAGCCGCATGGGGTCGACGTCGCGCTCGGTGGCCTCGTCGCGGCCGGGAACGTAATAGGACAGGTGCAGCCGCCTGCCCCGGTCCAGCGCGCCGCGTATCTGGGCCGCCGCGCTGCCGGCGCCGCGGTCGTCGACCTGCACCGCCACCTGGGCGCTCACCGCGCCCGCCTCCCCCGCAGCCGCCTCCAGCTTGGCGATCGTCCGGCTGAGCGCCGAGCGGTCCTCCAGGCTCGAGATCTCGGCGAGCATCCGCAGCGCAACGAGCAGCGCGCTCGCCTCGTCCACGCCGAGGCGCAGCGGCCGGTCGATCGACTCGGCTTCGCTGACGACGATCTCGCCGCCCTCATACGACAGGTCGATCGGGCAGTACGGGTCGGGTGAGCGGATTTCCACGCACCACAGCATGTTGAGGTCGTCGACGAGCGTCAAGCTAGGGCTCCCTTCAGCCGGGCGATGACCGCGTCCCGGAGGTCGATGGGCTCGAGGGCGAGCACGTCCGCGCCGAACGAGGCCAGGTGCTCCGAATACCACCCAGCGTCAGAGAACGACACCTCGACCAGGTCCCAGCCGGGACGCCCCGGGTCCGGGCGATCGGCGCTGGCGCCGCGCCGGAGCCCGTATCCCGCGCCGTGCCTGATCTGCAGCACGGCGGTGCGCTGCGCGGGCTGCGCCCTGTCCAGCTCGCGTACGAGCTCCCGCACGTCGGCTTCCTCCGGCACCGTGACCGCGCCGGCGGGCCCGCGGAACGTCACCGGCCCGTCGATGCGGCTCAGCCGGAAGACCCGGGTCTCGCCGCGGTCGGTGTCCAGCCCGGCCACGTACCAGCGGCCATGCCGGTTCATCACTCCCCACGGCTCCAGCTGGCGTTGCTGGGACGAGCTGCGGCCGACCCCGCGGTAGCTGAACGAGACCGGGCGCCGGTCCCGCACGGCCTCCCAGAGGGGCCCGAACGCGGCCTCGCCCCAGACCCGGGCGGCCAGGCCCAGCACCGCGGCCTCGTCGGGCTCCAGCCTGATCTCGGGCAGCACGTAAGCCTGGCGCGGGATCCGGTAGCCCGGCTCCTCGTCCGCGGTCGCGCTTATCCCCGTCTCCAGCGGGATGCCGAGCTCGCGCAGCTCGTCCTTGTCCCGCTCGAACATGCGCTTGAACGCGTCGAAGGAGTCCGGGTAGCCGGGTACCGCGTCACGGATCTGCGACGCGGTCAGGTACCTGCGGGCCGACAGCAGGCAGACGACCAGGCTGAGCAGCCGCTCGGTCTTCCGCCGTGACATTCCTCCCTGTACCTCCCTCACCTGCCGCCCTCGGCACCGACGCTACCTTGCCGCGGCGCTCGGATGGCGTTACTAGGCGTTGTTTTCCGGGCCGGCGCGAGCTGGCGCCGGCGCGACCCGGCCCAGGCGTCATGCCGCCTGAAGCTACGCTGGCGGAGTGATCAAGTGGCGCAGCGGCGTGGTCTCTCGCCTGCGACGGGAGTGGAACGGCGCGGTCGAGATCGAGGTGACGGTGAGCGGCGCGCCGGTCCGCGCCCTCGCCTACCCGCAGCTGACCGGCCGGCCCCAGCCGGGTGACCGGGCGCTGCTCAACACCGGCGCCCTGGACCTCGGCCTGGGCACCGGCGGCTACGCGCTGGTGGTCGCGCTGCCCGACCGGCTGCCGCCGGACCCGGACGGCCCCGGCCACACGATCAAGGCGCGGTACACGCCGCTGCAGGCCTGCGTGCTCGGCGCGGACGAGCAGGGCTCGCCGCACCATGAGATCCTGCGGGAAGCCGACGACCTGGAAGGCATCCCGGTGGTGGTGGCCGACCTGCACTCGGCCCTGCCCGCCGTGCTGGCCGCCTTTCACGCCGAACGGGGGCGGTCGCGGGCTCCCGGCGCGGCGCCGGACCGCGTCGCGTACGTCATGCTCGACGGCGGCGCGCTTCCCGCCTGGTTCTCCCGCACGGTCGCCGCGCTGCGGAATGTGGGCTGGATGGCCGGGACGGTGACCGTGGGCCAGGCGTTCGGCGGTGACCTTGAGGCCGTCACGCTGCACAGCGGCCTGCTGGCCGCGCGGCACGTGCTGGGCGCGGACCTCGTCGTGGTGGCGCAGGGGCCCGGCAACCTGGGCACCGGCACCAGATGGGGATTCTCCGGGGTGGCCGCGGGCGAGGCGGTCAACGCCGTGGCGGTGCTGGGCGGCAGGCCCGTGGCCTCGCTGCGGATCAGCGAGGCCGATCCGCGGGAGCGGCATCGCGGCATCTCGCATCACAGCCTGACTTCCTACGGGCGGGTGGCCCTGGCCCCGGCCGACGTCGTGCTGCCCGACCTGCCCGGCGAGTTTGGCGCCCGGGTCACGGCCGCGGCGGCTCCGCTGGCGGCCAGGCACACCCTGGTCCGGGTGAGCGTGGCGGGGCTGCAGGAGGTGCTCCGGGCCTGCCCGGTGCCGCTGTCCACGATGGGCCGCGAGCTGGACGAGGACCTCGCCTACTTTCTCGCGGCCGCGGCGGCCGGGCGGCATGCGGCGGTGCTGGCCTGCCAGGCCGCGGCGGCGAGCGGCCGAACGGTGCCGCAGGCGCCATGCAGTGAAGGGGATGGAGAGGTGGGCGGGGAGCGTGCACGACCTGCACTATGACCTGGAACGGGACGCGGTCCGGGTGGTCCTGGTCGACACGGGCGGCGCGATCCTGCTGTTTCATGCGATGACGCCGGACCGCGCGCCGGGGGGCTGGTGGGAGCTGCCCGGCGGCGGGATCGATCCGGGCGAGTCGTATCTGGACGCAGCGGTGCGCGAGATCCGAGAGGAGACCGGCCTCATCCTTGACCGCGCCGCGGTAGGCCCGCCCGCCTGGCGGCGTGATGCCACCTGGCGCTCACGGGGCATCCGGCGGCTGCAGCATGAGGTGGTCGTCCTGGCCCGGGTGGCCGCCGACCGGCCGGAAATCATCGACGGCGGCCGGACCCAGGAAGAGCTGGAGGACTATGTGGCCGCACGGTGGTGGGAGCCAGGCGAGATCACCCGCAGCAGGGAGCGCTTCTACCCCGGCCGGCTGCCGCGGCTGCTGCCGGCGTTCCTGGCCGGGGAGAGCATCAACGAGCCGTTCGAACGCTGGAACTAGGCCGGCCGGTCACCGTTAGGGCCTGCGCGGGCCGACCAAGAATGAGACTGATCCATAGCGGCCCGCGCTGGGGGCGGGCTGATCAGCCGGCGGCGCCGGTCCTCGCATCCAGAACGTCCACGACGAAGACCAGCGTGTCCGTCCCCTTGATCCCGGCGGTCGCCTGGCCGCTCGACCCGTAGCCGTCCTTCGGCGGGATCACG